>Ga0114957_1001090_pt1 | contig 31799 bp, 30 predicted proteins | sample BantaG_FD_87175 | JGI IMG/M metagenome (GOLD analysis project Ga0114957, IMG submission 87175) | Marine algal microbial communities from Bantry Bay, Ireland - BantryBay_4 metaG | ecosystem: Host-associated > Algae > Red algae > Unclassified | place: Bantry Bay, Ireland | collected 2014-11-21
ACTTTTAATAACTAAAAAGTAAGGTTTTTTGCAAAAAACCTACTTTTGTTTTATATCTAAATTTCAACCTAGTTTTTAATTATGTCAGAACAAATAGAAAGAATTAAAACGTTGATTATCGGCTCGGGCCCAGCGGGCTACACAGCAGCTATTTACGCCGCACGTGCCGATTTAAAGCCTATCGTTTACACTGGTATGGAACCAGGCGGACAGTTGACTACTACTACAGAGGTCGATAATTTTCCTGGATATCCAGAGGGCATTGATGGCCCAACAATGATGATTCAATTGCAGCAACAAGCCGAGCGATTTGGTACTGAAGTTCGTATTGGTATGGTTACCGCTATCAAACTTAGCACGGAGGTTGGGGGTATTCATGTAGCGACTATTGACGATAACAAAACGGTCGAGGCCGAAACAGTAATAATATCCACAGGGGCGACAGCCAAATATCTTAATATACCGAGCGAGCAACGTTTGCGTGGCGGCGGGGTATCTGCCTGTGCCGTATGTGACGGCTTTTTTTATAAAGGTCAAGATGTAGCTATAGTTGGAGCGGGCGATACGGCTGCCGAAGAGGCGTCATACCTAGCTAATATTTGTAATAAGGTTACTATGTTGGTACGTAAAGATTACATGAGAGCCTCAAAGGCAATGCAACACCGTGTGAATAGTCTCGAGAATATTGAAGTTCGATACAACACCGAAGTAGAGGAGGTTTTAGGAGAACAAGTAGTTGAAGGCCTACGGATGAAAAACAATCAAACGGGAGCTACTGATGATATTGAAATAACAGGATTGTTCATTGCGATCGGTCATAAACCCAATACAGACATATTTAAGGGGCAGTTGGATATGGATGATACGGGTTACTTGATTACAAAGGGTAAAACTACCAAAACCAATTTACCGGGAGTTTTTGCCTGTGGCGACTCTCAGGATAAAGAATACAGACAGGCTGTTACGGCCGCGGGTACCGGTTGTATGGCTGCCTTAGATGCTGAACGCTATTTAGCTACTGTAGAAACTACAGAAGAGCTAGCTTAGAGTATAAGAGAAATCACAAATAATGCCACTGAGAAAATTCTTGGTGGCATTTTTTTTAATTAGAACGAAGCCTATTATTTCCTTTAGTCAATACGTACATAGTTTTCGGAGAAGGTACGATTACCTTGCTCGTCAAGGGTAATTTGGCTGTAATTATTTTTTTCTAAATGCAGTTCGAATTTAAAAACTTGTACGGTATCAATCACCTTCATCATGCTTTCCGAAGCATATTCCAATTGTTCTTCAAGGGCATTTTCTGTATTGGTGTACTTTCCATATCCAAACCATTCTGCCGGATCATCGGGAGAATAACGCGTCCACATTACTTTGCCTTTACTGTAAATTTTCACTTGTCGGTAACCGTTGTCGTTGAAAATAGTATCGGAGACATTTAGGCCATCATAATTAAAGCGGTTGACCAGCTCCCATGTACCTTCTAATGAAGTATTCGTTTGTGGTTGAGTTGAGGTGAAATTAGTGGCGGACATCAATAGTAACATCAAAAAAACCAATCCTAGTAGTTTTTTCATATCTTAAATTTTAAGTTAATGTTTTGAGGAACTGTTAAAAGATACGAATTAAACTTATTGATTTAAAGAAAATTAACACAATAAATTATAAATATGATAATTATTGAAGATGTGCACTTATTCGTAAAATCTATTGATAGTTGCAGTGAGTAAAATAATATCTGCCTGATTGTGGGCGGCACTTAGCACAATTCTGCTCATCACCGAGGCATCTTCAGATGGGTAATTGAAATGGGTTACAATGATTTTGTTATTTGCTAGGTATGAGGTCAAATTTTCGTCTGAAAAGCTAAATGCTGGATGGCCTTTCATCCAACTAAAATTATAGAGGTCTTTAATGTTCTTTTTGAATAGGTTAATACTGTCTTGAAGTTTAGCCCTTTTTTTTTCATAGATAATTTCTGCTTGCATCAAAGTGGCCATTGCCGCAGGAGTAGCTGGGCTGGCACCTCCGAAGAAATCAGTCTCGGTAAGTTGAAGTAGACGTTCTTTGGTTCCGAAAATTCCACCTGACTGAATACCGTAGCCCTTTCCCAAAGAACAGCTTACGACAAGTTCTTTTGGATTTAACTGTTTTAGTTGGTGAAAAACACCACCGCCCTTGTATCCTACAATCCCAATACCATGCGAATCATCTGCGACTACAATTACTTGGTCTAGGGGCAATTCTTCTAATGCCGAAAAATTCGGGTAATTGATTCCCGAAAAGTCAATGGAATCTAAAAATACTACAGGGGTCGTTTTAGCATCTTTTTTAAGTGCATAACGTACTGCTGAATTTAATACGGAATAGTTTTCCCTACATGAGGTCTTTGCGCTAAATAATGCTGAGTGTGTATTGGGGGCATAAAAGCAAGCGTAGTTGTTAGTGTTAAAATGCTTGGCGATTAGTTGACCGGCCAAATAGCCAGAAGATAGGGTAGTGCAGGCTTCGCTTCCTACAATACTCGCCAAATGTGCTTCTGCTTTTTCATAGATATTGATTTGCACGTTAGATGTACGGGAAGCCCCATAATTGGTGCCGTATTTTTTGATATTGGATATAAAAAGATTTTGGAAATTTATATCGCTCTGGAGCCCTAGATACGCGGTGCCACCAAAATACAAATAGGTTTCCTCATTAATCACTAGATGTCTTGCTGGAAAGTGGTCAATTTTATGCGCCATTACCATAGCTGTATTCCGCTTCCTGGCAAATCAGGAAAAATGGTGTCACCACTGCTCGAAAACCGAACTCCATCTGCAATATCAGTTTTTAGTAACATGGCACCATCCATATCTACATAATCTAACTGCGGCAGTAATTGAGCAATTGCTGAAATACCTACCGAAGATTCTGTCATACAGCCTACCATGACCATTAAACCTAATTCTCTGGCTTTTTTAATCATGCGCAGGGCAGGAGTAAGGCCACCACATTTGGTGAGCTTAATGTTAATGCCACTAAAATGGAGGCCACATTTTTCTACATCACTTTCAACGATACAACTTTCATCGGCGATAATGGGGAGAACTCCATGATGTATTGCTTTCTCCATACCTACCCAATTGTCTGCCTTTAAAGGTTGTTCCAGAAATTCTACCCCTAAATCTTTCAGCACTTGCGAATTGTAAATAGTTTCTTCTACAGACCATGCACAGTTGGCATCGATTCTGAAAAGGGCATTGGTGTGTTCGCGTAAAGCTTTGACGATCGCAATATCATCATCAGTACCCAGTTTAATTTTATAAATAGGCCATGGCGTTTCTTGCATCTTAGCAAGCATTTTCTCTATAGATGCAAGTCCGATAGTATAATTCGTAGTAGGGCAGTGGTCTAAGGTCGTACCCCAGATTTCATAAAGTGGCTTTCCTTTAAGTTTTCCGTACAAATCGTGTGCCGCCAAATCTAAAGCACACATGGCAAAGTTCGTCAACCCTTTTTGGGATAAAAAGTAATGGAAAACTTCGGGTGTGGTGAATTCGAAAACTTCCAGTGCATGGCGAATGTTTTCGATTTCACTCATCATACTCTCTACCGAGATTTGATAATATGGGTTTGCTGTTGCCTCTCCGTAGCCAGTGCATCCATCCAAAGAAATACATACAATCAAGCTATCTTGAGAATCATGCGATTCACGAGAGATGCTAAAGGTGTGCTTTAGCTGCAGCACGTATTTTTTTAGGATTAGTTGCATTAAAAGTATTAGAATACTAATATAAACAAAAAGACCTCACAAATTCGGTATCGAACCTCTGAGGACTTTTAACGCATCTAATATTTCTAAAATTATGAAAATAAGAACTGCTATCAGCGTTTTGTAATAGAGCCAGATACCATTTTATTGTGCTTTACCTTAGCATCGCCTGAATAGGAGATGTTACCACCGCTACTGGCATCTGCATTGAGATTTTTATTTACGTGGACACTTAAATTACCACCACTACTGGCGTCTGCATCGCAATATTCGGTTTCTAGTCTTTTGGCATCGATGTTACCGCCGCTACTCGCATCTATGTTGGTTTCATCGGCCTTACCTTTTAGGTTAAGATTTGCACCGCTACTGGCATCGATTTCTATTTCATTGGCGTTGACATCAAGATTAATATTAGCTCCACTACTGCCATCTACGACCAATTTGTCGCTATTGATTTCGTTTTCCGAGCTTAAATTTGCACCGCTTGAACTTTTTAAAGAAGTTATTTTGGGCATGGATACATAGATGTTTTTGGTTGCTTTGCCGATATTCTCGATTGCATGTATTTTGAGTCTACCATCTTCGATATCGATTCCTATAAGGTCGATTACGTTATCGTCCGCTTCGACTTTAATATCGTATTCATCAGCTTGAGTTACATAAACGTTAAGACCCTCTTGTGCAGATACTTTGGTGAACGCTGCATTGGTGCTCCGCTTTTCGGATACAACTTCGCCGTTGCCTTTTATGCCTTCCCCAAAACCATCCATATTAATTTCAAAGCCGCAAGAGGTGAAAAATAATGTAATTAAAAATAAAATTAAGATTCTTACAAGTGTTGTCATGACTGTTTGTTTTTTAACTCCGTATGTATTTCAGAGTCTGATTGCTAGTTAGTTTTTTATTGATGTTGTAAAAGTGTCGTTTTTTAAACGGATTTTAGTATTAATTGGACTGAACTGTCGTTTTAGACTTCTGAGTTGTTATTGCTTAATCTTTGGTAATTGTTTTGGTCATGGTCTTGTCGCCATCTTCGGCTTCGATTTTAATAGAATTGCCATTGCTATCGATATTTATGTTTACTCGTTCGTCACCATTGTCGTCTGCTTTTATGCGAACGCCATCGCTATCTATTTTCATTTTGAACGATTCGCCGTCATCGTCATTGATATTAATGTCGATGCCGTCGCTGTTGATTTTTACCTTGTTTTGGTTATTCTCATCTTTATAATTGAAACTGTTTTCAGGGCAATCTTGGCATTTTAGTTCACCATCCTCTCCCATTTTCCAAAAATATCCTTCAATACCTCGTACATCGGCATCTTTGTCTGCCCTAATGGTGAAATTTCTTCCACTGTGCGAAGAGTAGCGTAATATCATCCCAGCAGGTATATAAAGATTGACCCGGACATGTTGATTTTTGAAAGTACTCTTGCCAATAGTGGTCAAGTAATCATTAAGGATTAAGGTGTTTCTTTTTAATTGGTAGTCGTAAACAATGTCTTTTGCCGTACTGCGTGCTTCTAGCACAGAAGGGCCGTTTGCTTCTTTTCGCACTGCTATTCGAATAACCGTATCGGTGGATTTTCGGATGCGAAATCGAACATCATCAGAAATCAATACAGGCTTGCCGTCATCGTCAAAAGTCATTACGCTATCATCCATGCGCATGTTGGTGCCATTATCCCAAAGGGTTGATTTTTCTTGCTGAATGAATAAGGTATCGACAGAGCTTTCCAAATACAGCTCATTCTCTGTAGTTACTCCGCCATTAAATGCGTGTGAGGCCGCCTCTCTAACCCCGATTACTATAAGCGAGACCAATGCAATCAGCCATAGGCCCAAAAGAGAAAACTTTGCGATACTGCCAATTGATTTTAAGTTCGTTACTAAAATTTTAAGTCCGAGGTACATTAAGAAGAAAAAGGGTATCCCGATTACGAAAAAGAATAATAAGGATAAAAGCCAGATAGGTGTTTCGGTAACATTATCCACAAAACCATTTAAACCAGGAAGATGTATTACATCAAATAGGCCTACGGTAAGCATACCTATGAACATACCTATAATTGTAGCCGCCCCTGTAACTACTAAAATTATTCCGATAAATTTTCCAAAAATTTTAAAGAAGAACATGATGATACTTCCTATGGTATCAAAAAACGTTTTTCCCCCGTTTTTAACTTTAGTTCCTACTTGGTCGTAATCGACATTTTTTAAGCTGTTGGCAACATCATCAAAGCCTTCCTTGACCTTACGTTCTATATTGCTGATGTTGATATCCTCCCCCCGCATATCCAGTTTTTGGGATGTGGTTTCTGCTTCCGGTATTAAAATCCATAGTAAACCATACACCAGAATAAAACCGCCGCCAGAGCCAATTGTAAGTATAATCCACAATAAACGCAACCATAAGGGGTCTACACCTATATAGTGGGCTAGGCCAGAGGAAACACCGGCAACATATTTAATTTCGGTGTCTCGGTACAGTTTTTTTACCTTCTTCTTTTTTGATTCGTAGCCATAGGCAGGTTCGTCTTCAAAAATATCCTCATCTACCATATAATCTTCAGGTTGCCCCATTATGGTAATGACCTCTTCGACCTCTTTATTGGTGATTACCTGGCGAGAATCTCTTAACCTTTCCGTAAAGAGCTCTGCAACACGAGCCTCAATATCGGCCAGAATTTCATCGCTGCCCGGTGTGTTGGCGAATGAGCGGCGAACCGATTCTAGGTAACGGCGCATCTTGTTAAACGCATCCTCATCGATATGAAAAAGGATGTTTGCGAGATTAATATTTACTGTCTTGTTCATTTTTTGATGTTTTTACCCTAAACTAGGTTCAGGGTCTAGTTTTATAGTTGTTGATTGACTATTTATTTTGTGTTACCAGATTCGTTGCGCTTCTAAGTTCGTCCCAAGTGTTGTTGAGTTCTTTAAGAAAAAGTTTTCCCGTTTCTGTAAGGGTGTAATACTTTCTCGGCGGACCCGAAGTGGATTCTTCCCAACGGTAATTCAACAGACCGGCGTTTTTTAACCGCGTTAAAAGTGGGTAAATCGTACCTTCTACAACGAGCATTTTTGCGTCTTTGAGGGTACTGAGGATTTCGGAGGCATATTTATCATGTCCATTTAAAATCGACAGGATGCAATACTCCAACACTCCTTTGCGCATTTGTGCTTTTGTGTTTTCTACATTCATAGTTTCCTTTTGCTTTTTATGCTTCGCGATTCTACCCTTAGGCAGTTTCTTTTTGTCTTTTAGAGCGGTCTGCATAGATTAACTGTTCGCTTGTGCTGAACTCGTTTCAGCGTTTATTGAAACGAGTTCAGGATTAATGATTTGATGAATAAACTCCTGTACTAACTCGGGTGTGATGAGTACCCGTATACTAATTCTAATTTTTGTTAAAACGCTGCCTAGCTTCTAACAAGGCCCTTTGATAAATTTTCTTTTTTAAAGTAAGCAGTTTTCAGCTTCAGTAGGCATTCTAATTACATACTGCATACTTTCCTTTGTTGGAAGTTAATTTTATTCATAATTAAGTTTTTTGGCACTATGGCCTACAATGGTTTACTCAGCATGAAGGCTAATTATGCGTGTCATTTGCCACGAGTCGCCTGTTTGTTTCCAAAGTGTTACGAATCTACTTGGTTTCGAAATCGCATTGAGCTCTTGGTTGTTATAAAATTTATGCATGCCCAATTGCACTGCGCCGAAGCCTGGTATTTCGCTTACCTCTATGCTGCCTTTTACCAATTCTCTTCTTACTTTGCCACAAATGTTTTTTTCTACGGCTTCCATCATCTCTTTTTTTGAGGTGCTTAAACCACCTTTGTCATGATAGAATTCTAAATCTTCTGAAATGAGATTGGCTTGTGTATCTAAATCACAAGTATTGTAGGCCGTAAAGAAAATACTATCCAATTCGGAAATGAATTTGTGCAGTTCGTTTTCATCGGATGCATTAGTTTCGTTTACGGTAAAGCCTGAAACCATTACAAGCAAACTTGCCAGTAGCGTGATGCTCAATATGTATTTTATAGTTTTCATTATTTGATGAATTTTATAGTGATAGGGTAGTTGAAGGTTTCCCCTTCGTTGGTTTTGATTGTAGCAAGAATAGTGTACACCACATTTACTACGATAAGCGCAAATTTCATTAGACCGGCGATTCCTATCGGTAATAGCCATTTTCCAAAGCGAAAATCATTGTTGTTGAAGTTGATGTTGAGATTGTTGAAATCGTTTACACTATCGAACCCTAGGTGTGCAAAGTTGAACAAATCTGGAAAGAACCCGATAAAGAACGGAATACTGATAATACCTAATATGATAGAGTAGAGGAACATGCTTATCTGAAAATTCAGCGCTTGCTTGCCGTTATAATCTACAAAGGTGTAATCGTTTTTATTGGCAGTCCATAATACCAATGGAACAATAAAATTTCCAAAGGGAATAAAGAACCTAGAAAAGGTCGAAGCATGTATCACTGCTGATATATTTCTTTCGTGTTTGGCAACGGTATCTGTCATAGCTTATTATTTGCTTATACAAATATATGTCTAAAAAAAGGTACTATGTAACACATAGTACTAAATATTAACAAAATTTTAACAATAGTAGATATCGATTTAATTCAATACTTTTAGGCTTAAAATAGTTATAATGGCAGTAAGTACGGGCAGTGTAAATGTTTTTATGTTCTTTAAATTACCATCTGCATGGTGGTCTGGGGTACGTCTAAAATATATGGATGATACCATGGCAGTAGCTTCAGTTCGGCATAGATGGGCGAATCAGAATCCGTTTAAATCCATGTTTTGGGCGGTGCAAGGTATGGCAGCAGAGTTGGCAACAGGTGCAATGGTGACCTCACAAATACGGCAAACCGGTAAGCGAATTTCGATGCTCGTACAGAATAATAATGCCAATTTCTCTAAAAAAGCAACAGGCCGCATTACATTTACCTGCGAAGATGGTCATCTCATTAAGGCGGCCCTGTACAAAACAATTGCAACTGGCGAAGGGCAAACCATTTGGATGAAGTCGGTTGGCGTAAATACCGATGGGGTAGTGGTCTCTACTTTTAATTTTGAATGGACTGTTCGGTTGAAGAAGTGATTAGTGGGCAGTGGCAGTAGGCAGATCCTTTACTTAATTCTCATAAAAATGAGTAAGATTCTCTTTCAAGAAAAACAAAAATTTACCCAATGGCGGTTATGGCTCATAATTCTAGCCCCCACCTTTTATATTTTCTATGCAATGCTCAGTCCTTTGTTGGGAAATATACATGACAAAACCGGTAATCTTTCAATTTCGTTAAGTATGTCAACTGAAAGCTGGATAGCGGTATTCATTTTACTACTAATACTTTGTGCTATGCTTTTCTTGAAGATGACCACTATCATCGACAATGAAAAAATTGTAGTACGTCATCTTTATTTTGTTAGTAAACAATGGTATTGGAGGGATGTTGAGTCTGCGGAGATTATCAAATACAGATTTATGGGTTACGGCATCCGCATTAGCTTAAATCACAGTACAGTATATAACGGGAAAGAGAATCAAGGGCTCTTCCTCAAATTGAAAAACGGTAAGAAAAGACTTGTTGGTACTCAGAAATCTGAGAAAATGGGACGTATGGTTGAAACTATTCTTAGTGAGGTGTAACTTTTCTTATAAGTAGACTACAAACTATTGGGAATTAATTTAGTAACATCAATCAATAATAATTTCCCGCCTATATCGAAATGAATTCAGCACAGTTGCTGGGAATAATCCAGAATTAATAGATTCCCGCCGGAGTCTACCCTGAGTGCAGACGAAGGGCGGGAATGAAACTAAAAGCACTACTATGAACGCACACGAAATAGATTACGAGATTTTTGGAGAAGAAATGCAATATGTCGAAATAGAGCTCGACCCACAGGAGGCTGTCATAGCAGAGGCAGGTAGCTTTATGATGATGGATAGTGATATTAAGATGGATACCATTTTTGGCGATGGATCTAATCAGGAAAAAGGAGTGCTCGGTAAGATTTTTTCCGCAGGAAAAAGAATTCTTACCGGGGAGAGTCTGTTTATGACCGCTTTTTTAAATAATGGTCAGGGCAAGAAGCAAGTCAGTTTTGCATCGCCTTATCCCGGAAAAATTTTACCGATAGACCTCACTCAGAATAATGGCAAGTTCATTTGTCAAAAAGACGCATTTTTATGCGCGGCAAAAGGGGTTACAGTGGGTATCGAATTTTCAAAAAAATTAGGACGCGGACTTTTTGGTGGAGAAGGTTTTATTATGCAAAAATTAGAAGGTGATGGTATGGCTTTCGTTCACGCTGGCGGTACTCTCGCCAAAAAAGAACTTGCAGCTGGCGAAGTATTAAAGGTTGATACCGGCTGTATTGTGGGCTTTACGCAGAATGTAAATTACGATATCGAATTTGTTGGAGGCATCAAAAACACAGTCTTCGGAGGAGAGGGATTGTTTTTTGCAACCTTGCAAGGTCCTGGCACGGTATACGTGCAGTCCTTACCATTTAGTAGATTGGCTGGTCGTGTGCTGGCAGCACTCCCAAGAGGAGGTAAAGATAAAGGCGAAGGTAGTATTCTTGGAACCATCGGCGATATTGTCGGAGGGGATAGAGGGTTTTAGAAGCACGTATTTGCGAGGAGCTTTTCGCGACGAAGCAATCTCCATACTTAACTTAGTATTAGACTATTTAGATGATTTCGACAGATTGCTTCGTCAATGTCGCTGCTCTCCTTTCTGCGTAAAGACGCGCGTTTCAATTTAAATAAACTCATACTTCTAACCTCGTATTTCGTATTTTACCGTCATGGATTTCAAAAACCAAATCAACTTCCTCAAAGAACTCCAAAAAAACAACAATAAGGAGTGGATGGATGCCAATCGAAAATGGTATAAAGACGTCCGTACCGATTTTGTAGGTTGGTTAGATGATATGAATGCCAAACTAGCTTCAATCGACAATGAATATTACGATACCCCAGGAAAGAAGGGCATCAATAGAATCAACAACAACTTAATGTTTCATCCCAACAAACCCGTTTACAAAGACCATTTTGGGGCTGGGTTTGATAAACGCCCGAATACAGGAGATTTTTACGTCGAAATTGGTATTGAACGGTGCATGTTCGCAGGCGGATTATGGCGTCCAGACCCGAAACGACTTCGAAGCATTCGAGACGCTATTGATTATAACGGGGACGAGTTTCAAAAAATTTTGAACAAAAAGTCTTTCAAACAGACCTTTGGTGGACTCTGGGAAGATGTGAAACTCACGAATTCCCCAAAAGGTTTTTCAAATGACCATCCGCATATAGAATTGCTCCGCAACAAAACGTTTGCAGTGGCCTTGGAGTTTTCAACAAAAGACGTTTTTAAGGATGATTTCGAGAAAAAAGTCATGAAAGTGTATAAAGAAATGCTTCCTTTTCGAAGGTATTTAAATCAGGCGGTTACGGTATAGTAGGCACGTATTGAGAATAGGCAGTAAGCAATCATTTAATGATTACTGATAATCTCAGTCATATAACCACTGATATTCGGATTTCGGTAAATTTTCAAAACTAATTCACTGTACTTCTCTGTAAAACGACTGTTTTCGAAAAGATTTCCGAAAATAGACTCCAAACGAATAAATGACAGTACGTCAATTGGGGTGTTTTTAGCCGCGTTATGCAGTTCTTCCTTTTGAGCATCTATTATTTCAATTGGTTTTTCGTTTCTGTCAACTGCTTTGTCGCAGTAGTAACACCATGCTGCAATGACCAGTGTGGCATACTCGATTTCACCTGAATTAGCCAAATTTTCTTTAAGCGTAGGAATCAGAAATTTTGGCAATTTCGCAGCACTTTCAGAGCAAATACGACTAACCGAATCCTTAATGTTCGGATTTGCAAATCGAGTTTCCAAACTATCTTTGTAAGCTGTCAAATTAATTCCTGCTACTTCATCTAATACCGGGCTTGCTTCGGCATCCAGAAATCCTCTCATAAAAGTAGCGAAAGTCTTATTCTCCATACAAGCATTTATTGTTTTATGCCCGTGAATTGCACCTAAAATTCCCAAAACTGAATGCCCCGCATTCAATAAACGCAACTTCATTTTTTCATAGGGCGCGACATCCGCTACGAATTGTACACCCACTTGTTCGAAATCTGGACGCCCGTTCGAAAATTTATCCTCGATAACCCATTGTATGAAAGGTTCACAGGTAACTGGCCAGCTGTCTAAAATTCCATGAGTATTCTTCAAATAGTCGATGTCTGCTTGGGTAGTTACGGGTGTAATGCGATCTACCATGGTGTTTGGAAAGCTGACTTCTTTCTTAATCCAAGCTGCCAAGACCTTATCTTGTTTGTTCATAAAGGATAAAAGCATTTTGCGAGTCATATCGCCATTATGTTCGATATTATCACAAGACATAATGGTGAATGCCGGCAATCTTGCATCGCGTCTTTTTCTCAACGCAGCGCTTAAATAGCCGTAAACGGTTCTTGGCTCATTCGGATTCTTGAGTTCATGTTGTACGTCAGGATTTGAAAAATCAAATTCTCCCGTGGTAGTGTCAAAATTATAACCTCCCTCGGTAATGGTCAGCGATACAATTTTAGTATCGGGTTGGGCCATTTTTTCTATAACCCCGTTTGGGTCGTCGAAACTTAGGATAAAATCTACGAGACTGCCGATAACCTCGGTTTCGATTTCCCCGTTCGGATGTCTTATCAGTAGCGTGAACAAATGGTCTTGCTTCTCTAGCACGTCTTTAATCTTACGGTCGCCTTCACGAAGACCGACGCCACAAATACCCCAAGCTTCGATACTGAAATTTTCCTGAAGAATATGTGTATAATATGCCTGATGTGCACGATGAAACCCGCCCACACCAATATGTACTATACCCGTTTTAAGCCCTTGCCTGTCGTAGCTAGGTACTGAAACTCGTTCTGAGAGTTGCGCAAGGTGTACTTGTTTAAGAGCAACTTCGTTATGCATGCGAATCGCTTATTTTTGATTTACTCCGTCTTAAGGCCCAATATGCCGTAACGAAATAGATTATGGTACATACGAATGCGAAAGAATAAAACAATTCGCGGTTCTCTAGATAGGAAGTCTCAGATTCACTCCCGAACATTGTGTTGCAGGCAAGAAATAAAGTAATAATCAACACTAAAACGGCAACACCTTTGAGAATTTTGGAGAAAATACTTGTATCACGCACTTGAACAGGTTCTGATTGTTCTTTTACTTCCTGATATCTTTCAATCGCTTCATTACGCTCAATTTCACGAGCCTTGCCCTCTGGATATTTATTTTTTGCACCATACTTACCGGCTAGAAAGGTATAGATTAGAATGGTGAATATCCAAGTAGGAACAAATAGGTAAAAGAAAGAAATGACATCAAGGGCATTTAAACCAAAGCCAAATACGAGCCCTAATAGCCATGAGGCAACTGCTGGAGTGCTAAAGGTTAATTGTCGATAAGAGGACCAATAACGTGTGTAGCCGATTTTTGGAAAAATCTGATGTTCTGCAAATACGATTCCACCGACTGGAACCACTAATAAACCTGCGTATGTAAGCAACGGAAGAATTTGGGAAAACACAAAAGGAAAACATGCAATTACCATGGTCGCCAGACCAACGATTAAGGTAGTTTTTTTTCGCGATTGCGAACTGAAAATAGCTTGAGCCGCAAGACCAGCCCTGTAAAGATTAGTGATGGCTGTGGTCCAACCTGCAACAATTACGATTACAAACCCAGACCAGCCGAGTGCATAATACGCCACATCACCTGGGTCTAGCTCCACGATAGTTTTGCCTAAAATTACCGCAGCCCCTGCACCCATGATACCAGCGGCGATCCATGCTACAAAGTGCCCGAACATCATTCCGGTGCTAGTTGCCAAGCCGTATGACTTCTTTTTGGCAAAACGTAACAAGGCCATATCTATAAGTCCGAAATGTGTAATGGTATTGGCTGCCCAAGCAAATCCAATAACTTCGATTAAACCGATGCCAGGGTCTCCATCGCTGTTGATACCAGTCCATATAGATTTATCCCCTAACGAAATAAGGTCGCTCCAATCTTCGGGAATTGTCGTTCCTAATACGTCTAAAGAAAGTGCTGGTAGCAGTACTAGCGCACCGCTGGTAAACATTACAAAAAGCCAAGGAGCACAAACTCCAGAAAACTCGGATACCGCCTTAAAACCATACATGGCGATCGAAACTACAACTACGGCAACACAAATAACGATAAGCACAAACCACATATTGGTCGGATACCAGTTTAATTGTGCAGGAATATCAAAAGCGAACCTTACCGCAGTAGATGAAACTGTGACCATAGCGGCCGATATTACCGTAAAAATGATAACGTTGGCCCAATTGTAAAGTTTGGTCATCGAATCACCAGCAATTTTATTGAGATAGGTGTAGAGACTAAGACGGGTATCTACAGCAATGGGGGAGGTAATGAACGTCCAGCTGAGTACGGCTAAAATATTGCCGACTAAAAGCCCTAATATTATATCCATAGTTGTCGCTCCCAAGGCGACAAAAGTGGCACCGATTACAAACTCAGTAGCGGCGACATGCTCTGCTGCGTATAATCCTGCAAAATGAGTCCAGTCATGTAACTTTCTTTTGGATATTGGCAATTGTTCTTCATCCAAGTTTTCAAACTGTTGGTAGTCGTTGGCTGTGTCCATAAAGTGCTATTGGTTGGGGTAAGGTTACATGCTAGTAAAGTATCTTTTTTGTTTTGCTAACAATTATAGAATCTGAAGCTACATTAATATATCATTAATCGGTTTAATACCTTCTGGTAATTCGGTTTCTCCCAATATTTCCTTTAAATCTATTTCAATTGTTCTACACAAAGAGAGCATTGGAATATCGTTGGCCATCCCTTCAAAGGGGTTTTCCGAATAATCCCCGACCAATTCCATCATAAGATATACCCACCCTACAAGAATAGTGAAGGGTATCGAAAGCCAAACCCCAAATTCGCCCAATTTTACAAACTCCGAAACCATGCTTAAGGGCAAAAGAAAAATAAAGATTCCGACAAAAACCAAACTCATAATGCCATACTGCCGTGGCAAGGGAAATTTTTTGATACGCTCGCACTGCCCTTGAAAAGTATAGAAATCTCCTAGTAGTTTTTGCATTTCCATGTGGCGGAAATCGTCGATGAGGTCTTGTTCTCGAAATTTTTTTAAGTCCTGACTTTGCTGGTCTATTAGTTGAGTTGCCGTGTTTTTGTAGTTGATAAGGCGCTCGTACTCGTCTGCCGGCAAAAACTGTAGTAGTTGCTTTTCAGTACAATCATCGCTATGCAGCCCCACACCATAAGTCGCTATTCTTTTTTTAGCAGCTCTTCTCACGTGCCTCCCCTGATTGATATGTTCCCACTCTGTTGGAATCAACAATTGACTGCGAAGCGCGTACAACCAACCGATGTGGCGGTAAATCAATTTCTTTCGATGAGTGTTCAATTCCGATTCATTGAGGTGCTCTGATTTAAATTGGTAGCTGACAAATGCTTTTGTGCTTGCGCTCCAAGCTCTACTTCCATTTACGATCGCACCCGATATCTTGCGTGCTTTCCAAAGCCGGTCATAGGCGCTGTTGTTCTTGAAACCTACATAAAATGCGACGGCTGTACCAATAACGGATAGAGGCAGCCATGGGATAACCAACCAATTTTTTAAAGGCGTAAATTGGTAAATAACGGCGATTAGTGTCGCCCAAAAAGCAATCCATATCATGTGTCCGCCCGAAAAACGCAATATCGATTTTAATCCAAAATTCTTTTTTACGTACATCTGTTATTCAATTAATCCCGGAATTAAAACCATTTCATCAGTATCTTTTTCATAATCGACACCTTCAACATTAAACCCGAAAAGGTTGAAAAAATCTGTGCTGTAACCTTGTAAATCTCCTATTTTGGGAAGATTTTCGGTAGTGGAATGCTTCCATAATTCCGCTACTTTTTCTTGTACATCGGTGCGCATTTCCCAATCGTCAATGCGAATTCTTCCTTTGGTGTCAAGCGGAATATCATCAAGAAACAAACGCTCTTTATAAAGCCTATGAATTTGTTCGATGCAACCTTCATGTATTTCTTTTTCTTTCATTATCTCATACAACAAAGAGATGTACAGGGGGATAACCGGTATTGCCGAACTAGACTGCGTTACCAAAGCTTTATTGACCGAAACAAAGGCTTTTCCGTTGCTATTTTTTAGGGCATCTGTAATCGTAAAAGCGGTTTTTTCCAAATCATCTTTTGCCATACCGATGGTACCTTTACGGTAAACAGGTTCGGTTAATTTTGGACCTATATAAGAATACGCAACGGTTTTGAAATTGTCGGCAAGCACATCTGCTGCTTGTAAGGCACTAATCCACATTTCCCAATCTTCACCACCCATTACGGTAACCGTATTTTCGATGTCATCACCTTCAGCGGGTGCTATGGTAATTTCGCTTACCACGCCGGTATGAAAATCAACGGTCTTGTTGGTATATGAGCCCCCAATAGGTTTTAAGGTTGATTTAAAACGAACACCTGTCGTCGGATGTGTGCGCACTGGCGAAGCAAGGCTATAGATAACCATATCTATGTTACCTAAGTCTGCTTTAATTAAGTTAATGGTCTTTTCTTTGATTGCATCTGAAAACGCATCCCCATTGATACTTTTAGCGTAAAGCCCTTCTTTATGAGCCTCTATTTCTAGGGCAGCGGTATTATACCAACCAGCGGATGCCGTTCTACCTTCTGAAGGTGGTTTTTCAAAAAACACGCCAATTGTGGCTGCATTTGAACCAAAGGCACTAGTTATTCTCGAAGCAAGTCCAAAACCAGTAGACGCGCCTATGACCAGTACTTTTTTTGCACCTTCAATAGTAGCATTTGATTTGATATAGGCAATTTGGTTTTTTACATTTTGAGCGCAACCTGTTGGGTGTGCCGTTGTACATATAAATCCGCGTGTTCTAGGTTCTATAATCATATATTATTATGTGTGAAATTGTTTATTGGTATAGATTGCTAAATTAAGTTTATCCTGAATACTTTAGAAAGTTTGAATCACTTCTATTTTAATTGGTCAGCGGCTCTAAGCAATTGCGCGCTTAAATCCGGTGTCTTCATATCTTTATCCAAAGGGAACATTGGGCGCTTTATGCGTTTGTACCCTAGGCGATCTAAATCTTGGTCTACACCTCCCGGGGTGAGCGCCATTATCCATCCTTTGCGCATATTGTAGAGTTCGGGAACTAAATACCCGATTTTAACAACTACAATGTCAGATGTCCTAGGATTCAATCCTAAATTAGTAAAATCACTTTCTTGATGGTACGGTTTTCTTTTTTTGGTAACTATAATATGTGCGCTCCCTACTTTTACGACCACTTCCACTTCCGCATCGCGATCACCTTTTTGTATCGCTTCAATTGTTCCCGTTAATTTTAGGGGAGGGGCAAAGCGATTGTCTACCGCTGCTCCTGCCAAAGCAGAAATTTCTTTGCCAACGCCAAGTGCTAAGGCTTCATCTACAAATTTAGGGCCTGGAATGGAAGCATATAATAGCGATGGCCCTTTTTCATTATTGAATTCACGTCGTTTTAAAATTTCATTCAGTGTCCAAGTAACATCACCGGCACCCCCAGCGGTAGGGTTATCTCCCATATCACTTATTATAAAAGGTTGCTCTCTGGCGGCTAACGCCATTTTAAGGCTCTCTTCAAACGTCGCCACGGGGGCTACAAATTCAAAATCATTGCGAACTTCCCAAAAGGCATTGGCTAATTTTTCGGCACTTTGGCTTACCTGTTCCTCATTATCACCTGTCACCATTACCACCGCATGGTTTCGGGTTTCGTCCGCCCAAGCGTAACCGATCCAGATAGCGGCGTCGATAACACCCTCTTGTTCGGTTATAGCTGGGATTTTTGCGTACAGACTTTTTCCTGGTTCGATTCTGGTGCTCGTCTTTTCTCCAGGAAGCAAAATAGGAACGGGAATCCAAGCCTTGTATTTAGGTTTCCCTTTACCGCTTTCCAAGCGATCTAATAAATTGGTTATCGCACGCTCTTTTGACTCCAGTGCATCTTCATGGGGAGCCATGCGGTAACAAGTAATTAAATCGCTATGCTCCGCCAAACGTTCAGAAACGTTTCCGTGTAGATCCATAGAAGTGGATACTAGCACATCGGTGCCAATAACTTCGCGAATACGTTTGATTAAGTCTCCTTCTGCATCTTCTAAACCCACTACGCTCATAGCCCCGTGAATATCAAAAAAAAGTCCGTCATAGGGGCCGTTTTCTTTAAGCATTTTCAATGTTTTGGCGACCATAGCTTCATAGGCTTCTGTAGTAACTATACCGCCTGGCAGTGCCTTTCCCAACAGGGTAGGAACCCATTCGGCACGTTGACGTACGTCAGAACTATCGGCGAAAAAAGGATACCGCTCAAAAATAGAATCACCGATTCTCACATGAAAGGCCTCTTCATTGGTTTGCGCGGGTGAGAAGGTACTCGATTCAATACCTATACCTGCTATAGCAATTCGCAGAAGCTCTTTTTCGGTTTCTTTTCCTTCGTTTTTACAGCTTAGAATCAAGGTTGAAATAATCAGAATCGAAAGAATCTTTTTAAGCATACTAATTGATTTTTAAAAGGTTTGCCGCATTTTCATAGTACACTTTGGTCAGAATCCTATCAGGAAGTTGTAGTCCCTCCGTTTTTTGATTACGAATTTCTAGGGAGTCGTTACTACTTAAATAATCCCACAATCTGGTGTAATCCGTATTTAAGTTTTTCAGTTCTTCATCCCGCTCGGAAACCGAAAGTGAATCTTGCGGAGTTGAAGTGCCATAATCCGAACCAAATAAAATACGATTTTGATAAGTATCGAAAAAGTCACGTATTTTCTCCGAATCCTGCCCAGCTAAATCCCCAAAGCGCGCGCCACATTCTACCAGCATATTTGGAAATTTATCGAGCCGTTCGGTTACCATATCAACATCATGAGACATACTTCCTAAATGTGCGCACAACATGGTTAAGTTGGGGTTTGCTGTTATCCAATTGTCCCTTGCGGAGATAATCGTCTCGTAAGAAGGTATTTCAGGATGTTTGTACGCATGATATTCTGGATTTCTCGAATAGTAACCGTAGTGCGGATTATTAGGTTCGTCGAGTGGCCGCCAAGCCTGCACAGGTTCTCCAATATGCGACATAACAGGAATGTTTTTTTTCGCTAAAAAGTCCCAAATCGGTTGTAGGCGAACATCATCTATTTGAATGAACTTGCCCGAATTGTCTTTGGTCACCATTCCAAAATTCTTCCATACCTTGACCATTCTGGCTCCTTGGTTAATTTCCTTTTCAAGCCTTTCAATTTCTTTCTTGGCATAATCGGGGGCATCAATACCAACGCCGATCAAGGAAGAACATAGAAAAAATAAATTGGGTTCTATTTTAGCATGTGCCATGTAATTCTCCCATGCTCTGCCGATTCCCGTAGCTTCTGCTTTTGCGACGTCAACTAGTACCCCTTGCATATTCCATTCTTTAAAAAAATCGGGAATATAATCACGCGAGTATTGGTAATGGGCGTGCACATCAATTTTTTTTATATCTCCTTTGGTTAAAGCAGAGGTTTTTTTTGTTTCGGCTGACTTGTTTTCAGATTTTGGCTTACAAGAAATGAATAGTAGCAAACTAATTAAAACTATAAAAGCATTTTTCATGATAGAGCGCGTAACGTTTTTTTGTACAAACTTCTTAAAAATACAAAAGCTATATTTGACTGTGACGGCTTTCTGCGCTTTTTTGTGACATTCATAGTATGGTTAAGGACGTACTATGGAAATCACAAAATGAAAATAATAGCTATCGCCATGACCTAGATTCGTAAAAATTCTTAATTCAAAATAAAAATTACCTTGGAACATCGGAATAAGAATATGAAAAATGCAACGGATACACATGATTTAAAGCCATCTCAACTGATTTGTAGCATACGAAGGCATCTTAATTTAAACGCTTCTGACCAGAAAGAACTTTCGTCACTTTTTCGGTTGAAGAGGTTTTTAAAAATTGGTTGCTTATTATACAAGGTAAACTCTGTAAAAAACTATATTTTGTAGAATCGGGTAGTTTTCGCGCATTCAATCAAAATAGCGATGGTAAAGAAGCGACCATAATGTTCGCGGTTAAAGTTTGGTGGATTACCGATATGAATTGTTTTGCAAATCAAAAACCCGCATTATTGTCGTTAGAGGCACTGGAGGATAGCAAGGTTTTCGTGTTGGATTTTGATTTTTTTGAAATACTTACATCCAGTTTGCCCACGTTTGAACGCTTTTTTAGAATTCTCTTTCAAAATGCCTACGCTCGTGAGCAGCTTAGGATTCAAGATTCCATTTCTTTGTCTACCGAGGAAAGGTATCTCGGATTTCTAAAAAAATATCCGCAAATAGCGGAAAAAGTAACACAAAAGCAAATTGCATCCTATCTGGGGGTTACCCCTGAATTTTTGAGTACGGTGAAGCAAAAGATGAATAACCCTAGATTTATTTAAAGCCTCTTAAACTATTTTAAGTGTTATTTCCTTGCTATTTACTTTCTTTGCAAAAATAAATATTTATGAAGCTGATTTTAATAGCTGGGCCGTATCGAAGTGGTACCAGTAACGATTCTTATAAAAGCTAATAGGGATAAACTTGAAGCCATGGCCTTACCTATTTTTAGAAAAGGTCATATTCCCAAGATTGGTAGGTGGTTCGCTAACCCAATGACTGAGTTGGCGGGCTTTAAGGAGGTGGGCGATGCTATTTTTACGGAGTTACAGTACCCAGTAGCGCACAGACTTTTACGAAAGTGCGATGCCATACTACGTATCGAGGATACGTCTAAAGGGGCTGATCAAGATGTTCGATCGGCAAAAGAACTGGGTTTAGATGTTTATTATGATTTAAATGATATTCCAAATGCCGAATAATAAAGTTCGTAATATTACTAAAGAACTGCTTTCAGACAATTGGTATACCTTGAACAAATTCAGTTTCGAGTACCAAAAGGAAGATGGTACTTGGGAAAAGCAGGAAAGGGAAGCCTACGACCGTGGCAACGGAGCTGCTATTCTTCTTTTCAATAAAAGGAAGCGAAAGGTAGTATTGACACGACAGTTTCGTATGCCAACTTACGTAAACGGGAATGAGGATGGTATGTTAATAGAGGTTTGCGCCGGACTTTTAGACGGTGATAACCCCGATGATTGCATTCGCAAAGAAGTAGAAGAAGAAACCGGTTTCCGCATTTTTGATGTAAAACGCATCTATGCCCCCTATATGTCGCCGGGATCAGTTACCGAAATAGTGCACCTTTTCATTGGTGCGTACGAAGACCGTATGAAAGTAGGAGAGGGCGGCGGTGCTGCTAACGAAACAGAAAATATCGAGGTTTTAGAAATTGATTTCGATACTGCGCTAAAGATGATACGGACAAGGGAAATTGCCGATGCAAAGACAATACTATTGCTTCAATATGCCGCCTTAAATAAGCTCTTCGATTTATAATTAAACTCGAAATTCAGAAGCTTCAGTGTGCCTGATGAATTTGTTTAAGCACATCTTGAACCTGTTCTCGAACTACAGATGAAGGTACGGTAAAGTGATTGTTCATAAAACTGAAGTTCAACAACTTACCTGATTGTGTCAAAAGGTATCCGTTAAGAGAATAATTGTTGCCTACACTACCTGATTTAGCATAAATATAAGGGACTTTTTGGTTGGTTATGGTGTCCGATATTGCGTTAGGAACAAAGAACTCAAAGAGTCGTTTTTGTGGAATTTCTTTCCTCAATTTGTTCAATACCTGAACCATTGATTCCGGGGTAAAAAGATTATACCGCGATAGTCCGGAGCCATCCACCCATCTCGGAGGTTGTTTTAAATCTGCAAGTTCATTTTCCAGTATGTATGTTCTAGCTTTTTTTCCATCTAAAGTATCTGACAACATTCCAGAGGAAAGAACAAGCAATTGATCTGCCAAAAAATTATCGCTCTCGTGCATCATTCTTTTATAAACCGAATCGGAGGGAATGCTAAATACGACCGATTTTTCACCTTCGGGCATGGCTTTTTTACTGATAATAGGTTTTTGTACCGAAGCTTCGAGTAGTTTTTTTGTCAAAGTACTATCGGTTCGAAACGGAATAGCGATAGTATCTCTTCGCTCAGAATCATAATAGAAGGTATTCGCTTCTATCTCCCGGTTTTTGGGATAGTTCAAATCGATAACACTGTTCTTAAAATAATCGGGAAATACTTGAAGTCCGTTAAGCTGATATAGCTGAGCAACATTTCCATAAAGCGGCAAAGCACCTCGTTCTACTTGATAGTAGTACTGGTAGTCCTCCCATGCCCATCCAGGCCCTAAGAGCTCACCCTGGTAATTATTAGGGTGCCAAACTAGGTTCTTTTGTTTGTGTAAAAAACGTATTACTGTGCTATCCTTAAAATGCGGATGCAATTGCGTAGGGTCACCCGTACCCTCAAAATACAAAGTATCGTTTTGTGCTATGTATTTTAATGACGGAATACGTTCTGGAAGTAGTTTTAGAGCCGTATAAAGGGTTACTATTTTTGTAGTGCTGGCAGGGATGAAGTATTTTTTCGAATTGATAGCGTACAAGGTATCTTTAGAAACCGGGTCAACCACCAGCAGACCGACAAAGTGATTTTCAGCTTGTTGTTCGCCAAACAGGCTATTATTTTTTTCTACGGAAGTTAATTTTTTAGATGCACCGCAGGCACTTATCAAAAGTGCCAACAAGAGATAAAAGAAAGCTCGTTCGAATAAATTTAGCATGCTTGTGAAAAGCCATATTTATTGGCTTTAACACGAAATTAGACAATTTTTAACTAGCTCTAAACAATAAAAAAAAGGTTTTATAGTTAAAATTGTAACTACAACCTCATAAACATTCTAATATATGGCGAAAGTTATGCTGGAGTACACTAAGACTGTATTGTCTAAAGTTAGTTTCGATACGAAACTGTTTTGTAAAGAAGTAAAAAAAGCCCTTGACAGGCTAATGCCGGAAGAAATAGAGGAATTGAAAGATTGGTTGCGATTATTCTTAAACGATAAGCCGCAGTTACAACAAAGCCTTATTTATTTGAAAGCTTAAATAATATTTTAAAATTCTTAAAAAGCCTTCTCGATGTGTATTGGGATGGCTTTTTTTATGACTGTTACGCAACCGAGATCAAGAGCCTGTATCTTCTCTAAAAACGATGATGAAAATTCAAAATGTGTTTTTCATTCTATTACTGGCATTAGTAGTTTGCTGCGATAACCAATCAAATGATGTTAGTACTAATTTCACTAGTAGTAAGTTGGTCGGTTCTTGGCAACTGTCGGAAACCTATATCAGCCCAGGCGGTGTGACCGAATGGGTAGATGTAGAAAACGGATTCATCTATATTTTTGATAGCGATGCTACTTTCAAAAAAACTGTAAGTGATGGTGCTTTGCAAGAATCAGGTCGATACCGTACCGAGGAAAGGGAATTGTTTCTAGAATTCGAATTTGAGGGGGAGCAGACTACTATTGGGTATTGTCTTGAACTAACAGATGGCAAGATTACTTTATCTCCATCATTTCCTGCAATATGTATCGAAGGTTGTTATTACCGTTTTAAACGGAAGTAGGGCTACTTACTCAACGGACTAATAATTTTCACATCCTGAAAGGCTATTGCACCTCTAACTACACCCGAAATTACATCCTTTAAAGCCTCTATAATCTGTATTTTTAGTTCGCTTTTATGGTAAATAAGACTTACTTCACGTGCTGGCGAGGGTTCATTGAAGTGTTTTAGGTTTTTACTTTTTTCAGCATCCAACTCCAAGGTATTTAGAAAAGGTAATAAGGTCATACCAAGGCCTTCATTTGCAAGGTTGACAAGGGTTTCGAAGCTTCCGCTTTGTAGTTGAAAATGTTCGTTTACGTTGTTTCCTGAGGTTTTACAGAGGTTGATTACCCCTTCACGAAAACAATGCCCGTCTTGCAAGAGGAGAATATCGCTGATATCCAAGTCGGTCGGGTCTATTTTCGGCGTATTGGAAAGACGGTGCCCGTTTGGAATGTAGCCTACAAATGGTTCGTAATATAAGGGGCGTTCTTTTATGAATTCTATTTCTAGTGGAGTTGCCGCAATTGCAGCATCGAGATGGCCATCTGCGATATTTTTTATAAGCGTCTCGGTAGGTTGTTCTTTGATGATTAGGTTGACCCTGGGGTGTTTGTTGATGAAGTTTTTTAGGAACATCGGTAGAAGGGTAGGCATAATAGTGGGGATAATACCCAAAGTAAATTCACCGCCAATAAACCCCTTGTCCTGATCAACGATGTCTTGAATACGGTCTGCCTCTGCAACGATATTTTTTGCTTGCAAAACTATTTTCTGCCCAATGCTGGTAATGGCGATTGGCTTTTTAGCACGGTCAAAAATCTGAACAGCCAGTTCATCTTCAAGCTTTTGCACCTGCATACTCAGGGTAGGCTGAGTAACATGGCTGTGTTTGGCGGCTACAGTGAAATTTCGGTATTCGGCTACTGCCAAAACGTAGCGCAATTGTGTAATTGTCATCGTATAATTTTAGCGGGTTAAAAATAAATAAACTATCAATAAAATTGATGTTAATTTTTATATTAATACTGTAAGCTTATAGTTGATTTTGCGACCAAGAGGTAGATAAACCATAAAACAAATAAAATGACACTAAATAGTATAGGACTAAGTGCCAAAAAATCAAAAGAATTAAGCAAAGACCTCAATACATTATTGGCTAATTTTCAAACGTATTATCAAAATTTAAGAGGTATTCATTGGAATATCAAAGGAAAACGGTTTTTTGATCTTCATGTTAAATTTGAAGAGCTGTACACTGATGCCAATTTGAAAGTAGATTTGATTGCCGAACGTATTCTAACGTTGGGCGGTATTCCAGAGCATACATTTACTGACTATATAGAATACTCAAGGGTACCCGTGGGTAAAAATGTAACACGCGACGAAGAAGCCATCCGACTAATTGTAGATTCGTTAAGCGAACTATTACTTATTGAAAGAAGAATATTGGAAGCTTCTGATGCTGCGAGCGATGAGGGCACCAATAGCATGATGAGCGATTTTATAACGGAACAAGAAAAAACGGTATGGATGATGAAAGCTTGGTTGGTAGAGGAGATTTAGGTCTTGCTGCGAACATTCACAAAAAAACTAATAAACAAAAAAGGCTCCCTTTCGGGAGCCTTTTTTAGGCTGTTCTGATTGACGAATTTTCTAAAATCGAATTCTGATTTCTTGGTCTTCGTCTGTGACTTCAAATTTTGCGTCGTCGAAAGCTGGTGGGCCAAAAGGGTTCATTTCCCCGGTCATACCATACTCTTCTTTGGGCATTCCGTTCGCCTGTCTGTCCATCTGTTGGTTGTCGTTGGCATCGTGCATTACCATTATGGCGTAGGTCCCAGGGCTCACATTTTCGAAAGTCAAAGTTACTTCTCCTTTTACTCCCGGCGCTTTTGCGGGTATGCCATCACTTTTCATAAAGGTATCAGCCGTATGCAAGCCTCCTAATATAGTACCCCCGTCGCTCAGTACATTTTCAATGGTTACGGTAATGGTTACACCTTCGTTTTCTTGTGCGGTAGCAAAAAATCCTACTGCTAGTGCTAAAATAAGTCCTAATTTTTTCATAATTAAAAGTTTTAGTTTTTTTCCTGCAAAGGCAGGAAACTGATTTATAAATAGTTTTATTAGTTATTGATGAAGCAAAGATGGGGGCAACCGCTTGTTTTTAAAAATAGACCTTACCCAATTGTCGAATTCGATAGCCCAATTGTAAATCGATTTTTTAGATTTCAATTCAGTACTCTTAAAGCACGGTTCGGTTACTAATTTTGGTATAACCCTTCTTTTGAAACCATTTTTGTGGTATCAATTATAAAAGACTACCAGTCTTCAACGGCTGTTGCATGAAAAGAAGATTAGAACGGCATACCATTTATTAAAAGAACAGCCATGAAAACAACAATCCTAACTATAACAGTATTCTTCTATGCTATATTCGCTACGGCACAGACCACAATTTCGGGTACGGTAACCGACACTAAGGGCAACCCTATTGAGGGTGCTAACATTTATTTAGATGGCACATACGATGGTGCTTCTTCTGATGAAAACGGAAACTTCAATTTTGAATCTACTGAAACAGGAACTCAGAACCTAATCGTATCTATGTTATCATACGATACGTATATGCAGGCTGGCGACGTATCGTATTTACAAGATTTAGAGATTAAATTGTTAGAGGCTATTAACCAGTTGACCGGTGTAACCTTGACCGCGGGAAGCTTTCAAGCTGGCGATAATTCCAAAGTTTCAGTATTAAAACCTTTGGATATCGTAACAACGGCTGGTGCGGCAGGTGATTTTGTGGCCGCCCTGCAAACCTTGCCAGGAACTACTACTGTTAACGAAGATGGCCGTTTGTTCGTTCGTGGAGGAGAAGCAGGTGAAACTCAAGTTTTTATCGATGGCCTTCGAGTGTTTCAGCCTTTTAGTGCCACTGCGAACAACATTCCCACTAGGGGACGTTTTTCCCCGTTTCTGTTCAAGGGGATTACCTTCAGTACCGGTGGTTATTCCGCGGAATATGGCCAAGCATTATCTAGTGTTCTCCTTTTAAACACCACCGACGTACCTGATCAAGAACAGACCGATGTCCAAGTGATGACCGTTGGTGGTGGACTAGGCCACACCGAAATTTGGGGGGACCAATCGCTGAGTGTCAATACCTCGTATATAAATCTTGCCCCATATCAAGTATTGGTTCCCAACGATAGGGGAGCGCGATGGAATAAACCTTTCGAATCTATCTCAGGTGAGGCTATCTTCCGTAGTAAAAAGGAAAAGAGTCTATTTAAATTTTATACGGGCTTTAACTATGCGAATTTAGATATTGAGCAAGAGGATATTAATTTTGACGAGTTCGTGCGTTTCGGACTAAAGAACAATAACCTTTATGCTAATTCTTCTTATAAGCACTTTTTAGAAAAAGAATGGACATTGACAGTTGGGGCGAGTATTTCATCTGATAATAATAACATCAAATTTCAGGCAAATGATATCGCGACACAGGAAACCGCATCTCACCTGAAGTTGAAACTAAAAAAGAGCTTTAGCAATCGCTTTCAATTGAATTTTGGAGTCGAGCATTTTATCACCGATTATCAAGAGACATTTACCACAGTGGACGGTTTCTCATTCGATTCTGATTATATGGATAATCTATCTGGAGCCTTCGCCGAGGCGGATATTTTCTTTAGCAATAGCTTAGCAATTAAAGTAGGTGCAAGAACCGAATATTCTAGTGTCTTAGAAGATATTACCATCTCACCAAGGGTGTCTTTGGCTTACAAAACCAGTCCCAAAGGGCAGTTTTCCCTAGCGTATGGGGATTTTTATCAGAATCCGCTTACTGGGTATTTAAAATACGACCAAAGCTTAGAGACCGAAAAAACAACGCATTATATCCTCAATTACCAATATAGCGGAGACGGGAAAACCTTTAGGGCAGAGACCTATTACAAAAACTATGATAATTTAATCAAGTACGATACAGAAAGAGCGCAGTTTGATTCTGAATTCAATAATTTGGGAAGTGCATATGCAACGGGGTTAGATATCTTTTGGAGGGATAATAAAAGCATCAAAAATTTGGATTACTGGGTATCGTACTCCTTTCTGGATACAAAACGCGACTATCGAAATTTTCGTGAAAAAGCGACACCTAATTTTGCACCCAAACACAGCTTGTCGCTGGTAACCAAGTATTTTATAACAGACTGGCGTTCGCAAGTCGGTTTTTCTTATAATTATGGTTCGGGAAGGCCTTTCGATAACCCGAATACCACTGAATTTTTAGCGGAGAAAACAAAATCGTATCAGAACCTGAGCTTAAACTGGGCGTATTTGATATCGCAACAGAAGATTTTATATGTTTCGGTCAGCAATGTAGCCGGGTTTAATAATGTAAACGGCTATCAATATGCCAATACGCCTAATATGAACGGGCAATTTGATAGGAGAACCATTAAACCCACTGCAGATACCTTTTTCTTCGTCGGTTTCTTTTGGACGATCAGCAAAAATAAGAACACTAATCAGCTCGATAATTTATAGGAGTACGCTTTTGATTCAATGTCAATCAAGAAATTGAGTGTCAAAACTAAAAGTGTTTTCTTTGGCAGTGTCTACCGTTACCTGTACGGCCTCGCCTCCACCATTAATTTGTACGCGTAGAATATTCTGCTCGGTCCACGGTCTATCTTGTATCCAATTGTGGCCGTCGCCGTGAAGAAATAAAACAGGTTGCGCATATTCGGCTGCCGATGCCCTAAAAACATCTGTAAAGGCTCTAAATTTTGCTGTTCCGAAATTAACGATATTGGCATGGGCAAAAATAACGGCCGCTTTTGTATTATTTTTATTGTCTTCTAAAAGTTGTGCTACCCAATGCGCATTATGCGACAGTCTTGTACTCCATTCATCTGCATCGTGCACGCGGCTGCCAACAAGGTTGATTCCGATGAACAATATTTCATTCTCTGTCCATGTAAAATTCTCTGCTCGTTCTTCTTGGTATGCAACTGCATGCGCAAATTGCCATTTCTCATTAAAATGAAAAAAATAATCGTTCCAAAATTGCAGGCCTTCCTCAGGATTCTCACAATCGTTAAATTCATTATCCCCTAAGATGATAAAAGTAGGTACTTCGAATTTTTCGAGCATGCTACTTACATCTACATAAACCTGTTCGTTACAAGGTTCTGATCCTGGCTTAATATCACCCACGTGTATAATAAATTCAGATTGGCTTTTTGCGTTATGGTCGCTGACGATAGAGTTGAGTGCTATTCTTTGAGTTTCGTTGTAAGGGACATCTCCGATTACGGTAAATAATACGGGTGGTGCAATGGCCGCTTCCTCTTCCTCAATTGGTAAAGGCGAGTTGTCACTTTTTTCAGTACAAGATTGTACCATTGGGGAGAAAACCCACAATAAGAGTGTATAAACGATATAACGCTTCATAGTTTTTTTCGTAATGGTATGAATTTATTAGGGGAACTGCGCAATTTAAAATTACAATTAATTTGGTCTAAAAAATTTTTTTTGAAGGAATTCCTTCTTTGTCGCTCGCCATGCTTCAGGCATAGTTGACATTAAAAAATAGCCGTTCAGAATTTGATGTCGTCACCGTTAACCGTTAAAATTCAACATAATAACTGTTTACTTTAAGGTGGTTAAGACACGATAAGATACGACTTTTTACGATGAATATCTAAGGCCGCTAGTTTCACCAAGATAATTCGTATTTCAGCGAACTATTGAAAAATAGGCGCAGGTTTAGTCTTTATTTGAGCTTTAGTAGTAAACAATAAACCCCTATAAATTATGGTAGAAAAATTACTTTTTAAATTAAATACGCAGGGTAGTCGCCAAAAAAATGGCAGATACGCGAGTATTTTTATGTTATTGGCCTTTCTTGGGACAATAGGGCAAATGAATGCCCAAAACGACGCTCCTTTCGGAGAAACACAAGAGTCTATCAATTATGATTTTAATCAATGTAGATCTTTTGCAAACGACAATTCTAATTATGATTACAGTGAATTTGTACCAAATTCTTTAAATTCTTGTGCCGGGGTTTCCGCGGGACATTTATATCGAGATTCTGGAAAACATTCCTGTACGGATGATGAGCAGGGTAACGCAGGTTATGCAGCTTGTTTTCAGTCTAGTCGGGATAACCAATATAGTCCGAACAACACTTTGGCCATTCGTTTTGATGTTCAGGTAAGTGGTGATAATGGAAAAAATGCCCGATTAGATGGTATTTCGTTCAAGCAATTAGCGCCACTGAATTACTTGTGGACCTCGCCTTTGACTACAAACGAGAATACAGGGCCGAACGATTACCCTACAAAATTCGGGGTACGCGTACTTAAAGATGGTAAGGAAGTATACAGAAAAGGAAATTTAGCAACCGCTCAATCTTGGGAGACTTCATCTTTTAATTTTATAGAAAATGAAGAATTTGTGGTCGCTGCCGGCACTTCAAGCCAATTTACTTTTGAATTGTTTAGTTATGCGCCCGTAGGTAATGGTGCTGCCGTCTCTGCATGGGATTTAGATGATTTGAAGGTTTTTTCCTCTTGTCAAACGGATTGTGATATTACCATAGAAGCAGGAGAAGACGTATCAGAATGTACAGAAGAAAATATTGAATTAACTGCTACCTATAACAGTAACAATGAATGTGTTTCTGGTTGTGAGTATCCTGTTCTGGATACGCAAAAATGTGGTGGTAGCTCTGAAGAAGTGTATTTGTTTATTTCTGAACAGCATAATGTGTCTGAACGTAGATTTGAGGCAACAGCTCAGAACTTCCAAACTTTTAGTGATGGTACTGCCCGGTATACGGCAACCGCAACTAACGGTCACGATGTTGTAGAAGTAAATATGTTATATAGTGGGCGTACTTCGAATGCCCCTACCAATAGTCCGAAAACACATAGTTGTGGGGCGAATCAAGACCTTTTTAATTTTGATTACTATCCTACTTTAAACGGAACTATAGTATCGCAAAATCATGGTACTTTTTATGCTACTTCAATGGGCCCATCATTTCAAATAGGACTTGGGGGTGACGTAGAAAGAACAGGTTTTGGAGCTTCAGGTTGGTTCAACTTGAGCGGTGGTGACGGATATTACGATAGAGGAGATGTGAATATCGCCTTAGGAGAATGCATTGAACAAGGAACTGTTGAGGCTACTTTCTTATGGAGTACCGCAAACGGAACCATTGTAGGTGATGCAACGCAACAAACAATAGAAGTTTCTAAATCAGGAATATATACTGTAACGGTAACTAGCTGTAACGGCTGTGAAGCGACCGATGTTGTGGAAGTGAGTATTTCAGAAAAATTGATCGTAGGTGATTTCGTCTGGGAGGATTTAAATAGAAACGGATTGCAAGATGCAAACGAACCTGGCGTTGACGGAATGAGTGTTGCGCTTTATAATGAAGACGGAACCCTTGTTGCCGATACAACGACTGCTAACGGAGGCGCTTATTCTTTCGAGGTGTGTCCTGGAGAGTACTATGTAGTTTTTGGCGGTGTTCCTAACGGCTTTGAGTTAACGACACCTAATTCAGGTGACGATGCTCTAGATTCAGATGCAAATGAAAACGGAAGAACTCCAAATTTTGTGTTGACCAATTCTAATAACCCAACTATTGATGCAGGTATTGTTGCTTTGTGTAACTTAAATCCAACTGTTTCAGGTGATGAAGAAGTATGTTCTGGTGAGGAAGCTATGCTTACTGCTACAGGTGGTAATACATATTTATGGAGTACTGGTGAAACAACTGCTTCTGTAAAAGTGAATCCTACCGCTACAACTACATATACGGTAACAGTTTCTGATAACGCAATCGCTGATTGTGAGGAAACTTTGGAATTCACTGTAAACATAACTGAGAAATTGGTTGTCGGTGACATCGTTTTCGAAGATGTAAACAGAAATGGATTGCAAGATGATAACGAGCCTGGAGTTGACGCAGTAAGTGTCACTTTATACAATGCTGATGGTACGGTAGCTCAAAGCACGACTACTGCTAACGGTGGTAAATATAGCTTTGAAGTATGTCCTGGCGAGTACTATATCGTATTTGGCGATGTACCTGCTGACTTTGACTTTACCAATGCAGATGCCGGTGATGATGCTTTAGATTCTGATGCTGATTCAAACGGTCAAACTCCTAACTTTGTGATTACCGATAGTGATAATACTACTATCGATGCTGGTTTGGTAAAGCTTTGTACTATTGACCCAACAGTTGATGGTGATAA
>Ga0114957_1001091_pt1 | contig 31778 bp, 30 predicted proteins | sample BantaG_FD_87175 | JGI IMG/M metagenome (GOLD analysis project Ga0114957, IMG submission 87175) | Marine algal microbial communities from Bantry Bay, Ireland - BantryBay_4 metaG | ecosystem: Host-associated > Algae > Red algae > Unclassified | place: Bantry Bay, Ireland | collected 2014-11-21
CCTTCCCCTTGCTGTCGAACGCCGCGCTGGCAAAGGTGGTCTGTTTCATCGCGTCAGTTCCTCGATTCCGCTCTCGCCGCATTCTCGTCGATTTTCGACGAGTTTTGCAGAGCTTCCCTAACGGCCCGGCCCTTTCACCGTCACATCTCTGCTGTGGCACCCCTGCATTCGCCCTGCATCAGCGCCTGCGCCTCGTCGATCAGCGCCTGGCCATCGATATCCTCCTCGGCGACCCCGTCCACCCAGGTGTCGTAGATGGGGCGGACCAGCGTCTCCCACTCGCTCGTGTCCGTGACCGTCAGGATCTCGTTGCCGTTCTCGACGGCGAACTCCCGGGCAGGACCGTCAGCATCCGCCATCGTGCCGCCGGCGAAGATCGAGAGATTCAGGCCGGAGTTGTCGTCCACGACGGCTTTCAGATCATCCGGCAGGCCGTCGTAGGCCTCCTTGTTCATCGCGAGGACGAAGGTGAGGGTGTAGAGCGCCGGCCCCTCGAACTCGGTGTGGAAGTCGACCAGCTCGGGGACCTTCAACGCCGTGGTCACTTCCCAGGGAATCGTCGCGCCGTCGATGACGCCCTTGGACAGGGATTCGGAGATGGCCGGGACCGGCATGCCGACCGGGGTCGCGCCGGACAACTCGAGCAGCTCGTTGACGAGGCGTGAACCACCGCGGATCTTCATGCCCTGCAGGTCGGCCGGTGTCTCGACCGGCTCGCTGGTGTGAAGCACGCCCGGGCCGTGCACCCAGGTGCCGAGAATCTTCACGGCCGCGAATTCGGTGTCGGCCATGTGCGATTCGAACATGTTCCAGTACGCACAGGACGCGGCACGCGCGTCGTCGACCATGAACGGCAGCTCGAAGACCTCCGTCGAGGGGTAGCGACCGGGGGTGTAGCCGACCACGGTCCAGACGATGTCGGCAATGCCGTCGATGGCCTGGTCCATCAAATCGGGCGGCGCTCCCCCGAGCTGCATGGACGGGAAGCGATCGATCTCGATGCGACCTTCCGAGGCCTCCTCGACCGTGTCGGCCCAGACGTCCAGTATCAGCGCCGGCACGTTGGCCTGAGCCGGCAGGAACTGGTGGAGCTTCAGCGTCACCTCCTGAGCCGGCGCGCCGGTCGAGGCCAGCGCGGCGACGACGGCCGCGGCGAGCGGGCGCAATACCGACTTGATTCCGGACATCAGACATTCCCCTCGGTCGATCGTTAACCGGGCGAACGTGTCGCCCGAAGGCCGAACCGGACAGGCTCGACCTATCGTTTCGCACGCCCGTGCAAGACGCGACGCCAATTCATTGTAGGCACAAGACTCTGGCGTTGTCACGCCGATCGGCCGGTCCTCCCGCGATGCCTCGTCAGGTCCGACTCCGGTAAATTCATTCCCTGCGCGAGCGGCCGGACACCTCGGGAATGCACTTTGAAAAATACGAGAGAAAGCACGTGAACAGGCGCTTCGCGCGCCACTTGAACCGCATTCCTCGGCGCCGTACTCGGCGCCGTATTGCCCGCCGTATTGACCGTCGCTTGACCGTCGCTTGACCGTCGCTTGACCGTCGCTTGAACGCCGCCTTGACCGCCGCCTTGACCGCCGCCTTGACCGCCGCCTTGACCGCCGCCTTGACCGCCGCTTGACCGCCGCTTGACCGCCGCTTGACCGCCGCCTTGACCGCCGCTTGACCGCCGCCCGAACCACCGTTCGAGCATTCGCTTCGACCGGTAGTCGAGCGCTCGCTCCGGCAGAGCATCCATCAGACACCGGAAATACAACGATGACCCTTCACGACCGGTCCTTGGCCACCAGCGTCAACACGTCGTACTGGGCCACCACGCTCGCCTCCTGATCGGTAACGGTACAGTCCCAGCGAACTTCACCGTACTCGGCCGTGTCCCGCGGATCGATCTGCTTGCACACGAGCGTCACCTGCAGCACGTCGCCCGGGTTGACGGGTGCCAGGAAACGCAGGTCGTCGACCCCGTAGTTCGCGAGCACCGGGCCCGGTGCAGGGTCGACGAACAGTCCCGCGGCGAAGGAGACGATCAGGTAGCCGTGGGCGACTCGACCGTCGAAGAAGGGATTGGCGCGAGCTGCCGCCTCGTCCATGTGCGCGTAGAAGGTGTCGCCCGTAAATGCGGCGAAATGCTCGATGTCGGCCAGCGTGACCTCACGCGTGCCGGTGACGATCGCGTCGCCGATCTCGAGCTCGGCCAGTGACTTGCGGAAGGGGTGCACGTCCGAGCGGCGGGTGGGCGCGCCGGGTACCCAGCGTCCGGCAACGGCTGTCAGCAGCGCGGGGGCGCCCTGCACCGCGGTGCGCTGCAGGTAGTGCTTGACCGCGCGCACCCCGCCGAGCTCCTCGCCGCCACCGGCGCGGCCCGGTCCGCCGTGCACGAGCATCGGCAGCGGCGAGCCGTGGCCCGTCGAGCTCTTCGCGCTCAGACGGTTGCCGAGCATGATGCGGCCGTGCCACGGCGCGAGACCGGCAACGATCTCCCGGGCGAAGGCTGCGTCGTCGGTGAACACCGAGGCGACGAGACTGCCTCCGCCGCGCCGCACGAGCGACACCACCTCCGCGCGGCTGTCGTAGGGCATCACCGTCGCGACCGGTCCGAAGGCCTCGATCTCGTGCACGGCCGCGGCCGCCTCCGGACGGTCGCAGTAGAGGAGCACCGGGTTGATGAAGCCGCCCCGGTCGGCATCGCCCGACGCGAGGTCCGCTCGTGCCGGATCTCCCAGGACGATCTCGGCCTCCGTCTCGAGTTCGGCGACGCGTTGTCGCACCTCGTCCCGCTGAGCGAGGCTCACGAGTGGCCCCATGCGCACACGCTCGTCGCGCGGATCGCCGAGCGTCGTCTCGCCGAGCCTCGCGCCGAGGGCCGCGACGAGCGCATCGGCGTGCCGCCTCGGGACGATCACGCGCCGGATGGCCGTGCACTTCTGCCCGGCCTTGGCCGTCATCTCGCGCGCCACTTCCCGCACGAACAGGTCGAACTCCACCGTGTCCGGGCCGGCATCAATGCCGAGCACGGCGGCGTTGAGGCTGTCGGCCTCCAGGGTGAAGCGCGTCGCGTTCGCGATCACTGTCGGGTGGGCGCGGAGCCTGTGCCCGGTGACCGCCGACCCGGTGAAGGTGACCACGTCCTGGGCGCCGACATGCTCGAGCAGATCGCCGACCGACCCCGAGACGAGCTGCAGGGCGCCGGCCGGCAGCAACCCCGTCGCGAGGATGCGTCGCACCATCAGCTCGGTCAGGTAGGCCGTCTGGCTCGCCGGCTTGACGATGGCCGGCATGCCCGCGAGCCAGGTCGGCGCAAGCTTCTCAAGCATGCCCCAGCAGGGAAAGTTGTAAGCGTTGATGTGCACCGCCACGCCTTCCAGCGAGGACAGCACGTGCAGCGCGGAGAACGTCGAGTCCGTCGAGAGCGCTTCGGTCGGCCCGTCGATGAGGGCATGGGCATTCGGCAGGTCGCGCCGTCCCCGGGAGCCGTAGGTGAGCAGCGTCGAGATCCCGCCCTCGATGTCCATCCAGCCGTCGGTGCGCGTCGCGCCGGTCGCGATCGACGAGGTGTAGAACCGCTCCTTCTCCGCCATCAGCGCCTGGCCGATCGCCTTCAACATCGATGCGCGCCGATGAAAGCTCAACGCGCGAAGCGCGGGGCCACCCTGCTCGCGAGCGTGGACCAGCATGCCCGCGACATCGAGTCCGGTCGCGTCGATCAACGCGACCGGCTCACCGTTCGCGGCATCCAGCAGTGGCTTGCCGTCCCGGGTGCCGCGCACCCACTCACCGCAGGCGTAGCTTTCCAGACGACGGGGCCCGGCGCTCGTCACGGGCCTGTCCGGCGCCGATGTGTTCACCGGTCGTAGCTCACGACGACGGTTTCCGACAACGGGTAGCACTGACACGTCAGGACGTAGCCCCGGGCGACCTCGTAGTCCTCGAGCGCGTGGTTCTTCGCCATCTCGACCTCGCCCTCGAGCACCATCGCGCGACAGGTCGAACAGACACCCGCCTTGCAGGCGTAGGGTGCGTCGAGGTTCGCGCCCAGCGCGGCGTCGAGCACGCTCTCGCCCTCGCCCGCCATCTCGATCACGCTGCTTGCCCCGTCGATCGTGATGGTCGCCCTGCACCGCGCGTCCCTGCTCGCCCGACCGACGTCCGACGCCGCTCGCCGGGCAGCCCGACCGGGCTGCGACGAGGCGAACAGCTCGTACATGATGTTCTCGCCGGCGACTCCGTGATCGCGCAGGGAGGCCGAGACCGTATGCATCATCGCCTCGGGACCACAGAGGTAGGCCACGTCGACGCTGTCGATGTCGATCCAGCGCTCGAACAGCCGGGCGCATTTCGCCGCATCGATGCGTCCCGAGAACAGCGCGATGTCCTGCCCCTCGCCACCGAGCACATGGATCACGCTGAGGCGGCCCATGTACCGGTTCTTCAGATCCTCGAGGTCCTCGCGGAACATGATCGAGCTCAGCGAGCGGTTGCCGTAGACGAGCGTGAAGCTCGAGGCGGGCTCTGCGGCGAGCGTCGTCGCCACGAGGCTGAGCAACGGCGTGATGCCGCTGCCGGCGGCGAAGCCGAGATGCCGGCGCGCACGGGCGGGCTCGAGAGGCACGTGAAAGGTGCCCGTCGGTGGCATCGCCTCGAGCGTGTCTCCCGGCTTCAGCGACTCCTTGGCCCAGGTCGAGAACGCGCCGCCGTCGACGCGCTTGATACCGACGCGAAGGACGCCTTCGCCGCTCGGCGCACAGATCGAGTACGAACGCCGTAACTCCGCGCCGTCGAAGTTCCGGCGAAAGGTCAGGTACTGACCCTGGATGAAGTCGAAGGTCGCGCGCTCGGCGGGCTCGGGCGTCAAGGTCACCACGACCGCGTCGCGCGTGTCGTGCCGGACGTCGGTCACGTGCAAGGGGTGAAAGCGCGCCATGGGTGGTCTCGGTCGAGCCGTCGAAGGGTGAAGGAGCGCGTCAGATGCACTTGAAGTAGTCGAAGGGCTCGAGGCACTCGCTGCAGCGGTAGCTCGCCTTGCAGGGCGTCGAGCCGAACTGACTGATGCGCTCGGCATCGCCCGCGCCGCAGCGCGGGCAGTCGACCGACGGCGAGGAGGGCGACGGCTGGGCCAGTGACGCGAGGTCGCCTGCGCGCAGCATGCGCAGGGGCGCGACCCCGGCCGCCGACTGGCCGACGGCGCAGCCCGGACCGTCATCGACCGGCGGCGCGATGCCGTAGTCGCGAAGCTTCTCGCGTCCGGCCTCGCTCAGCCACGCCGTCGTCCATGCCGGGGAGAGCTGACGCTCCATGCGCACCGTCCCGATGCCGCGCCTGTCGAGATGCGCGACGATGTCGTCGTTGATCACGCGTGTCGCGGGGCATCCCGAGTAGGTCGGCGTGACGGTCACGACCAGCGTGCCTCCCTGCCAGACGATGGACCGCACGATGCCGAGATCGACGATCGAGATGACCGGAATCTCCGGATCCGGCACCTCCTCCAGCCACCGCCAGACCTGCTCGACGCTGGCCCGGTCCTCGATGTCGTCCACGGCGCTACCAGCTCGCACCGGGATGCGCCCGCGACAACGATTGCATCTCGGCCAGCAGGAGACCGAGATGCTCGCCATGGCGACCCTGCTTGCCGCGCCCCTTGAAGCGGCCGCGCCCTTCCTCGGGCCGCTCGAGCGTCGCTCGCCGAAGCGCCTCGAACACATGCCCTTCCCACTGCGCCACCACGGCGTCCGGCGCAGGCGCGATGCCGTCACGAGCAAGCCGGTACTCGATGTCGTCAGGGTCACGGAGTTCGTCCGAGAATGGCCACAGGGACGTCAGCGCCGTCTGCAGGCGCGCGTGACTTTCCGCCGAGCCATCGCCAAGCCGGATCACGAGATCGGTGCTGCGTTCGAGATGATAGGTGACTTCCTTGGTGGCCTTCTCCGCGATCGCGGCGATACGAGGGTCGCTCGAGCGCGCGAGCGCATGCAGGGTCGGCAGATGCCAGGCGTCGAACAGGAACTGGCGCACCAGCGTGTGGGCGAAGTCGCCGTTCGGCTGCTCGACCAGCGACACATTGCGAAAGTCCATCGCGTCGCGTCGGTAGGCGAGATCGTCCGCGCTTCGCCCGGCGCCCTCGACCTCGCCGGCCAACGAGAGCCACAGCCGGGTCTGCCCGATCAGGTCGAGCGCGGTGTTCGCGAGCGCGATGTCCTCCTCGAGCGCCGGGCCATGCCCGCACCATTCGGACGTGCGGTGCGCGAGGATCAGGCAGTTGTCCCCGAGGCGCAGGAGGTACTCGAACACGGCGTCGTCGTCCCCCGTCATCACATGTGTCCCACGTCGTCCGGGATGTCGAAGAAGGTCGGGTGGCGATACACCTTGGCGTCGGCCGGGTCGAACATCGGGCCCTTCTCCGACGGCACGCTCGCCACCACGTCGGCCGAGCGAACGGCCCAGATGCTGACCCCCTCGTTGCGGCGGGTGTAGACATCACGGGCGTTGCCGATCGCCATCGCCGCGTCCGGCGCGTGCAAGCTGCCGACGTGCCGGTGGTTCAGGCCGTGCTGTCCGCGAATGAAGATCTCCCACAGCGGCCACTCCCGCCGCGCCGGGCGCTCGTCGGTCGGTTCGTCCGACGGGCGAGGCGCGGCCGTGCCGGAACTCATGCGGCGTCCTTCGATGCCGAGCGCGCCGCCTGCTTGTCCGCGTGCGCCATGAGTCCGTCTCGATACCACGCCCCCGCTTCCCAGGCATCGACCCGTGCGCCGAGCCGCTCGGCGTTGCAGGGACCGTTGCCGGAGACGACCGCGAAGAACTCGTCCCAGTCGGGCTCGGCGAAGTCGTGACCGCCCTGCCCCTCGCCGAACTTGTCCGCATTCCAGACGAGCGTCTCGTCGGGAATCGTCAACCCGAGATAGGTGGCCTGCGGTACCGTCTGGTCGACGAACTTCTGGCGAAGCGCGTCGTTGGTGTCGATCTTGATCTTCCAGGCCATCGACTGCGCCGAGTGCACCGATTCGGCGTCCGACGGACCGAACATCATCAGCGCCGGGAACCAGAAGCGGTTCAGCGCGTCCTGCGCCATGCGTCGCTGCGCCTCGGTGCCCTGCGCCATCTTCATCATGATGTCGAAGCCCTGCCGCTGGTGGAAACTCTCTTCCTTGCAGATGCGCACCATGGCGCGGGCGTAGGGGCCGTACGAGGTTCGCTGGAGCGGCACCTGGTTCATGATGGCCGCGCCATCCACCAGCCAGCCCACGGTGCCGATGTCGGCCCAGGTCAAGGTCGGGTAGTTGAAGATCGAGGAGTACTTGGCCTTGCCCGAGTGCAGCTGCTCGAACATCTCGTCACGGCTGATGCCGAGCGTCTCGGCCGCGCAGTAGAGATACAGGCCGTGCCCCGCCTCGTCCTGTACCTTCGCCAGCAGGATCGCCTTTCGCTCGAGGGTCGGCGCGCGGGTGATCCAGTTGCTCTCGGGCAGCTGCCCGACGATCTCGGAGTGCGCATGCTGACTGATCTGACGGATGAGCGTCTTGCGGTAGCCTGCCGGCATCCACTCCTTGGGCTCGATGCGCGAGCCCTCGTCGATGCGCGCCTGGAAATCGCGCTCCTCGGCCGTCATCTCGTCGGACGCCTTGACCCCGGCTCCGTCGGTCTTGACCATCTGTGCGTACATGACAGGTCTCCTGGCTGTGTCGTTCGCTTGTCGTGCGCGTGTCCTTCGCGTGTCGTGCGCGTGTCGTGCGCGGCGATCGAATCGCCCGCGGCCCGTCCGAGGCGGTCCGCACCGCGTCGGCTCACGGCGGCGGGCGACGATCGACGACGCGCTTCGCCTTGCCGAGCGAGCGCTCGACGCCACCCGGGGGGACGATGTCTACCCGCGTGGCAACGCCCACGTAGGTCTTGATGTGCTCGCGCAGTTCAGCCCCCAGCGGATCGGCCAGGCCTTCCGAGACGCCGTCCCTGAGCTCGACCGTGACCGAGAGCGCGTCCAGGTGGCCCTCGCGGTCCACCACCAGCTGGTAGTGCGGCGCGAGGCCTTCCACCTTCAGGACGAGTTCCTCGATCTGACTCGGGAACACGTTCACGCCGCGAATGATCAGCATGTCGTCGGAGCGGCCGGTGATCTTGTCCATGCGCCGCATGGAGCGCGCGTTCGGCGGTAGCAGTCGCGTCAGATCCCGCGTGCGGTAGCGGATCATCGGCAAGGCCTGCTTGGTCAGGGTGGTGAAGACCAGCTCGCCGTACGCGCCGTCGGGCAGTACCGCGCCGGTCTCCGGATCGATGATCTCGGGATAGAAATAGTCCTCCCAGATGGTCGGGCCGTCCTTGGTCTCGATGCATTCGTTGGCGACGCCCGGCCCGCCGACTTCCGACAGGCCGTAGATGTCGACCGCATCGATGCCCAGACGGCCCTCGATCTCCCCGCGCATGCTGCCGGTCCAGGGCTCGGCCCCGAAGATCCCCACCTCGAGGGAACTCCGGCGCGGGTCCATGCCCTGACGCTCCATCTCGTCGACGATGTTCAGCGCGTAGGAGGGTGTGACCATGATGACGCGCGGCTTGAAGTCGCGAATGAGTTGCACCTGCTTCTCGGTCTGCCCGCCGCCCATCGGCACCACCGCACAGCCGAGCCGTTCGGCGCCGTAGTGCGCACCGAGCCCACCGGTGAACAGCCCGTAGCCGTAGGCCACGTGCAGGATGTCGCCGCGCCGGCCACCGCTCGCGTGGATCGAGCGGGCGACCACGCCCGCCCAGGCATCGATGTCGTCCTGCGTGTAGGTGACGACCGTCGGCTTGCCCGTCGTTCCGCTGGAGGCATGGATGCGCACCACCTGGTCCATCGGCACGGCCGTGAGCCCGAAGGGGTACTGGTCGCGAAGATCGTCCTTGACGGTGAACGGGAACTTCGCGAGATCGGCGAGCGCCACGAGGTCGTCCGGGTGGACACCGGCCGCCTCGCACCGGACCCGGAACGGCGCGACGTTCGCGTGAGTATGCGCGAGCGTCGCCTTCAGGCGCGTCAGCTGCAGCGCCTCGATCTCGTCACGACTCGCGTTCTCGATCGGGTCGAGTCCCGGCAGGCTGTGCCTGTCGCTCATGCCCGAGCCTCCCGCGCGTCGCCGACGCCAGCCGCGCTCATGCCGCGGACCCCGTTTCCGGTTCGTCGTAGAGCGCCTTGTCGAGGCTGTGCGAGCGACCGCGAAACAGGGCGACGGCACGCCCCTCACCGTTCGCGACGACGATGTCGTAGAGGCCGGTGCGCCGCCCCTGGTGACGCACGTTCGCCTCCGCCTGCAGCACGTCACCGACGTGCGCCGGTGCGAGGAAGTCGATGCTGGCGCTGGCCGCCACGGTCACGCGGTTGGCCGTGTTGCAGGCGACGGCGAACGCCGAGTCCGCGAGGGTGAAGATGTAGCCGCCGTGACAGCTCTGGTGGCCGTTGGCCATGATCGCGGTGACGGTCATGCGCATGCGAGCGAAGCCGGGCGCGACCGACACCAGCGAGATCCCGAGATGGCGCGAGGCCCCGTCCCCCGCGAGCAGCGCCTCTGCCGAGCGTTCCGCGCGATCACGGGCCTCCGCGTCGCTCGTCTGCACGATGGGATCCGTCATGGCTGTCGTTCGCCGCTCGATGGACTGACCGTTCGGTCGATGATAAGACAGTTTCCGTACCGGCACACGGGTGAGGGGGCGCTGCAGCACTCACTCATCGTCGTCCCTGGCGCGCTCGCGCTTCTCCATCTCCTCGCGAAACGCCGCCTCGATCTGCTGCAGCACCGAGCCGACGTCCGCCTCGCTCTCGTCGCGGACGAAGGTGCCCGTGAGTGCCATGTCCGGATGCAGCGCGCCCGCTTCGTACAGCGCCCACAGCTCTTCCGCATAGCGCGTCTCCGCGAGCTCGGGCACGTACTGCGCGTAGTAGCGCGTGATGTTCGCGACATCACGGGCCAGCATGGTGGGTGCGCTGTTGTTGCCGGCCGCGTCGACCGCCTGCGGCAGGTCGATGATCACGGGGCCATCGGCCGCCATCAGCACGTTGAACTCCGACAGATCCCCGTGCACGAGCCCGACGCAGAGCATGCGCAGCACGTAGCGCATCATCGTCGCGTGGTCCTCCGCCACGCGCTCGAGCGGAACGAGCACGTCGTTCAGGCGCGGCGCGACCTCCCCGTGCTCGTCGGTGATCAGCTCCATCAGCAACACCCCGTCGAAGCAGCCGTAGGCTTCGGGCACCCGCACGCCGGCGGCGCGCAGTCGGTACAGCGCCTCCACCTCGGCGTTCTGCCAGACCTTCTCCTGCTCGTCGCGCCCGAAGCGCGAGCCCTTCTCCATGGCCCGCTGACGCCGCGTGTTCCGGACCTTGCGCCCCTCCTGGTATTGCACCGCCTTCTTGAAGCTCCGCACCGCCACGTCCTTGTAGACCTTGGCGCAGCGGATGTCGTCGCCGCACCGCACCAGATAGACGATGGCCTCCTTGCCGCTCATCAGGGGGCGCAGGACCTCGTCCACCAGGCCGTCCTGGATCAGCGGCTCGATCGCCTTGGGAGTCTTCACGGTTCCATCCTGTCAGGTGGGCTGACGAGAATCGCCAGCAGGGCAGGCGCAGACTAGCCCCTCCCGGCGGCATCCGTCCGCCCGATGGCGGCGCGCCCGGCCCGATACCCGAGCACCACCGCGCTCAGCAGGCCGTTGCCCGAGAGGTAGCCACGGTCCGCAGCACCCGAGACGCCGCAGGCAGCGCCGCCGCCGGCGAACAGGTTCGGGAAGTGCCCGCCGTCGGCATGCGCCACCCGACCGCGGCCGTCCGTCACGAGGCCGCCCTGCGTGTGGAACAGCGCCCCGGTGACCCGCACGCCTCGATAGGGAGGCTGCAGTGGTGGACCTTCGAAGGTTCGTCCGAAGGCGTCCGGCGCCGTCGAGGGCCGCTCGTCGACCGAGCGCCGTACGGCATCGACCGGCAGCGAGAACCGCTCGGCCAGTGCGCCGAGCGTGTCGGCACGCTCGATCGCGCCGACCGCTTCCGCCTGCCGGAAGTCCTCGAACTGGCGCGCGATGCGGGCGATGCGCTCGTCGAACACGGTGATGGCGACACCCCCGGCTTGCGCCAGTACCGCGCGCGCCGCTTCCGAGTAGCCGGTGGACTCGTCGTGGAAGCGACGCCCCTGCGCGTTCAACTGCACGCCGCCCTCGGTGATCACCGCCCAGGTGACGAGGATGCCGTGCGGGTGGGCGACATTGCCGTGCCCCTGGTAGGCGCCGAGATGTTCGCTCACCGCCCCGAGTCGCTCGCCCCAGCGGACGGCCTCGCCGCGGTTGCCGTCGTGACCGAACCAGAGGCCGTCGGCAATGTCCGGGAGATGGTGCGCCACCATGGCGCGATGGCCGCCGAAGCCGTTGCAGGCGAGGATCAATTTCTCGCAGCCGAGCGTCTCTTCGCTACCGTCTCGGCAACGGACGGTCACGCCATCGATGCGCGTTCCTTCATGGTGGAGCACCGTCGCCCGACGCTCGCAGACGATGACGACCCCCGCGCGCTCGCAGGCGGCGCGCAGCGCGTCGATCAGCTCGCGGCCTGCCCGGGTCGGCAGGCCATGCATGCGACGACGCGTGTGGCCGGGGTAGTCGAAGTCGTCGACCAGCGAGAACGGCATGCCGTGGTGCGTCGTCAGCCAGTCGACCACGGGCGCCGCCCCCTCGGCCAGCGCCGAGACGAGCGCCGGGTCGTTCTCGTCATGCGCCTTCCGCTGGATGTCAGCGGCGAAGCGTTCGGGGGAATCGTCGATGCCGGCCGCGGACTGCAAGGCCGTCCCCGCGGCGGGTATCAGTCCTGCCGAGAGCGCGGTCGAGCCCGCCGGCACCGCATCGGCCTCGATCACGCAGACTGCCTGACCGGCTTCCGTGGCCGCCAGCGCCGCCACCAGCCCGCAAGCACCGGCGCCGATGATCAGTGTCTCGACCTTCACGTCGAAACCGCCGGGCGGGGGCGATGCCACGGTCGGCTCGATGTCCGACCCGCGCTCGCGCTCGCCCCCTGACACCGGCGGGCTCACGCGGACGGCTCGCCGCTGTCGTAACGTCGACCCGTGGCCAGCATCTCCCCGGTGCCGAGTACCGCGTTCAGACCGTCGAAGTCGAACATGCGGCTCGCGAAAGGCGCGTTGCTGCCGTGCGCGTGCAGGCTCGCGTAGTAGTCCTGCGCGGTGCGGGCGAGCGCCCGGACGATGCCGCCCGGGAAGATCGCGATCGAGAACCCGAGCGCCTGCAAGTCGTCGGCGTCCGTGACGGGGGTCGCGCCGCCTTCCACCATGTTCGCGAGCAGCGGCACCCGACCGGCAAACCGCTCGCACAGGGCGACGAGCTGCGCGCGGTCTCGCGGCGCCTCGACGAACAGGACATCCGCGCCGGCCTCGAGGTAGGCCTCGGCCCGCGCCAGCGCCGGCTCGAAACCCTCTACCGCGATCGCGTCGGTACGGGCGACGATCAACGTGTCGGCGCAGGCGCGCGCGTCGGCCATCGCCCGGATCTTGCCGCTCATCTCGGACACGCCGATCAGCGCCTTGTCCTTCAGGTGACCGCAGCGCTTCGGATGCCGCTGGTCCTCCACCTGCAGCCCCGCGGCACCCGCACGCTCGTACTGACGCATCGTGCGCTGCGCGTTGAGCGCGTTGCCGAAGCCCGTGTCCGCATCGATGATCACCGGCACCCCGACGCGATCGGCGATCAGCGCCATCGTGTCGGCCATCTCGGTGGCCGCGGCCAGGCCGATGTCCGGCTGACCGAGCCGCGTGTAGGCGACCGCCGCCCCGCTGAGGTACAGGGCCTCGAAGCCGGCGGCCTCGGCGAGGGTCGCGCTGAGCGCATCGAACACGCCCGGGGCGACGAGGATGCGGTCCTCGCCGAGTCGGGTACGAAGCCGAGCGCCGAACCCGCCCGGCGCGCTCATCCCGGGCCCTCCAGCCATGCTGCGGCCTCGGCACAACTCATCGCGTGCGTGACGGTACCGAGCGAGGTCACGGTCGCCGTGTGCACCGCGTCGTCGAACGCGGCGCAGCCGTCGCTCAGCATCACGGTGTCGATGTCGCGCAGGTGCGCGTCGCGGAGGGTACTGGCGACACCGCCGTTCGTGACGATGCCGCCGACGATCAGCCGATCGATTCCCGTCGCGCGCATCACGTACTCGAGGCGAGTCTGGTAGAAGGCCGAATAGGCGACCTTCTCGATCACGAAGTCCGCCGGTGACAGCTCGTCGACCAGACGGTGGCCGAAGGCACCCGGGGCGAAGTCGCCCTTGTCGAGAAAGGGTCGCAGGGCCTTCAGGTGCGGCGAGATCAGCGGTTCGTCATCCCGCCCGGGCACCAGCGTGAACTGGGCGGACAGGTAGGTGCCGCCCCGCCGACGGAGGGCGGCGACCAACGGTGCGATGCGCGCCGGCAACGCGGCGATCGATGCGGCGCCCTGCCCGGCTCGACCGTACGCGCCGTCCGGATGCAGGAAATCGTTCTGCAGATCGATCGTGAGCAGGGCCGTGCGCGACAGGTCCCACATCGTCGGATCGCTCATGAGCGGCCCTCCACGGCCTCGATCAGCGTGTTGCCGAAGGCATCCACGGTGGCGCGCAGACCCGGATCGACCAGCACGGTGGTATCGGGCTGCTCGAGGATGGCCGGCCCGTCGATCACGCAGCTGACCGGCAACGCCAGTCGATCGTGGATGGCCGTGTCGTGCCAGCGCTCGCCGACATGCACCCGACGCATCGCCTTCGGCGCCGGAGCGGCGGGAATCGCTCCGGGAGCGGCCGCATCCGGCTGCGGCACGAGCGTGCGAAGGTCGAACTTCGGCCGCTCGCCGATCACGGTGCTGCGCAGGTTGACGACGCGTCGCACGCCACGTTCGAGCACGCGCCCGAACGACTGCTGGTACGTCGCGTCGAACGCGGCGCCGATCGCGTCCCGGGCGAGGGGCTGAACCCGTCCGTCGACGATCGTGATGGATAGCGGCACGGCCACCGTGTGCGTCTGGCCCGCGTAGGCCATGTCGAGCTCCACGCTCGCCTCGCGCGAGACGAATCGCGCGTTGGCGTCGGCCAGGGACGCCATGCCCCGATCGACGTGCGTCTGGATCGTGTCCACCAGCAGCACCTCGTCCAGCGCGTCGAGCGCGCTGTTCACCGTCTGCACGAAGTCCTGCCGCATGTCGGCGATCACGCAGCCCATCGCGCTCGTCACGCCGGGGTAGCGCGGCACGAGCGCCCGCGCGATGCCCGTCTCCGCGAGCAGCGCGCCGACGTGAAGGGCGCCCCCGCCGCCGAACGGCATGAACACGAAGCGCTCGGGATCGAAGCCTCGCTCGATGCTGACCAGCCGGATCGCGCCGGCCATGCGGGAGTTGGCCACGCGCAGGATGGCTTCGGCCGCGGCGGTCGTGTCGAGGCCGAGCGGGCGAGCGACATGCTCGTCGATCGCTCGTTCTGCTCCCGCGACATCGAGGATATCCAGCTTCCCGCCGATCGGACCGTGCGGATCGATACGGCCGAGCACCACGTTGGCATCGGTCACGGTCGGCCGATCGTTGCCGAGCCCGTAGGCGACCGGCCCCGGGTCCGACCCCGCGCTCTCGGGTCCGATCGCGAGCAATCCGCCCGCGTCCACCCGGGCGATCGACCCGCCACCCGCGCCGATGGTCGCGATCTCGATCATCGGCGTGCGCACCACCAGGCCGAAGTCGATGGCGGTCTCGGGACCGAGCATCGTGCGGCCGTCGGCGATCAGCGAGACGTCGAAGCTCGTGCCGCCCATGTCGCCGGTGACGACGTTGTCGAAGCCCGCACAGCCGGCGATGTAGCCCGCGGCGATGACACCGGCCGCCGGCCCGGACAGCGCCGTGCGGACCGGCAGGCGGCAAGCCGTCTCCACGCCCATGACGCCGCCGTTCGACTGCACGATCATGAATTCTCCGCCGAAGCCGCCACCTCTGAGCGAGGCCTCGAGTCTGTGCAGATAGCCCGATACCTCGGGCTGCAGGTAGGCGTTCAGCGCGGTGGTGGAGAAGCGCTCGAACTCGCGGATCTCGGGCAGGATCTCGGACGACGCCGCGACATGCGGATTGGGCCAGAGCTCCCGCACCGCGGCTACCGCCAGCGTCTCGTTTCCGGCATTGGCGTAGGCGTTGGCGAACAGCACCGACACCGATTCGCAGCCGTCGGCGATCAGCTGCCGCGCGGCGACTCGCACCGCATCCAGATCGACCGGGGTCCGGATGCTGCCATCCGCCAGCGTCCGCTCCGGCACCTCTAGCCGACAGGTCCGATCCACCACCGGCTCGAAGCGCCCGCGAAGTCCCCAGGTGCGCGGCCGGTCGCGCCGACGCATCTCCAGCACGTCACGCAGCCCTTCCGTCGTGATGACGCCGCTGCGTGCGCCCTTGCGCTCGAGCAGCGCGTTCGTGCCTGCCGTGGTGCCGTGCACGACCACGGCCACGTCGGCCAGATTCTCCACATGACGTCCGACGCCGTCGAGGAAGCCGCCCGACTGGTCCGGGCGCGTGGTCGGCACCTTCGCCACCGCGGCGGAGCCGTCGGCCTCGTTCAGCACGAACACATCCGTGAACGTGCCACCGACATCGACACCGATGACGAGCGCGGGTCCCGTGCCAGATGCGCTCGTCACGACGCCACCGATCGCCAGTCGCGCCCGTGACAGGCATCGGCCCGTGTCTCGCTGACCAGTCCGCGCCGGACATCCGCCGCCACCGCCGCCGGATCGCGCGCGCGCGCCTTGCCATGGCCGCCACCACCCGGTGTCTCGAGCCTGACCGCCTCACCCTGCCGCAGGCGGATGCCGCGCATCTTCGAGTGCAGTGGCGGCGTCGCCCGTTCACCGTCGTGCTCCCACGAGAACACGTTCAGTGCGGCGTTCCCGCCGCCCGCGATGCCACGCGGCGGATGACGGCCACGCTCGCCGAACAGGAAGGCCTCGGCGCCCGCTTCCTCCAGCACCTCGATCTCGTAGATCGCGCCCACGCCGCCGCGGTACTCGCCGGCGCCCGCGCTGTCGGGACGCAACGCCCACTGCCTGAACAGGATCGGGTAAGCCGCCTCGAGGATCTCGAGCGGCGGAATCGTGGCGGTCGAGATCGGCGCGTTGCCGTGATTCAGACCATCGCCGTCGATACAGGCACCGTGGCCGCCGCCGTAGAAGCTGAACATGACCCAGGGCTTCCCGTCCCGGCGCCGGCCGGCGATCGACAGCGCGTTGATGGTGCCGTAGGCATTGGCGACCACCCGTTCGGGCGAGGCCTCCGCGGCGGCGCAGAAGATCACGTCGATCATGCGGAGGATGGTCTCGGTGTAGCCGCCGACGGGCGCGGGGAACTCTGCCGCGAGCAAGGAGCCTTCCGGCACCCGCACGTCGATCGGGCGCATGACGCCCGCGTTCGCCGGTAGCTCCGGGAACAGGTGCTTGATGGCGACGTAGGCCGTGGCGATGGCGGTGGGCAAGGCGATGTTCACCGGCCCCGCACAGCGCGGAGCGGTGCCCTCGAAGTCGAGGGTCATGGTGTCCCCCGCGATGACGAGACTCACGCGAACTGGCAGCGAGGCCGCATCGATGCCATCGTTGTCGAGGAAGTCTTCCGCCGTCCAGCGCCCGTCCGGCAGCGCGGCGAGCTCCGAGCGCATCAGCCGCTCGGCCCGGTTGCCGAGCGCCACGAATGCCGCCCTGACAGTCGCGGCCCCGTACTCGCCGAGCAGTTCGTCCATGCGGCGCATGCCGAGATCGAGGGCCGCGACCTGTGCGGCGAGATCCCCCTCGGCCGACTGCGGCAGGCGGGTGTTCCTCATCAGGATGTCGATGATGTCGGTGTTGACCGTGCCGGCGCGCGCGAGACGTACCGGTGGGACGACGATCGCTTCCTGGAACACGTCGGTGGCGCCGGGGTTGTAGTTCCCCGGAACCGCGCCGCCGAGATCGTGCCAGTGACCGACCGAGGCGAGGTGACAGAACAGTTCCCCGTCGTGGAAGTAGGGCCGCACCAGGCGCATGTCGGAGAGATGGGTGCCACCGATGTGCGCGTCGTTGAAGATGAAGATGTCGCCATCGGCCAGGTCGTCGTCGACGGCGAGCTTGTCGATCACCGCCTTGACCGCGAAGGACATGACGCCGACGAAGATCGGCAGGCCCGACTTGCCCTGCACCAGCGTGTCGCCACTGGTCGCGTCGTAGAGCCCGTGGCTCGCGTCGTGCGCCTCGGCGATGATGGGATTGAACGCGGCCCGGAACAGGGTGGCGTCCATCTCGTCGGCGATCTGTTCCATGCGGCCGGCCAGCACGGCCAGCGTCACCGGGTCGATGCCATCGCCCGCGGCCGTGGCGCCCCGGTCGGCGCCGAGGCCGGAATCGGGCGTGTCCTTGCTGTTCATCTCGATCGGATCCGCGGTTGTCTGGAGGCCACGACAGCAACCGCTTCCGTGCCGTGTCGGGAGGAACTTGTACGGTATCCGATACCCGTTTATGCTCGAATCGCGATGCTACCCCGGCACTTCGATGGCGCACAAGACGCCCTGGGCGCGGCGTGTGACGGGCAACGCTGCCACACGATCGTCACCGTGCAAGCGAAGGCAGGCAGTGGGTAGCCGGCCATCGGGCCGTTCGGCATCACTCCCGCTCGCGGGGACAGCGAGGGAACAACCGGGTGTCGGACACGGACGAACAGGCACCGCCGAGCACACTGCTCGACAAGCTGTGGTCCTCGCACGAGATCCTTCGGGACGAGGACGGGAAGTCGCTTCTCTGGGTCGATCGCCATCTCGTGCACGAGGGATCGCATCACGCGTTCGCGAAGCTGGCTGCGCGCGAGCTGCCCGTCGCCGAGCCTGCCCTTACGCTTGCGGTCACCGACCACTACGCGCCCGTGCGGGCCGAGCGGGGCACCGTCGACGTCGCGGCCACGCGCATGATCCGGACGCTGGCCGAGAACGCGCGACGGCACGGCATCGAGCTGCTCGATCTCGATCACCCGCAGCAGGGCATCGTCCACGTCGTCGGCCCCGAGCTCGGTCTGACGCTGCCGGGCCTGCTCATCAACTGCGGCGACAGCCACACGTCGACGCACGGCGCCTTCGGGGCACTTGCCTTCGGCATCGGGGCGACGGAAGTCGCGCACGTGCTCGCCACGCAGACGATCTGGCAGCGCAAACCCCTGGCGCTGCGGATAACGGTGAACGGTTCGCTGGGCGAAGGTGTCACCGCGAAGGACCTGGCCCTGCACTGGATCAGCGAGCTCGGCGCCGGCGGCGCCCGGGGTCACGCGATCGAGTACGCAGGCGCCGCGATCGAGCGCCTTTCCATGGACGCGCGCATGACGCTGTGCAACCTCTCGATCGAGGGCGGCTCCCGACTGGGGCTGATCGCTCCGGACGAGACGACGATCGACTACGTTCGTGGGCGTCCGCGGGCGCCGCGAGGCGAGGACCTGGAGCGCGTGACGACGCGTTGGCGCACGCTGTCGAGCGACGCCGATGCGGTCTTCGATCGAGAGATGGTCATCGACGCCGCCGCCGTCGCGCCCACCGTGAGCTGGGGCATCCGTCCGGATCAATCGATCGCCGTCGACGGACACGTTCCCGACCCCGCCGTCCTGCCGGAGGGCGAGGCGACAGTCGCACGAACCGCGCTCGACTACATGGGGCTGAGAGCGGGTCAGGCGCTGGCGGGAACGCCGGTCGATCGCGTTTTCCTCGGCTCGTGCACCAACGGACGGCTCGAGGACCTGAGAGCGGCGGCGGCCGTGCTCGACGGAAACCGCGCCAGGGTGCCGGGTCTCGTCTCGCCCGGCTCCCGCACCGTCAAGGCGGCCGCCGAGGCCGAGGGGCTCGACCGTGTCTTCATCGAGGCGGGTCTGGAGTGGGCCGGTTCCGGCTGCTCGCTCTGCGTGGGCATGAACGGCGACCGCGTGTCCCCTGGCGAACGCTGCGCCTCGAGCACGAACCGCAACTTCCGCGGCCGCCAGGGGCCCGGCTCGCGCACCCACTTGATGTCCCCGGCCATGGTAGCCGCCGCGGCCATAGCGGGGTGCATCGTCGACGTGCGCGAGCGTCCGTCGCCGAGGACAGGATCGTGAGCGGCTGGACGACACATGTCGGAACGCTCGTCCAGCTCGCCATGGACGGCGTCGACACCGACCAGCTGATCCCGGCGCGATTCATGTCACGGCCGCGTGCCGACGGCTACGGCGATTGCCTGCTGCACGATCTCCGACGCGACGCGCACGGCGAACGGCTTGCCGACTTCCCGCTGGAGCGCCATCCCGACGCGAGCATCCTGCTCGCCGGACACGACTTCGGCTGCGGTTCCTCGCGCGAAGCGGCGGTATACGCCCTCGTCGATGCCGGGATTCGCGTGATCATCGCCCCCGGCTTCGGCGACATCTTCGCCGCCAACGCCATCAACAACGGGCTGTTGCCGGCGCGCATCGACGAGGGCGCGCGATCGACCCTCCAGGGCATCGTCGGCGACGACAGCGCCACGATGCGCGTGTCGCTCGAGGACTCGACGTTGTCGATCGCCGGGACGAGCCTCCCCTTCGCGCTCGACGACAGCTGGCGGACCCGGCTCGTCAACGGCTGGGACGACATCGATCTCACGCTGGCGCACGCGAGCCGCATCGCTCGTCATCGCGACCTGCGAAGGCGTGAGGCGCGCTGGGCCTGGCCCGCCGACACCGCGGCCTCGCCGCAGACCACGAACGCCGCCGGCGTCCGGATACCGACGAGGCGTGACTGACGCGCGCCCGAACCCGAGGAGAAGAGCATGAACCGATCCCTGCTGTACGGCCTGCTGGCCGGCGCCGCGCTGGTGGCGCCGAACGCACACGCCGAGGACACGCTGTCGGCAGTACACGCGTTTCCGGACACCCTCATCTATACGCAGAGTTTCCTGAGCTTCGTCGACAAGGTCAACGAAGCCGGCGAGGGCGTGATACGCATCGACGTGCGCGGCGGTCCCGAGGCGATCGGCATGTTCCAGCAGCCGGATGCCGTGCGCGACGGCATCGTGGACATGGTCTACACCCCGGGCAGCTTCTATGGCGGCACCGTGCCCGAGAAGGACGCCATGGTGGCGTCCAACCTGACCGCGGTCGAGACGCGCGAGAACGGCGGCACCGCCCTGATGGACGAGATCCACCAGGAGAAGATGGGGGTGAAGTACCTCGGCTGGTTCGACAGCGGGGTCTGCTACAACCTCTGGACCCGGGACGAGCCCTCGTTCGACGACGCGGGCAATCTCGAGGTCGATGGCCTGAAGCTGCGCGGCAACGCGGTCTACAACGCCTTCTTCGGCAACTATCTCGGCGCCCAGGTCATCGACCTGCCGACCGGCGAGGTGTACGCGGCGTTGCAGCGCGGCGTGGTGGACGCGACGGGCTGGACGCAGATCGGGCTGATCGACCTGAAGTGGAACGAGTTCCTGAACTACCGCATCGAGCCCTGCTTCTTCTCGACCGACCTCGGGGTGGTGGTCAACCTGGAGAAGTGGGACAGCCTCAGCGAGGCGTCTCGCCAGATCCTTCAGGACGTTGCCATCGAGCACGAGAAGGACAGTGTCGAAGCGCTCGGCGCGAAGCGTGACGAGGACTTCGCCGCGCTCGAGGAAGGCGGCATGACGGTCATCGAGCTGGAAGGCGAGGCCCGCGACAACTACCTTGCGGCCGCTCGCGAGAACACCTGGGAGCGCATGCAGGGACTGATGGCCGACAGCCCACAGGGTGACGGCAACTACGATGCCCTGATCGAGCGCTTCTACGACGCCGAAGCGGACCAGTAGCGCCTCGCGGGCCGGCAGGGCGGACGGAGCGAGGGCGCGTGCGACTGCTGACGCGAACGTACGACTTCCTGCTGCACGGGATGGCGGTCGTCGCGGCCCTGTCGTTGGCCTGGCTCATGGTGTCGGTCGTGGCCTCCGTCGGCATGCGCAACATCGGCCTGCAGCCGTGGGCGTGGTTGTTCACCTCGGCCGAGTACGCCCTGCTCTACATGACCATGCTCGGTGCGCCCTGGCTCGTTCGGGAACGCGGCCATGTGCACATCGAACTGGTCACCGCCGCCCTGCCGCCGACCTTGCGCCGGTGGGTCAGTCGCCTGGTCGCCTTGCTCTGCGTGCTCGTGTGTCTCGTGCTGGCCTGGTACGGCCTGCAGCTCTTCCTGAGCAACCTCGAGCGTCGCGACTTCGACGTGCGCGCCTACTACTATCCGCGCGCGCTCCTGAGCGTGGCCTACCCGTTGAGCTTCGGCTTCATGACCGTCGAGTTCCTGCGCTTCACCCTCGGCACCGAGCTGCTGCATTCCGGCGAGGCGGGCATCCACGAATGAGGCTTTCCTGATGGAGTGGTATCAGGCACTCGGCCTGCTGCTCGGTACCATCGTGGCGCTGATGGCGATCGGCATGCCGGTCGCTCTGGCCTTTCTCGCGGCGAACATCGTCGGGGCGTGGATCTTCATGGGTGGCGAGCGTGGCGTGGTCCAGCTCCTCAACAACGGGCTCGGCGCGTTGACCAACTACGCCCTGGTGCCCATTCCGCTGTTCCTGCTGATGGGCGAAGTCTTCTTCCATTCCGGGCTCGGCGGACGCATGTTCGGCGCGATCGACCGCTTGCTCGGACGCCTGCCGGGGCGCCTGAGCTACGTCACGGTGATCGGCGGCACCGCCTTCTCGACCTTGTCCGGTTCGTCGATGGGGTCCACGGCCCTGCTGGGCTCCCTGATGGTCCCCGAGATGAACCGCCGCGGCTACAAGCGGCACATGAGCATCGGGCCGATCCTCGGCACCGGCGGGCTCGCCATCATCATCCCGCCGTCGGCGCTGGCCGTGCTGCTCGCCACGCTCGCGCAGATCGACGTCGGCGCCCTGCTGATCGCGGGCGTGGTGCCCGGGCTGATGCTCGCCGGCTTCTACATCGCTCTGATCGCCCTTCAGACACGCCTCGATCCGTCAGCCGCACCGGCCTACGACGTCGAGACCCTGTCACTCGGCGCCCGCGCGATACTGCTGCTTCGCGACGTCATCCCGATGATCGGCGTCATGGTGATCATCGTCGTGTTGATGATCGCGGGCATCGTCACGCCTTCGGAGGCTGCCGCCTTCGGGGCGCTCGGGGTACTCGTCCTCGCGGCCATCTACCGATGCCTCACTCTCGAGACGATCCGCAACTCGCTGCGTGGCGCGCTGCGGGTCACCCTGATGGCCTACCTCATCGTGTTCGGCTCGGCGACCTTCAGTCAACTGCTCGCCTTCTCCGGCGCGTCGAGCGGGTTGATCGACTGGGCCACCGGCCACGACCTCGCCCCGCTCGCGATGCTGCTGGTCATGTTCGGCGTGTTGCTCCTGCTCGGCATGTTCATGGAGCAGATCTCGATGATGCTGCTGACGGTGCCGATCTACTTCCCGCTCGCGCTCACCCTCGGCTTCGATCCGGTCTGGTTCGGCCTGATCATGCTCCTCGCCCTCGAGATCAGCTTCACCACGCCGCCGTTCGGTCTGCTGCTCTTCGTCATGAAGGGCGTGTCGCCGGCCGAGACGACGATGCGCGACATCTACGTCGCCGCCCTGCCGTTCATCGGGTGTTCCTTGCTGCTGGTCGGCTTGCTGGTCGCGTTCCCGGGGCTCGCCTTGTGGATGCCGGGCCTGGGGTAGCGTTCACTCAGCGCAAGCGCATCGCCGTCAGGAACGGCTCGACCGACGCCGGATCGACCTTTTGGAGGTACTGCACGATGATGTCCACGTGCTCCTTGGCAAGCTCGAGTTCCGGATTCAGGCGCAGGATCATGTCGCGCAGGGACTCGCGTTCCGGCAGGCGTCGCCTGAGCTGTTCGGCGTCCGACTCGCGGGCCGCGGCAAGCGCATCGATCCGGGAGGCCGATGGCCGAGGCAGGTCGGTGAGATCCACCGGGTTATCGATTTCGTCGGCCAGCACCCGCTTGTACTTCTCGTGGAGCGCGCGCGCGAGCGGCTCGGCGTAGATCTCGCGAAATCCGGTCGCCTTCGGATGCACGGTGCAGTCCATCCCGCCGCAGACTTCACGGGTCGAGTCGAAGAAGGTATTGAACCAGCGCGCGCCGCGACGCGCCGGCATGCCATGGCGGAACGATCGGGCCGCGATGTCGACCCGATCGCAGACGGCCGCGTCATCCGACAGCCGGGGCCGCGTCTCCGCGCGTTGCCCGCACCAGCGTTCCACGGCCGGATTGAGTGCGTCGAGCAGCAGACGCTCGGCGAGCCGCATGTCGTCCGCGGACATGGTGAGCGACAAGGCGAGGATGCCGGGGTTGAGGTTTCGCTCGATGAGTGCCCGCTCGTAGTCGACGTGGGCCTCGACGATCGCCTGCGGTGCCTCGAAGGGCGACAGCACGGCACCGAGGAAGCCTCCCAGCACGCCCCGACCGAATTCCCGCGCGATTTCCAGGCCGATCTCGTGGGTCTGGCGGAGCTCGGCCAGCCCGGCGTGCCGCCCGCCGACAGCAGCACCACGTCCGCGTAGCCCATGCCCTCCTCGCCGATCCAGCGTTCGAGCGTGGTCAACTGTGGCGGAAGTCCGTTGTCGGCCGCGTGGATCAGATCGAGCCTGTTTTCCAGATCGCGAGCGACGCGCACGACGTTGACGGTCAGGGACGTCTCCAGGAAGAGTTCGCGCCCCCATCGAAGCCCACGAGCATGCCCTGGGCGTTCGGACCGCCCTCGGCGTTTCCCGGACCGATGGTCGCGCTGGAGATGGCGGTGTGCAGGGACTCCACCCACACCGTCGGAAACCGGCGCTCGAACAGGGCGAGCCCCTGCGCGAGACCGCTGTGACGCGAGCGGTGCGCGCCCCGTCCCTGCGAGGCTTCCGGCGCCTCTGCCGACTCGCCCTCATCCTCGTCCTGCCACCCCTCCCACCGCGAAGTGTTCGAAGCCCTCCGCGCCGGAGGAAATGATGTCGCCCACCGGGACGTGTTCGCTGCTGGCAGGCTTCAGCAGGGTGGGCTTGTCGACGTTGGGCGCACCCTCTCCCGCGCCGAAGGAGTCCCCCATCATCGCGACGGTGAAGGGCCTCGGCATCAGGAACGTGCGCGCAGGCTCTCGGGACACGCGACCGTTCGCTGACCGCACCAGCCAGCGGTAATGCACGACGTCGCCGGCCGCGAACGCGACCGGGCGTCGACTGTAGTCGGGTGACAGCCACCGAGGCGCATCGGAGGCGCTACGATCGGCGAGCGTGACGGTCTGCGGCAGGACGGCCTCGAGCCGCGACCCGCGAGCACGACCGGCCCGCAGCGCTCGGGCCGCCGGCACGACGCGCCGGCCCTGCGACCACGATTCCTCGTCGGTCCGGTACTCCAGTTCGACACGGACCCGACCGCCGCTCGGCAATCGGTCGAGCGGGCTGTCCTGATCCAGGGGGAGTCCCTGTGCCATCGCGCCGATCGTCCGTTCACCGGAGTACCTCGGATCGACCGGACGCGAGAAGGTCAGCCTCGGTCCGCGGAACGTCGCGATGCCGATCTCGAACGGGGATCGGCCCGAGGGTGCGCCGGCGCCCGACTTGAGCGTCGATGACGGCTGTCCGAGCCGCTGGTCCTGAGCGTGCGCCGAGGGGGCGGCGACCAGCGTCAGCATGACGATCGACAACACGGTCACGGCGATCGGACATACCGGACGAACGGCCCGAGCCCCGCGCCTGCCCGTCGACCACATCATCCTCGACTCTCGGCTCTTCATCAGTGGCCTCCCCGGCGACGGCCGCCCAGAGTAGACGCGCCCTCGAGGGGGAAACAACTCGACCATCGGCCAGTCTACATCCGGTTACGCACACCGCTTCGACGCGTGAGCGGCTTGCGCGCGCCCTTGCTACCATCGCCGGCCTACCGTTCCGAAGCTCGCCCACCGCATGACGGACCTGACGATCACCTTGACCGGAGAACTCAGGGAATCGAACTTCGACGAGTGGCAGCACGCTCTCGTCGAGCGCATCCGGGCCGTGGACGTGGCGCTGTCGGACGACGACGAATTCGCGTCCGCGAACGACAGCATTCGCGAGCTTCGCGCGGCGAAACAGACACTGAAGGATGCCAGGCAGGCAGCGCTCGAACAGGCGGCCGACATCGACCGTCTGTTCGATGCGGTCACCGGGGAGACTCGCCAGGCGCCACTTACGCTGGAGCGAAAGATTCGCGTTCGGCGTCGGGTGCTGAAGGCGGAATCGATGCAGGCGCACGTCGATGGCAACGCGGCCACGCTCGATGCGTTGCCGGCCGGTCGACAGGCCCTGTTCCAGGACCGCTCGTCGCTGCTCGCCCTGCCCTTCGACGAACTGGAAAACACGATCGACGAGCGCGCCGCGGTGTGGCGGGCGGCGCTTGCCGAATCGGACGCCCTCGAGGCCGGCGATTCGGCTCCGCTCGCCGGTGCGGCGACCGGCGTCGATGCGCGTTCCACCGTGAGCGCGCCGGGTGGCGACCCCGTCGTGTACACATCTCTGGGGACGGGCGGGCCGGCGGCTACAGACGCGGCGTCTCGCGATCCCGAAGTCCCTGATTCCGGGTCGTTCGCCGACGCGGGTCCGACATGATCGACACCGGGCTCGCCACGGGCGCCTCCGCATGAACGCCGCGAGCAGGACGACGGACGCCGACACGCTTGCCCTGCTCGGCACCAAGGGTGGCCCCGCCATCCGGCCCGGCTCGGCGATGCCGACGTCGAACCTGCTCACCCTCGGTGGCCAGCGCATCGTCGTCGATTGCGGGCTCGGCGTGACACGTGGCCTGGTCGATCAGGGCATGGCGCTCGAGGACCTGTCGCTGATCTTCGTCACGCACCTGCACTCGGACCACTACCTCGAGCTCGGCGCGCTGCTGCACACTGCCTGGACCGCCGGGCTCACGACCCCGGTGACGGTGTACGGGCCGGACGGGCTCGAGCGTTACTGGCAGACGTTTCTCGCGGCCATGGACGCCGACATCGCGCTGCGCATCGCCGACGAGGGCCGACCCGACCTCAGCTCCCTCGTGCGCGTCCTCACGCTCGACGCGGGCGAGGTGCGCGACGTCGCCGGGCTCGAGGTGAGCGCGATACGTACCGTGCATCCACCGCTCGTCGAGACCTTCGCGCTGGCCTTCGCCGTCGCCGGCACCCGTGTCGTGTTCTCCGGCGACACCGCACCATCACCGGCGTTCGTCGAGTTCGCCCGCGACGCGGATCTTCTCGTGCACGAGGCGATGCTGGAGGCGGCATTGCCGGCGCTGTTCGAGCGCGTCGGCAACGGCGACGACCGGCTCCGGGCGCACTGGATGCGATCGCACACGCTCGCGCACGACGCGGCCCGCACCGCGACCGAGGCCGGCGTGCGTGCCCTCGCCCTGAATCATCTGATTCCGTCGGACGACCCGGACTGGACCGAGGATCATTGGCGCGAGGCGGTCGCCCCACACTACGACGGCGTCCTGCACATCGGCCACGATGGGATGGTGATCCCTCTCGGCGCGACGACCGGAGCCTGACCCCCGAGCCATGGCGGGGAACTTGCTGGCTGCCGCGCATTCGCTGCATTCCCCGAGCAGGCCTGACGATGAAACGCACCTCGATACGCGCGATGCCCTTCGCTCTCGCCTGCCTGTTCGGCGCCGTCGCTCACGCCGACACCTGGACGCTTCGCGCGCTCGAGGACTTCCCGGTCATCGACGCCGGCGAGGTGCCCTACTACCGCGAACCTGGCCGTGACGCGCTGGCGATCGATGCCTCGATCCTCGCCTACCGCGATCGCTTCGCCCGCGCGACGACGCTGCACCCGGGACCCGGCGGGCGATTCGACCTGGTGCTGACGACGCTCGCCGAGGTCGACGGCGAGACGACCTACCACCTGCTCGTGGACGGAAACCGCGTGGGAACGGCAACGAACCCCCGTGTGCCCGAAGAGTTCTCCGTGCAGGAGATCGCGTTCACCGACATCGAGATCCCCGAGGGCGCGATGCTCGGCGTCGATTCGGCGGCGGTCTCGAACGGGCTGGTACCGGAGAACGGCGAATACGCGTACGCGCGAGGCCGCTGGCGTTCGCTCGACGTCAGCACGGCGGGCTCCAGCGAAACATATCCCGCCTCGGTCGATCTATCCCTCTCGATCATGGGGTCGATCGACGACGTGCGCGTCGGGGACGAGTTCGTGCTCGATGTCCGGATCCTCAATGCGGACGGAGATACCGTGGCGACATCGCCCACGATCGATCTCTCCCTTCCCGACACGCTGGCATTCGGTACCGGCGAGGGCTGCACGGTCGCGGAGGATGTCGTGCGCTGCGTTCTCCCCGAGATCGCCCCGGACAGCGGCGTGGCCGTCTCGCTGGTGCTGACGGCCACGTCGGCAGGCGAGGACAGGCTCCTCGCGATCGTCACATCCGACCAGCCGGACCGCTCGTCTTCGGACAACCGCGCCGAACGTTCCGTGGCCGTGCAGCGGGCGCGAGTCGCTGCCGTCGATCCGACCGAGCCAGCGGCCGGAGGCGACGACGGCAGCGGCGGCGACGACGGCCGCGATCGGGCGGTGTCCAGCGCGACCTCCGGTGGTGGCGGCGTCTGGTCACTGCTGGTGCTGACGGCGCTCGCCCGACTCTCGCGCCACGGCGCGTCTCGCCACACGGAACGCCGGGCACGGTAGGACGCGCGACTCCACCACCGACGATGCAGGTTCGCGGCCCGGGAACGCGGGACTGGACCCGGGATGCACTCGGCAGGTAAAAGGGCGCACGCCTCCCCTGCACCGCCGCTCGCCGTGATGTCCGACGCTGTCGCACCCCGAACGATGTCTTCCCGTGCCGCCGGTCCGGCTGGCGAGTCCGGCAAGTCCGAGCAGTCCGGCGCCGGACAAGCGCATCCTGCAAGCGCTGGCGTTGTCGTCATCGGTGGCGGCGTCATCGGCTGCAGCATCGCCTGGTACCTGACCGAGCTTGGCTGGTCGGACATCGTCCTGCTGGAGCGTCGTTCGCTCGGCTGCGGGACGACGTGGCACTCGCAAGGGCTCGTCGGACTCGTCCGCCCCGACCCCGCCATGACGCGGCTGGCCCTGCGCACCAACGAAGCACTGCCCGAGCTCGAGGCGCGCACCGGACTCTCGACCGGGTTCCGCCGCCCGGGCACGCTCGTCTGCGCAAGTTCCGAAGCGCGGCGTCGCGCGCTCGACGGTCTCGCGAAACGGCAGGCCGCCCTCGGGATCGGCATTCACGCGATCGACGTCGACGAGGTTCACGAACGCTGGCCGCTGCTGGAGACCAGCGACCTCGCCGGTGCGTTCTTCATGCCGGACGAAGGTCAGACCAACCCGCTCGATACCGTGCTCGCCTACGCGAAGGCCGCGAAAATCGGCGGCGCGACAGTACTCGAGGACACGGCGGTGACCGGTGTCGTCATCCGCGACGGGCGCGTCGCGGGCGTCGAATACGGCGTCGGGGAAAGTGCTCGCGTCATCGCATGCGAGCGCGTGGTGCTCGCCGGCGGCATCTGGAGCCGTGAATTCGCCGCACGATCGGGTATCGCCTTGCCGGTGCTGCCGGTAGAGCAGTCCTACTTCGTCACCGAACCGGTGCCGGGGATCGTGCCCGGACTTCCGATACTGCGGGACTATCACGAAGACATCCTCGTGCGCGAGGACGGTGGACGTCTGACCGTCGGCGCGACTCACGAGCGCGAGCGACCGTGGGCCGTCGACGGCGTGCCGGCCGGATTCTGCTTCGACGAGCTGCCGAGCGACCCGGAGACGTTAGAGCCGATGCTCGAGAAGATCGTGCAGCGCATCCCGATCCTTGCCGACGTCGGGCTGCGGGCGACCCTGACGGGACCCGAATGCGTCTCGGCGGACGCGCGCTACCTCCTCGGCGAACACCCCAGCATCGCCGGCTACTTCGTCGCGACCGGCATGAGTGGCGTGGGCGTCGGCTCGTCCGGCGGCATCGGGCACGCGATGGCGCAGTGGATCGTGACCGGTCGACGACCCGATGGACTCGCGTCGCTTGATGTCGCGCGGTTCACGGCGGCGGATGCCGAACTCGGCACGCTGCTCGAGCGCGTGTCGGCGGCCGCCGGATCGGTGTTCGACATCGATGCAGCGGCGTTGCCGACCACCGCCTGACAGGGCCACGTCAGGGCGCTAGGACGAGCGCGCGCAGGCTACCGCGTCGGGGCGGCGAGACTGTCCGGACGCTTGCCCGGATCGTCGTCCAGAACGCGCCCTGCCCGAACGGCAAGCGCTCGTCCATGAAGATGACGATGTCGTGCCCGGTTCGCGGCACGGCGCTGTCTTTCCGTACATCGCACGCGCCGAGGTCAGGCGCGGCACCTCTGCGCCGATCGTCGATGGCGCAGAAGGCGATCGAGTTCAGGGCCGATACTCGGGCAGCTTCCCGCGGCGCCCACATCACGATGTGCGGCGTGAAATCGACAGGCGCGACCTCGACACCATCGGTCGTCGTGATGGCCCGGCCCCCGCAAAGGCGGCCGAGACTGCGTTCGATCAAGAACGCCGCCGAACGACTCGCATCATCGAACGCCTCGCATTCCACCGAAGGGCCACGCCTCGAAGTTCGAACTCGACTCCGACCCGTTCGGTCGCTCTCGTCAGTGCAGCACCAGCGCGATGTTCAGCGACCCGAACGTGTGCGAGGCACGACCGGTGCGGTACGACCTCGTGCGCAGCGCGTGGGTGTAGGCCACGCGCCACCGGCCGAACGCCGCTTCGTGGTGGACGAGGCGGTGTTCGCGGAGATCAGGATCTGGGAAGTGCCCCGTCCGGTGAGAGGAAGCGAGCACACGTTGAAGCATTCGCTGGCTCTGATCGCGAATGGGGTCTGCGTCTTGCGCTACGACAACGAAGCGGGCAAAGGTGATCACCGACACGACGCCGATGGACAGGAACTCCCCTACGCGTTTCGAAGCGTGGAGACCATGACCGAGGACTTTTTGAAAGACGTCGACACGTGGAAGGCAGGTAGATCGGGAGAAACGACATGACCGCCGATTCCGGAACCGTGACCCTTTCCGTGGCCTCGCGCGAAGAGACCGTTGCTCGCATGGACGCCGCGATGCGTGGCAAGGCGCAAGGATCCTACATAACCTTTCCCACGGTCGAGTTGCTCTGGAAGGTCGTCACGTCCAAACGACTGGCGATCCTGCGCGCCATGACGGGCGGCGAGATCATCTCGATCCGTGAAGTGGCGCGTCGGGTAGGCCGCGACGTGAAGGCTGTGCATGCGGACGTGCGAGCGCTGGTGAACGCGGGCCTCGTCGAGGATACGGGCAGCGGCGTGCGCTTCGGCTACGATGCGGTGCGGGTGGAGTTCACACTGAAGGCAGCCTGAGAGTCCTGCCCGTCTGACCATCGGCAAGTGGATTCGACCGCTCCACTCGTCGTCCCGGCTACGGCCAAGTGACGTCTCGATCGCTCAGACGGTAATCGGCGCCCGGATCGACGGCGCGGGATCATGGCCCTCGAGCCGGAGGTCCTCGTAGCGGAACGCGAACAGGTCCGTGACGTCGGGATCGAGGTGCATCGTCGGCAACGGACCGGGCGAGCGCGTCAGCTGCTCCCTCACCTGCTCGACATGATTCGAGTAGATGTGCGTGTCACCGAGCGTGTGCACGAAGTCGCCAGGCGCGAGACCGGACACCTGCGCCACCATCATCGTCAGCAGGGCATAGCTTGCAATATTGAACGGGCTTCCGGTCACCCTGATTCCGGCCTCTATCGCTACGGTGTCGGCTCAGCGCTCGAGGAACGTCGGGATGAAACCCGGTTCGGGCGACATGTCGATCTCAAGGCGACATCAGAGGTACCGAAGGAAAATAGGTGGAAAAGCGACCCTTGTCCCTCGACAGCAAGGCATACCCGCGCACCGCGGCGTGCGCACCTATGAAGAAGTCCGGAAGAGTGGATCGCTTCTCACCACCACGCCGGCGGTAGGCCAGATGCGCCTTGCCGGCGAGAAACGCGGCCTCCCACGGCAGGTTCTCCCTGATGAACAGCGAGGCTGGCAACAGTTCGTCGACCGCTTCGATCCTGTCGAAGGCGGTGGACACTTCGGCGTAGATGATCGGGTTGATCACCAGCCGGTCGGCTTGCCCAGCGGTCCGTAACGCCTCGCTCGACCACTCTGCCCACCGCGGGTCGTCTGTCGCGATGTCCACCAGAACGTTGGTGTCCACCAGGACCCCTGGACTCATCCGCGCGTCAGCGCCATGATCTCCTCGGTGCTCATCGCCGTGTCGGCCTTGCCACGCAGTCGCTCGATCGCCCGTACCAGCGAGGGGTTGGCCGGCTGCCGTTCAGGCCGGACCAGTCGTACCACACCGTCCTCGTCGAGCTGGAAGTCGACTTCCATCCCCGGTAGAAGCCCCGCTTGATTCCGAATGCTCTGCGGTATCGTGACTTGGCCCTTGCTGGTGATTCTCACGCGCCCCTCCCGGTAGTCTGTCTGAATTCTTACTGCAACAGTAATACCAAGCGGCCCTGCTTTCAACTGCCGCCCGTCGCCAAGGAGATCTTCTGCGGGCGCGACGAGGAAGGATGGCGCGACTCGTTCATGCGCGGACGAGGCTCGGCGTCGAACACGTGGAAAGTTGCCACCCCTGTCATCTCGATCAGACGGCGATTGGTGCGCTGATCGACGGGGCTGGATCGTAGTCCTCCAGTCGGAAGTCCTCGTAGCGGAACGCGAACAGGTCCGTGACGTCGGGATTGAGGTGCATCGTCGGCAACGGACCGGGCGAGCG
>Ga0114957_1001092_pt1 | contig 31755 bp, 16 predicted proteins | sample BantaG_FD_87175 | JGI IMG/M metagenome (GOLD analysis project Ga0114957, IMG submission 87175) | Marine algal microbial communities from Bantry Bay, Ireland - BantryBay_4 metaG | ecosystem: Host-associated > Algae > Red algae > Unclassified | place: Bantry Bay, Ireland | collected 2014-11-21
ACAATATATTGAATCACAAGATACAGAGCCAGACGACCCTGACTTTAGGATTCACGATGAATCTTAACCGCCTTGCAGGCGTAAGATAAATCTACCTGCTTACAGCAGGTAGTAGTTTAATTTGTTGTAAGTGAAATTATTTAAGTATTGTCATTTTCAATATCTCAACGATGAGAGCGAATAAAAGATTAGCTAAGAGAAACTCTCAACATGGTTTCTTTTTGGATTAGTACTGTGATTCCTATATTTTTTGGTACTCTAATTAGACATTAAAGTAGTTACCTCAATACTCTCTGAAAACGCTGACCAGCCGTTACCACAATGTTGTGCCATCTGCACTTCATAAGTCGTATTTTGTTGAAGATTTGAAAAATTAATAGAAGTAGTAGACAAGGATTCTGTGAACATCCATTCGACATCACTGCCAAAGACTCTATATCTGTATTGGTAAGTATTGCCTTTAGATAGTCTCAGTAAATAGGCAGTAGCACCAGTTGCAGTTGCATAACCAACTGCAAAATCCGTTTCAGCTATCGTAGGGCAATCGGCATCAGTTTCATTAGCAACTTCTTCCTCGACTTCGTTTTGCATATCATCTTCAGTTTCAATATCCTCATCACTGTCAGGTGCCTTTTGGTCACCAAGTGTCATAAAAGAAAATGAATCAGAGTATGGTGACCATGTATCTATTTCACACTCATGTCTTACTTGATATTCATATGTTGTTCCATTAGCTAGATTTGATAAAGCTAAATAGTGATTTAAATTCTCCATACTTTCTATCCAAGTATCGGTTCCAGTTTCCCTATATCTGAATTGATTGGCGACCTTTCCATATGGTTGTGTGGTATAAATAAAAGCAAAATTATCTGATATACTTGATGTAAATAAGCCTCCTGATTCTTCAGCAACACAGTCAGCTTCTTCTTCTGTCATTGCACTTGTGCCTAGAGTTGTAAATTCTATAGATGAGGTAAAGGGAGACCATTCACCACAACAATTTCTAGCAACTTGAAATTCGTAAGTGTTTCCTGGATCTAAATCATTGACAAACATATGCTCTTTTTCTGTCTCTTCTGTCATCGTCCATTCATCATCATCAACATGTTTGTATCGGTACCTTGACAACTCATCAATTGGGCTTCTATAATAGAAGTATGCATAATCATCCTGTGGATCTGCAATCGGAATTTGAAGGTTTGGTGTCGTACAATTTTCTCCTGAAGGCTTAATGTTATAGACAGTGTATCTATACCAATAATATGGAATCCCAGCTTGTTCCACATTAGCATCATGAGGCTCCCAATTACCTGGCGTGTCCAAAAACCATCCATTATTACTTCCTCCCCAGCCCCAGTTGAAATGCATGTATTCTTCACCAGTTGCAGATTGACCATAACCATCAGCTAACCAAGTATGTCCAACTTCGGGATAGTATAAAGAGTCGATTGACCAGCCTGATAAAAATACAATTCTGCCTTCATCAAATTCTTTTTTGAGAACGCTTGAGTAAGCTTCTTGGTCAGTGCCGTGATACGCTTTTAAGTCTTGGTCAAAACCAAAATAATAAATCAATGCATTCGTCACTCTACTCACATATGTCCCTGTGTAAGACGTACTATAAGATGTAAGCATTGATTTACCGACATCATAGATAAAGTCCGCCAGCACATCATTTTCTTCTTCTAAAACATCAGGCATACTTGCATAGTCAAATTGTTGACCACACAGATCAACTTCTTGCGGGCCATATATTGGGTCAGTATAAGAAACAAATCCATTGCCAGGAGCTGGGTTCTCATAGTACTTCATAAGCATAGAGACAGCAACTGGTAAACATCCACAATATGTATTACCATCTGGTCCATCTGGATCTTCAGGACATGAGCTATTATAGAAACCACTTTGATTCCAAAGAGTCGTTGTCAAGGGGCCTACGATAGGTGAAAAGTTTAACTGCTTTTTTATATGTCCTAAGTTGGCTACTTGCTTTATTGCCGCCCATTCTTTTAATGCTTTTACCTGAGCAGGAGATGTCTGATTTCTTAATTCTTTAATCTTAAGTTCATGTCTCGATAACTCACCCCACAAACCGATATTTTTCTCATTATGAGAAAAGTCAATATGACCATCTTCAGAGAATCCAAGTACTGGTGAATACTTCTCATTAGCAGATAGAATAACGAACCCTCCGCCTTGCATATTAAATGCATAGTAGTTAGGAATGTTGGTATCTGTTTTTTTGACATAGTGATCAATTACAGCTGTAGACTTTTTAGCATATGTCTTTCCGGAATATAGCTGAAAAGCTGCAGTTGCGTAATCTTGTGCTTCAACAAATGGAATATTCTTGCCAAAAAGAGAGCAGGTAATCAATAGGAATGCCAACAGTGTGATAGTAAATGATCTCATAGTTCTTTAGACTTTAAATTTTGAATAAAGTAAGCAAAAAATAGTGTATTTACAGACAATTAAGATTTTATACCAAAAAAGACGTGGTATGGACTTTTAATAGTAAAAGATTTTAGTCGTTATCAAGGAGTTAGTAAGCATTTAAATAGTTAAAATGAAAGTGACTTAGTAAAGCCTAGTATAATCTTTAAATGTTTGACAAAATATGAAAATTAACTTTTTATTAATCTATGTAACATCAGTTTTATTTAGTACTAGTTGTAGCGTTCGTACTATTAGTAGTGCTCAAAAGAAGACTATAGAATATGAAAATAAACCATACGTCATAAAAAACGTGAACGTAATTCCTATGACATCGGATAATAAAATAATTGAGAATGCAACTGTTGTAATTCATAACAATATAATACAGTCGATTAATGATTCAACTCCAGATAAAACTCAAATAATAGACGGAAGTGGAAAATGGTTGATTCCAGGATTGATTGATATGCATGTCCATAACCTTGCTGATGGAAGTTTTTCAGAAGGTTACCCGACTAGAGGTTCTACATTAACTTTCGATGTTCAAAACATGATGACACCTTATATTGCTAGTGGCGTAACCACTATTTTTGAATTGAGTGGAAGAAATGGACATTTTTCTCTGCGAGACGCAATAGCAAAAGGATTAGTACTAGGACCGCGTATGGCAATTGCGGCTGTAATTGATGGAAAGGGAGATGAAGTAGTAGCTATTACACCCTCTGATGGTAGACAATCAGTTAGAGATGCGAAAGGACGAGGATATAGGTTTATAAAAGTATATACTTGGTTGTATTCTGAAACTTTCGAGGCAATTATCGATGAAGCCAATAAGCAAGAAATGAAAGTTATTGGACATATTCCAATCACATTTAAAGGCAGATCAGCTGAAGATTTCTTTGTTCCGCATTTTGGAATGATAGCGCATGCAGAAGAATTATCAAAACAAACGGAAGATTTCAGCTATGAGAAAGCCCAAGAGTACGCAAGATTAGCAAAAGAAAACAGGACATGGCTAACACCAAACTTATCCAATTTAGTCTGGATAACTAAACAAGCTCGCTCACTTGAAAGTATTAAAAATCTATCAACATTGAAATATGTACATCCATTGATGCAGGACAAATGGTTAACATCGAATAGTTATAATCGGAACGCAGCTGAACGGCCAGAATGGATTGAACACCTCGAAAAGGTAGTCTATTTCCATAAATTATTGGTCAAGGCATTCAAAGAAGCAAATGTACCTATGGTAGTTGGCACAGATGCTGGGACATCTGGAATTGTTTGGGGTTTTTCATTACACGAAGAACTAGAATTATTAGTAGATGCTGGACTAACAAATGAAGAAGCTTTAGTTGCGGCAACAAAACTACCTGCCGAATGGTTGGGGATTAATGAAATCGTTGGATCAATTGAAGTCGGAAAATATGCAGATATCGTATTATTAGATGAAAATCCTCTTTTAAACATTCAAAATACTCGATCAATAAACGGAGTTTTTGTTAACGGAGTTTGGTTAGATAAAAAGAAGATTGACAAAATGCTTTTGGATTTAGCCGAATGGAATACATCAATGAAAGAAAAATACCAATGGGAAAATCGAAAAAAATATTAAAAAAGAACAAAATTTCTGTTGAATTGATTGACCTTTTCTTAAATGAAGTGGCCTTTCGAACAATCCATGTCTTACAAAAACTTTAAACTTCTCCTCTAAGAAAAGACTTGAAATAACTAATAAAATACGAATGGCTAATTAAAAATGAAAACACGAAATTTGATAGAATAATTGAAGAGACTAACAAATGAAACGCTCACAATATTAGTATGATCGCAATTATCTTCGTCCCTCAGAGAGACGACGACATATCATTATCCGAAAACACACTGAATGCGAGTATTCACGAGTATTCTAAACGATAAGAACGGATAAAAGATTAGCTAAGAAATTTCCAAAATATTTTCTTTTTGGTAAAGATATTGGTATTTAAAACTTGTGCATATATTGTATATTTTTAAGTTTTACAATTTCTACTATGAAAGTAATTCTAGTCTTCTTTATCATCACATTTTTTGCTTGTAGTCCAAAAGCAAAACAAGCTATAACCACAGGAACTGCTTTAGACAATATTGCTTGGATTTCTGGTCATTGGAACGGTACCGCTTTCGGTGGTGTGACCGAAGAAATATGGTCTCTTCCAAGTGGGACAAGTATGATGGGCATGTTTAAATTGTATGATGATAATGGAATCAACTTTTACGAATTAATGACATTGACGATCAAAGATGAGAATCCACATCTCAGATTAAAACACTTTGATAAATCACTTGTCGGTTGGGAAGAGAAAGCAGAGGTAATAGAATTTCCATTTAAAAATATGACAGATGATGAATTGGTTTTTGATGGTATCAGTTTTAAGAAAATTTCTAAAAATCAAATGAATGTGTACGTGAACATCGAAGGTGAAATAGTCGAATTTATCTACCACAAAAAGTAACTTGATGATTTATTGAGACCCTCCACAACCATCAATAAATGCGTGAAAAACAGCATTGTTTTTTACTTCAAATCCTGCTTTTAATTCTATACTAATTCCTGAATCATAATCCACATTTATATTATTTCCTGATACAATTTGGTCTGACTCTATTTTACCATCAACTTCAAAATCAGCATTCCCATTTTGTATTCCAGCAAGTTGATTTCCATTATTCATTGTGTATTCTGTCACTGCAGGATTGATTGTTGCCATTGAAGTGCCAACACAATTATTAGCATCTGTCACCGTAACATAATAGTCTCCAGCTGGTAGATTAGTCGTATTGACACTGTTGCCTTGCGCATCTTCCCATTGATATGTATAAGGTGAAGTTCCGCCACTTGCAGTTGCATAAAGATTACCAGTCGACATATTTGAACAAGTAATGTCAGAGCTTGAAGCTAATAGAGAAATTCCTATTGGCAAATCTACTTCTAATGTTTCAAAAGTCGAACAATTATTCGCATCTGTTATTGTTAAGTCATATGATCCTGCTGCTAGAGAATTGATCCCATTTTGGGTACTCCCGTCAAACCATGTAAATGTAAATGGTGCTCCATCTCCAGTCGGATTGACTACAATCGACCCATCCATATTACCACTACAAGTAGGTTGCTGTATACTTGGGTTGAGTGTGAATGCTGGTGGGTCTACGACAAATAAAGCTACACTCGAACAAGAATTATCATCAGTGACAGTAACAAAATATTCACCTATAGTTAATCCCGTCAATAGATTAGAATTAGAACCTGTTGACCAATTGTATGTATAGGGTGAAGTGCCTCCTGTAGCCGTAATTTCAATCGTACCGTCTGAACTTGTTAAACACGTTGCATTTACTGTTGATACCAAATTGATATTTAATGCTGCAGGTTCATTGATTGTGACAAAACCTGTATGGGTGCAAGCTTGATCATCAGTTATTGTAAATGTATTATCTCCAGGCAATAATTGATTTGCAGTTAATCCAGATTCTCCTGTAGACCAATTAATGGTATAAGGACCACTTCCGCCAGTCACATTGAGCGTTGCCGTACCGTCATTGGCACCTGTACATGTTATATCTGTGGTACTGGTAACTTGATTTGCTAATACCTGAGGTTCTATGATATTCCATGATTCTACTAATTGACAATTATTGCCATCAGTAACAGTCAACGTATATGTTCCAGCAGTTAAATTTGATAGCAACGTATTTGTAGCACCAGTTGACCATTGATAGGCATATGGTGGAGTGCCACCAGTTGCAGTTATTGCTAATTCTCCATTATTATCACCAAAGCAACTGACATCTAATTTTACATTTAGTAAGACTGATATTGCTTGACTCGGTTGAGTTATAGAATAAGTATACAAGTATTCACAATTATTATTATCCACTACAGTCACACTATAATTGCTGGCTGGTTTGGCTGTAATATTTTGTGTTGTTTCTCCAGAAGACCAAGCATATGAATAAGGACTCGTAGCACCATTTACATTTAATGAAATCCCACCTGATGCGTCACCAAAACAATTTACATCTATAATATTTTCAACTACATTTAATGTGGTTGGTTCGTCTATGAGGTATGTCTTTTTTATTGTACAATTATTATCATCAGTAACGGTGACCGTATAAGTACCTGAGTTCAGATTTGAAACGATTACACTTGTTTGACCAGTCGACCATAGATATGAGTAGGGAGTAATGCCTCCTTGAACTGCAAGGTTTATTTGTCCTGATGAAGATCCGTTACATTCAGCATTGATTATTGTTTCTTGGACTGTAATGAGCGATGGTTGCGTGACAGAAGCAGTTAATGATTGTTGACAACCATCGCTATCAGTCACTGTGCAAAAAAATGTATCTGCTGAAAGATTGCTGATTGTAGCATTTGTAGAAATTGGGAATCCAGAAGCATCTTCCCAAATATATTGGTAGGGAGTTGGGCCACCACTTGCAATAGCAGTCAACGATCCATCACTTCCTAAATAACAGGATACATCAGTTGATGATAACTGTAATGTTAAATTACCAGGGCAAACTATTTGGTCTTCTGTACATATCTCCAATTCCCATGAATCAATTTGTCCGCCATCTCCACTAGCATTATCAATGACAGTTAATATCCAATCTCCAGCTGCATCAGTACCTTGCAAAATTGAAAATAGACCAGTTGCTTTATATGAATTCCCATCAGTAGGTGGGCACGGGATTGAAGCATTTGCTATTCCAGAATCATGAAATGATAAATCCACATCATTCTGTGAACCACAAATATCTTTGAATAGTAAAAAGTTTGTGCCATCTGGCGCAGTAACAGATATCTCCAAATCATTTACCCAACTATGCGTTATTGACAAATTAGAAATAGATATATCAATAATTGATCCGAGACCATTGGGAATAGTAATAATCGACTGAACAGTATTTGTGCCAGAAGTTGGCAACACCAACGGTGTATCCGTAGATGTATATGTTTCACAAGTGGTACTTAATGTTTTAAATGTCCATATATTAGAACTATTACCATTGTAGGGGTTTGATGCATTACAATCATTGATGGTAATGACACGCCAGAAATAGTCAGTGAAGCCTTGTAAAATAGAAGTAGTCAATGTGGTATTCGGTGTTATTTTATTAAAGACTACAGATGAAAATGATTGATCAGTGGCCACTTCTACAAGATATTTATCTGCTGAACTGACTGGACTCCAATTTAAACTTGCAAATAAATTTTGATTGAAGCTCCCATTTTGAGGAGAAGCCAAGGTAGTCGCAGAGGGTTGACTTTGAATTTGAGAAACTTGATAGTTGATAGGTCCTTTAGTATCTGTTCCATTGGCATTTGTTACAGTGAGACTTACTGTGAGTGTCCCACTGTTGGTAATTGTTACCATTGGATTTTCTGCAGACGAACTCGTTGGTGTCACACCAGCACCACTAAATGTCCATTGATATGATGTGCCAGCAAAAGTTCGAATACTTTGATTTTGAAAATTGATACTGTTACTCGATGCACAAATATCTAATGTAGCATTAGTTGGCCCAAAATCTGCTATAGGCTCACATTCACATGCTGGCGAATCATTAAGAGTAGCTCTTCTGATACTTCCAAGAATTGGGTTCATAACGACAAGCATTCTCTCACGTTGATCCTCCGTGAACGTATGCATACATGCATCGGACGAATAATCCATATAATTTTCTACCATGTCTAGACCCGGAGATGATGGACAAGAATCGTTGCCAACAGCACAGCCTGCGGAAGAGTTACCTTGTAAAGGTGTATCGGTGCAGTAATCATCGAGTCCGCATGCACCAGATAAACCACCGTCACCCCAAATATGTCTAAGTCCTAGCCAGTGACCCATCTCATGAGTTAATGTGCGACCTAGATTAGTATTAGTTCCTGATGGATTTGGGTTAGCTACACTACCTATTGTTTTATAATCAATGATACAACCATCTGTAATAGCAAGACCATTGTTGTTGTTTACACCTGCTAGATACGTTGCCTCTGGTAGTTGAGCGGCTCCTAATAGAGATCCTCCTATATCTGTTTTTAAATGACTAATCCAAATGTTACAATATTCATCCGGATTCCATTGCGTGACAGGTTGTATGTTGGTATTGAAATATGTAGTGGTGTATGGAGGTGTTGTCAACCCTATACTGTTTCGGTTAATTCGATTGATACCTGCTTCAGCAAGACAGTTCCCATCCGAATCTATTTTCGCAGCACAAAATTGTATGCCTACATCTGCAGATTGAGAATATGTAGAACCTGATAGATTTGCAAAATCAAGATTCAGTTGATTTATCTGGGCGTTAATGTATGTCTGACTTAGATTTGAACTTGTTCCAATCTGTTCTCCGTTGTGGATCACATGAAAAATGATTGGGATGTTGATTGTCTGATTTGAAGATTGTTGGAATTCAGAACTTGAGTTTTGGCTGTTTGATAATTCTAATTTTTTAATTCGCTTGCCAATCCATTTTTCAAATTCTTCTTCACTAATACGTTCACCGTTATTTTGATTAAGCCGGATATTGTATTCCACAGTGCCACATCTTTCTCCTGATTGGATAAATTGTCCTAGTATACCAAATGGAATCAGCAAACAAAAAATTAGAATAACTCGATTTATCTTATGTATCATAACATGAGTATGACGAACCAAATTTCGAATTCCTCTATATGTGTATAAGGTTTTAACACTTAATTTTAAAAATGACCATAAACAGGTGTTTAAGTAAAAATCTGCTTACAGCCTACATACTTGACATAATCCTAGAGTTCAATGGCTTTCACACAAAAATTATGGTGTCCTTAATGGATTAGGACATGTTAAATCAAAACCACATTATTCCTCCAAAATCCCTTCGTCTATGAGAATTTTACGAGCTTTTTCTTCATGTTTCTTGTCAACATGCAATTCGATATCACCGAAAAGACCTGCATGGGCTGAGTCCATCTTATTGACAGTGTGAGATTCAATTCCCATTTGGGAGAGTACGTATTGAGCGGATTTTATCTTTATTTGTGAGATACTAAACCAAATCATTGCATTTTCCATAGTATTGGGTTTGATTGTCTATATAACAATGAATATAGGGTATAAAGTTGCGGGAAGAATAAAAAAACCACTAAGGAACCTTAATTTAATCTATTAGTTTTTTCATGCTCAAAGGTCTTTAGTGGTCTATAGATAATTTGTCTTTGTGGCTTTACTTAAAAGTTAAACTGATTGAGTGCGCAAAATGCTGCCAGGTTATTTTAATTATTTACATATTTTGCAATAAATCGAGACGTATCTTCTACAGCCTTTAAGCCAGTATTCCCAAATTCTTGTTGACCATAGAATGAATGAACAACTGCATTGTATCGCTTTAATTCTACAATATTACCAATAGATTTGAGTTTTTGAGCAAATTTTTCCCCTTCATCTCTGAGTGGATCAAGTCCTGCTGTAATGATAAAACACGGGGGTAACTTATCCAAGTCTTGAGAATAAAGTGGTGATAATAATGGGTCTTTTCTATCGTGATTTTCTGGAATATAGTTATCGCTAAATAAATCCATCAGATGTTTGGTAAGGATGTATCCTTGCTGAAAATCTTTAAATGAGCCGGTCTTATCGTCAGTACAATCTGTAACTGGATAAACTGGAACTAAGCATTTTATAGAGGAGATGTCGATTCCTTTTTTGATGAGACTCAATGTCGTAGTGATTGCCATATTGCCTCCAGCGCTATCACCCATCAAGATTAATTTAGTGGTGTCTGCTGGGATATCAATTTGCTTTGTAGTCAGTAATTGTATGATCGCATCAACCTCATTTATTGCTTGTGGGAACTTAGCATCTGGCGACAATGTATAATCAATGGACAACACAGGATGACCAGAGGACGTAACTAGTCGTCTGCATTGCTGATCATGTGTGTCAAGATTTCCGATACACCATCCACCACCATGTATGAATACGATCAAGGGTCTTGATTCACTATTATTCGCATAGAATCTGACAGGTATAGGGCCGCTTGGTATATCTATGGAAAAGTTTTTGACTATTGAAAGGGGTAATTTTTTTGAGTAATTTCCTTTGATCATTTTGGAAAAAGAATCTCTCAATTCTTGAATGTCATTTCCCTTATATTCTTTTAATACTTTTATAGCTATAGCTGTCTTTGTCTCCATTTTACCATCTGGAGAGTTACGAATATGATTGAGGTAGAGGATCACCAACAAGCTGATAATTAATATAACTGCTATTGCGGTTAACATAAAATGAATGTTTAATTAAATCTAACTTACTGAATTATACCAAATGGAAAGTAGTTTGGGAATACATTGACAACGTATTTTGGTTGATTTCAAGGCGAAAAGCAGCTGGAATTCAGGTATTCACGATCATTTTCAAAGATGTAAGCTGAAGAAAAGGTCAAATGTCCCAAAATGAATTCTATTTGGTTTAGTGCTGTGCTTTCCAATTTAAAAGGAAACTTAATGCTACACCAATGCTACCTGCAGAGTGAAGTATAGATGTGTGGTCATGTAGGATCAATCCAAATATGACTAATAGGACTGATGATATTCCAAATAACAAGACAACTGAAAGCTGATTGTGATTTGAATAGCCTTTTCGAATAATCAAAAAACCAAAAACAAGTGAAATTGCAATTAAGCTGAATTCAACATAGATATTTGTAAACAAACTGGATAAGCCGAGTGCACCCGCCGATAATAAGAAAGGGAGACTTATACAATGTATAGCACACAAGATTGATGCTGAGGTTCCTAAAAATGTAAGTTGTGCGCTTCTTTTCTTATTCACGATGTAAATGTACCATTTTTGAAACAATGTTGCAAAAAGAAATCAAAATCTATTTTAAATGGAGACATTCTATGTAAAATTTCGTTGTTCAAATAACGTAACTTCTTGATTTTCAATTAGTTTCTTTAGTAATTTTAAATACATTGTCCAACAGTAACTCGATTGCTAAAAATGATTATTCACTGTTTTCCAGCCGCTATGGGTGAATTTCACTCTTGTCTTTGCTTCGGCCTCACTTGATAATGTAAACTCAAATGTTGTATCAGTCCAATATTTATCTGCATCTATCATCAACCAACTCATCGCTTTTCCTTGCTTCAAATGAATTTACTTTACCAAACCAATTGTACTCATCACTGAAGTAGAAATTGTATCGTGTATCTAAGTTCGGAGTACTACTACATTTGTTTGTCCACCATAGAATGATGTTTCTCGGTTGACTTATGTCTTAAAGATTATCCGTAAATCAGCATAATAAAGTGTCATGATTTATATCCGCCATATTAGTTGGCGGTTCTGATTGTCGTCCTTTCTTGTATCCAACAGCCAACAGTAAATGATTGACCTTCTGTCAAGTTCCGAACAAAAATATCTTCATTTTTAGGCATGTATTGCCTGTATTGTCTGATCCATTTGTTTGCCTCACCACTGACGCTTGGATCGACAGTTTTAGCTTTTGTAAACATATCGATCGCTGGCCATGTCACAATCTGACTATCCCATCCTCTGCCTGGGCCACAAAGCGGACCACTAGACGCATATAACTTTCCAATTAACAAATACGGCTCTCCCCAAGCACTTCTATAGTCTGCTGCTTTTAATGCATACTTCCTCGCCTGAGGGAAATTTTTAATATCACCATAATAAATCTTAGCAATGAGCAAGGTGTATTTTGCTTTCTTGTCTGGATCATCTGTCTTATTGACAAATTCTTCAAACAATACAATGGCATCACTAAAATTACCATCGTTATACGTGTTGAATGCTCTTCTAAGAGGACCCTCTGGAGGTGGCGCGACATAACAATTCTTTGCTTTTGCTGCTGATAATGCGATGACATTTGGATGATCATCTGGACATCCACCCCATTTTAATTTTCTGCTGATATCATTTATATTATCACAATCCTTTGGATTGGATTTATGATGCTCTATATATTTTGATGAATAGTATTCGCAGCCATAAAATCCTTTTAAACCCTCTAGTGCTTCAAGTCGTTTAGGTGCATACTCATTAATTATTTCCCAAGATTCACAATTCGTATCGCATTCACTAAGACCTTGTTCTATTGCATCAAATATTAGATTGGCATATTTACGTCCTTCTTCATAGTCCATTTTTTCAGCTACAACATTATCGTATACTAATTTCGTGAATGGATTTATTACAAAGTATTCGACATCCTTACCCTTGGAGTCAAAGGCAGATCTAAGTCGATCAAAGGCTTCATTTTCACCCACATACTCACCTAAAGTGTAATAAGCATCAAAACCCAATCTTGCATTGACATAATCAGCATCTTCTGGATAACATTCAACGCGTTTATTGTAGATATAAATGATAGAATCTGCATACATTTCCTTTTTGGCTGGATCTTCTGTTTGGGCAAAAGCATATTTATATAACTTAACCCCGTCGTCAAATTGATATTTGACCCTACCATTTCCTGCAGGGGCTAATTCAAAAGCATCATACCATAAAGGCATAGCCTCCTCCATATATTTTAATTTGACTTGGTCTCGGTATAATGTGTAAGCCGTCTCAGCCTTCTCTCGATCAGCTGGTGACAATTTTGCCAATGTCATACATGGGTTATCAGGTTCTTGTCTTATCTGGACGACAGGTTCTGGTGCAGTAACTATTGGTTCTGCCACTTTGGGTGAACAAGCAATGACAAAAAGCACCAAAATGAAAACGATATTGAATTTAACATTTACCATTTATCGAGAGTATTTATAATAAAGACGTAAAAATTGGTTGAAAAGACTATTTAAACAAACTATATTTTACTTTTTTCTAGTTTTCCATTTGATTTGAGACAGACATATGGGCTTATCGTCAGATTCACGGTACAGATAATGGAAAGACTCATTATTACTAAAGCTACTTTTTGAAGTCAATATGTCTTTTAAAAAACTTTCTGATTTAAATTGAATTTGCATTGACTCTATTTGACAATCATCAAATATTTCTGCAGGAAGTGACTCTATCATTTTTTTGATCAATATTGAATTATTGATGTGGCCATTCCAATCAAGATCATGCCACACCATTTGTGTTTGGACATCCTGTAAGTAGTTATCCAAATTTTTTAAACTAAAAGATGGCGGCTCCAATGATCCTTCAGGTATGACATTATAGAATTCATAAGCAGGAATCATCACTAGGCGACGTTTCTCCATATCCATCAAACCCCAAGTACTTGATGCAGATGCTACTAGGACTTGCTTATCATTATAAACCTTGAAATCTCTGTAAGCAAAAATCTTTTTAAATCCAGAAGGGTAGGTAACTATAGTAATGTCATCTCCTAGTTTTGGAATGGTATTAATATGAATTTCCTTTTTTAGTAAAACCCAACTCAACTTTGACTGCTCAAGATCCCAAACGGATAATTTTAATGACAAAACATTCTGCATAGAAGCTTCCTGCATCAATTGTATCAAATTGGTAAGTCTCAGCTCTTTAAATTTGTTTATTTCGCTGGTTCTGACCCGATATTCGCCTTTATATCCATAAAATTTACTCATACCTAAACCCTTGAAAATTAGGGTGATTATCTTACTATTGTATGGTTGTTAGCACTATATGCATTAAAAATATTCGTAATATGTTTACGTATTAAACAAATTTGTTATATTTGCTCAATATTCTGCATAAATCTGCGTGAATATAAGATATAAAACCTTTCTTAAAATACCACCTGAGCTTGATCATCGATCCTTCGTGTTAAGATAAAACCTTTACTCGATAAATAAGGAAACTATGGTAAGCTCTCTCTCTCGAAAATGTTGTGTAGCCGTATTGGCGTTATTCGCTTGTATGTCTATGATTGGTGCGCAAAATGAAACGATCTCTTGCGTCGGAAATTTCAACTTGTCTTTAAATGCTTGTGAAACGGTAATCACACCAGATATGGTTTCTGCAGGACCATTAGATGATGAAAATTTTGATTATGCTGTTACCCTAACAGATGAACATGGTCATGAGTTGCCTAATGCAACTGTCGGCGCTGATGAGAAGGGTAAAGAAATTACATATACATTAGAAATAGTCAATCCTACTTCCACAGGCAATTCTTGTTGGGGTGTTTTAATAGTAGAAGATAAAATCGCTCCTTTTATTGAAGGCTGTCAAAATACAGGAGTCATGGAAATAGCACCTACCAGTTGCTTCTCCTTCTCGAATATTGATTTTACAATGAGTATGCTAGCTACAGATAATTGTGATCCGAATCCAGATATCATCATTCTTGATGAATTGACGACTCAGGATTTTTGCGAAGGAGATATACTGAAGATAGTAGAACGAACCATAAAAGCCGTAGACAATTGCGGTAATGAATCGCCCCCCTGTAGGATAATTATACCTATACAAAGGGTAGAGCTTGAATTATTGGAAGATGGTATTGATGATGTAGGTTTTATTATGCCAAAGGATACTATCATTTTATGTGATGATGTAAATGCTATGGATTTTCCAGACAATCTAGATTTTAATGGTAATCCTAATCCAGTGACATTAAGTGGAGTTCCACTTTTTCAAGTAAATGCAGGTGTACAGTTTGATCTGTTGCCTCCAGATGAAATGATTCATTGCAAACTTAATGTTGTATATGCTGATTCTGTATTGGTCGTTACCAATTGCTTTACAAAAATAGTAAGACACTGGACAATCTTAGAAAGCTGTATCGATGATCCACAAGAACTGACATTCACTCAGAATATCAGTATCATGGACTTAGAAGCCCCAACAATTTCTAATGTTCCGAATAAATTAAATTTTAGTACAAATACAGGTTCAAGTGAAGTATGCGCTGCCATTGAACCTGTACCAGTTCCTACATTAATGGATAACTGTCAAGATCAAGATGACTTGACTTTATTCGTAACCATTAATGGTCAGTTGCCTGCAATAGAATACACTGGTCAACCATTAACTTTCCCAGAAGGTCAAAACGAATTGGTATACATCGGTACAGATGGTTGTTTCAATAGCGAATTTCAAGGGGTCAATGAAGTTAGAGCAACTGTAGATGTTTGGGTCCAAGACAATACACCTCCAGTCTGTGAAATTGACAGCAAGGCAATCACAATAAATAATGATACAGGTGAAGTATTAGTCCCAGCGAGCGTATTTGATGACGGTAGTTTTGATGATTGCTCTAAAAAGATAAAGGTCTATGCTAACAGATTAGATGACAATTGTGATTGTGCACCAGAAGACGCACTTGATCGCTACAGTGATTTTATATATTTAGGTCGTAGAAACGGCAGTGACTATTACTTGTCAGAAAATGAAGTCATTGCTCCAAAAGCATTAAATATTGCTGTTGCAATGGGCGGCTTTGTTGCAAGTTTTGAAAATGGCGCTGAACGGAATTACGTGCGCGCACAAATAGAAGATTATATAAGTACTGCAAATCCACCTATTGCTGAGTTGACATATTTTGTCACTAACGATAATCAGGATTTCCCTAGTAATCTTGGTTGGAATGTCGATCAGGATACTGAATTTCTAATGGGGACAACAGGAAGAAGGGTTCTACAACCTTATGATGGTTTAACTATTAAGAAGTTTTTTGTGATCGAGGTTACAGAACTCTGTGGGTTTAGCGAAAATATCCGTTTTTGCTGTCTTGACGTTATCGACGGTGCTCCTGTAGAGTTTAGAACAGTAGATGAGTGGGGTAACTTTAATACCTGCGATCTAGTTGTCGACATCCAAGATAAAGTGGCGCCTATCATCCAATGTCCTCCAGCAGAAACAATCTTTTGCTCAGATTACACTGAGGGGATGGACTTAACTGTATTTGGAGACCCGATAATAATTGATGCTTGTCCTGCTCGTATCACAGAACTTGATCCAATTTTTGATATTTCAAAATGCAATGTAGGTACGATAACAAGAACATTTGAAATAGAAAGTGGTACAGGAATTGGTGAATGCATGCAAGAAATAGAGATTATTGCAGTACCTCTTGAAGACTTAGAAGAGCCAATTGATCCTTTAGATATAAATCTGCCAGAAGATGGTCCTGCATTGGGCATCCCAAATGGTCAGCTCGTCTGCTTTGAAGATCTTACATTATTAGATCCTTTTGCTGACGGATTCCCCCAAGAATTTGTACCACAATTTATTGATAACAGAGTTTGCTCAGACTTAGGTATAGGATTTGATGATGATATTTTTGAAGTGCCAGGTGCAGGCCCAAATACTTGCTTTAAAGTTGTGAGAAGATGGACAATTGTTGATGCCTGTAATCCTGAAGTAATTGATACTTTATACGAATATGATCAATCCATTATCATTTCTAATACAGTACCTCCAACGGTTACATTCACGACGGCCCCAAATGAAATCTGTAATGAATTTGGGCCTAATTTTATGTGTCCAAGTGAAGACTTTACGATAAGTTTTACAGTTGATGATGACTGTACTGCCGATGATGACATTGAGGTTACATACTTTCTAGATCTCGATTGTGATGGTACATTTGAAGATATAGGCATACCTATGAATAACAGTGTTTCATTTATGGACATACCAATTGGCTCACATAAATTTATTGTAGAAGCAGTGGATGCATGTAATAACGTTACTTCTGCAACACATACCTTTGAAGTCATTAATTGCGTCGCTCCAATCGCAGCATGTCAATCATTGACAATGCCATTGCATTGTTTTCCGGAGCCACCGACTTCTCCTATTAATAATAATATGATGCTTGAATCTTCAGCAGTGGATTGTGACGGAGACGGAACTGTATCGGATGACGAACAAGAATTATTTGTTTACATGTGCTCACAAGCAGAATGGTTTGCTCCAAATCCAGACGAATCATACCATCCTTGTGGATTACCAGTAGTGTATAGCTTCTCCACAGATACAACAGATGTAGAAAGATGTTTCACTTGTGCAGATCTAAGATGTCCACAAGAAGTCACCATCTTCATTACAGATGAATTTGGAAATGTAGACTCCTGTGTAGCTACAATGACACTTACAGATCCTAAAGGATTATGTCCTCCATTACAAGATTGTATCATACCACCAGATGTTTTGATGGCAGATTTAGACACAATATGTCTCGCAGGCGCAGCTCTTCCAGCCGATTTAAGTGAGTTTGGTATTGATGCTCCTACAATAGATCCTACTTGTTGTAATGATCCGGATAATTCCATAACGTTTGAAGATGAAACTTTGGCAGATGATGCAGATGGATGTCGAGTGATACGTAGAACGTACACGGTATTGACAGATTGTGGATGTCCTATGGTAGAAGAGTATGAGCAAATCATCACAGTCAGAAATGATGATGCTCCGATGTTATCATGTCCACCTAATCAGACGGTTGAGGCTGATTTAGCTTTTAACAATAACAGAGTTTGTGGAACAAGAGTAAATCTAGATCCAGCTACTGCCGAAGATAATTGCCAAACAGGACTATTGATATCAAATGATCTTGTTCCTGCTAGTGGAGCAAATCTTGGAAACATACGATTTGATGTTGGAAGAACTGTAATAATGTTTACTGCTACAAATGAGTGTGGAGTTACAGATAATTGTCGAACGGTAGTTACGGTAACTGATACAACACCACCTGTATTAGATTGTGTTGCAGATAATGTGACAGTTGAAATACAAGATATGTCTGTTACCTTATCAGATCAAGAAGTGATTGATCTTGTTTTTGATACTGCACCTATCGACCTTTGCGATGATCCAATAGTACCAGTATTTGATCCTCCAATGCTTGACTGTGATGATATAGGTATGCCTATACCAGTGTTAATAACGGTTACAGATAATTCTGGAAATACAGCTACTTGTACGGTTAATATAGAAGTAGAAGATGGAGTAGATGCTATGTTGGCTTGTCCTACAGGCAGACTCACCAGAAATATAGATGACCCTGTGTCATGTTCATATACAGCTGATGCTTCACTAGATAGTGGTGGAGCTGGTAATTGTATCAATCCTATAACATATACAATCACAGGGCCAGATGATCAAATGACAAATGGAGCTGGGGGATCAATAGTCGGAGTTCAGTTGGAAATCGGATTAAATACGGTCATGTATACCATAACAAATCAGCAAGGTGGAATTGTAGACACATGTACATTTGAAGTATTAGTCGTGGATAATATGCAGCCTTCATTAATCTGTCCTGATGATCAAGTATTGGCATTAAATGGTCAGTGTAGGCGTTCAGTACCAAACTATAGACCACAAGTTCAACGAATAAATAATTGTACAAGTAACCTTGGTCCTTTAACACAAGTACCAGCCCAAGGAACAATTCTTGAAGGCGTGGGTACAACGACCATTACCATCTCTGCAACAGCATCTGATGGAACGGTTGTGACTTGTTCGTTTGACTTAACCTTAGTTGATGAGACTGCGCCTCGTGCAATATGTACCGCTACAGCAAATGCTGAATTAGATGATAATTGTCGACCAAGAGTTCCAGAGCTCAGAAATGCTGAAGATGCTTGTGACGAATTAATTATAAGAAATAATAATGGACCAGGACCACGTGTTTATCAAGTTCCTAGAGTCGGAACAATTTGGGATGGCGTTACTGATGTTTTAGTCATTGCCGTCGATGCATCTGGCAACAGAGATACATGTACGGTTATGTTAACTGCCGCTTGTCCAGGCCCAGATAATGCACCTGAATTTCAGCAGCAAATCCAAGATATAAGCTCTACCTCAAATGATGAATGTGATGCGATGATTAATGTTCCATTTCAGATTGATTATTGTATACCAGCAAATCTTGTTGTCACTGCAGCAGCAACTGCTGGACCAAATATAGCTGGAGTAATGTTGACCGTAACGAATGATGGCGTCAATGACATTACAACTAACTTCACACTAGCCGGTACTGTACCAACAGGGACTCATACCATTACAATAACTGCACAAGATTTAGTTTGTGATTTGATTGTGACTCAAGAATTTGATGTCACCATCGTGGCTACTGGTGGAGAACCTGCTACATTCGAATGTAAGAAATTAGTGAAACCTATCGGAGACGATGGTACGGTTACTTTCTTAGCATCAGAAATTGTTTGTGTGACTGGTGGTTCTTTATGTGATGGCACTACTGCTACACTGATAGGATCATTCTCCAATGATCCAACTGACAATTCGAGAACATTCACTTGTGCTGATGTCAATCCAGGTAATGCCGTAGGTACCGATATACAAGTAACCATGTTTATTTTTGACGTTGTTGATAATGGTAACGGTTTGGATACAGTATTTAGAGAACCATGTTTTGTGATTCAAACCATAACTGGAGAATTGTGTCCTTTCTCTAGCTCAAGTGCATTTAATATCGCCGGTAGAATATTCACAGAAGATGATCGCGGTATAGAAAATGGAACTATAGCTCTTGTTGGTCAAGAAGAGACTCAAATGTCAACAACAGAAGAATTTGGATTGTATGCATTCCCGTCGATGCCTATAGAAGCATCTTACACAGTAATGCCTAATAAAGAGGATCGTTATAATAATGGCGTGAGTACACTGGATATTATCTTAATTCAAAAACACATCCTTGGAATCCAAGAACTCAATTCTCCGTATAAGTTGATTGCCGCTGATGTCAATGCTTCTGGCTCATTGACTGCACTTGATTTATTAGAAATGCGTAAAGTAATTTTAGGTATTCAAGAAGGATTTGACGGAGTACCATCATGGCAAATGATCAGTACGGAACATCAATTTATTGATCCAGACAATCCATATACTGATGAATATCCGAATACTTACGATATAGCATCTTTAGAGAAAAATATGTACATCGACTTTATTGGTATTAAGACAGGAGATGTGAATTTATCTGCCGATCCACTTAATCACGTGTCAGCAGAACCAAGAACGTCTGACGTTGACATGAATTTTGAAATGCTACCTATTGTTAGCGGTTCAGAATTGGTGTACGATTTTAGTGTAGCTCAGTTTACAGATATCGAAGGCTTCCAGTTTACACTAAGCTTTGATGAATCTCGACTTATATTCGATGGGATAGAAGGCAATCTTTTAGATATTGATGATGAAAATATTGGTGTCAAAATGATAGATGAGGGCATAATTACCTTTAGCTATGATAAGGTTGGTGGTATAGCCGTCTCAGCAGATGACTTATTATTCAGCTTAAGATTCAAACACAATGGTAATCTGAATGCTGATGTCTCTATAAATTCATCAGTCGTATCGGCACAATTGTATAGTCCAGAGGATGTTTATGATTTAGGTGGTAAGGTTGTTTCTTCTGATCACGATATTGTCCTATATCAGAATTCACCGAATCCATGGAGTGAGTCAACTGAGATTGGATTTATGCTTCCTATGGAAATGTCATATGAATTAAAATTCTATTCAGTATCTGGTCAATTGCTACATACGGTTAAACGTAGTGGCGACGCAGGATTAAATAACGTAAATGTCTATAATGATGACATTAACTCAAATGGTTTGATTTACTATGAGCTGATCACTCCAAATGAGAAAACGACGAGGCGTATGATTCTATTGAATTAGAACATAGCTTACTTAGTTCTTTCGATTAAGGTTTTATAGGGCAGGGTTTTTAATCCTGCCTTTTTTTTGTTAAAAAACTGTTACTTGAATTAATGGTAAAACTTCAGATCTAAATTAGCTGTTATCTCCATAGCAGCTAGTTGCATTCTCAAAAAAAGTATGCATCTTTGCCGACTTTAAAAAAACATATGAAACATACATTATATATACTTATCATAAGTCTTGGGATTATCTCTTGTGGAGACTCTTCAAATACTAAATCTTCAAAGATTAAAGATTTAGCTTTTGAGCATGTTGATTCTGCAAAAGAATACTCCGATTTGATAATTAAAGCCTTTCGTACAAATAGGGATAAAGTCATCTATTCTCAATTAGATTCTAAAGAAGGTATTGATGCGCAAAAACTCAACACAATGATCAAGACTTACACTCAAGCCATTGGTGGAAAAATGAAGGAATGGGAGTATGTTGACTTCTATGCAGAAAATGGGGGAGAACCAAAAGAAGGTCAAGGTTACGACTACACCTGGTATGACGAGAGAGGCAGAATCGCTGTTCAAATAAACGTTCTTCCAAATGGGACATCAAATGGTTTTAATTTAGGTAAAATTGAATTTCGAAGTCGTCTCGAAATACTAGAAAGTGAAGCATTCCCAGGAGGGCCAATCAACGACTATAAGAAAATATTGTCAAGAAAGTAACTGATTGCTTTTAATACACTTAGGTTCTGAAGTAACTCGCCCCATTGACATCAAAAATACCACCAGTCATCCATATAGGACTTGATGCCATCAGCACAACAGCGTGTGATACCTCCTCTGGTTTAGCTACTCTGTTCATTGGTGATTGACTTCGAATACCATCTCCTCGTGGTCCTTCTAATCTCTCTTTAGCCATATCTGTTTCTACAAATCCAGGAGCAACAGCACCCACAAATATGTTGTGCGGAGCTAAAGAAAAAGCAAGAGATTGAGTCAGCGAATTCATAGCTGCTTTACTCGCTCCATAGGCTGGTTGTAATGGTTCACCTCTGAATGCTCCACGTGAAGTCACATTGATAATATAGCCAGCTTTCTGTTTAATCATATGCTGACTAATTTGATGAGATAGATTAGCTCCTGAAAAGAAATTAAGGCCCATGATCTTTTTAAAATGAGCTTGCCAATCAGCGTAATTAACCTCATCAATAGGATGGTGAGACCCGATACCTGCATTATTGACAAAGACATCAATAATACCAAAAGCTTCTATCAAGTCATTAACTACTTTCGCAGCGTTATCTGGGTTGGAAACATCTGCTTTAAAGAGCTTGTGTTGATTACCTCTAAGTTCAGACAAAGTTGTTTCCGCACTAGTGTCGTCACTTCTATAGATGATGCCACAAGTGGCACCCAAAGCATCAAATGCTTTAATTATAGCTCTTCCTATTCCGCGACTACCTCCTGTGACGCAAACAACTTTGCTCGAGAAATCCATAGTCGGGCTTAAACCTTGTTTAGTTTCCTCCAACGGCTGCTTCATGATTTGTTGTCAGATAACTCACTGCTAATTGGGTAATTGCTTTCACGCCTGTAATCATGCCTGATTCATCAATAATGAAATCAGGTGTGTGATGAGGATAAGCTTTATCAGCTGGTGTATCCAATGCTTTGCCTCCAACGAAGTAATACAATGAAGGTACTTTTTCTGCAAAGAATGAGAAATCTTCTGCACCAGTAACTGCTGGAGTTATTCTGACATTATCCTCTCCAAGTATTTCGTATAAAGCTGGCACCATTTTCTTTGTCAACTCAAGATTGTTAAATGTGACTGGAGCATATCCAGCTATTTCTACTTCTGCAGTAGCACCTGCACTTTCTGCTATTAAAGTGGCAGTCTTTCTTATTTTTTCGTGAATGATGTCTCGCATTCCTACATCAAGTGTTCTAATTGTACCTACCATCACAGCTTCCTCTGGTATAATGTTATTACGTACACCTGCAGTAATTTTGCCTACACTGATGACAGCTGCTTCTTTCGTTAATTCTGTCTGTCTACTGATGATCGTCTGTAATCCTAGGATGATTTGGGCTGATGTTGTAATAGGATCAACACCTCCCCATGGTCTTGCTCCATGCGTTTGTTTTCCTTTTACCTTTATGGTAAATCTATCAGCAGCAGCCATTATTCCACCTGCTTTGTAAACAACTTTTCCAACATCTAAACCCGAGCTAATGTGCTGACCAAACATAACATCAATGCCGTATTTTTCTATAATTCCTTCTTTAACCATTAGTGCAGCTCCACCTTCTTCTCCTGGAGGAGCACCTTCTTCTGCTGGTTGAAAAACAAAAATGATTTTACCGGTCAATTCATTTTTCATATCAGTCAATATCTTAGCAGCTCCAAGTAACATAGCGACGTGAGTATCGTGACCACAAGCATGCATAACACCGACATCTTCTCCTAAGAATTCAGAAGTCTCTCGTGACCTAAATGGTAAATCATTTCTTTCTGTAACGGGAAGTGCATCTGTGTCTGCTCTTAGTCCTACAGTGGGACCTTCTTTACCTGTATCGAGTATGCCGATGACTCCAGTTTTCGCCATTCCTTGATCTACTTTAAGTCCCATACCTCTCAACTTCAATGCGATTTTATCTGCAGTTTTAAATTCTCGATTTGATAACTCTGGAAACTCGTGGAAGTCTCTTCTCCAGTCAATTACCATTGATTCTACTTTTCGAGCACCGTCATTGATCGCTTGTTTGTAATTAAAAGAATGCGTCTTAGGTGCGACTTTCACTGGTTCGTGCCCAATAGTAGCTCCAGTTGGAGATTTGATAGGTTGTGGATCTTGCGCTGACAAGCTTACGGTACCGATGATAAATATTGCAATATATATATGTTTCATAGTCTGAGGTTTATACAATTCGAAATATACTAAGTTCAATAATGCAAAGATGAAAAAAATGGCTCCTTAACTAAGATTTTACATATTGAACTACTAAATCTACTATAAAATGTGAGAGTTTGCTTCTAAAATAGACAAATATGTCTTAGCGTTTTAAGAGTTTGATTTTTATGTGGGTTTCTAAAAAGGCCTCTTTATAGGCATTGGCTAAGGGAAATTCTGTTTCACCAAAATAAATTTGATGAAAGACCAGATTCTTGATAGAGTCTGGTCTTATTGATTTATACTCATTGAAATATCCCCATAAATAAGGATTGTTTTGGTTGAAAATAGATTATAAATTTAGGTAGTCAATTTAGTAAGTAACTTCCAACATACTAATATGGGATATGGTCTGGATAGGACTATAGTAGTTATTCTTTATTTAGTGAGATGATGGATTATTAAACAGATCGTGATAACCAATTTTTAATCCATCTAATCTCATTATAGCTTATCTCAAACGAACTTTGCTGCTTGATTTCATTTGAACCAAGTTCTAACTTATCGTGCATGTAAGCTTGTAATTTCTGAATGCGATCTTTGTCCATGATCTCATCAATATCTACATCTCCTTGTTTGATTAATCTGGAGAAATGTGACTCGATTGTACCAACAGACATGTCACGTTTGTCAGCAATTTGCTGTGCGGTTAAGCCTTCTTTATGGAGCTTAAGTGTAATGGTATAGGTTTCTCCGACCACACGTTTGACTTTTTGTTTTGGAACAAACGTGATTCGTTTAAATAACTTCTCTTCCAATTGGATTTTCTTCTGTTTGAATGATACGGTACTTAAACTATCCAGCATATCCCAACAAGAGTTGTGCAACTCATTACAAATTTGAAAATATTGCTTGCTTTTTGGTTTATCCTTCCATTTAGAAATATGTGTTTCGATTTTTCTAATAAGCAAATTGTAAATACTTTCTCTAAAATAGTCTATGGCTTTTTCTAGTCGCTTGATTATTGTCTCATCATTTTCTTCCTCACTTGAAAACAACTGATTTAGTTGATGTTGAAATCGTTTTGACACATCATTCAGTTGATCCAATTGCTTGAAAAATTCTGCTGAAAATAACACAGCATCTGCTTTTGATGCGATGTCATTCTCCACAAGGAAGTCTTCCCAAGTACTTGCGTAAGCAGTCAATTTATTAAATGAAAAATGTTTAATTAATTGTTGATTGTTGAAGTTCTCCTTCTCTTTCTCTAAAGTAATCTGGAGATCATTATTATCTTCAAAAGATTGGTGATACGTTATTATCCTAGAATCTGTAATGCAATTGCGCTTACTGATTTTACTAGATAGAAATAGACCTTCAAGACTTTTGCATCTACTTAAGGCAACATACAATTGTCCTGCTGCAAAGGTTTTTTCAAGGTCAACGATTACTTTTTCAAAGGTCAGACCTTGGCTTTTATGTACAGTAACCGCCCAAGCAAGTCTAAGTGGATATTGCTCGAAAGTGCCACAAACTTCTTTTTCTATTTCTTTGGTTTTATCATCGATGTGGTATTTTATTTTATCCCATGACATCCGTCCGAGATCAATTGTCCCTTTTTCTTCTGGAATCTTTATAGTCAAGATGTCATCACGCTTTGATTTAATGATGCCTATTTTACCATTGTAGAATGCACTTTCAGGATCGTTACGGATAAACATAACACGAGCACCTATTTTAAAATGCATGACCTTTGGAGTAGGGTAGATGTTCTCAGAATAATTTCCCGTTATGATGGCATCCAGTGATACCGATGGTGTTGATAATTCGTGAAGTTTATTCAGGTTTATTGTATCTGCTTTGCGATTATGTGTCGTCAGTTCAATGACATCATTTTCATTTTTATGCAAGCCAAGTCGGGCGTTTAAAATACCTAGCTGTTCATCGTTGATGTTTCCCATTCTGACAGCATTCAGAATAGAAATAAACGTGTCATCCTGCTGTCTGTATACTTTTTTTAATTCTATAGTAATGGCAGAAATAGCTTGCCATGAATGGGAGTCAAAGAAAAATGGACTGTCATAAAATTTTGACAACACTTCCCAATCTGATTCTCTGGTCACTGGTGCTAATTGAAATAAATCTCCAATGACCAATAATTGTAAACCTCCAAAGGGAGATTGGTTTTTTCGTATTCTTCGGAGTGTGAAATCAATGGCATCAAGTATATCAGCTCTGACCATGCTGATTTCGTCAATGATCAATAATTCCATTTCAATCATCAACTGTCGTTGCTCTTGCCTCAGTCGTTGGCTTTTTGCAAGTATAGATCGGTTGGTGACTGATTCGTTTGCAAATAATTCATGATTAGGAACAAAACAACTCGGTGGCAACTGGAAAAATGAATGAATGGTTACGCCACCAGCATTAACAGCTGCTACTCCAGTAGGTGCTACGATTATTGAATTCCGAGTTAATTTTTTTTGTAGATGTTTAAGAAAAGTCGTTTTACCTGTACCGGCTTTACCCGTCAGGAATAGTGATTTGTTTGTATGCAGAATAAATTCTTCTGCCAGTTTCCATTCATCAGTTTTCATAAGTAGTGTAAAGTTGTAAATCGAAGATAAATATTCTTTTTTTGATTTGAGTGAGAATTGATTTTATTTATTCTAGTAAATTTATTCTAAGCAGAATACAGTTGTAGCCTGCAATCTGATTAGTCATTCTCAAATAAAAGAAAACTTCATTTTAAAAAAGTTCACAAATATTTTCATATTGCTAAAAAATGTAATATGTTTGACGCATCCTAAAAATAAATTCCAAAAACCTAACCTCGAGACTAAGACAAATCCAAGTTGTCTGAATAGAGCCCAGGAAACCGATTTTAATTTCCTAAAGCAAGTTTGGCAACACAAAAACAGTAGACTCATTTTCTATAATGGTGGTAACATCGTTATGGGCCTAAAACCATGAGAGAGGTAGTAGCGCTATTTATTCATTTTAAGAAATAGACTATGCACTTCTTAGACCGCATCTGCAATGGGCTTGCCATGTCCAACGCCAAAATCAAAGTTCCTTACTTGCAACTTTTGCTCGTGGCTTTTGCATTTTTACATTCACTAAATATACATGCACAATGCCCGCCAGATCATATCATACTTGCTGACCTCAATTTCTCCTTAAATGCAAGGACTTGTGACGGTGAATTAACGGTAGCAGAAGTCCAAGGTAATAATGAAATTGATGGCTGTGATTGCGAAGTCACTGTATTAGATGAACATGACAACGAGATGCCTGCAATGTTTGATTTTGATGATGTAGGCCAAACGTTTAGATATCAGCTCTGCTGTGGTGTTGTGTGTGGATGGGCAAACGTGACTGTAGAGTATAAAGGCAATGCACAATTTCTATGTCCAGATGATGGGGTAGTAATGGAAAGCTCTTGCATAGAATTGAATGAAGTCATACCACCAATTGCCGAATCTCAATGTGTAGATCCAGGAGTGATCCTCATCAGCGAAGTGCAAAATTTAGTCGATTGCGCAGATGGAGTTCAACGACAACTCACACGTACCTTTCAAATTACCGGACCACAAGGACCTATTCAACAATTTTGTACACAGACGATAAACATAGTTGCTGCAGATTTATCTGATATTACTATGCCAGACAAAGTGTCTATTAATTGTGATCAAGAGCCAACATTAGACTTGACTGGTGCACCCATTTTTACAACAACGATTGATGGCGAAGAAGTAGAATTTGAGTTAACGCCAGATAGCCTTCCTTTGGATTGTTCCGTATTTGTCAGCTTTGAAGATACCGAATTTGGCGAGACCGTATGTGGTAGAATTATAACAAGAATGTGGTCTGTCGGGCAATGGACTTGTGATCTTGATACTGTTATCACCTTCCCTCAAATTATTAATGTCACAGATATAAATCCTCCAGTAATTATCTGTCCACGAGCAATAACTGCTACCACCAACACAGATGATTGTACAGCAGTCATTAATTTACCTCCTGCTCAAGCAAGTGACGATTGTACAGATGATGATGACCTTATTTTTTCTGTTGCTACTCCTTTTGGTACTTTAAATACCAATGGTGGTTTTGGAACTTTAGATACTGGATCTTATCAAATCACTTATTTCGTGTCAGATTGTATGAATACAAGTATGTGTATGGTCGACATTGAGATTCAAGATTTGACTCCTCCTGTCGCCATTTGTGAGACAGATATTGTCATCGGTTATGCAGGTGATGGAAATACATTTTTAGACGCGTACAAAATAGATGCTGGATCATTTGATGATTGTGGTAAAGTAAAATTTGGTATTGCAAGAATGGTAGAAGGATTGGATATCCCAGATCATACATTTGAGGATAGAATCGAGATCTTTTGTGAAGACATTGAAATGCCTTTCTTAGCCATTCTTCAATTGACAGACAGCGAAGGCAATGTGAGTTTCTGTATGGTTGAAGTTACTGTAACAAACAAACTGATTCCTACATTAATGTGTCCAGAACCAGATACAGTAGCATGCGATTCTATTTTTGATGAAAATAATTTGAGTGTCTTTTTTAATGCTCCTACTCTAGGAGGCAGTATCTGTTTAGGTGGATTTACACTTCAAGATGTGTTACTAGGAGACCGTAACGATTGTGGTGTAGGAGAACTACGAAGAAGAATAAGACTCTTTGATCCAGATGGGATGAGAGTAGGACAGTGTTTTACAACTGTTGTTTTTGAGGCACCTATGCCATTTATGATAGATGATATGGGGGTTTTTCCTGAAGATATATGTGATCCTGTAAATGTTTGTACTGTAGAAGAAATCCCAGATTTTGATTTCGATTTTGATATAGAACAGGAGCGTTGTCAATTGTTGGGTATTAGTACAGAAATAATTGAGACTACTGCTAATCCTTTAGTATGTCCGAATGGACCAAATACTGTTGATATTTGCCAACAATTTATCCGCAGGTTTACCGTGATTGATTGGTGCACAATTGATGGTCCAGGTTCAAAATCTGATCCGTTCATATTTGAACAGATTATCAACATAAACGAAACCGAAGCTCCTGAAGTAGCTAATCCAGATGATTTGATGTTTTGTGTACCATTAGATGACTGTGATGAATTGTTTGTCCAAATACCTGCACCAACAATACTCGATAATAATTGTGGTGGTGGTGTCACCATAGAATATGAAGTCTTTAATAATACTGATCCGAATGCCCCTAGTGAAAATATGGAAGGTGATATGATATCTGGTAACTTTGCTGTAGGTAGTTACACGATACTTTGGAGATACACAGACGCATGTGGTAATATAACCCCAATAAGACAAGATTTTATAGTTCAAAATTGTAAAGCTCCAGCGATCACTTGTGTAGCTGGACTTGCCATACCAATATTGCCAGTGGACTTAGATGGTGATGATAAACCAGACACCAATCAGGCCTCCCTGGAAACAAAACAAGTGATTGTCTACGCAGCAAATTCTTGTGATGATGCGACTGGTATTATCGTTTCGTTTGATTCTTCAGCTTTAGTAGAGACGATAACTTTTGACTGCGATGATATTGGAGAAGAACCACTAAGTGTAAATGTATTTGCAACTAATTCTGATGGGTTTCAATCCAGTTGCACCACAACAATTGCTTTAAGTGACAACGGATTGTGTCCAGAAATGCCAGACAATATCATTAATAATGCTGATAATGAAGCTCGAGTATCTGTATCAGGAAATGTCTTGACACCTTCAAACATAAACATCAATGGCGCAGATGTCGCTCTTGTGGGTTCGTCAGCTATAATTTCTACCTCAACAGAAAATGGAAATTATGCTTTTGATGACATGCCAACTGGAGCATCATATGTTGTCAAACCAAGTGTAGAAGGTGATGTGTTGGAAGGTATTTCGATCGTAGATATGATATTAATCCAGCAACACATTTTAAATATTAATACGATTACTAATCCTTATCTACTACTTGCTGCAGATGTAAATGGAAGTGGTGATGTATCTATAGCTGATGTAATCTTATTGCAACGAATATCTCTAGGACTTTCAGAGTTGCCAGTAGGTGTTCCAAATTGGAGAATTGTTGATGCTGATGCTGAATTTTTTGATCCAAGTAATCCATTTACCAGCAACTTAAGTGATCAGAAAGAAATTGAAAATTTACAAGAAGATGAAGTGCTCAATTTTGTTGGAATAAAGACAGGAGACATTAATGGCAATGTTCTGAGCAGTACAGAAAATAGAAGTGATGTAAGTGCTTTTCTGAAAGTTGCTGATTTACCTCATTCCAATGATAATGCAATTGTACCATTTTATATCAGTGAAAAACTGTCTTCCATTAATGGAATTTCTATAGAGTTGAATACATCTGATCTGAATCTATTAGATTTTAATTCTCCTCAGTTGGAAGCAGGTACTTATACAATGAATACATCAAATGGTCAGCTGCAGTTTGTATCTGTTAGTGAAGACGAATTGTCCATTGATCCTGATGCCCCATTGTTTGAGTTAGTCCTTGACGAAAATTCGTATAGTTTGTCAAGAGACCTATTACAAGATGCCAAAGTAGTTGTGGCAAGAGAATTAAACGGAGACATTACTGAACAGAAATTAGAAGTCAAATTTGATTCTGACTTTTATGAAAGTGATTTTGTTAACATAATTCCTAATCCTTGGAATGACAAAACGAGGGTTGAAATTAGTGCGAACGAAAAATGCATAGGATCCTTTGTCATGACTGACTTAGGAGGCAACACTATACACCAAACAAATGTCCAATTCGACAAGGGCAGCAATACAATAGAACTATCCTCTGAGCTAATACATATACCTGGCGTGTATTTTATACACGTTTCTACACCTACGTCCCGACAAACTGTGAAAATGATTAAGCTGGAATGATAATAGACATTTTACCAGTGTCGATGATAATAGATTTTTCCCATGTCGATGATAATAGAATGAAGAGAGTCAGGAGTGGCTCTCTTTTTTTATGTTTTAGTTTGAATGTGAATTTTCATCTGAAAAATTGTAACCGTTTATAATATTTAAACGTTATAGTGTTTGTGAATAAACTTCTTCTTACTCTTATATTACTTGGATTCAGTCAATTTTTGCATTGCCAAGTCTCTGGTAAAATAACGGATTCGAATGGCGAGGCACTTTCATACGTCAATATTTATATAGAGGGGACAACTACTGGGACTACATCAAACTTAGATGGTAATTACAAATTAGATCTTATGAACGGACAGGCTACAATTGTCTATCAATACATTGGTTTTGAAACAATCACCAAACAGATCAATTATCAAGGTGATCCCATGACAGTTAATGTTTCATTACAAAATCAAGTGTACTCATTAGACCAAGTCGTTATTGCTGCTGATGCTGAGGATCCAGCATATGCGATTATCAGACAAGCAAAGAATAAGCGAAAGATGTATAAAGATATGTTTGATAATTATAGTTGTGATGTCTACATGAAAGGCTTCAATAAAGTCACAGATGCACCAGAGAAAATAATGGGAGTTGATGTTGGAGACATGGACGGATTAATTGATTCTACTCGTCAAGGGATTGTCTATTTATCGGAGTCAGTATCTAAGTTGTTTGTCAAAGGTAGAAAGGAAAAGGAAGTTATGTATTCCTCTAAAATTAGCGGAGACCCTCAAGGCTATAGTTTTAATAGTGCAAGCGAATTTGATCTGAGTTTTTATGACAACACCATTGAGATGAATCGGCCATTGGTTTCTCCGATCGCCAATAATTGTTTTGC
>Ga0114957_1001093_pt1 | contig 31696 bp, 26 predicted proteins | sample BantaG_FD_87175 | JGI IMG/M metagenome (GOLD analysis project Ga0114957, IMG submission 87175) | Marine algal microbial communities from Bantry Bay, Ireland - BantryBay_4 metaG | ecosystem: Host-associated > Algae > Red algae > Unclassified | place: Bantry Bay, Ireland | collected 2014-11-21
AGGTCAGGTGTTGGTAAGGCATTGTGCATCGGTTCGGTTTTGATCGGCGGAACCAGTGCTGATGAAATCAACTCCTGGCCTGCTTTTCAAACCAACCCGCGCACTTCCATTTTGAATCCAAGAGGTAAAAGGAAGTGAAGAGGGATGCGGAGCTGGCAAGTCGGTCAGCTGCCGGATTACCTCGAACGTTAGCTAGAAATAATGGCACTCAAATCATCAGAAGACAACACCGCCACCGCTGCGGATGCACTAATCAAGAAATGTGATGAACTAGAAAAGGTTACCAACTTAGACGACCTTACAACAGGAATTGATTCACTTTTGAAAATCTCTGATAGGTTAGAAAGTGAGCTAGACGAAGAAGCGGAAGAAAGCAGGAGCTATATAGCTTTCAGGCTCACCTTACCTCAGCTTGTAGGACTAAATAATTTATTGGCTCACTCGATTGAAGGTGATGGGATTTTTATTCTTAACTCTTTGGATGAAAAACCAAAGCAAGCTCTAGAATATTTACATAAAAGACTTCCTGAGATTCAAGAGGAACTTGAAGAGCAAATGAAAAGCTAACAAGATGCTGCGGTGACCGATTAACCTTTAAATGAGTAGTTTTCTCTTTATTTTCTAAGGGATCAAAGCAGTGGGTTGCGGGATCTTTAGGCCGCGCTGTGAAGTGGTCTCCTTCTTGTTGGCAGAGATTTTTTGATTCTTCAGTCGTTAGCGATGGGTGTGTTATGATGTTTTGGAAAGAAATGAGTCGTAAAAGAAAGCTCATTCGCTTTGCGCTCGGAGCTCTTACTTTTTACGTTGCCCCTTATGTGGCGATGTCGAACGGGGGCTACTACGAGCCTGCTGCCTATGGAGGGACATCAGATTCCGACGGTGAGAAGATCATTATTCCAAAGGCAGTTTTCGGATATAGATGGAATCCTTTTGGGTGGACCTTTGAGCAGAATGCTTTTGAACCTGTTTCCGAGCATTCTTGGCTATGTGTTCTTGGTTCGATCTATCATCCATTGATACTTGTTGATCGCAAGATTTGGCACACGACGAAAGAGATGGGACAACTCGAGAGTGGAGGGTATCGAGTGAAGAATTTTTTCGATAAAGAGGGTTTTCGGAATATCGAACGATGAATGCCTGAGGTGGAGGTGGCGATGCAGGGGGTGCCGTGAGGTCGAGGCGGGGCTTCTTTTTGTGTTCTTTTCCGATGAGGTTTGGCGAGGTTGGTCTCGCTAGGAGGGTCTGCGGGGGTGGGATCGAGGATTGAGATCTGATGGGCCTGAGAATTAGGGGTGCTTGTATTTCCACTTTCCGCGGCTGAGGACCTCGACTTTTACTTTAGTGATGCCGCGTGAGTAGAAGCCGAGTCGTTTGGCGCTTCCGATGGTGACATCGATAATGCGGCCTTTGACGTATGGGCCGCGATCGGTGATGCGGAGGATTTCTGAGCGGCCATTGAAGAGGCAGGTGACGCGGACTCTGGATCCCATGGGGAGCTTTTTATGGGCGGCGGTGTAGGCGTTATTGGAGAGGAGTCGGCCGCTGGCGGTTTTACGGCCGCGGTTTGTTTTGATGCTATACCATGAGGCGAGTCCATACTGGGTTGAGAGGGCGGAGGCGGGCTTCTTTTTTTTCTTCGGGGCCGGCTTTGGGGTTGGCTTTGGGGCTGACTTGGCGACGGGGGCCTGGACCTTTGGTTTGGCGATCTTTACGGGGGTGATGGGGGTGATGGGGGTGAGATCACTGCATGATGTCAGGACGGCGCAGGCGAGGGTGGGGAGAAGGAATTTTTGCATCAATCTGGGAGTCTAGGGGAGGGGAGGGTGCGAGCGGAAGCTCATTTCCGATTAATCGGGATTGGCTTGGGAGCGTTAGGCAGGGGTGGGGGCTTTACAAACTCTTCACGATTGAAGGCTTTAGAGAGGGGAGGGGCTTTACTATGCTGTGCTATCTTCCTTCTGATGAATGCTCACTATTTTCTCTTTACGGTGCTGATCTCGGGCTCCGCTGCCGCGCTCGACGGCGTTCTTGATCTCACGGCTCCTTTGAACTATGCGGACCAATCGGTCCCTGATTATGTCCAAAAAGACAATACGCCGGCAGATAATCCGATCACTGACCATGGTGCGACTTTGGGGCGCGTTCTTTTCTACGATGTCCGTCTTTCGACGAACTCCAGTATTTCTTGTGCGAGCTGCCACCAGCAGGAGAATGGGTTTAGCGATCTTAATGCGGTGAGCACTGGGGTGGGGGGAACGACTGGTAGGCATTCGATGCGCCTGATCAACTCTCGCTTTTCTGCTGAGGAGCGCTTTTTCTGGGATGAGAGGGCGATCAGTCTGGAGGCGCAGACGACGCAGCCGATTCAGGATCACATTGAGATGGGTTTTAGCGGGGCCGGTGGCGATCCTGACTTCGCGGATCTGATTACGCGGCTCGCTGCGATTGAGGAATATCAGGTGATGTTTCGCTCAGTTTATGGTGACGAGGCGATCACGGAGGATCGGGTTCAGGAGGTGCTCGCGCAATTTGTGCGTAGCATTCAGTCGTTCGACAGCAAGTATGATGCGGGGCGGGCTCAGGTCGGAAATGAGGCCGCGCCTTTCCCGAACTATAGCGCTTCGGAAAATCGTGGGAAGAGCCTTTTCCTGACTCCGCCACCTCAGGGAGGGGCGGGATGTAACGCGTGCCACCAAGCGCCAGAATTCGATATCGACCCGAATAGCCGGAGCAATGGAGTGGTGGGGGCGATCGGCGGGGGAACGGATACCACGAACACGCGGTCACCGAGCCTCCGCGATCTCGCTGGGCCGGATGGTGGTCTCCATGGCGGCTTGATGCATAATGCGATTTTCAATTCTCTGCGTCAGGTGATCGATCACTACGATGCTATCCCTACGCCAATTTCGGCAAATCTGGATCCCCGCCTTGGTGGGGGTCCGGGGGGTCCGGGGGGAGGCGCGCAGCAGCTGAACTTGACTGAACAGGAGAAGGTCGATCTTGAGAACTTCCTGCTCACCTTGACCGGAAGCGCAGTCTATACGGATGGGAAATGGTCGAGCCCCTTCGATGATGCGGGGAACCTTTCTCTGATCATCCTGCCGACTTCGGTCGCCACGATCCAGGTGGCAAATGCCGGGGAGGCGGTGGAGATGGCGACGGTCTCGACTCGAGGGGTCCCGAATGTTTCTTATCTATTCACCTCCTCCTCAGACTTAGCAACTTGGAGCGATCCCGAGGCGATTGAGGCTGATGCGGATGGCTTGGTCTCGGTGACCCGACCGGTGACGGGAGGGAAAAAATTCTACCGTATCGGCTATGCGGTGGCGGACTAGGTAGGGAGTCATTTTTTGTAAACCTCGTCCGGATCGAAGGTCCGCTGGTCGTCGACAAAGGTCGTTTCGGCGGGGTTCTTATCGAAGCTTACTGCGCGGTAGAAGCAGGAGCGGCGGCCGGTGTGGCAGGCGCCCGCGCCGAGTTGCTTAACGTAAAGGATGATGGCGTCTTGGTCACAGTCTGTCCGGATCTCGTGGACTTGCTGGGTGTGTCCCGAGGTCGCGCCCTTATGCCAAAGTTCTTGGCGGGAGCGGGAGTAGTAGACGGCTTCTTGTTTTTCTAGAGTGAGCTTGAGGGACTGCTCGTTCATGTAGGCGAGCATGAGGGGCTCGCGCGTCTCGGCGTCGATGGCCATTGCCGGGATGAGGCCATCGGCATCGAATTTGGGACAGAATCCGAGGGTTTCATCGAGTTCCTTCTTTTCAGGACGTGGGGCAAATTCCAGCTCGCTCATAGCGCGACCCTCAGCGGTTCAAGGAAGATGGTCGAGACAATATTCCTCGCCATCCTCGGCGACGCGGAACTCGAGATCGGGATCGGAGTTTTCCGTGCGATCGCATTCGTGGCAGCGGTGGAGGCTTGTCGCGGCGGGGCCCTGAGCGTCCCTGAACTTACTTCTCCGCTTTTGGAGCTGGCTCCGGTTCTTCCGCCAATGAAGAAACTTAGGGACGCCATAGATCAGGTAGGGGAGGTAGGCGAGGAGGTAGAAGGGGATGAAAATGGGAAACTGGAGGCAGGTGATCGCGATTCCGACTCCGGCGAGCATGGCGAAGATCCAGACTTTCACGGGGAGGACGAAGAAGAGGAGAAAGGTGAAATTCGGCAGGATGGTGGCGAAGGCGAAGAAGAGGGCGAGGTAGTAGAGGTAACCCGAGAATTGCATCGGGAAAAAGTTCAGCGCGATCCCTTGGCAGATGATGAGCGCGTAGACGTAGATTGACGTCCGCGTGACCCCCCAAGCGCTCTCGAGAGTTTCCTCGAAGAGAAATGAGATCCGGAGTAAAATGAGGGTAAAAAGAGCGGAAAAGAGGATGCTTCCGTCAGACGGCGGGGGGTAGGGCGGCATCAGGACCCAGCTGAAGAGGCGCCAGACCTCGCCAGCGAGGACTCGGCTGAGACTCGGTGCGATCATCTCAGCTGCTGCCGGGTTCAGAACGAGCACGACGTAGAACACGCCCTGCAGGAGAGCTAGAAGCTTGATGAGGCCCGGAAATCCGAGCCACGAAAAGCGCCTTTCGATGCTGACTCGCTTCTTTGACACGAGGCAGAGAATGATCTCTGATGGCGGGTTGACAAGTCCGATCATGCGTCACACTTTCTCGCCGTGAGCGACGTCCTCAGACTATCTCCCCTTGATGATGAGCATCGCGATCTCGGAGGTCGGATGGTTTCCTTTGGAGGTTGGGAGCTTCCGGTGATGTATTCCTCGATTATCGCCGAGCATCAGGCGGTGCGTGAGAGGGTGGGAGTCTTCGATATTTCCCATATGGGTCAGGTTTTCGTGAGTGGATCGGAGGCGCTCGAGTGGCTCAATCGGCTTTTAGCGAATGATGTTGAGGGGCTCGAGGTTGGCGAGGCACACTACTCATTTCTTCTAAACGATCAGGGGGGGGTGATTGATGATCTTATTATTTACCGACTCGAAGAGGATCATTTTCTCCTCCTCGTCAATGCTGCTAAGATCAGCGAAGATGTCGCGTGGCTTAGGCAGCATCTCGAGGAGGGAGTGAATCTTGAAAATGTCAGCGACGAGTGGGCCGGGCTCGCTATCCAAGGGCCGGATGCCTCGGAAGTTTATTTTAAAATAACCGAGGGCCGCACGTTGCCAGCTCGGAACCACGTGGATGATTTATCCCATCTCGGGCATCGCATGATCGTCTGCCGGACCGGCTATACGGGCGAGGATGGCTTTGAGCTTTTCTGTCCCGCCTCGCAGGCGAAATATTGGTGGGGCCTGCTCATGGAAGAGGAGGTCACCCCCTGTGGCTTGGGCGCGCGGGATTCGCTCCGCTTAGAAATGTGCTATCCGCTTAATGGCGCTGATCTTTCGCCATCTCGCAGCCCTCTTGAAGCTGGGTTGGGATTTTTCGTAGCGCTGGAGAAAGAGCGTTTTATCGGTCGCGAAGCTTTGCTGATGCAGAAGGAAGAAGGCCTCTCTGAGCGTCTTATGGCGATCCAGCTTGATGAGAAGGGAGCGCCTCCGAGGCCGGGATACACGGTGTTGGATCGCGAGGGCTTACCGATTGGGACGCTCACCTCGGGAGGCCTTTCTCCCACTCTTGGTGCTGGCATCGGCCTTGCTTATTTGCCCACCGGCAGCATCAAGATAAACGCTCCGGTTCTGATTGAAGTTCGTGGTAAGCGGCTCCCCGCTAAAGTTGTGAAAAAACCTTTCTATCAGAAGTAAGAATCCGTAATTCTAAATGAATCATGACCGCCCCGGATAACTGCCGCTACACCCCCGACCACGAGTGGGTCCGCCTCGATGGAGACATCGCCACGATTGGAATTACTGACCATGCCCAGGAGGAGCTGAGCGATGTCGTTTTTGTCGAACTTCCCGATCTTGGTGACGTTGATAAGGCGTCTCCGGTGGGAGTTGTCGAAAGTGTCAAAGCGGCGAGTGACATCTATGCGCCTATTGCGGGAGAGATTGTTGAGGTCAATACGGAGCTCGTCACCGACCCCTCGAAAGTGAATTCCGAGCCCTTCGAGGGCGGGTGGATTTTCAAGATGAAGATCGATGACACCTCGCAATACGATGCCCTGATGGACGCCACGTCTTACACTAGCGTGGTGCGCTAACGTTTTATGATAAGCCAGCCTTTCTCTCGCCGCCACATCGGCCCGTGGGACGACTCTCGTGACGCCCTTCTGCAAGCCATCGGGCGGAGAGATCTCGCCTCGCTTCTGTCCGAGATTGTTCCGCCCAGTATTGCGTGGCCGGAGGGCGCGAGTCTTCCTGAGGCGCTTTCCGAAGCGGAGGCGCTAACTCATTTAAAGGGGAAGCTGAGTCAGAACAAGGTCCTCAAGAGCTTTATCGGGCAGGGTTATCACGGCACCGTGACTCCTCCGGTGATCCAGCGGAATATCCTTGAAAATCCCGGCTGGTATACCGCTTACACCCCTTATCAGCCTGAGATTTCCCAAGGTCGACTCGAAGCGCTTTTGAATTTCCAAACTCTCATTACCGAGCTGACCGGGCTTGATGTCGCGAATGCCTCGCTGCTCGATGAGGCGACGGCGGCTGCTGAAGCGATGAGTCTCGCGCTCACGATGAAGCCGAAGGCGACTACCTTCTGGGTCGATGAAGAGTGCCACCCGCAGACGATTGATGTCGTCCGCACCCGGGCCGAGCCGCTGGGCATTGAGGTTAAAATTGAGGCCCTTGATGACTTCGTGCCGGCTGATGACCTTATCGGCGCGCTGGTGCAATATCCTTCCACGCTTGGCGACGTGCGTGACTTCACTGCCTTTTCTGACCGGGTGCACGAAGTGAAGGCGCAAGTCATCATCGCGGCCGACCTTCTGGCGCTTACTCTTTTAAAATCGCCCGGTTCGATGGGTGCGGATATCTGCGTAGGTTCTAGCCAGCGCTTCGGTGTTCCTCTTGGCTTCGGGGGGCCTCACGCGGCTTTCATCTCCTGTGTTGATCAACTCAAGCGCAAGATCCCCGGCCGCCTCATCGGCGTATCGATCGACTCGCAGGGGAACCCGGCCTATCGGCTCTCGCTCCAGACCCGCGAGCAGCATATCCGGAGGGATAAGGCGACCTCGAACATCTGCACCGCGCAGGTTCTCCTCGCCGTCATGGCCTCGATGTATGCCGTGTATCACGGGCCTGAGGGCCTCCTCACCATCGCAGCCGAGGTCTCGGAAAATGCGACCCGTCTTGCGCAGGGTCTGGAGGCAAAGAACTATGAAATTTGTAATGAGTTTCTCTTTGATACGGTCACTGTAGAAGTCGGCGATCTTGCTGAGGGCCTTCTCAAAGCGGCGGTGGAGAAGGGTTACAACCTGCGCGACTTCGGCGACGGGCGTATTGGGATCGCTTTTGATGAAACGACCTCGGAGGAAGATCTGCAAGAGATCTGCGGGATCTTCGGCACTGTCCCGGGCCCCGGTGGGGGGTTGGGATTTCCGAAAGAGCTTCTCCGCCAAGACGGCTACCTGAAGCAGGACGTCTTCCATCTCTACCGCAGTGAGACTGACATGATGCGCTATCTGCACCGTCTTGAAGCGCGCGATCTCGCGCTCAACGAGTCGATGATCCCGCTCGGCTCCTGCACGATGAAGCTCAATGCGGCGGCGGAAATGATGCCCGTGAGTTGGCCGGAAGTGGGCCAGCTCCATCCCTTCGTCCCCGCAGGCCAGAGTGCGGGCTACCGCGAGATGTTAGGCGAACTTTCTGAGTGGCTTGCTGAGATCACGGGATTTGCGGCTGTCTCGCTTCAGCCGAATGCGGGATCGCAGGGCGAGTATGCCGGGCTCCTCGCGATCCGTTCCTATCATCAGGCAAGGGGCGATAGCGGGAGGAACAAGTGCCTCATCCCGATGTCCGCTCACGGAACTAATCCTGCTTCGGCGGTCATGACTGGGTTCCAAGTGGTGCCGGTAAAATGTGATGACGAGGGAAACATCGATACCGATGACCTCCACGCCAAAATCGCCGAGCACCGCGAAACTCTCGGCGCTCTCATGGTGACCTACCCTTCTACCCACGGGGTTTATGAAGAGGGGATTCAGGAGATGTGCGCGGCCATTCACGATGCGGGCGGCCAGGTTTATATGGATGGGGCAAATATGAATGCTCAGGTCGGCGTGACTAATCCGGGAATTATCGGGGCCGATGTTTGCCATCTGAACCTTCATAAAACCTTCTGCATTCCGCACGGCGGCGGAGGTCCCGGCGTGGGACCGATCGGGGTTGCCAGTCACTTGGTCGACTTCCTGCCCGGCCACCGCGACTTTGGAAATAGCAATAATGCGGTGTGCTCCGCGCCGTGGGGGAGCGCCTCGATCAATGTGATCTCATGGATGTATATCGCGATGATGGGGAGTGCCGGATTGAAGGATGCGACGGGGGTGGCGATTCTGAGTGCAAACTACATCGCGAAGCGCCTCGCGGAGGCTTACCCGATCCTTTACACCGGGCGCGGTGGCCTTGTGGCGCATGAGTGCATTATCGATATCCGCCCGTTGACTAAGGAAACTGGAATCACGGTCGAGGATGTTGCGAAGCGGCTCATCGACTATGGCTTTCACGCGCCTACGATGAGTTGGCCGGTCGCTGGGACCCTCATGATCGAGCCTACTGAGTCTGAGTCCAAGGACGAGCTCGATCGTTTCTGCGAAGCGATGCTCGCGATCCATGCCGAAGCGCAGGAAGTGCTTGAGGGCAGCGCCGATGCTCAGGATAATGTTCTTAAAAATGCGCCGCACACCGCTGAGATGGTGATCGCCGACGAGTGGGCGCATCCCTACTCGCGCGAGAAGGCGGCCTTTCCGGTGCTGCGCTTACGGAGGCACAAGTTCTGGCCAGTCGTGGGACGGGTCGATAACGTGCACGGGGATCGCAATCTTGTTTGCACCTGTGACACCGTCGAAAATTATGCCCGAGCGTCTGAATAAAGTTCCTATCCCCGATTGGCCGAGCTGGAAGCCCGAGATCGAAGCCACGCTTGTCTTCATCCATCAGGGAACCCGGGTTCTGCTGATTAAGAAGCTGCGCGGCATCGGGATGGGAAAAATGAATGGGCCGGGTGGCAAGATTGATCCGGGTGAAACGCCCGAGCAGTGTGCGATCCGGGAGGTCCAAGAGGAACTCCACATCACCCCGCTCGATCCGGTGAAAAGGGGCGAGCTCTGGTTTGCGATGTCCGATCTTCCGGACATTCACTGCCACGTTTATACCGCTACTGAGTTCACCGGGACGCCCACTGCGACTGAGGAAGCGATTCCGCACTGGTGTGAGATCGCCGAGATTCCCTTCGAGAAAATGTGGGAGGATGATTCTTACTGGCTCCCGCAGGCGCTGAGGGGCGAGACCTTTGATGCAAAATTCACCTTTGAGGACGAGAAGATCCAATTTCACGATGTGCGCTTCGGCGAGGACTCGGCGGAGCGTTGGAGAAAAGGGGTGAGCTGATCCTACGCTTGCAGATGTTAAGGAAATCCGTAGCATCCGCTTTATGGAAATTTGGAAAGCGATTATTGTCGGGATTGTTCAGGGGCTTGCGGAGTTTCTGCCTATTTCGTCATCCGGTCATATTGTGCTGACGCAGTATCTTTTGGGGATTAGAGAGGTCGGGTCAGATCATCAGGGAGACCTTTCTTTTGAAATCATTCTTCACTTGGGAACGCTTGTGAGCGTCCTCATTTTCTTCTGGCCGAGCCTTTGGCGGCTGGTGAGGTCCCTCTATACCCCGGAGATGGTGGAGGATCGTAAGATGATTCTCTGGCTTGGGATCGCGACTGTTCCGGCGGTGATCGCGGCGCTTCTATTCAGCGATTTTTTCGACTCGGTGCCTGGGAATCCTTTCCTCGTCTCGAGCTTCCTGATCCTCACCGGGCTTATTCTTTTCATCCCGCGTTTCGCTAGGAAGGGGATTAAGAAAGTCGGTTTCAGCAGCGCGGTTATTATGGGTATCGGGCAGGCCTTTGCCATACTCCCCGGTGTCTCGCGCTCTGGTAGCACGATCGCCGCAGGCCTTGTGAGCGGGGTCAAGGCTGAGCGCGCCGCCGAGTTTTCCTTTCTCATGTCGATCCCGGCGATCGCGGGGGGATTTGTCCTCACGATGAAGAAGAAGATGGAGACGGCCTCCTTCGGCGAGGCCCTCCAATCCTGCTTTAATGCGCCCTATCTCGCGGGAGCGATGGCGGCGGCGATCGTAGGGGTTCTCGCGATCTACCTCGTGATGGGTGCGGTGAAGCGCGGTAAACTCGAGTATTTTTCGTACTACTGCTTCGCGGCGGGCATCGCTGGGATGATCTACTTCAGCTAAAGGTGACCTCCTTCTAGTCGAGTAGGCGGGGGTCTTTTAGTAGCTACGGCCCCAGAGGGCGCGGGATTTTGTGGGTTTTCCGGTGAGGAGGCAGGGGGATTCTGCTTCTTGTTGCTGGTCGAGGGGGAGGCAGCGGACGGTGATCTGGTGTTTTTTGGAGAGGTCTTCTTCTTCGGCACGGGTGCCGGACCAGGGGGTTAGGAGCCAGCCGGGATCTTCGGTGGACCAGTGCTTTTCGAAGGTGGCGAGATCTTGGCAATCGCTGATGTTTTCCTCGCGGAGGGTGCGCGCCTTTTCTAAGAGGGATTGATGGACGGCGTCGAGGCTCTCGACGACGTCGCGGAGGAAGAGTTCCTTATCGAGGAAGGATTTTTCGTGGGCGGGTTGGTCGCGGCGCTGGAGGCAGACTTTTCTTTCTGCCATGTCACGGGGGCCGATCTCAACGCGGAGGGGGACGCCTTTTTTAACCCACTCCCACTTTTTGACGCCGCCGCCGAGGTCGCGGTCATCGACTTTCACGCGAAGGACTTCGCCGCCGTAGTTTTGTTCGCGGAGGCGCTTGGCGAGGGCGTGGCAGGCATCGATGATGGCATCGCGGGAGTCGGGCTTTGGGGTGACGGGGATGATGACGATTTGCTGGGGGGCGATGCGGGGCGGGAGGACGAGGCCATCATCATCTGAGTGGGCCATGATGAGGGTGCCGACGAGGCGGGTGGATACGCCCCAGGAGGTGGTGTGGACGTGCTGTTCCTGGTTATCACGATCGACGAAGGTGATGTTCTGCGCTTTGGCAAAATTCTGCCCGAGGTAGTGAGAGGTGCCGGCTTGGATGGCCTTTTTATCTTGGACCATGGCCTCGATGGTGAAGGTCATCTCAGCTCCGGGGAAGCGCTCGGCCTCGGTTTTTTCCCCCATGATGACGGGGATGGCGAGGAGGTCGCGGAGAGCGTCCGAGTAGAGCTGGTGAATCATCTTGGTCTCGGTGATGGCTTCCTCACGGGTCTCGTGGGCGGTGTGGCCCTCTTGCCAGAGGAACTCGGCGGTGCGGAGGAAGAGGCGGGGGCGCATTTCCCAGCGCATGACATTTGCCCACTGGTTGATGAGGAGGGGGAGGTCGCGGTAGGACTCGACCCAGCGGGAGAAGGCGGCGCCGATGATGGTCTCGGAGGTGGGACGGATGACGTAGGGCTCGGCGAGCTTTCCCTTGGGGATCATTTTTGTTTTTCCGTCATCGCCTTTGACTGCTTCGAGTCGGTGGTGGGTGACGACGGCGCACTCGGTGGCGAAGCCCTCGGCATGCTCGGCTTCTTTCTCGAGATAGGAAAGGGGGATGAGGAGGGGGAAGTAGGCGTTCTCGTGGCCGGTGGCCTTAAAGCGGGCGTCGAGATCGCGCTGGATCGCTTCCCAGATTGCGAAGCCCCAGGGCTTGATGACCATGCAGCCGCGTGTTTCGGAGTTCTCGGCAAGATCAGCATTGCGAACGACTTGCTGATACCACTCGGGGAAGTTCTCGGAGCGGGTGGGGGAGATTGCGTTTTTCGGCTTGGCCATGACGGGCGGAGATTCGCTGAAAGCGGGGGGAAGGCAAAGCCAAAAGGGTGAATATGGCGGGGGATTCGAGCGGTGCTAATCTTAGATGTCTAATAGCGATACTGGGGCCAGCTTGCGGGATGGTCTGTCCTAAGTCGAGGAGGAGTGAGGAGGAGTGAGGAGGAGGGGTGCGATGTGCAGCGGGAGTATGCGGTGTTGGCAGGATATCAGCGTCCGATTATGACCATGATGGCGCGGTGATCTGAGGCGTTGTAGAAGTCGATGGGATCGACGATGTAGCAATTTTTGAAGTCGATCTCGGGCTTCATGGCGCGGGAGAAGAAAACGTAGTCGAAGCGGGCATATTGGTCCTGATATTTCCAGTAGTGGGTCCAGAACTCGTTCCGGGAATCTTTTGCCCAGACGTCATCAAGAAAGCCGGGCGAGTTATTTTTTCCGCGGAGGACCTTGATGGGAGCTTCGCCTTTTGTTTCATTCATATCGCCGTAGACGATGAGGCGGGCATCGGGGTTATTCTCGATGATAGCGTCGCAGTGCTTGCGGAGAAGCTGGGCTTCATTGAGGCGCATGAGGGATTGATCGGCGTCGGGGATTTCGCGCTTTGATTTGAGGTGGACGCCGATGAAGTGGGTCGGTCCGCGGGGGAGTTCGACTGAGATGTCGAGGATGCCGCGGCTCATGAAACGTTCCTTGCCATTGAGCGAGTAGGGCAGGGTGTTTTGGGAGTTCCGGGCGATGATGGGGAGGGACGAAAGGAGGGCGAGGCGGCGGGTGGGATCAGCGCCTCCGGCGTGTTCGAGGTGGGGGAGATCGAGTCCGGCTGTTTTCAGGCGGGTTTGGAGATCGAGGAGGTCGTCCTTGGTGCCGATTTCGCAGAGGCCGAGGATGTGGGGTTTCTCTGAGGTGATGATTTTTACGAGGGCCTCGATCTCTTCCTCTGGCTTGCTGGATGTTGTCTTGCCGCCGCCTCTGGAGTAGCGAGACATGGTGAGGTAGTTCTTGATATTATAGCTCAAGAAGCGAACCCCTGTCGGTTCGGCGGTGGGCTCAGTAGGCGTGATCACCTCGGCCTTTTCCTTAGGAGGAGTAGGAGCGCTTTTCGTCTCTGGACTAGGGGCGGAGGGGACTTCGACCGACTCGCTATCGGAGTGGGTAGCGGGTGATGTTTCCTTACACGAGGTGGTTAAGAAAAACGCCCCGAGAAAGATCAGCGGAGCGTTCTGGAAGAGATTTTTTAATGAGAGCATTAGCTTTCGCGAGGTTCTTTGCCGGGAGCGTCTTTGACATCGAGGTCAGACTTTTTTGCTTCTTCGTCTCGATCGAGATCTTCAGCACCTTTACGAATCTCGTCCTCGAATTCTTCGCGAGCTTTTTTAAACTCGCCCATGCTCTTACCAACGCCACGGGCAAGTTGTGGAAGCTTCTTAGCTCCAAAAAGGAGAAGGAGAATACCGAAGATGATGATCATTTCGGGACCTCCGATGGGGCCGAGGAAGGCAATTGTCGTATTCATGTAAACAAGGTAATGGGATTCTGCCGGACTGGCAAGTGATGAAACGAGCGACCGTCCCGTGACATTTCATGAAATCTCATCTCGCTCCAATCTGCTCCTGCTGCTTCCTTGGCGTGGTGAACTTACCGGTGCATGAGGTGGAGGAAGAGATCCGGGTTGCGATGCGCGCGGAGACGGGTCGTCTTTTGCTGAAAGCGCCGACGGGATCGGGGAAGTCGACAACGGTTCCGCCGATGGTGCGGGGGGAGGTGAAGGGGCGCGTTCTGGTGGTGCAGCCGCGGCGGATGGCGGCGCGGCTTCTCGCGGAATATGTCGCGAAGTGCGAGGGGACGCGCTGCGGGGGCGGGGTAGGTTATGCGGTGCGCTTTGAGAGTCGGGTGGGGCGTGAGACCGAGATTATTTATCTAACAGATGGGGTTTTGCAGAGGATGTTGCTGGATGATCCGGAGCTAGAGGGGGTGGGTGCGGTGATCTTCGATGAGTTCCACGAGCGCCGCCTTTCTTCCGACTTGGCGCTGGGTCGGGTGCTGGATTTGCAGGAGTCGCTGCGGCCTGATCTGCGGGTGGTGGTGATGTCTGCCACGCTTGAAATAGGGGGGCTGAAGGAGTTCCTCGAACCTTGCGAGGTGGTCGAGGCCGGGGGGCGACTTTTTCCGGTAGAGATTTCATATAAAGGCGAGGCGATGGCGGCGACGCGGAGGCGGCCCGAGCTGCGGAACGAGGTCTGGGATCGGGTGGCGCGGGCGGTGCGGACGGCGTGCGATGGGCTGGTGGCGGGCGATCGCATTTTGGTTTTTCTGCCGGGGATGCATGAGATCCGGCGGTGCGAAAGTATTCTGAGTCAGGCGGGGTGGATGAAGGGGTGGGAAATCGCGTCGCTTTATTCTGCGCTCGCGCCTGAGAGGCAGCGGGCGGCGATCCGAGGGGATCGCTCGAAGCGGGTCATCCTTGCGACAAATGTAGCTGAGACCTCGGTGACGATCGAGGGGGTGAAGGTGGTGGTGGATTCCGGTCTTGCGCGGCAGTCGAGCTATGATGCGAATCGTGGGTTCGACTCGCTGCAAGTGGTGAAGATCTCGCAGGCGGCGGCGGAGCAGCGAGCGGGTCGGGCGGGTCGGACAGGGCCGGGGAGCTGTGTGCGGTTGTGGAGTGAGGCGGATCACAGGGGGCGTGCTCCCTTCGAGACGCCCGAGGTGAGGCGTTGCGATCTCGCGGAGGCGGCTCTTTTTTTAAAACGTCTGGGCACGAAAAAGGTGGCCGATTTTCGCTGGCTTGATCGGCCCGAGGGGGAGCGTGAGCGGGAGGCGGAGGAGCTTCTGCTGCGGCTCGGGGCGGTCGATCAGGGCGGGGCGCTGACGCGGGCGGGAGAGGAGATGGCGCGCTTCCCGATGCACCCACGTCTTGCGCGTCTCGTACTTGCGGGGATGGATCTGGAATGCCTCGGCGAGGTGCTTTTTGTGGCGGCGGCGGTGTCGGGCGAGGGGATATTTATGCGGGGAGGTCGGGGGGCGAAGTGGGCCGATTATCTGGAGGGAGAGCCGGGATGGAAAAATGATTTTGGTGGGGAGTGGCTGGCGCTACTCGACGCGCAGCGGGCCGACTTTTCCCCGCAATCTTGCACCGGTCTTGGGGTTCTCGCGCGGGGTGCGCGGGAGACTTTTAAAAGCTACCTCCAGCTCGTGAAGATGGTCGAGAAGCGAGGTGCGCGCGTGAAGGAGCCAGACTTCCGCCAGCGTGGCGAGGCCTGCGCGCGGGCACTTCTCTTGGCCTTCGGCGATCGGCTCGCGGTGCGCCGGGATCAGGGGACAGCGGTGTGCGATGTTATCGGAAAACGGCGGGGGAAGATGCACCCGAAAAGCGCGGTGCGGCAGAGCGCGCTTTTTCTCGCCACCGAGATCATGGAGGTCGAGGGCCGCGAGCGCGTCGTGAGTCTTTCGCGCTGTGCCGAGATCGATGAAGCGTGGCTCGAGGAACTTTTTCCCGGAGAAATCAAGGACGAGCAGGCGGCGGTGTTCGATGAGATCGCGCGGCGGGTTGTGGCGGTGAGGCAGCGCACTTTTCGAGGGCTGGTGTTAGAAGAAAAGCGCGGCGGGGAAGTCGATCCCAACCTCGCGGGAGAGATTCTCGCGCAGCGGGTTCTCGCGGGCGATCTCACGTTGAAAAAATGGGATGGTAAGGTGGACCGTTGGCTCGCTCGGCTCCGCTTTTTATCAAAAGCGATGCCTGAGCTGGAGCTTCCCGGGTTCACCGAGGATGACCGCGAATTGGCGATCGCCCAGATCTGCGCGGGGGCTACCACCTTTAAGGAAGTGCGTGAGCGGGACCCGTGGAAGGTTCTGCGTCAGTGGCTCTCCGGTCCCCAAGGGCAGTCGCTCGAAGCCTACGCCCCTGAAAAAATCAAGCTCGTGAATGGCATCGCCACTCGGGTGAATTACGCCGATGGAACCGAGCCGTGGATCGAGGAAAAAGTGCAGCGCCTTTACGATGTCCCGGAGACTCCGGTGATCGCGAATGGGCACGCCCTCGTCGTGAAAATCCTAGCCCCGAGCCAGCGGCCGTGGCAGACGACTAGCGATCTTCCCGGTTTTTGGGAGAGGGGCTATGCGCAGATGAAAAAGGACCTCGCCGGGCGATACCCGCGGCAGAACTGGAGGTGACTTTTGCGCTAGCGCTCCCGGTAGTAAGCCACGAGACCATCAGCTACCGCCTTGGCATATTCGCGGTAAACTGAGCGCCGCATCTCACCATCAACCAAGCGCAGGCCCGGGTAATCGCCAGCCCGATAACGGGCAATGAACTCGGTGCTATTCATGGTGTAAGGTTCGAGAAAGATAACCGGGCATTGGTAGAGCCGATTCGCAAGGAGATTGCGCGCCCAGATCGCTTCCCCAAGCTTCGTGGCGTAAGGATGGTTCGGACGATACTCGTAGATCGGGAGCTTGGTCTGTTCTAGAAAAACGGCCGTCATTTTCCGCGCGAGCGGGAGCTCTTCGTCGATCGTCCCGGCAAGAAGATGCTGGAGCATCTCGAAGCGTTCGTCCTCCCGCGCGACCTCGCTGGCATGGTAGGCGCCATTTAAGATGATGTGGAAATTCTGGCCCGGCAGAGCGACCGGCGAGCCCGAAGCATTGTAGTGGAGGCAGAGGACGAGATCGGGCTGGATGACCTGATTGACAAGCTCGGCGCGGGCGCGGATTTCGGCAGTGCGGTAGAAGAGCTTCTCGGCAGATTTCCGGTCGCGATCGGTGAAGTCGCCCGGCCGCAGCTCAGTCACGGGCTCGTTTTTTTCTCGCACTAGGCTCACCTTTGCCCCGAGGCTTTCGAGGCGCTTTTTCAAATGCTGCGCGGTCAGCAGAGTCATCGTGCCCTCTTCGATAGGTTCGTGATCGCCGTAGTTGAGGTGGCGTTCTTCAATCTCGGCGAATTCGCCCCCGATATGACCGGGGTCGAGCGCGATGTGGAGACCCGCCAAAGGGCTCTCTGAAAAAAGGGCAGGCTGGCTAAGCTCACCTCTTCTCTTCCAAGGAAAGATCGCCCCGGGGGGAGTTCTCACTTTCTTGGCGAACTCGAGCGCGTAAGTTTTTCCACCCGTATCTAGCAGGGCGAAGTCTGAGTTGCTCGCGATCCACCTCTTCCAGCCTCCGCCCTTGGCGTAGATCTGATCCAAGCGCCTCAGGAACTCGCCGCGCGTAATCGTCCTCTGAAAACGATCCAGCTGGGACCAATCAGGTCGGCTGCCGAGCGGGGCCAGAAAAGGCAACTCAGCAGGGAGTGGGGGAGCGGCTTCTCCCTGAGGCGCCTCGGGCCAGAGAAAGATCCCGAGCACGATGAAAAGGAGAATGAGCGGTAAAATAACCGTGAACTGAAATGACCTTTTCCCTTTCCCTTCGCTCATGTTTCAATTCCATAGCGGAGCCGAGGCTGGCACCATGTAAAAAAACCACTGTATGAGAGTTTTGTTTCTAGGAGATATCGTCGGCTCACCCGGTCGCTCAGCTGTCATCGCGAACCTAGCGCGGATTAAAGCAGAGCACGAGGTCGATTTCATCATCGTCAATGGCGAGAATGCGGCGGGAGGGCGGGGGATTACCCCGAAGATTTCGATCGACCTCCTCCGGGCCGGCGCGGCCGTCATCACCACTGGCGACCATGTCTGGGACCAGCGCGAAATTCAGGAATATTTTCCAACCGAGCCCCGCCTCCTGCGCCCGATCAATTGTGAGGAAGACGCCCCCGGCGCGGGCTCGATCGTGCTAGAGACGGCGAAAGGAAAAGTGGCGGTCTTGAACGGAATGGGCCGCACCTTTATGAATCCGCCCCTCCGGAATCCCTTCACCGTCCTTGACGCCGAGGTCGACCGTCTCCGTGACGAAGGGGTCCGCATGATCGTCCTCGACTTCCACGCAGAAGCGACGAGCGAAAAAATTGCCATGGGCCGAGCGCTCGATGGCCGGGTTTCGCTCGTGGTAGGAACCCACACCCACGTCCAAACTGCCGATGAGCGCATCTTCCCCGGAGGCACCGCCTATCTCACTGATGCAGGAATGTGCGGCCCGGAAGAGTCCGTCCTCGGGCGCGATTTCACCTCCGTGGTCTGGCGCTTTCGCAATGGACTCCCCACCCGCTTCCCTATCGCCTCCGGAGCCGTGCGCCTCTGCGGGGTCATTGTTGAGATCGATGAAGAATCGGGCCGAGCCCGAAAATTGGCACGCTTCAGCGAACTCATCGAAGAGGACGAAGAGGCAAAAAAAGGAATTTAATAAGGCATCATCGTGCCCTTTTTTCCTTCACCCCATAAAAAGGTGCCGCGGAAAGTCCCGGAATCCTTTGCAAACGTAGGAAAAAAAGGCCTTTCAAGGAATCTCACATTCTTGTCAGAATACTTTTGACAGAGGGGTCGTCTTTGCTAGCTTCCCGCTCGCTTTCGGCATCAGGGAGTGGATTGCGGAACTGATTTTATTGGCCTCCGCGCACCCTCAAACTGCTGTCGAAAACTTCACAGATCAACTGGTAATGCTTTTGTAGCTCAGGGGTAGAGCGCGTCCTTGGTAAGGACGAGGTCGTGGGTTCAATTCCCACCAAAAGCTCCAGTAGATTTGTGAGACGATAAACCAGCTCAGAAACCAGCTACCAACCAATCCAAAAACATGGCTAAAGAACAGTTCGAACGGAACAAGCCTCACGTCAACATCGGCACCATCGGCCACGTTGACCACGGCAAAACCACCCTCACCGCTGCAATTACTACCGTCCTCGCAGAAGCAGGAGGTGGCGAAGCAAAAGCATACGACCAAATCGACGCCGCTCCAGAGGAGAAGGCTCGTGGTATTACAATTTCAACAGCACACGTCGAGTATGAGACCGATAGTCGTCACTACGCGCACGTTGACTGCCCGGGTCACGCCGACTACGTGAAGAATATGATCACCGGAGCCGCCCAGATGGACGGAGGAATCCTCGTGGTCTCCGCTGCAGACGGCCCAATGCCCCAGACCCGTGAGCACATCCTGCTTGCTCGTCAGGTCGGTGTTCCCGCTCTCGTCGTATTCATGAACAAGACCGACCAGGTCGATGATGCAGAGCTCCTCGAGCTTGTCGAAATGGAAGTTCGTGAACTCCTCAGCGCCTACGAATTTCCCGGTGATGACATTCCTGTCGTCATGGGCTCCGCTCTTAAGGCTCTCGAAGGAGACGCCGAGCACAAGGCGAACATCCTCAAGCTCATGGAAGCTGTCGATAGCTACATCCCTGAGCCTGAGCGTCCAGTGGATCTTGATTTCCTCATGCCTATTGAGGACGTCTTCTCGATCGAAGGTCGTGGCACCGTTGCTACTGGCCGTATCGAGCGTGGCATCATCAAGAAGATGGGTGAGGTCGAAATTGTCGGTATCCGCGACACCCAGAAGACCATCATCACAGACATCGAGATGTTCCGTAAGCTTCTTGACGAAGGTCGCGCAGGTGACAACGTCGGTCTCCTTGTCCGCGGACTTAAAAAAGATGACCTCGAGCGTGGCCAGTGCATCATTAAGCCCGGTTCCGTAACTCCTCACACCAAGTTTACCGCAGAAGTCTACGTCCTCTCGAAGGATGAAGGTGGCCGTCACACGCCCTTCATCGCAAACTACCGCCCGCAGTTCTACTTCCGCACGACTGATGTAACCGGCGCTGTGACCCTTCCCGACGGTGTCGAGATGGTCATGCCTGGTGATAACGTCAATCTTACGGTTGAGCTCATCACGCCTATCGCGATGGAGCAGACCATGCGCTTCGCGATTCGCGAAGGTGGCCGCACTGTTGGTGCTGGTCGTGTCGGCGATATCCTTGCGTAATTGCTTACCTCAGGAATCAATCGGGTGAACTGATTGCTTCCTTTTGGCTGGTTTCAAGCGGGGGCACCCTTTACGGGGTGCCCCTCAGTCGCCTCCGAAAACCAACTCTTTAAAAAGTAAAAGGACAGTAGCTCAATTGGTAGAGCACCGGTTTCCAAAACCGGGGGTTTAGGGTTCAAGTCCCTACTGTCCTGCCACTTTTCCCATTTTTCACTATGTTTCAGAAACTCTTTAGATTTATCGGCGAGGTTAAGACCGAGCTACGTAAAGCATCATGGCCATGGGATCCCGATCCTAAGATCAAAGGCTTCAAAAAATACAAAGAGCTGATTGATTCCACCGTCGTGGTTCTCATCGCGATCATCCTCCTCGCCGCCTACGTCGGCCTCTGGGACCTTATCAACACGAAGGTCGTCAGATTTCTCAGCGAAGTTGTCTAACTCAGACCTCTTCCCCTACCTCTTTCTCTATCTCCCCTTTAATTTTCCCGCTTATGCCAACGATTCCCGCCCCCAAAGACCAATGGTATGTGGTGCACGTTCTCTCCGGACAGGAGCAGAGGGTCAAAGCTCGTATCGAGCGGGTCGTCGAGGCCGAAGAACTTTCCGATAAAGTTTTTCAAGTTCTCGTCCCTACCGAACTCGTCTCCGAGGTCCGGGCTGGTAAAAAAACCGAGAGCAAGAAGAAATTCTTCCCCGGCTACGTCATCGTTAACATGCACCTGCTCACTCCTGAAAATAATGTCGTGGAGGACACGTGGTCATTTATGCAGGATCTTGATGGAGCCATCGGCTTTGCCGGTTCTAAAAATCTCCCCATCCCCATGCGCGCTCGCGAGGTCGAGAGCATGCTGGGTCAAATCAACGAGCGCGAAGGAGCCGTTCGTCCCTCGATCGAGTTCGAGGTCGGCGACACCGTCAAGGTCTCCGATGGACCCTTCGAAAGCCAAAATGGCATCGTCGAGGAAATCGACCCCGAGCGCGGCAAGCTCCGCGTCGCGGTCACCATCTTCGGTCGCTCGACTCCAGTGGAACTCGAATACTGGCAGGTCGAAAAAGGCTAAATGAGCGATTTTTCCGCAAAATCTTGCCAAAAACCCAATTTTCACGCAATAGCGCTCCCCCTTATCATCTCCGCCTCTCCCGGCACCACACCATCACCAACCTGAAATCATGGCCAAGGAAGTAAAATCCGTTCTCAAACTGCAGATTCTCGCAGGACAAGCAAACCCATCTCCACCCGTCGGGCCCGCTCTCGGTCAGGCTGGAGTGAATATCATGGGATTCTGTAAGGAGTTCAATGCCGCGACCCAGCAGTCCTCCGGAGATCTTCTCCCGACCGTCATCACGGTTTATAAAGACGCCAGTTTCTCCTTCGTCACCAAGCAGCCCCCCGCAGCCGTCCTTCTCAAGAAAGCTGCAGGCCTCGCTTCCGGTTCTGGAGAGCCGAATAAGGTCAAGGTTGGCACTCTTTCAAAGGCGAAGCTGATGGAAGTGGTTAACCGTAAGATCGTCGACCTCAACACCAACGATCCCGAGCAAGCTGCCAAGATCCTCGCCGGCACCGCCATGCAAATGGGGCTCGAGATCGAAGGCTAAGAAATTTTACCCCTACCAGCCACCTCAGGAGGGTGGGGGAATCCCAAACAGCAGGAGATTGGTCACCAAAGGCCGCTCGATTGCACTGCAAAGAAACCATGAGTAACAAAAGAAGTAAAAGATACGAGCAGGCCGCAGCCCTCGTCGAAGAAGGGAAATCCTATTCCCTCGATGACGCCGCCGCGCTGCTGAAAAAATTTCCGGCCCCTAAGTTCGATGCCACCGTCACCTTCTCCGCTCACCTCGGAGTTGACCCTCGTAAGAGTGACCAGATGGTTCGAGGCTCAGTGCCACTGCCACACGGAACCGGTAAGACCGTCCGCGTAATCGTCTTCGCCTCCGGTGACGCCGCCAAGGCCGCGACCGACGCCGGCGCTGACGAAGTAGGTTTCGAAGATCTCATTAAAAAGGTGCAGGGCGGATGGGTCGACTTCGATGTCGCCATCGCCACTCCCGAAGCGATGACGGAAGTGCGTAAAGTCGCCCGTGTCCTCGGACCGCGTGGCCTCATGCCTAACCCGAAGACCGGCACTGTCACCGATGACACAGCTGCGGCCATCAATGCCGTCAAAGCAGGTCGCATCGACTACAAGGTCGACAAGAGTGGCAATATCGCCGCCGCCGTCGGAAAGCTTTCTTTCAAATCTGAGCAGATCAGCGAAAACCTCGCTGCCCTCATCGATAGCATCATCAAGGCCAAGCCCGCTTCTGCGAAGGGGATCTACGTCAATAACATCACCGTGGCGGCTTCGATGCTCCCAGGGATTGTCATCGACCCTGCCGTCTACACCACCACCACCAAGTAAACACGACCATGAATCCAGATAAAAAATACATTCTCGATGAAATCAAGGAACGCGTTGACGTCTCCCCATTCGTGCTCGTGGTAGATTACACCGGAACAACTGTTCCTGAATTCGACGAGCTTCGCACCCGTCTCGCTGAGAATGGTGCCGAGTGCCACGTCGCCAAGAACTCCTTCATGAAGCGTGTTCTCGCCGATGCCGGACTCCCCGACCTTGGTGAAAATCTCAACGGTCAGACCGCATTCGTCACCGGTGATACCGATGTCTGTGCCGTCTCGAAGGTCATCGCTAACTTTGAAAAAGAGTTTAAGCGTCCTGAGATCAAAGCGGGTATCCTTGATGGAGACGTTCTCGATGCTGGTCAGGTCAAAGCACTCGCAGCCCTTCCGGCCCGCGATGTTCTCCTCGCTCAGCTTCTTTCTACTATCAACGCGCCGGCCGCAAAGCTGGTCCGCACTCTCAACGAGCCTGCCGCAAGCCTCGCTCGCGTCATCAAAGCGAAATTCAACGAAGAGTAAACAATTTGAACGGATGGTCTTCTCGAGCCCGGTTTACTGAGCGAGAGAATTCCTGGAAAACACTAAACTGGTTCCTCGTCGGCCTCCCAGCTGGGGGTCTTAAATGTCCGGAAGCTCCGGGCGCGACGATACCGACAAAAAAATACAATGTCAGACATTACAAAAATCGCAGAAGAGCTCGGTAAGCTTTCCGTATTGGAAGCCGCCGAATTGGTAAAGCACCTTGAAGAGGCATGGGGCGTCAGCGCCGCAGCGCCTGTCGCAGCAGCAGCAGCCGGCCCCGCCGATGGTGGTGGTGCCGCAGCCGAAGAGAAGACTGATTTCGACGTCTTCCTCGCCGAAGCAGGTGGTAACAAGATCGCCGTCATTAAAGCCGTGCGTGAAGTTGCTTCCGGACTCGGTCTTGCCGACGCTAAGAAACTCGTTGAATCCGCTCCTGTAGCAGTGATCGAGGGAGCTAGCAAAGACGATGCTGAAGCCGCCAAGGAAAAGCTGGAAGCAGCTGGAGCCAAGGTTGAGCTCAAGTAACCGACCTTTCCCCCCAGGCCCGACTTTTACGAGTCGGGTCTGGCCCGGTCGGAGGGGAGGCCCTCGCCCATAATTTTAAAAGTTGACTTTTGGAATTGAGAGCGAAGCTTCCCCTCCGTTCGTGCCCACTGCGAACGGGATTGCAATCACCGGCCACCAGGCCAAACCCAAACCCACTCGTCAGCCCCTTCCGGGACTGGCGTAAATTCCTATCCGGATAAGATCATGTTGAAGCGAGAATACTTTGGAACCATTGAGGAGGTCATCGAACCCCCAAACTTGATTGAGGTGCAGTCCAAATCCTACGAGGATTTTCTGCAAAAAGATGTGCCGCCAGCGCAGCGCACCGAAACAGGCCTGCAAGCTGTCTTCCAAGAAGTATTCCCGATCAAAAGCTACGATGACACCATCGAGCTTGCCTTCGCGTCCTACGATATCGAGGACTCAAAGGCCTCCGCGCTAGATGCCCTCCGCACCGGCGAGACCTTCTCCGCCGCTCTCTACGTCACCTTCAATCTCAAAGATGACACCGGCACGAAGAAAGAGCGCGTCTACATGGGCGAACTTCCCATGATGACCCGCCGCGGCACCTTCGTGATCAACGGAGCTGAGCGCGTCATCGTCTCCCAGCTTCACCGCTCACCGGGTATCTGCTTCGAAAAGTCGATCCACCTGAACGGAAAAATTCTCCACTCCTTCCGCATTATTCCCGATCGCGGATCTTGGCTTGAGGTCCAGTTTGACACGAACGACCTCATGTATGTCTACCTCGACCGCCGTCGCCGTCGTCGTAAGTTCCTCGCCACCACCTTCCTCCGTGCTCTCGGCTACCCCGAAGAGCGCCAGCTCGTTGAGAACTTCTACAAGATCCAGAAGCTCAAGCTCAGCGAGAAAATGGACGAAGAAGCGCTCGCCCCCCTCATGGCCTTCGAGGACGTGATGGATGGCGAGGTCGTCGTCGCTCGCGCCTACGAGCCACTTTCCATTGGAGTCGTCCGCCAGCTCGTCGCTCTTGGTCAGAAGAGCATCGATGTGATTGACGCGTCCGAGGACGAAATCCTTGTAAAATCCCTTAAAAAGGACCCCGCTTTCGACGAAGAATCCGCTCTCAAGGACATCTACCGCAAGCTTCGCCCCGGAGATCCACCTACCGCCGCCAATGCGCGCGCTCTTCTCAAGCGTCTCTTCTTTGACCCTAAAAAATACGACCTTACCCGCGTCGGTCGCTATAAGATCAACCAGAAGCTTAAGATCGATGTCGACTCAAACGAGCGCATCATGGTCGGTAAGGACTTCCTCGCTGCCGTCCAGTATATCCTGAACCTGAAAAAAGGGGAGGGTGTCCTCGATGACATCGACCACCTCGGCTCCCGCCGTGTCCGTGCTGTCGGCGAACTTCTCGCGAACCAATGCCGTGTCGGTCTTGCCCGCACCGAGCGCCTTGTCAAAGAGCGCATGACTCTCTTCGATGTGAATATCGAAGGAATGACCCCGCAGAAGCTCATCAACCCGAAGGCGCTTTCCGCCGTCGTGCGTGACTTCTTCGGGCGGTCCCAGCTCTCCCAGTTCATGGACCAGACCAACCCGCTCGCCGAGCTCACCCACAAGCGCCGTCTTTCGGCACTTGGACCGGGCGGACTCAACCGCGACCGCGCTGGCTTCGAAGTCCGAGACGTTCACACTTCTCACTACGGCCGGATCTGCCCGATCGAGACCCCTGAGGGTCCAAACATCGGTCTCATTAACTCAATGTGCACCTACGCCCGCATCAACGAGTTCGGATTCATCGAGACTCCTTACCGCGTTGTTAAAAAGAGCAAGGTCACCAATACCATCGAGTATCTCACTGCCGACCAAGAAGAAGGCTTCCTCATCGCGCAGGCGAGTAACCCGATCGATAAAAAAGGCGCCTTCCAGACCGAACGCATCACCGCACGTGAGCGCGGCGAGTTCCTCGAAGTCGATCCAGACCGGGTCAACTACATGGACGTTTCGCCCAAGCAGCTCGTTTCAGTCGCAGCGGGTCTCATTCCCTTCCTTGAACATGATGACGCAAACCGCGCGCTCATGGGTTCTAACATGCAGCGCCAAGGTGTGCCACTTCTCGTTTCAGACTCGCCTTACATCGGCACCGGTCTCGAGGAGAAAGCCGCTCGCGATTCGCGTGCCGTCATCGTAGCAGAGGCCGATGGTGTCGTCGCAGCCTCTTCTGCGGAATACATCATCACCACCAAGGACGGAACTCTTCCAGTATCGGACGAGCGCTTCCTCAGCGAGCCTGAGTCGATCAAGTCAGACCCCGGTAAGGGAACCTTCGTCTATCCCCTCCGCAAGTTCATGCGCTCGAACTCTGGTTCTTGCATTAACCAGAAGCCACTCGTCAAATCAGGTCAGAAGATCAAAAACGGCGATATCATTGCCGATGGTCCTAACACCCAGCACGGCGAACTCGCTCTCGGAGCCAACGTCCTCGTGGCCTTCATGCCCTGGAATGGATACAACTTTGAGGATGCCATCGTCATCTCGGAGCGCATGGTCAAGGACGACATCTACACCTCGATTCACATCTCTGAATTCGAGGCCGCCGCCCGTGACACCAAGCTCGGACCAGAGGAAATCACCCGTGATATTCCAAACGTCGGTGAAGAAGCGCTCAAGAACCTCGATCATGACGGCATCGTCCGCATCGGTGCCGAGGTGAAGCCTGGCGACATCCTCGTCGGAAAAATCACCCCGAAATCCGAGACCGAACTCGCTCCCGAGGAGCGCCTCCTCCGTGCCATCTTCGGAGAAAAAGCCGCTGATGTTAAAGATACCTCCCTCCGCGTCCCTTCCGGATGCACCGGAATCGTGCAGGATATCCGCATCGCCACTCATGGCATGGCCCGCCGTAAGGAACTCGAAGCAGATCCCGCGAAGCTCAAGAAGCAGCTGAAGAAGATTAACGACGAGCACAAGAAGAAGAAAGACCAGCTCACTGACCAGCTCACTGAGAAGCTATCCGACATCCTCCTCGGAGAAAAGATTCCCCTCGACGTCGTAAATGCGCAGTCCGGTGAGATCATCATCCCGGCGAACCGTAAAATCACCAAGACCCTCCTTCGTAAGTTGGCCTCGGTTTACGATCACATCGAAATCGATCCCTCCCCGATCCGGAACAAGATCCTCGAGATCATCTCCGGATTCGAAAGCCGCTTCGGCGAGCTTGACGGAGACCGCGAGCGTCGCCTCGACCAGCTCGAGAGTGGTGACGAAGTCGATCCCGGTGTCGTGAAAGAAGTCAAAGTCTTCGTCGCCGCCAAGCGTAAGCTCAGCGTCGGTGATAAAATGGCCGGTCGTCACGGAAACAAGGGAGTCGTCGCGGTCATCGTGCCCGAGGCTGACATGCCCTACCTCTCCGATGGAACCCCCGTCGATATCTGCCTCAACCCGCTCGGTGTTCCCTCGCGCATGAACGTGGGACAGGTTCTCGAGACCCACCTCGGCGTCGCCGCCAAGGCCCTCGGGTTTAAGGTTGCCACCCCTATTTTCGATGGTATTCACGAAGATAAGATCTGGGAATACATGTCCGAAGCTAAGAAGGTCGACGGCTTCACCTGGATCGGTGATGGAAAAGACGGCTCAATCGCCGGTAAGTCCACTCTCTACGATGGTCGCACCGGAGATGCCATCCACCAGCCCGTCGTGGTCGGCATCATCTACATGCTGAAGCTCGGTCACCTTGTGGCTGATAAGATCCACGCCCGCGCCGTCGGTCCCTACTCCCTCGTCACCCAGCAGCCGCTTGGTGGTAAGGCCCAGTATGGTGGTCAGCGATTCGGTGAGATGGAGGTCTGGGCTCTCGAAGCCTATGGCGCCGCATACACCCTGCAGGAACTTCTGACAGTGAAGTCGGATGACGTGCAAGGCCGCACCAGAATCTACGAAGCGATCGTAAAAGGGGATAACAGTCTCGAGGCTGGCACCCCTGAGAGTTTCAACGTCCTCATTAAAGAAATGCAGTCACTCTGCCTCGATGTGAAGCCCGGACGCTCCGGCAAGGTCAAAGGAGCGGTTGAAGCTTCCAGCGACTTCTCACTCGACGATCTCACCATTTAATCAACACAGAACCCAAACCCAACCACTAGAAATTAGTAACTACCATTATGAGTGTTGAAACAAATCTTCGCGAACTCTACGGCGTGGACACCAAGCCAGAGCCCTTCGATCAAGTATCGATCACCGTCGCTAATCCTGAAACCATCCGCGGATGGTCCAATGGCGAGGTCCTCAATCCCGAGACCATTAACTACCGCACTTTCAAGCCGGAAAAAGGTGGCCTCTTCTGCGAGCGCATCTTCGGTCCTACTCGCGACTGGGAATGTGCCTGCGGAAAATACAAGCGCATCAAGCATAAAGGCGTCACCTGTGACCGCTGCGGTGTTGAAGTGACTCTCTCGCGCGTCCGTCGTGAGCGCATGGGCCACATCGATCTCGCCGTTCCGGTGAGCCACATCTGGTTCTACAAGTGCATGCCTTCCCGCATCGGTCTCGTCCTTGACATGACCGCCCGTGAACTCGAGCGCGTCATCTACTACGAGGACTACCTCGTCACCGAGCCGGGAAAAACGCCGCTCGAGCGTGGTCAACTTCTCACCGAGAACGAGCTGCGTGACGCTGAGGAAGATCACGGTGAAGAAGCTTTCCGTGCCGGAATGGGTGCCGAAGCAATTCGCGATCTCCTCTCCCAAGTCGTCCTCGAAGATCTCCTCGTCGAGCTCGAAGAGGCCATGGAAGCAACTCGCTCAAAGCAGAACCGCAAGAAGCTCGCCAAGCGCCTCAAGCTTGCTCGCGGCTTCCTGCACTCAAACACCCGCCCCGAGTGGATGATCATGACCGTCCTTCCGGTCATCCCGCCCGACCTTCGTCCGCTGGTTCCTCTTGAAGGTGGCCGCTTCGCCACCTCTGACCTGAATGACCTCTACCGCCGCGTCATTAACCGGAACAACCGTCTCCGCAATCTCATGCAGCTGAAGACCCCTGAGGTCATCATCCGTAATGAGAAGCGCATGCTACAAGAGGCCTGTGACGCTCTCTATGATAACGGTCGTCACGGCCGCGCGGTCACCGGAGCGGGTAACCGTGCCCTCAAGTCGCTCTCCGACATGCTCAAGGGTAAAGGGGGACGCTTCCGCCAAAACCTTCTTGGTAAGCGGGTCGACTACTCCGGTCGCTCCGTCATCGTCATCGGACCTGAGCTCAAGCTAAGCCAGTGTGGACTTCCTAAAAAGATGGCCCTCACTCTCTTCGAGCCCTTCATCATCCGTCGTCTGAAAGAACTCGGCTACTGCCACACCGTTCGTTCCGCGAAGAAGATGATCGACCGCAAGACCCCTGAAGTCTGGGACATCCTCGCTGAAGTGACAAAAGGTCACCCCGTGATGCTGAACCGCGCACCGACTCTTCACCGCCTTTCCATCCAAGCCTTCGAGCCCGTCCTCATCGAGGGATCTGCGATCCGTCTGCACCCACTTACCTGTGGAGCATATAATGCCGACTTCGATGGTGACCAGATGGCAGTCCACGTCCCTCTCTCTGTCGAAGCACAGATGGAAGCACGTCAGCTGATGCTTGCGACGAATAACATCTTCTCGCCCGCCTCGGGACGTCCCGTCATCACTCCTTCTCAGGACATCATCCTCGGAACCTACTACCTCACTTGGGCGCGTAATCGCACCGCTAAAGATCGCGAGGAAGACGGAGATCTTTCCCTCTTCTCCAGCATCACGGACGTCGAACTCGCGATTGCCAATGGCAAGGTCGAGTATCACCAAGCGATCCGCTTCGCGAACCCTGACTTCGGCAAGGATTCCGTCTTCGGGAATAAGGAACTCAAGGTCATCGAGACCACCCCAGGCCGTGTTCGGTTCAATGAGATCTGGCCTGAAGGGGTTGGTTTCATCAATAACAACGTGGGCAAAGGTCAAATCGGCGACATCATTTGGCGCTGCTACCAAGTTTCTGGTGGCAAGCAAACCGTCATCACGATGGATAAGCTCAAAACTCTCGGTTTTGCAGAAGCCTCCCGCTCCGGTTGCTCAATCGGAATCGTAGACATGGTCATCCCTGAGGAGAAGGAAGGCGAACTCAAGAAGGCTTACGCCGAGATCGACACCGTCTCCAAGCACTACCGTAATGGTGTCATCACCAATGGTGAGCGCTACCAAAAGGTCGTCGATGTCTGGACCCGTGCCTCCGATAATATTGCGAACGCGCTCTACCGTAAGCTTGAGTATAACGAAGGCTCCAAAAAAGCGAACCCGCTCTTCATGATGGTCGACTCCGGTGCTCGTGGTAACAAAAACCAGATCAAGCAGCTCTCTGGCATGCGAGGCCTCATGGCCAAGCCCTCTGGTGAGATTATCGAGCGTCCCATCACCTCGAACTTCCGTGAAGGTCTCTCGGTGCTGGAATACTTCATCTCCACCCACGGAGCTCGTAAGGGACTTGCCGATACCGCGCTCAAGACCGCTGACTCGGGATACATGACCCGTAAATTGGTCGATGTTTCTCAGGATGTCATCATCACCGAGCCAGACTGTGGCACGAACAATGGCATCACCGTGCAGACCATCTACTCCGGTGACGAAGAAGCAGCCTCGCTCGCTTCCCGCATCTACGGGCGCACCTCTTGTGAGAAGATCACCGACCCTGTTTCTGAAGCAGTGATCGTGAAAAAAGGTCAGCTCATGGACGAGGACACCTCGCTCGCGATCGAGAAAGTGGGTCACGAGCGTCTTAAGATTCGCAGCCCGCTCACTTGTGAGTCCGAGCGCGGATGCTGTCAGTCATGCTACGGACTGAACCTCGCGACCGGAAACGTCGCGAAGATCGGTGAAGCAGTCGGCATCATCGCCGCTCAGTCGATTGGTGAGCCCGGAACCCAGCTCACGATGCGCACCTTCCACTCCGGTGGTGTTGCCATCGGAGCCTCCAAGCAGCCCTTCATCCACGCCAAGGCAAAGGGTGTCGTCGTCTTCAACGAACTCCGCACGGTCGAGGATATCGATGGAAACCACGTCGTCCTAAATAAGGGTGGCTCAGTTAGCATTCGCGATAAAGACGGCCTCGAGCTCGAGTCCTACAATGTCGTCATCGGTTCCCTCATCTCCACCGCAGATCAGGCCGACATCAAGAAGGGCGACCAGCTCCTCACTTGGGATCCGCACTCCATCCCAATTATTGCCGAAAAAGGCGGTAAGGTGGAATTCCGCGACATGATCATCGGCATCACCATCCAGTCCGAGACCGACCGCGAGACTGGTAAGAAGGGCCTCACCGTCACCGAGCACAAAGAGGACTTGCACCCGCAGGTCGTCATTGTGAACCCGAAGGATCCTAAGGAAATTCTCGCCAGCTACTCCATCCCAGTCGGCGCTCACCTTTCCGTCAAAGAAGGAGGCAAGATCGCCGGAGGAACCCAGCTCGCCCGGACGCCGCGTAAGGTCGCCAAGACCGGCGATATCACCGGTGGTCTTCCCCGAGTGGCCGAACTCTTCGAAGCACGTCGTCCGAAGGACGCCTGCGTCATCGCTAAGATCGATGGTGAAATCAGCTTCGGTGGCACCGTGCGCGGCAAGCGTAAGGTCATCGTCACCGATCCCGACTCGCTCGAAAGCGTCGATCACCTCGTCCCCATGGGTAAGCACATGATCCTCGGAGAAGGAGACCCGGTTCGCCGTGGCGACCAGATCACCGAGGGCCCCGTCGCTCCCGAGGATCTCCTCGAAGCTTGCGGACCGCAGGCCCTTCAGGAGCACCTCACCACTGAGGTTCAGACGGTTTACCGCTCACAGGGTGTCGAGATCAATGACAAGCACATCGAGATCATCATCCGCCAGATGCTTCGCAAAGTGAAGATCTCCGAGCCGGGCGATACCGAGTTCCTCTGGGGCGACCAGATCGAGAAATCGACCTTCAACATCGAGAACAAGCGCATCCTCAAGGAAGGTGGTAAACCTGCCGAAGGTGAGCCCGTCCTCCTAGGAATTACGAAAGCCTCGATCGAGACTGAGTCCTTCATCTCGGCGGCATCCTTCCAAGACACCACCCGTGTTCTCACCGATGCTGCGACCCTTGGAAAAGTGGATACCCTCCGCGGCTTTAAGGAAAACGTCATCATGGGCCACCTCATCCCCGCCGGAACCGGCTTCCCAACCCACAAGAACTCTGACTTCGAGATCACCGTCGAAGAGCCCGAGCCCATTGTGGAAGAAGTCGAGGAAGACGTCGAAGGAATCGTCTAGCACGACTCAGCCGAAAAAACTTCAAAGCCCCGGCTCGTGCAAACGACCGGGGCTTTTTTCCACCCGCCTACCGGATTAATATTCAGGAGTCGTTATCGGCTACCTCCTTCATCTGGCGAAAAGTCAGACTCACGCGCGGATCAACGACCCGGGTGCTCTTTGGCACCGAGTGGAGCCAGTGCCTCTGAGTTTCGCCAGCCATCACCAGCATGCTTCCGTGCTCTA
>Ga0114957_1001094_pt1 | contig 31676 bp, 21 predicted proteins | sample BantaG_FD_87175 | JGI IMG/M metagenome (GOLD analysis project Ga0114957, IMG submission 87175) | Marine algal microbial communities from Bantry Bay, Ireland - BantryBay_4 metaG | ecosystem: Host-associated > Algae > Red algae > Unclassified | place: Bantry Bay, Ireland | collected 2014-11-21
AGTTATAAAAACTAGTTATTGATCTCTATCTCAAGAATGCCAACCCCATTTACTCCAATAAGCAATTTGCGATTATTTTGTACATCTGTTACAAGTTCTACTGACTTAGCATTTCCATTTATTTTAAGCTGATTAGAAAGACGGCTGCTAAATTCATATCCCTTACCATTTGATAACAACACCGTGGCATTTGCATAGTCAAGTCTAGGCGTTTCAACCTCGGTTTCATATATATTACCGATTAAAATTAAATCTTCAAATCCATCCTTATTTAGGTCAGTGGAGACTCCATCTAAGATAGGATGAAATTGAGCCTCTATTGGTAAGGATTGTATTTCAAAGCCACCATCCTTACTAATCAAAGCAATGGAAGAAAAATCAGTTGCCTTCTTTTGGGTAGCCTTTTCAAGCTCTTCACCATATACATCTTTCAAAGTGGCATTAGCAAAAGATTCATAGCTTTCAAATTTTTCTGCGATGAAAGGCATCTGTTCAGAAGAACATTGGCGGCCTCTAAACGGCACTTCTTTTCCTTTATATGTGTAGCTCAAGACTTGATCGTATGATCCATTTTGATCAAAATCATAACCATAAATGGATAAGGGTTTTTCTTTTGTAGCTTTATATTTAGAATTTAATCCTAGATTCCCAATGATGTAATCTTGTTTACCATCTGCATTTATATCAGTTGGACTGATGCTAAACCACCAACCAAGACTTTTATCCAGCCCGTAAGACTGGCTTACATCTTCAAATTTCCCTTCGTTGTTTTGAAATAATCCTATTCCTGTCCATTCACCTACCACCATAAAATCCATCCAACCATCTGCATTAAAGTCGAGCGCTTGAATATCGTTGATGATGCCAAAGTCTTTTAGTGAGGCAGCAACCTCTTGGGCGACATCTTTTAGAAGTCCACCTTCATTTGCTAGAATAATCGAACCAGCATGCTGTGGATACTGTTTAGGGATGATTCTATTACAAATAATCAAGTCCTCATCACCGTCTTTATCATAATCGATTACTAAACCCGTTTTACCACTAGTGCCGGGATTTAGTACGCCTTGAGTATTGTCTTTAGTATATGTGCCAGCCACATTTATCCATACTTGATCCGTATATGCTTGACTATTTGCTTCATGTTCATTTCCACCAGCGACAAGATACACATCTTGGTCTCCGTCTCCTTCTAAGTCAAAAAATATTGCATCTACTATTTCGCTATTAGGAGTAGCAAATTCTTGTGAGCTATTATTGCTCAAATCATACACCACTGAAGGGCTGTCTGCAGAACCACTAATAAAAATTTTGTCTTTATCTACAATCCTTAATTGTGGCCCATTTATAGATTGCTTATAGGGTAGGAGTGACTCCAATTTAAAATCATTATATCCATTTTCCAAATGTTTATATTGGGTTATTCCCGATCTTACTATATCAAACAGAGGCTTATTTGGGGCATCAATATTTAAGGCACTTTTTGCGTTTTCCTCTACTAATTCTATGGTTTGATTAGTTTTAATATTTATCATTTTTTGGCTTTTGCTATTTTGCCAATTGACAATGAGGCTATCTATCTTTTGAGTCTCACCAAGCCCAAAAATTATATCATTTGGTTGAGAGGATAAATAACCCCTTACCTTTTTAGCCTCAGATACCTGTACTTGATCTTGGTAGTAAATTTTGACTTTCGCGAATGACTCTGATAGTTTAGATTTAACTTTGACTTTCAGATAATTATTTCTACCAGAGCTTGAAGTATTCTCATATAAGAAAGCTTCGCTATCAATGTTATTGATAATTAGATCAAGGTCGCCATCATTATCTAAATCTCCGAAAGCAGCACCGTTTGAAAAAGATGCTTCGTTTAGTCCAACTTGAGCTGCTACATCTTCAAATCGATATGGGCTTTTTTGTTTAAAAAATACGTTAGCCAATTTTTCACTCGGAACGGTAGCGTACAGTGTTTCCTTTTCCGCTAAAGGTATTTCCGCATCCCCATATTTTGCTTTAAGATCATTGACCCTTTTTTGAAAATCATTATCCCGAGCATATTTCCTATATCCATTACTGACAAATATTTCTTTATACCCATCAAGATCAAAATCCTCAATGATTCCAGCCCATGACCAATCTGTTTTAGCTGTGCCAGAAAGGTGTGCAATATTATTAAATTGATCTTGCCCATTATTGAGCTGCAGTGTGTTGTACATATATTGATAGGGAAAATCAAATTGCTTAGTTAACAAGTCAAAGTTTTCTACATCCATAGATGCCATCAAAGTCTTAGATTTTATATGATCCTTGGAGGCCATATCCAAGATGTAAATATCTTGGTGTCCATCATTATCAATGTCAGCAATATCAACACCCATCGAATAAAAAGAACTTTGATGAACAACATCTTTTATCCCATTAGTGAAGCCTCCACTTTGGTCATTTAGATAGATCGCATCGGGGATATAATAATCATTCGCGACATAGATGTCTAACCAGCCATCATTGTTGATATCACTTACACAAAGTCCTAATCCAAAAGACGGGAGTAAGACTCCAGCCTGATCACTTACATCTACGAAGCGTCCACCTTCATTCTTATACAGATGACTACTACTGGTATGAAGCAAAGAATTACTATGTGTACGCATCATAGAATAAAAAGCTACGGGATCAAAACCTATTAAGGGGCTCTCATTCATGACAAAGCAATCTAAATCACCGTCATTGTCGTAATCAAAAAAAGCAGCCTGTGTAGAAATTCCTTTGTCTTGCAACCCATAAGTAGTGGCCTTCTCCAAAAAAATAAAATCTCCTTGATTGATCAGTAATAAATTTTGACGCTTTTCAGGACCATTGGGTCCTCCTTGTGATATGTATATATCTAATAAACCATCTTGGTTCACATCTGCGATAGAGACCCCATTTGACCATCTTTTGGCAGGTGGGTTGACACCAGCAGTTTGAGTTTTGTCTGAGAATTTTAGGTCACCTTCGTTTTTATAGATGCGATTCTCAACTTGGTTCCCAGCAAAAAAAATATCCTCCAACCCGTCATTATCGAAATCAGCAATGGCAAGCCCAGCCCCGTTGAAAAAGAAATCAAAGTCCAAGATGTTTTCTCCTGTAGAGAGATTTTCGTTCAGTTGATTCTTGAAGGTGATACCACTATGACTCGAAGGGATTGCAGTAAAAGTCTTTTGAGAAGTATCTGTACTCAATTTTTGGTTCGCCTCACCGCAGCTGAACAAAATTAACCAACTCATGAAAAGGTACTTGTACATACTGTATCGCTTCTTTCAGAACCACAATTTACTCATCTATCTCATGATAAATGTACCGAAATTGGTAAAATATTTATTCAAGTTTGCTTAGCAGCGATATATCCTTGTATATCGTTATAGTAGTATATAGTAAACCTGTATAGAAAATAACTCAATCAACCGAAAGCTAGATTGAATTAGTATGAAAAAGGCAATGCCTGGGGGACCCAATCTTACGATTGGGTCTTTTTTTTGATCATACCTCTTGGATGAGGGATGGGAGAGATAACACGCTAGTGTTAGTCCGCAGCGCAGCGGAGGACGGGAGCGAACGCGTACTCTCGGAGAGCCCGACCCTGTACACATGATATACGCCTACCGTATATCATGTGTACAGGGTCAGCCCCAAAATATAAAAGTAAGGATGTTAGATCAGCAATGAATCTTATTCTCAAATCTAGAAATTGATGGTATAACTATAGGTTCTATTATCGGGCTTCTTGGGCTCAGACTTCTTCACCGAGCTTACCTGATATTGCAAAGAGATATTTTGCTTAGGTGTGACAGGCTTTTTGATTAGCTTCTTCTCTTTAGGAAGTTTAAAATTGATTTGGATATTTTTATGGAAGATGACTTTCATCTTTCTCGTACGTTCGACCTTGAATTCAAATAACTTAACCAATCGCTCAGCTTCCTCGTCGCATCCATGCCCCAGGCTCTTGATTACCTTAGTCTTGAAAACCTTGCCCTTATAGTCGATGTCATATTTAATTTTCACACTTCCTTCCACCTTGTTTTTTAGTGCCGCTTCGGGATACATTATGTTTTCTCTGATCAGTGTGCGCATAGCTTTTATCCCGCCCTCATAGACTGGCTTGGACATAAATGATTTTGGCCTTCTCGAAGGCCTATTTGACTTGGACATTGTGCATCTAGTATTAGTAATTAAATGACATCAACTTTAAGGCTTAAAGATGTCAAAATATATACGGTATTTTCTAGCGTAATAGGTGTAAAAATCCAATATAGATATACCGACATGTGATTATACGCAATATTGTTTTGGACGTTGTTGAATTTATCAAATATAATATCTATATTTCACAATTAATCGTATGCAGGAAAGAGCCTATTACACATATCTCGAATTTCAGAAAAGATATTCGCAACATACCATTTCGGCGTACCGGAATGATATAGAGCAGTTTGTATTTTATCTAAAATCTACCTTTGATATTGATGATGTTTTGACCGTCACACATGTACACATCAGGTCGTGGATAGTGCACCTCATGCAAAAGAAAATATCCGCCAGAAGCATCAATCGAAAGCTCTCTTGTCTCAATAGTTTATTCAAATTTTTGATTCGCAGGAAGGTTGTAAAGACGAATCCACTACGCAAAGTTCAAGGTCCAAAAGAATCTAAAAGGCTGCCATCTTATGTGAAGCAGAGCAGCATGGAAAAGCTATTTCAGCAAATTCCTTTTCCAGATAGCTTTGCAGGACTGAGAGACAAAACCATCCTCTATACACTATATGCAACTGGACTAAGAAGAGCCGAGTTAATCGGATTGAAAAAATCAAGTTTCGATTTTGCAGAACGTCAGCTCAAAGTACTAGGGAAGCGTAATAAAGAACGTATCGTCCCATATGGAGAGGGATTAGCGGACATACTTTATGTGTACATGGAGGCAAAAAAATTAGAATTTCCTTCAAATGGCTCAGAATCTTTCTTTGTTACCAACAAAGGAGCGACTTTATACCCAAAATTTGTGTACAATTTGGTAAGTAAATATCTGTCTAGCGTTACAACAGTGAGCCAACGTAGCCCACATACACTGAGGCACTCATTTGCAACACACCTGTCCAACAATGGTGCTGATCTCAACTCGATTAAGGAGTTATTGGGGCATTCAAGCTTAACCGCAACACAGATTTACACACATAATTCAATAGAAAAGCTCAAGGAGGTTTATAAAAAGGCACATCCCAAGGCTAAACAAAATTAATTAATACTTAAAAATCAGGCCTATGTAAATACACACATGCACTCAATGTTTTTTTTAACCAGTAAAATATTTTTAGATTATGAAGATAATAACGCAATCCGTTCGTTTTACAGCTGATCAAAAACTACTCGCTTACATTGAGCAAAAGCTCGCCAGTTTAGAGCAATACTTTGATAAAATCATTCAAGCTGATGTATTTCTAAAGCTCGAAAACACAGGAAAGATCAAAGAGAAGACTGTAGAGGTCAGATTAAAGGTGCCTGGTGAGACGATCTACATAAGTGATAAGAAACAGAAGTTTGAGGCTGCAATAGATGCAGTCATTGAAAAACTGAAAAGGAGTGTTAAAAAATATAAGCAACAACTCCGCAGCAGATAAACTGGCTAAGTTTATCGAAAATTCTGCCATACGACCAATTCGCTTTCATAGTGGATTGGTCGTTTGTTTTTTTAGATAAGGACAAGGAGGAGGGGAGATACCCATTCCGTGAAAAACGGAAGGGTACCGGGCTCATACACTATATACCTACACATACCCCTTGCGCGCCTTCTATCCCGATACTATGTGCTGGTATGTCGTTTCTATCCCTTATCCCTAACGCACTCCGTTTGTCGAGCTTGGTCGCCTACGGCGAGTCGCGAAACATATATAACAAGTTTTTGATCTGACTTCCTCGGTGGTCTCATCAGATAATTTGAATGCTGGGTTATCTCACCAAATGCTAAATGCGCGCGTTATGCAGTGAAGCACTCGAAGAATAAGGGTGAATCATAGTCAACCATTGCATGGACGAATGCTAAGCCGGTCAGAGGGTTACAACAACAGGGTGAAAAGTATTTAGGGCATCTCTATTAATCTCTGAAAATAGACCAATCTCATTTTGAGCTTGAAATATAGCCTGTCCCGTTTTAGCAACGGGAAGGCGTGATGAAGCCCGTCTGGCCAAGGCCTTAGCCGGACAGGAAGTTTAGCCTTTGCTAAGCGACTGAAGAACAACGAAATAGTTCAAGATGCAAAATGGGATAAAAATTTGTAAAATTTTGGTGGTCATTTGAAAGAGGTTAATACAGGTGCCCTTTAGTGAATAACACAAAAAGAAACCAAAATAGAGCTCTATTTATTGGGTCAGTAGCAACAATCTAAAGGCTTGCTCGTAAATCTTATCGGAAGCCAAGAAACTCAAAAAAATATTTTCATTTTATATGAAAAAGACTATCTTTGCATTCGCTTTGAAGAAGATGTTCTTTAAGCCACCTGAAAATAGGGTAATCTAGTGATTTAGACAGCCTCAATAAGGTAAAGAAATATAGGATTTAATAGTATTGATGCCGATGTAGCTCAGTTGGCCAGAGCAGCTGATTTGTAATCAGCGGGTCGGGGGTTCGAATCCCTCCATCGGCTCCACTATTAATTCAGGTTTTAGTAACCTTGGGGGTGCGCCGAAGTTGGAGAGACGGGGCAGACTGTAAATCTGTTGCTTAGGCTGAATAGGTTCGAATCCTATCACCCCCACAATTTTTGAAACGTTGAATCAACATTTGTATCTTAGCATGTATTGCTTGATATGTATTGTCTTTATTTAAGACTTATTTGCGAAAGTAGCTCAGCTGGTAGAGCATCAGGTTTCCAACCTGAGGGTCGTGAGTTCGAACCTCATCTTTCGCTCTAATTTTACTCGATAGCGGTTTTCGTTAGCTAGTAAATCAAAAGAATAGAAAAGACTATTCTTAAATCGTTATCATTGGAAAGACTGCCGTTGTAGCTCAGGGGTAGAGCACTTCCATGGTAAGGAAGGGGTCGTGGGTTCAATTCCCACCAATGGCTCCAGTTAAATATAAGAATTAATTAATTTATTGTTCATTTAAAAATCATTACTGATGGCAAAAGAAACCTTTGAAAGGACTAAACCACACGTAAATATCGGCACCATTGGTCACGTGGATCATGGTAAAACTACGCTTACCGCTGCCATCACAAATGTGTTGGCTGGACAGGGATTAGCCCAAAAGCAGGATTATGACTCTATTGATGCTGCTCCAGAAGAAAAAGAAAGAGGTATTACTATTAATACTGCTCACGTTGAGTATGAGACAGCTAAGCGTCACTACGCGCACGTAGATTGTCCAGGTCACGCGGATTATGTAAAGAACATGGTTACGGGTGCTGCACAGATGGATGGTGCTATTCTTGTAGTTGCGGCTACAGATGGTCCTATGCCTCAAACAAGAGAGCACGTTCTACTTTGTAAGCAAGTAGGTGTACCTAAGATCGTTGTATTCATGAATAAGGTTGACCTTGTCGATGATGCAGAGATGTTAGAATTAGTTGAAATGGAAGTTAGAGAGATACTTGACCAATATGAGTTTGGTGGTGATGATGCTGCTGTAATTCCAGGATCTGCGCTTAAAGCTCTTGAAGGAGAAGCTGGTGCAGTTGAGGCTATTGGAAAGTTGATGGATGCTGTAGATACAGAAATTCCAGAGCCAGTAAGAGAAGTAGATAAGCCATTCTTGATGCCTATTGAAGATGTATTCTCTATCACAGGTCGTGGTACAGTTGCAACGGGTAGAATCGAAAGAGGTGTTATTAATACAGGTGATCCAGTTGAGATCATAGGTATGATGAAGGACGACGAAAAGCCTTTGACATCTACTATCACAGGAGTTGAAATGTTCCGTAAGATACTTGCAAGAGGAGAAGCTGGTGATAATGCTGGTCTACTTCTTAGAGGTATTGAAAAAGAAGCGATTAAGAGAGGAATGGTTATCTGTGCTCCAGGTTCAGTTACACCTCACAATCACTTTAAATGTGAAGTTTATGTATTAGGGAAAGATGAGGGTGGAAGACACACTCCTTTCTTTAACGGATATAGACCACAGTTTTACTTCAGAACTACTGATGTTACTGGTGACTGTAAGTTACCTGACGGTGTAGAAATGGTAATGCCTGGTGACAACGTTACTCTTGAAGTAAAGTTGATCAACAAGATTGCAATGGAGAAAGGTCTACGTTTTGCCATCAGAGAAGGTGGAAGAACTGTAGGTGCTGGACAGGTTATTGAAATCATAGCGTAAGCAATTTCGCTAGACATATAATTCAGTATTTGAGGGAATTAAGCATCTTTTTTAGATGCTTAATTTTCCCATTTACGGAACATGCGATATGAAAGAGTCGCATTTACAAATTTTGTAAAGCCATACGGGCATAGTTCAATGGTAGAATAGAGGTCTCCAAAACCTTTGATCTGGGTTCGAATCCTAGTGCCCGTGCAAATTGAAAAATGATGGATAGATTTTTATTATCAGTCAAAGAGAGTTACAACGAATTGATCAACAAGGTGACTTGGCCAACTTGGCCTAACCTGATCTCAAGTACGGTAACAGTACTTATTGCATCAGCAATATTAACCTTGATTATTTTTGTGATGGATACAATTGCTAACCGTGGGTTAGATTTTGTATATGATCTTTTTGGACCAGTAACTTCTTAAAAATTTAGATTAATCTCTAAGTGATGATGACAGACGAAAAAGCAAATATCGAAGAAGAAGCAAACATGGATGAGCAAACTACTCCAGAAGTAGAAAATGCTGTAGAAGATGTGTCTTCATCCTCGGCTACTACTGAAGAATCTGCTGTAGAAGTAGAATCTAAAGTAGAGGAAGTATCATCCACAGAGGCTGAATCTGAATCACCAGCAGAGGAAACTGCACCAGCTGCTGATGCCGAAGATGCAGACGCAGCTCAAGAAGAAGAAGCTGTTGAAGATGCTGTTGAAGAGCCTGTTGAAGAAGCTTCAGCAGATTTAGAAGAAGCTGTTGTGGTACCAAAGAAAGAGTACAAGGCAGATGATGGAAAAAGATGGTTCTCACTACGTGTAATTAGTGGAAAAGAGAGAAAAATAAAAGAAAGAATCGAATTAGAGATTCAAAGATCTGGATGGACGGATTATATAACACAAATCCTAGTTCCGACAGAAAAAGTGTACAAAATTAGACAGGGAAAAAAGGTTATCTCTGAAAGAAATATTTTACCAGGCTATATTTTGGTGGAAGCAATCGCAAAGAATTTTACTGGCGAAATGGTTCAAGCCATTACAGGAATGCCAAATGTGATTCACTTCCTTGGAAGAAATAATCCGATACCCATGCAGCAATCTGAGGCAAACAGAATGTTAGGAAAGGTAGACGAGTCTCAAGATGTTGGAGAATCATTATTAGAGCCATTTATAGTAGGTGAAACGGTTAAGATCATTGATGGTCCATTCAACGAATTCGTTGGAGACATTCAAGAGATCAACGACGAAAAGAAGAAGTTAAAAGTAATAGTAAAGATATTTGGACGTGGTACAGAAGTAGAATTAAACTTTGTCCAAGTAGATAAACAAGCATAACGCACTCTTAATAGAAATATAGTTTGAATACAGAAATGCTTCCCTGTGTTCTTCATTGATTAAAGAAAGCTCAAATGGCAAAAGAAGTAGAAACTTTTATAAAATTGCAGGTAAGGGGAGGTTCCGCTAATCCAGCACCACCAGTAGGTCCAGCACTAGGTGCAAAGGGGGTGAATATCATGGAATTCTGCAAAAGATTTAATGCCAAAACAGAAGATTCAAGAGGTAAACTCTTACCAGTTGTAATTACTGTTTTCAAGGATAAGTCTTTTGATTTCATTATCAAAACTCCGCCAGCTGCAATCCAATTATTAGAATTGGCAAAGCTTAAAAAAGGTTCCTCTGTATCTAACCGAGATAAGGTTGGAAAGGTTACATGGGATCAAGTAAAACAAGTGGCGGAAGTCAAAATGCCCGATTTAAATGCTTTTACTATCGAATCAGCTATGAAAATGGTAGCTGGTACTGCTAGAAGTATGGGAATCGTAGTTGACGGTACTCCACCTTGGGAAAACTAAGAATTGAATTATTATTTTATATAGGCTGAACAGGTCTATAGGGAGTCCTAGCGTATTGCTAGGATGCTTGCACCTAAAAAAAATAAACTATGCCAAAAATTGGTAAAAAGAGAAAAGAGGCAAATAAGCTTGTTGAGCCTGAAAAGCAATATCAGATCAAAGAAGCAATGCATCTTGTAAAGAAAACCAACACCACCAAATTTGATGCGTCGGTTGATTTACACATTAGACTAGGAGTAGATCCTAGAAAAGCGGATCAAGCCTTGAGAGGCACCGTTTCCCTCCCACATGGTACTGGTAAGACAAAGCGAGTAGCCGTATTTTGTACACCTGACAAAGAGCAGGAAGCAAAAGACGCTGGTGCAGACTTTGTAGGTCTTGACGAACTTGTAGCAAAGGTACAAGGAGGTTGGACGGATGTAGATGTTGTGATTGCAATGCCTCAGACTATGGCACAGGTGGGTAGAATAGGTAGAATACTCGGACCAAGAGGTTTGATGCCTAACCCTAAGACTGGTACTGTTACTCCCAATGTAGGAGATGCTGTTGCAGAGGTCAAAAAAGGAAAAATTTCTTTTAGAGTAGATAAGTTTGGAATCATCCATACTTCAGTCGGTCGAGTTTCATTCTCAGCTGATCAGCTTCACGATAATGCGATGGAAGTACTTTCTTCTATCATCAAGATGAAGCCTTCTACTGTAAAAGGGATATATATGAAATCAGTCACCTTGGCTAGTACTATGAGTCCAGGTATTAAAATAGATCCTAAGGGATTATAATTTATTCTTTAAAAATTCAATTATCAAAAAATGACGCGTACAGATAAAGCAACGGCAGTTGAAGAATTAAAGGGAAAATTTGAAGAATATAATTTCTTTTATTTGACTGATTCTTCAACATTAACTGTTGAACAAATTAATAATCTAAGAAGAGAATGCTTTAATAAAGACATTGAAATGAAGGTGGTAAAAAACACCCTTGTTGCAAAGGCTTTTGAAGCAGCTCCTGAAGAAAAGAATTACAGTAAACTACTGGAATCCTTAAAAGGTCCTACTTCAATTATGTTTAGTAATGTAGCTAATACACCTGCTAAAGTACTTGAAGATTTTCGTAAGAAAAACGATTATCCAATATTGAAGGCTGCATATATAGATGCGGATATATTTGTTGGAGATGATCAGATTAAGTCATTGGCTAGTCTGAAATCGAAGGAAGATCTTATTGGCGATGTGATCTTGTTATTACAGTCTCCAATGAAGAATTTATTGGGTTCACTTCAATCTGGTCAGAATACCTTAACCGGTCTTCTAAAGGCATTGGAGTCCAAAGGCGAGTAAGTTTAGAGTAGTTATAAAATACGGCTTCCAAGTTACACGCATATAGATGTTATATTTATTTGTGAACAATTAAAAAATAGTTTTATAAAATGGCGGATTTAAAATCATTAGCGGACACGCTTGTTGGACTTACAATTAAAGAAGTAAGCGAGTTAGCTGACATTCTAAAAGATGAGCATGGTATCGAACCTGCAGCTGCGGCTGTAGCGGTTGCTGCAGCACCTGGTGCTGGTGGCGGAGATGCTGCTGCTGAAAAGACTGAATTTGACGTAGTACTTAATTCTGCAGGTGGTGCAAAACTACAGGTAGTGAAAGAGGTTAAAGGTCTTATGGGAGTCGGTTTGAAGGAAGCAAAAGAACTTGTTGACAGTGCACCTGGTACAATTAAGGCAGGAGTAGCAAAAGATGAAGCTGAGAAGATGAAGGCTGCATTAGAAGCTGCTGGAGCAGATGTCGAATTAAAGTAATCTTTTGTTCAAATCAATCGACCCAAAACATTTATGCAAGTAGGACTCTACTTAAATAACTGATATTAACAACTGAGGCTTAGTCGAGAGTGAAAACTTTTGACTAGGCCTATTGTTGTCTCTATTCTGAGAAAAAGTAAATACCGTGCAAATTGTTATTTGCACAAAGCTTTAGTTAAACACTCAATCAGTAATATCTGATTAACAAACTCGATTTCTATGGCTAACAGCGGAAAAATCAAGAATGTGAATCCACGAGTAAGCTTCGGGAAGATTAAGCTCCCCGATGAATACCCGGATTTACTTGAAATTCAACTCAAATCTTTTAAAGAGTTTTTTCAACTCGAAACGACTCCTGAAAATAGAGGAAACGAAGGATTATTTAGAGTGTTCCAAGAAAATTTTCCAATCACGGATGCTAGAAACATCTTTGTATTAGAATTTTTGGATTACTTCGTAGATCCTCCACGTTATACTATTAGTGAATGTATGCAGCGTGGCCTCACCTATAGTGTGCCGCTTAAAGCTAAGCTAAGACTATCGTGTAATGATGAAGAACATGTTGATTTCCAAACAATAGTACAGGATGTATTCCTAGGTAATATTCCTTACATGACGCCTAAAGGTACCTTTGTGATCAATGGCGCAGAGCGTGTTATTGTTTCTCAATTGCACAGATCACCTGGTGTATTCTTTGGACAATCATTTCACCCGAATGGTACTAAGATCCACTCAGCTAGAATTATTCCTTTTAAAGGAGCTTGGATGGAATTTGCGACTGACATTAATACGGTTATGTACGCGTACATCGATCGTAAAAAGAAGTTTCCTGTCACCACGCTTATGAGAGCGATTGGATTTGACACCGACAAAGCTATTCTAAATGTATTTGGATTAGCAGATGAAATCAAAACATCTAAAAAAGACCTCAAGAAAGCTATCGGAAGAAAATTAGCCGCTCGTGTATTAAAGAGTTGGACTGAAGATTTCGTAGATGAAGATACTGGAGAGGTTGTAACAATTGAGAGAAATGAGATCATCTTGGAGAGAGATACTGTCCTTGATGAAGAAAACATAGAATTGATTCTTGAGGCAGCTACTGAAACAGTAATCCTCCAGAAAGAAGATGTAAAAGAGGATTACTCAATCATATATAATACGCTTCAAAAAGATCCAACGAGTTCTGAAATAGAAGCAGTACAGTATATATACAGACAGCTTAGAGGATCAGATCCACCAGATGATGAGACTGCAAGAGGTATCATAGACAAATTGTTCTTCTCAGACAAGAGGTATAATCTTGGTGAAGTAGGACGATATAAGATCAATAGAAAACTAGGTCTGGAGACGTCTAATGATATTTTGGTTCTGACTAAAGAAGATATTATCGAGATAGTGAAATACTTGGTAAGTCTGATGAACCAAAAAGCGGAGATCGATGATATCGATCATCTTAGTAACAGAAGAGTACGTACTGTTGGTGAGCAATTATATGCACAGTTTGGTGTAGGTCTTGCAAGAATGGCAAGGACTATACGTGAGCGTATGAATGTAAGAGACAACGAAGTATTTACACCAGTTGATTTGATTAACGCGCGTACTTTATCTTCTGTAATTAATTCATTCTTTGGTACCAGTCAGTTATCTCAATTTTTAGACCAAACGAATCCACTGTCTGAGATCACACACAAGAGAAGAATATCTGCCCTAGGACCTGGTGGCCTTTCGAGAGAAAGAGCAGGATTTGAGGTTAGAGATGTTCACTACTCTCACTATGGAAGACTTTGTACCATTGAGACTCCGGAAGGGCCAAATATTGGTTTGATTTCCACATTATGTGTTCACGCAAAAGTGAACAAGATGGGATTTTTAGAGACACCATATAGACCTGTGAAGAATGGTAAGGTAGCCTTAAATCAAGGTGCACTTTACCTATCTGCTGAAGGAGAAGATTTTAAAAAAATAGCACAAGCGAATGCACAGATTAATGAGAAAGGTGCATTCCTCACAGATAGAATTAAGTGTAGAGAGCATGGGGACTTCCCTGTTTTAGCCCCTAAGGAAATTGAATATATGGATGTAGCTCCAAACCAGATCGTTGGGGTATCTGCTTCTCTAATTCCTTTCTTAGAGAATGATGATGCGAATAGAGCCCTAATGGGATCTAACATGCAACGTCAGGCTGTACCATTGGTAAAGCCAAATTCTCCAATCGTAGGTACTGGTATCGAAGAAAGAGTGGCTATTGATTCTCGTATGATGATCAATGCAGAAGGTGATGGTGTTGTAGAGTACGTAGATGCTCGCGAAATCATCATCCGCTACGATAGAGATGAAAAGGATCAACTAGTGTCTTTTGAAGATAATAGAAAATCATATACGCTAATTAAGTTTAGAAGAACCAATCAAGGTACTTGTGTGAACTTGAAGCCGATTGTTAAGAAAGGCGATAGAGTATATGAGGGAAAAATACTTTGTGATGGTTATGCTACGCAAAAAGGTGAACTGGCTTTAGGTCAAAACTTGAAAGTAGCCTTCATGCCTTGGAAAGGATATAACTTTGAGGATGCAATTGTACTTTCAGAGAGAGTAGTAAAAGAAGATATTTTTACTTCGCTACATATTGAACACTTTGAACTTGATGTAAGAGATACCAAACTGGGTGAAGAAGAATTGACTAACGATATTCCAAATGTTAGTGAGGACGCTACTAGAGATCTTGATGAGCATGGTGTCATTAGAGTAGGAGCATGGGTGAAAGAAGGAGATATCTTAATTGGTAAGATTACACCTAAAGGTGAATCGGATCCAACTCCAGAAGAAAAATTACTGAGAGCAATCTTTGGTGACAAAGCTGGTGATGTAAAAGATGCTTCACTTAAAGCGCCACCATCTTCTAAAGGTGTAATTATTAATAAGCAGTTATTCGCTCGTGCAAAGAAGGATAAGATCCAAAAAGCGCAGGAAAAGGACTTGTTGATAAAGCTAGATGAGCAGCACGCGATAGCAACAAATGAGCTAAAGACTATCTTGATAGATAAGCTTATGGTGATGCTAAAAGGGAAGACCTCTAATGGCGTGAAGAGTATTTATAACGAAGAGCTTGTTCCAAAAGGAACTAAGTTCTCTCAAACTGTACTAAAAAACAAGATTGATTATAGCGTTGTCGATTATAGTAATTGGACAAGCGATGATGATAAGAATAAGCTGATCGCAAGATTACTTCACAATTATAGTATTAAGTATAATGAGGAGGTAGGAAGATATAAGCGAGAGAAGTTTAATATCAGCATTGGAGATGAGCTTCCTGCAGGTGTACTCAAATTAGCCAAGGTTTATATGGCTAAGAAGAGAAAGCTTAAAGTGGGTGATAAGCTTGCTGGGCGTCACGGTAATAAGGGAATCGTATCTAGAATAGTAAGAATGGAAGATATGCCATTCCTTGAGGATGGTACTCCTGTTGATATCGTTTTGAATCCTCTTGGTGTACCTTCGAGAATGAACTTGGGTCAGATCTTTGAAACTGTTCTTGGATGGGCAGGTGAAAAGCTCGGCATGAAGTACGGAACTCCGATCTTCGATGGTGCTAGTATGGAAGAAATTGAAACTTACATACAACAAGCCAACTTGCCTTCTCTTGGTCAAACTTATCTATATGATGGGGAGACAGGAGATAGATTCCATCAGCAAGCGACTGTTGGTATCATCTACATGTTGAAATTATCTCACATGGTTGATGATAAGATGCACGCTCGTTCTATTGGACCATATTCATTGATCACGCAGCAACCACTCGGAGGTAAAGCGCAGTTTGGTGGTCAGAGATTTGGTGAGATGGAGGTGTGGGCATTAGAGGCATTCGGTGCGTCTGCTATACTACAAGAATTGCTAACCATTAAGTCTGACGATATAAATGGTAGAGCTAAAGCTTATGAAGCAATTGTAAAAGGAGACAATCTCCCAGAAGCTAATATCCCAGAATCATTTAATGTACTTATACATGAATTGAGAGGATTAGCACTTGATGTAAAATTCGACTAGAATTATTAATATTTAAGAATTGATTAAATATTTTGCTTTATGGCATTTAAAAAGAATACGAAAGGTCAACATACAAATTTCAGCACAATCACGATAAGTTTGTCATCTCCTGATGACATTTTAGAAAGATCGTTTGGAGAAGTATTAAAGCCTGAAACCATTAACTATAGATCTTACAAACCAGAAAGAGATGGTTTATTCTGTGAAAGAATATTCGGTCCGGTTAAAGATTATGAATGTTACTGTGGTAAGTACAAGCGTATAAGATATAAAGGTATAGTTTGTGATAGATGTGGGGTAGAAGTTACTGAGAAGAAAGTAAGAAGAGAGCGAATGGGTCACATTAAGTTAGTGGTGCCTGTTGTTCATATCTGGTTCTTTAAATCTTTACCTAACAAAATAGGTTACCTTCTAGGGATAGCTTCTAAGAAGTTAGAAACGATCATTTACTACGAACGATATGTAGTAATCCAGCCAGGTATCAAAGAAGATATAGAATTAAAGACATTACTTACTGAAGAGGAGTACCTTGAAATTTTAGAAACACTTCCGCCTGAGAATCAAATGCTCGAGGACGATGATCCTAACAAGTTCATCGCAAAAATGGGAGCAGATGCAGTGAGAGATTTATTGATGCGTATAGATTTGGATCAGTTAAGTAATGATCTAAGACTTCAAGCACTGACGGAGACTTCACAGCAAAGAAAATCTGAAGCTTTAAATAGGCTAAGAGTAGTAGAGGCATTTAGAGATGGTCAGACTAGGATTGAAAACAAGCCTGAGTGGGCAATCATTCAGTACCTTCCAGTTGTGCCACCTGAGCTTAGACCACTTGTGCCATTAGATGGTGGTAGATTTGCGAGCTCAGATTTGAATGATCTTTACCGTAGAGTGATTATCAGAAATAATCGTCTGAAGAGACTTCTAGAGATCAAAGCTCCTGAAGTAATCTTAAGAAACGAAAAGAGAATGCTTCAAGAAGCAGTCGACTCTCTTTTTGATAACTCGAGAAAATCTAATGCTGTAAAAGCGGAAGGTGGTAGAGCACTTAAATCTTTGAGTGATGTTCTTAAAGGAAAGCAAGGACGTTTCAGACAGAATCTACTTGGAAAACGTGTGGATTATTCTGGTCGTTCCGTAATCGTGGTAGGACCTAGTTTGAAATTGCATGAATGCGGTATTCCAAAGCAGATGGCAGCGGAATTATTCAAGCCTTTTGTAATCAGAAAACTGATCGAAAGAGGTATCGTAAAGACTGTAAAATCAGCAAAGAAATTAGTAGATCGTAAAGATCCAGTAATCTGGGAAATATTAGAGAATATCCTGAAAGGTCACCCAGTTTTACTGAATAGAGCACCTACACTTCACAGGTTATCCATCCAAGCTTTCCAGCCGAGATTAATTGAAGGTAAAGCAATACAATTACACCCACTAGTTTGTGGTGCATTCAACGCTGATTTTGATGGAGATCAAATGGCAGTGCACGTACCATTGAGTCAAGGTGCTATATTGGAAGCTCAAGTGTTGATGCTTTCTGCGCATAATATGCTGAACCCACAAAACGGTTCTCCAATTACACTTCCTTCACAGGATATGGTTTTGGGTCTATATTATTTGACAAAAAGTAGGACTCAGGATAGAAAGCCGACACATTACTACTCTGCAGAGGAAGTGATCATTGCATATAATGAAGGTGTACTTGATGTTCACTCTACTGTAATCGTAAAGGCATTGGTAGAAAATGCTGAAGGTGAACTAGTAAAAGAAAGAATAGAAACAACTGTTGGTAAGGTTATCTTCAATAAAGCGGTTCCAGAAAATGTACCATTTTGTAATTTGGTCTTGACAAAGAAAAACTTGAAGATATTCATCATGGATATCATTGAAAGAACAGGATTCTCAGTGACTGCTGATTTCTTAGATCAGATCAAGGACATGGGTTTCTACTGGTCGTTCAAAGGAGGTTTATCCTTTAACCTTGGAGATTTGATTTCACCTTCTAATAAGGAGAAAACATTAAAAGAAGCGCAGACTTCTGTAGATGAAGTTTGGGATAACTACGAGCTAGGGCTGATCACAGGTAATGAAAGATACAATCAAGTTATTGATAAGTGGACTTTTGCCGATAACCAGATCACCAATAAATTGATGGAAGAGTTGGCTGCACACAAAGACGGATTCAACTCAGTATACATGATGCTTGATTCAGGAGCACGTGGATCTAAGCAGCAAATTAAACAGCTTTGCGGATTGAGAGGACTGATGGCAAAACCGAGAAAATCAGGTGATACGGGTGGAGCAATTATTGAAAACCCCATTCTTTCGAACTTCCTACAAGGACTTTCAGTACTGGAGTATTTTATCTCTACTCACGGTGCTCGTAAAGGTCTTGCGGATACAGCCTTGAAGACAGCCGATGCAGGTTATCTTACAAGAAGATTGGTGGATGTTGCGCAAGATGTTGTGATACTTGAAACGGATTGTTATACATTAAGAGGTAATGCTACTACTTCACTCAAGGAGAATGATAAAGAAATCGTTTCCCTTCCGGATAGAATAGAAGGTCGTTATTCTTTACATGACATCACGCATCCAATAACCGATGAAATTATTGTTCCTTCAGCTGGATATATAGATGTCAAGACAGCCAAATATATTGAAGAAGTTGGAATCGAGGAGGTAGTGATTAGATCAGTACTTACTTGTGAGACCAAGAGAGGTGTATGTGCCAAGTGTTATGGTAAAAATCTTGCCACGGGTAGAATCACAGAGATTGGAGATGCGGTAGGTATTATTGCTGCGCAATCTATTGGTGAGCCGGGTACACAATTGACACTTCGTACTTTCCACGTTGGGGGTATCGCATCTGTAACTAAGACAGATTCTGAGTTGTCATCTAAGTTTTCTGGTAAGATTGTCTTTGATGGTATTTCTACTGTTAAAAATATTGATGAAGAAGGCAACGAAAGCATAATTGTTCTTTCTCGTTCTGGTGAATTAAAGATTGTAGATACGGACTCAAGCAAAGTCTATACTTCGAATCACATCAAGTATGGTTCTATACTTCACGTGAAGGATGGTCAGAAGATTGAAAAGGGAGATGTTCTCACAAGTTGGGATCCATTTAACGCGGTGATCATCTCCGAGTTTGAAGGTATCGTACAGTTTGAAGATCTTGAAGAAGGTATTACTTTTAGAAAAGAGCATGATGATCAGACCGGCTATTCAGAGATGGTTATTACCGAGACTAGAAAGTCTAGAATGGTTCCTAAAGTGAAGGTCGTTTCTGCAGACGGTGAAGAGCTGAAATCATACAATGTACCAGTAGGTGCATATATATCTGTAGAAGCTGGTCAGCAGATCAAGACTGGACAACGTATCGCAAAGATTCCTCGTAAGGTTGGGTCTATTGGTGATATTACCGGTGGTCTTCCTAGAGTTACCGAATTATTTGAAGCAAGAAACCCATCTAACCCAGCTGTAGTGGCAGAGATAGACGGTGAAGTTTCATTCGGTAAGATCAAGAGAGGTAATCAAGAAGTTATTATTGATGCAAAAGATGGACAACAACGTCGTTATCTGATATCTACTTCTAAGCACATCTTGGTTCAGGACGGTGACTTTATCAAAGCGGGTACCACTTTATCAGATGGTTCCATTGCGCCTCGTGATATTCTAAATATTAAAGGACCTTTCGCAGTACAATATTACCTGGTGAATGGAGTACAAGAAGTATATCGTTCACAAGGTATTGGTATCAATGATAAGCACATGGAAGTAATTGTGCGTCAGATGATGAGAAGAGTACAGATAGTAGATCCAGGGGATACTATTTTCTTAGAAGGCGAAGCTGTTGAAAAATATGACTTTTTTGAGCAAAATGATTGGATCTTTGATAAGAAGCTAGTCACTGAAACTGGGGAGTCAACGAAGCTTGCTGCTGGACAAATTGTGTCAATACGCCAGTTAAGAGAAGAAAATTCTTATTTGAAGCGTAATGATAAGAAGTTGGTTCAATTTAGGGATGCTGTACCTGCTACCTCTACACCAATACTACAAGGTATCACTAAGTCTTCATTAGGAACATCCAGTTGGATTTCAGCTGCCTCTTTCCAAGAGACTACTAAAGTATTGAGTACTGCTGCTATTGGAGCAAAGCAAGATTACTTATTAGGACTCAAAGAAAATGTAATCGTAGGAAAGCAAATTCCAGCGGGTACAGGAATGCGCAGATACAACGATATGTTTGTTACGACTCGCGAAGTTTACGAGAGAGAACAAGCTCGAATAGCCGCCGCATACGAAGAAAAAGAAAGTACTGACGAGTTAGCTGTCGGGACAGAAGAATAATATAATTATAAAATTTTACTTTTTTTGAAAAGGAAACTTCACGTTCATGAGGTTTCCTTTTTCTTTTGGGTCAACCATTTTGAATGTTCGAAATTCTGAATGTCTATTCCAAAATACAATGCCCGAATTGCATTCCACAATCTACATTGAAGATTGAAAATTATCTGGGGCTCCACCCAACTATCGTGGGTGCCGAGCTCATCCGTTATATACCTCCTTTCGCTGCGCTGCAGTCGGGATGCCACTGCTATCTCTGATCCATACTCGCTCCGCTCGACGTGCTTTGATGCCTTCGGCATGTCGCACAACGTATGAAATAAGTTCTGGGATCCATATATACCTCGATGATTGCACCTGACCGGCCCATTGCGCAGCTATATTGATCTATAGTATAGAAAGGGAACAGTTGCAAACTTGCAATATTCATCTTATAATTAGCTATTGGGCTTTAAACTGAACATAAGAAATTCTGTCAAAATTTGTGTGCCACCTCAAGCTAAAGTGATACCTAATAAGCTTTTTCCAGTCTAAATAACAAGAATTCTCCTACAAAACATGCATTTGCTAGTTTTTGAAGTGATCACATATTAAATTTTAACAATTTTTATTAACTTGAGTGGCTTCAATCTATTTATTAATATACTATTGATATGATATTAAGACAGATTCTCATTCTCATTATTTCTGCATTGGTTCTTTTTTTTAGTTATAGATACTACAGCAATAAATTTTGCCCTACATGTTGTTCTCCTGTTGACAATGTAAGTGGCATTGGAGCAGATGCAGCGTCGATAAGTACAAGTCCATTGCTATTCAATTGGAATAATGAAGAAGCCATTACTGCCGAAGGATTTGATGAATTAAGAATGAATATTTTATCAAAAGGCGAAGAGGGAGAAGCTATAGAAATAACTGGTCATTATTTTGCTGATGAAGAGAACAATACAGAATACGAGGATTTAGGTAAAGCAAGGGCAGCCGCTGTAGGCGAACTTCTAGTTGAAGAACGTGAAGGGCTCGTTCCTATTTTAAAGTCAAAGATAGTTGAAATGATAGATGGAGCAGATACTACTGCTTTTGAGAGTATATCCTATGAATGGATATCAGATCAAAAAGGATTAGACATTGAAGAAAATGAACTAGGAGAAACCAAAATTTTATTTCCATTCAATTCTTCAGATAAAGTTGAGAACGCGGAAGTTGACCAATATTTGGATAGAATAGCTGAGCAGTTAAAATCAGATAAAAACCAAAGAGCATACTTGGTTGGACATACAGATTCAAGAGGAGAGCCAGGCCCAAATCGCACACTTTCAGAGAGAAGAGCAAAAAAAATCAGAGATATACTTAGATCAAAAGGTGTATCTAGGCGCCAAATTGTAACATCGGGACGTGGTGAAGCTGATCCAGTTGCACCCAATACAAATGAGTCAGACAGAAGACTCAATAGAAGGGTTGAAGTTATAATCGAATAAGAAATAAAATTAATTATAGTAAAATCGAAAAAATCATGCATTTACTTAATTCTTTAATGTTTATTGAATGTGGACACTGGCCGTGGCTGTGGCTGCTTTTCGGAATTTTGATGTGGTTACTGGGCTGGTTGTTTGGAAGGTCTAAAGTGAGTAAACTGCGTACAGAACTTGAGGCATCTGAAAACAAATATAAATCTTTGATGACAGAAAATAATACTCTGCAAAAAGAATTTGAAATTGTAAAAAGCGACTATGATAAAACCAATAAAAGGTTGATCGCCGCTGAGAACAGCCTTGATGAGAATAATAGTAAATTGAATAGTACGCTTTCTAAATACAAAATGATTGAGTCGGAGAAAAATAATTTAGCCTCTGAGCGGAATAGTCTATTGTCGGAAAAAAATAATTTACTTTCGGATAAAGAAAAGTGGGATTTAGAAAGAAAGAAGCTTCAAGAGAACTCACTAAATGCGGCTGACGCAAATATTTCCAATAAGGCCATTGCTGATTTAAAAGAGAAGCTCTCAGAGTCAGAACGAGCTCTTGCAGCTTGTGAAGCTTCAAAGATAAAAGATGATAAAATCTCAATTGCACCACCACCACCTTCAGGTGGATTTGGAATAAACCAATTGATTTCTGATTCAGATGGTATGAAAGCAATAGAGAAGTCAGAACTAGGAATGGGCAAACATTTTAAAAATTCGAATCTTCAGATTATAGAAGGTGTAGGACCAAAGATTGAATCAATTTTGAAAGCCGCAGGGTATCATACTTGGTCAGATCTGGCAAAGGCTTCTGATACAGATCTACAGAAGGTCTTAGATGATGCGGGTCCAAGATACCGTATGCATGATCCAACACTCTGGTCAAATCAAGCTCGCCATGCAGCTAATGGAGATTGGGATGGACTGGTTAGATATCAAAAAGATATTGACGGAGACGTTGATGAACCAAATTCGAAAGCTGAAAAACTATATTTCAAAGCTATAGGGTTTGCTGCTGCTAAGTCTGACGACCTGAAGGCAGTAGAAGGAATAGGTCCGAAGATAGAAGGTCTTTTAAAGGATGCAGGGATTAAAAATTGGTCGGCGTTAGCAGCTTCTGAAGTTAGCCGTTTACAAGATATACTTACCTCTGCTGGAGATCGATATAGATTGGCTGACCCTGGTACATGGCCCAAACAAGCAGAGTTGGCTGCTGCTGGTAAGTGGACAGAGCTAAAGGAGTATCAAGATTTCTTGTCAGGCGGGAAAGCCTAGATATAAAAAGATAATATTTAAAAAGGGATCGGAAATTTACCGATCCCTTTTTTTTATGGTTTAGATCAATGCGAAAATGCTCATGATAGTCTTAGTTATCTTGAGCATTTTTAACGCAAAGCGCAATCATTTGTATCTCGATGTATGGCTAATTTTACGGTTCAATTAAATTATTTTTTGCGCTCTCGGTAGAAGCGATATGCAGCTCGATAGATGGGCTATGAATGAAGTCATCACGACGGATGAGCGATGAGTGAATACTAGTGATGGCTATCATGAATGCCGATCTAGTGAGTGAAGTACTAGCGGATGACGGGATATAAGCGCCCAAATTTCAGGACTCCATCTACTGCAGATTGAAATATCTTCAAAATAAAATCTTTTGCTCGTACGCCATAGGAAGGACTATGCCGAACTCCCAAAAGCTATTATTTTCTTGTTCTTTCAACCCTCGCTACGATGTATTCCTAAAATATGGCCGCTGGCGCCCAAATAATAATACAACATCTTCAAATGAAAAGGATCTTACTTAATGTAAAGAGCGGCCTGCTTTGCAATGTACTTACCTATGATATCGAATTCAAGATTGACAGTGGAGTCAGAGGTGATATTTTTAAACGTGGTATGCTCGAAGGTGTACGGAATGATGGCTACACTAAACTGATGCGCATCAGGGGCGACAACAGTGAGGCTAACCCCATTGATACAAACACTACCTTTATCTACTAGCAGGGCTTCAGATTGCTTTTTATTAGCAAAGGTATAAAACCAGCTACCATCTTCTTCTTTGACGGAAAGGCAATGAGTCACCGTGTCGACATGTCCTTGAACTAAATGTCCATCTAATCTGGCGTTGGCGGATATGGCTCTTTCCAAATTGACTAAGGATCCGACTTTAAACTGTCCTAGATTGGATCGCTCCAGAGTCTCCTTAATAGCAGTGACCGTATGTGTTTGTTTATCTTGGCGAACAACAGTAAGGCAAACACCATTATGCGCCAAGGATTGATCTATCTTGAGGTCTTTCGATATTTCAGATTTGATGGTAAAGTCTAAATTTGACCCCTGCTTCGAAATATCCACAACTTCGCCTAAATCTTCAATAATACCTGTAAACATTACCTTCCAGTTCTTAATTCTATAAATCCTTTTAGAGTTTCTGGACTTTCTACTATGCCAGCTACTCTCTTTTCAAATACTTGACAAACATAATAATAAACACCGTCCGATAGGGATTCATTATTGGTATTTGTGCCATCCCAGTTGATATCTGGATCTTGCGTCTCATGAACAAGATTGCCCCATTGATTATAAATTTTGATATCTATTCGGTCAATAAATCTATAAGGGAAAGGAATGAAAAAGTCGTTTGCATTGTCACCATTTGGTGTGAATGCATTTGGCAATTCGTAAAGTGGACAATTGTCAACGCACACAATATTGCTAAGTACACTTTCATTACCGACACTATCTATAGCAGATACTGCATAGCATCCTGCTATCCCTTCGGCAGGCATATCGTCGTACAAAGTCACATCTGCTCCAATGATCTCAGCGATCAAATTTAGATCACTTCCTGTGGTAGGTGAATAGAAGACTTGATATGAAATAACATCATCTGTCTCTGGACAAGCATCATTTGGGTTCGTCCAGCTTAGCATATTGATAAAATCATCCTCGGTTGTTTCTATATCGATATCATCACAAATATTTGTAATAGTCAGTTCTGGGGGACAAGGAGGAGTCTTGTCCTCAGGAATACCACAGGCTTCTTGTGAGCGATTAATTAAAGGGCTTGCAATGCCTTCTACTCCATAGGTTCCTACGCATTCTATATAATAGCAATATTCAATTCCATTTTTTAGTCTGTCCTTATCGACGTAGATCATCTCAATAGAGTTGCCAATAAGAGTAAAATCAGTATCAGTCGGTGCTTTACGATAAATGTTATAGTTGAAGTTATTCCATCCGACAAAATGCTCCCAAGTCAATGTGTTCGTTTCATCTGAGGGTATGATCGATAGGTAAGTAGAAGAGGCAGTATTTGTAGTCCCTTCAGGTTCGGTGCTAGCACCTGTCGTAAAGGCAATCGCGTAGGTGTACGGTGTGTCTTGAGTATTTATACCAGTGTCTACGAAAATAGTATCATTCGCTCCCGAAAATGTATTACTGGACACTAATGATCCCGGGATAGGCACTAGATTAGGATCATCAAATCCAGTGCTTCGCCAAACTTCATAGGTGTACGGTCCAGGATTGAGCATGGTATCCAAATCAGGTGTGATTGGCTTGGACCATTTGATAATGATCTCTCCGTTGGTTGTACTCGTCTGGTCTATATCTACGTTTGTGATCAATGGGATGTCCCGATTTAATTGCAGGCAAGTTTCATCGGAAGGCAGACTCTCCACTAGGTTAATCGGGAAGCCAGCACTTGTATTTCCTGCAAATTCTGCGAGTACTCGGTAACAATAGGTTCGTCCTCGCTCAACATCAGAATCGATAAAAGTATATCGACCATTTTCTAATTCTCTTGTAGCAAATGTAATTTTTCGATACCCTCTACCTCCAAGTCCTGGTCTACAATTATCCATAGGGAATAGGTTACTTCCTTCTCTACGCCATACGGTAAAGGTTCGAAAATAGTCGTCGGCAGCATCTTCGCAGATATAAGGGGATTCCCAAGAGACCTTGACTATATCACTTTCAGCCTCAGCTAAAACATCTTGAGGAGGAGGTCCTACTACTTTTATTCTAACTGTTTTTAATGTGGTCAGCCCAGAATTAGTAAAGAAGTTGTCCACTGCCTTAAATACAACGGTATAAAACTGTGACGAGATGTGCTCACAAGTGGTCTGCCAAGTAAAGCGACCAATGAGGGGCTGAGGGTTATAGCCTTGAGCAACCATAAATACAGCAGGACTAATATCCACTTCAAACGGGCCTCCCAAAGCAGAAAGTGTTACCATCTGCAGAGGTATGTCTGGATCTGTGGCGGTTACACCAAAATCAATTAGATCTCCAGCCACAACACAAATTTCCTCTATCGTTTCTATTTCAGGAGGCATATTTTCACATTCTAAGATGAGTATTTGCATATCTCGAATCATCGTATCCCGAGGTTCACCATTTCTATACTCAATGATGTATATAGCAATATTATATTCTCCTTCTCTCTGAGGAGATTCCCACACGATATCGCCAGTTATTCGGTTGACTGAAAATAAATTATCTGCACCAGGATTTATTGCGTTCGGGAATGAATAAAGCGGAACATCCGTGTCTAAATCCCGCTGAGGGGTAATAAGCTCATAGACTAAACTATCTCCATCGACATCATATGCATTCGGATTGTGAATGAACCTTTGTCCGACGCAGCCAATGTCAATGGGAGGTTGGAGTAGGATGGGGGAGTTATTGATACCAAGAAACTGATTTCCAGTAAAAGAAACTGTAGTGCTAATGAAAAATTCAATTTGATCAGAACTGGGAGGATTTACATTGAGAATACCTTCATTTCTATTTCTGTCTAGCATACTCATTCTATATCTGCCTGGTCCAGGATATAAATGCTCAGCGATGTAGAAATTCTTTTTTATATCGTTGTCTAATTCTTCTCCCTGCGGTGGGCTTCCATTACCATTGCTCCTCAATACCCATTGGCAGGTACCATCTCCCCAGCATAATTCCAAACTATCTCTATCCGCAGGGGTAGAGCTGGCCTTAGTATAAGTGGTGATAGTGGCTGTTACCTTAAAATCTATATTAGGGTCTTGGGTATATACGATTTCACCAGCACGATTGTGTGTCGCATAAGCTAATTGACTTATAAAAATAAATGCTAGTATAGCACCAAATTTGGTGAAGGAGAGATAATTATTCTTCATGATTTTTGCTGCATTTATAGTTTTAGCTTGAAAAGACTTAATTTCTATAGTAAAAACGAAAATTTTGGGTTCTTAGTTTATACGTTATATTATGATAATTGGTCTTTAAAATACAATTTTACGTGGTAATAATATTCAATTTGTCCAATTGTGTGATTCAGTGATCTATATTAGTCGAATAATAGACCATGATTTCATACAAATCTAATAAAGTCCTATTTTTGACGATATAAATTAATCCATTTGATGGGTAGAAATACGATAAAGAATATACTCGGAATGCTGATTTTGGGGGTGACTATAGCATTTATACTCCCTACAGAGTTTAGCTTTCTAGGCAATTTGGCCAATTACACTGTACACCTGATGTTTGGGATGTTGGCAATGGGACTGCTATTTTTGGCTTTAGACGAAAAACGTCTACTTTTCACCTGTTTTGTCGCCTGTGGGATTTTGTGCTTACATCTAAAAAATTCTTCCAACAATGTACTAAAGCTTCCAACTAAAACTGTAGCCGAGGTATTGAATGTCGGTCAGTTAAATATCGCCTCTACTCATGATCACATTTTTGAAACCATAGAATCCATCAAGCAGTCCAATCTTGATATATTGTCCTTGCAAGAAATCAATCCTGATGTAGCTCAATTATTAAAAAAAGAGTTGAATGAAATATACCCTCACAAGGTTATCGTACATCGCATGGAAGATTTTTTAGGGTTAGGCATATTTTCTAAGCTTCCATTTTTGAAAATAGATACTTTTTATAATGGTGACCGACCAAATTTGTGTGTGGATATTAAGTGTGCAGATCGGGATATAGCAATTGTATCGTCTTACGTATATCCAGAATTGAGCAGTGCCGATAGTCCTGAAGTGCAGGATCATTTCAAAGAGATTAAATCTTATGTACAATCTAAATCTTGTCCAATAATTACTGTGGGGGATTATAATCAATTACAATTTTCCAATTATCTCAAAGATTTTAAGCGGTCTGCTTTATTAAATGATAGTCGCAGATTTCAATTTTTTGATAACCCTACAGATCATATATTTTTTTCATCACAATTTGATTGTGTTGAGTTTCAGACGATCAGCAATCGGTATACCAATCATCTAGGCATCAAAGGATCTTATCAGTTGAATAACGCTACAGCAAATGTTGAAGAATAGGTTACTTAGCTTTAAATATGCACTAAACGGGATTGCTGATTTATTTACTAATACCCCAAATGCAAAAATCCATCTTGCGATAAGTGTTTTTGTAGTGGCTGCTGGATTTTATTTTGATATTACTAAGACGGAATGGCTAAGTATCATCTTATCTGTAGGCTTAGTGCTCACTGCAGAAACACTTAACACATCTATTGAATATTTAACTGATTTAGTTACAAAGGATTACCATCACTTGGCAAAAAAAACGAAAGATGCAGCAGCAGGTGCTGTACTACTAAGTGCTATAACTGCTAGTGCAATAGGGGTTTATATCTTTCTTCCATATGTCAGAGCCCAATTTTTTGGATAGATATTTGTTTTTTACATAGGACTAATACCATTTATCGTTTGAGATGGTGTAAGAAGTAATTCGAGTATTCAACTTTTATTTACTCTACCTATGATAATTAAAACCAAATGTCTACCCTTAATTATATTTTGTCTTTGTGCAATGAGTCTAACTGCTCAGTATCAAAGCGCTTCCCGAATTGAAAATTATGGAGGGAGTAGTTCTATCTTTTTGAATCCAGCCTCATCTAGTACATTTCCATTACGCTGGGATTTGAATCTTATTTCAGGTAATTTTTATATTGATAACAGTGTTGGCTATATCACAAATACGAGTGTCTTTGATCTGCGAAATAATGCAGACCAGATTAATGCAGGATGGGATATGGAACCACAGGGTAATAGCAATTTAGTGGCTGATATGTATAGAGATACCTTGAGCAATAAATATGCTCAAATCAGTACAAGCATAAATGGTCCTGCTTTCATTTTTAATACCAACGGTGGCCAATCCATTGGTGCTTTTTATAATTTTAGGGCTATGGGAGGATCACCAAAGATACCTGGCAGCCTCAACTATTATAATTATATAGACAAGCAAGTAGATGAGCTTATTGAATTTCCTTCTGCTAGCTTTTCATTTTTAGCTTGGGATGAAATTGGGTTACATTTTTCGAATAGATTTTCAACATCCTCTGGCTATTTTTCAGCCGGCATAAATCTAAAATATATTAGAGGATATGAAGCGGCTTATTTTAGTCTTAATAATGATACAGATATACAGTTTGCTAGCTCGAATGAAGTAATTGTAAATGGGCTAGATTTTCAATACGCTTATACCACTAATAATACTGATGTTGCCGATGGTGCTGACTTTGAGACTCAACCATTTGGTAAGGGTTTTGCGGTGGATTTGGGAGTAAATTATGTGATCGAAGACGGGTCGGATACATACAAGCTGAGACTAGGTGCATCTTTGAATGATATCGGTGGGGTCAAATTCAAATCTAATACAGAAGTACATGGGTTAAAAGGTACACAAACGATCACATTTGATGAATCCGCTTATCAGTCTTATACCACTATTGAAGAAGTGAGAGACCAGACTAGCAGGGATGTTTATGGTGCTCTAGGGCTTTCACAATTAGACATACCGCTATCGATGGCTATGCCTACCACATTGAGTCTGCAAGCAGATTATAAAATAGTGGAGAATGTCTACGCTTCGGCAGTATTTATCAATAGAGTCTCATTTTCGCCTTATGCAGTCAAGGCAGTTAATCTAATATCTATAGCTCCTAGATTTGAACACCGTTGGGGTATGTTTTCCATACCAGTAAATATTACAGAATATAGTAGAGTTAAAGTAGGTGCTGCCATTCGACTTGGCTATATCATCTTTGGAACAGATGACTTGGGGTCATTTTTGGGAGTCAGTGAATTTAGAAGTACGGATATCTATTTTGGTATCAAAGCAAATCCATTTAGCATATCCTCCGGGACTAGAGGCGGTAGCAATAGAGGTGGTTTTGGGAAAAGAGGAAAGGTCAAGTGCTATAAATTCTAAGCCTTTAAACTTAGAATTTATAACAGCCAGAATTATTAACTTACGGTACTCTTACTTTAGTACTCTGGTTGATCCAACACTTCACCGTAAAGCTATCTCCTTCTTTGATTGATCTCTGAAAGATATCTTCTTTACTAGGCATGTATTGATAATACTTTGAAATCAAAGTCTGCGCTTCGCCAGCTGTCTCTGAATCCTTCTTGGCTTTATTCCATTCATCTATGGCTACCCAAGTAACTACCTGAGAATCGAATCCTCTACCAGGTCCACATAGCGGACCACTTGATGCATATAACTTCCCAATCAAAATATGAGCCTTACCCCAACCTGGCTTTTGCTCTAAGGCCTTACGCGCATATTTACGTGCAGAAGAAAATTTCTTTAAATGCGCATAATAAATCTTCGCAATCGTAAGATAATAACTCGCAGCTCTTTCAGAGTCCGCATTTCCATCTGCCTTTCCTTCATAGCAGTCGATAGCTTCTACGTATCTACCCTCTCTCAAGAAGCTGGCACAAGAAGGACCTGCACTCGTGACAGGATCATCTTTTTCAGGCGGAAAGCATCTATCTACCTCTGGTTTTAGTTTTACCAACAAAGGATCCGAAGCAGGGCATTTGCCCCATTTAAGAATACCATATACAGAACCAATCGTTTCGCAGTCCGTTGGGTTAGCCTCATAAACTTTGGTGTACTTTTCCTGATAGTAAGAACAAGGATAAAAGTTTTCTATGCCTTCCAGTTCTTCTAACCTAGCCGGAGAATAATCTTTAACAAGATCCCATCGATCACACTCTTTGGTATTTTTGCAATTCTCAGTACCGTACGCTACGATTTCAAATATCTGCTGAGCGTACTTTTGACCTTCTGATATCGATATACTATTAGTTGTGATCTGCTCCATGAGCAATGCTGTGAAAGGATTAACTATAAAGTCTGCTGTTTTCTCTTTATCCATATCTACAACTTCTTTGAACATCTTGTATTGATCAGCTTGGTTGGCACGATTAGGATAGGAGTAGTACGTTTTAAAAGCCGCAAGACCCTTATACAGATTAGCTCTTGCAGGATAACACTTCGTAGCTTCATTATATAGTTCGAAAATACGATCCTCGTATTCTTTCTTTTTCGTAGGATCAGTTTCTTTAGCTAACATATATTCTTGAAATTTCACACCATCCAAGAAGTGATAATCTCTAAAGCCATCAGCAGCTGGAGCTGCGTTATATACTTTTTCCCAATAAGGCAAAGCCTCTTCAAATTGCTTTTGCTTCAAGAAATCTCGATACAAAACATGGGAAGTCTTCAGACCTTCTGTGTTGGGTACATCAGTCCATTTTACACAAGGACTAGCCCCTTCTTTAGGGACAGTTATCTTTGGTGCAGGTTCTGTCTTAGTAACAGGTTCTGTAGTTTTAGGTGTACAAGAATACACAAGAAATAAAATGGAAACCAATACAAAACATTGAAATGTGGAATTTCTCATACATGAATTTTTATAAAATTTTTTAACCTATTAAGTAAGATGCGCTTTGGTTTGGTGGTGGTGTGTTGATCATATTACAAGTTTAATCAATTTTATGATGTGTTTAGAATTTATAAAGAATAAAATG
>Ga0114957_1001097_pt1 | contig 31611 bp, 27 predicted proteins | sample BantaG_FD_87175 | JGI IMG/M metagenome (GOLD analysis project Ga0114957, IMG submission 87175) | Marine algal microbial communities from Bantry Bay, Ireland - BantryBay_4 metaG | ecosystem: Host-associated > Algae > Red algae > Unclassified | place: Bantry Bay, Ireland | collected 2014-11-21
CTGCACGCGGGATGGCTGGATCAGAGTTTCCTCCATTGTCCAATATTCCTTACTGCTGCCTCCCGTAGGAGTCGGGTCCGTGTCTCAGTACCCGTGTGGGGGATCACGCTCTCACGCCCCCTAACTATCGTAGACTTGGTGAGCCGTTACCTCACCAACTATCTAATAGTACGCACACCCATCTCTAAGCAGCCGAAGCCTTTAATTAATCTTTTTAGTTAAATTAACCACATGGGGTATTATTCTCAGTTTCCCGAGGCTATCCCCCTCTTAAAGGTAGGTCGTGTACGCGTTACTCACCCGTGCGCCACTCGTCATCTGGAGCAAGCTCCAATGTTACCGTTCGACTTGCATGTATTAAGCCTCCCGCTAGCGTTCATCCTGAGCCAGGATCAAACTCTCCATTGTATAATTTCTTTCGAAACCATACCGTAAAGTATGTCTCTGTTATTTTTTTGGCTCTGAATTATTTTCTAACGTTTACTTGCTTTTGCCTAATAAAGACAAAAGACTTTTGCGTTATTACCTAAATTTGAATTTAAAATTCTTTTAAATTTCTTTTTAAAAATTTAGTGCTGAATAAGTTGCAATCTACTAGTTGTAAATTACTTCTTCTTCCTAACAGTTTCAATGAACTTTTTGTCTACGATGTTGCTAACTTAATTCATCCAATCAACTTGAACAAACAGCGGTTTGCCGCAGACTTATCTTTATAATTTTTTCCAACTCAACTACTTGAATCTTCCTAAATTAATAATCAATTTACTACTTACCTTCCTCGTTACTTTTTAACGGGGCGCAAATGTATAAAACTTACTTTTATTAACCAAATTTTGAAACCGATATTCTTTAGCTTTTTCTCCTAAAAGAAAAATAAAAAATCAGCGCCTCGGAGTGGTACTTTGTTTGAATCTCAAGGTGAATTATTTAGAACAAATAACTACTTTATAACCTCTCTCAAACGGGACGCAAATGTATGCGTTTTTAATCTTCCTACCAAATAATAAAGTCGATATTTTTCAATAAAAATCAGCACTTTAATATGGTCTCCACTTAACTCTTTTTTCCTCCTTGTAACACATCTCACTTGTTAAGCGGCTGCAAATATAATAGATTTATTTTTCTTTCCAAACTTTTATTAAAAAAAATGGATAGAGCTACGAATGTGCACTTTCATAATTATCCCATTTCGTTTACTGTTCAAGATTGTAGTGACAAAAAAATATTTGATTGCACCAATCTGATTTTCTAAAAATTTGGAAGATGAAAGCGACTTACTAACCAATCTGGAAACTCTCTGCCTGATAGTATTGTTGAGCCGTTCCAAATGATTAGTATCTCTTTTTTGTTTTGATGAAAGATGTCTTTGCTTTGGAAAACACCTTTGTAAGCATCCCAATCATCAGAATAGAAATATCCATTTTTCTTGATCACTAAAGGAATTTTTTTCCAAAGTTCCTTTGCATCTACTCTGGCTCTACCTCTAATATGAAATGCGACTACTTGTCTCGTTCTACGACATTGTGCTATCCAAATCCATTGTTTATTGGACTTTTTTGCATAAATGACCACATTTTATCTAATTCACTCTTTATCAATTCTATACTTTGTTCTCCTCGTATTGGTAAGCGATAATTTAAATCATCTGGTTGTTTTTCATACAGCTTTTTTATGTACTTCAACAGCCAGCTCAACGAAATACCAACCACTCGACAAATACTTCTCAATGATAAATGTTATAATAAAAGTTTATCTATTAATGCAATTTAAGTAGTATCAATAAACCAATTCTTTCCATTTTGGATGAAATGCTTTTTACGATCTTTGCATTTTAATCGTCTTTTTGTTTGGCGACTCCAACCTTTTGGTCGTAGATTGTCCCAAGACGATAAGGACATCTTTGATTTTTGCTTGAACACATTTTTCAAAGATAGAATTATTGTCTTTTCTTTTTTGGTGCACATTTACAGCTACCAAAAAACACCTATTCACTTAGTAAATTCAGTTGGAAATACTTTTATATACTTCTAGCTTTAAATTGGGTCTATATCACTACCGTATATTTAAAAAAATGTATGGTAGTGACAATTTTATATAGCTATTCAGATGGATTAAGTTCATCGGTATCATCGGTATCATCATTATCTTTTTCATCATCTTCATCTTTCTTTTTCTCCAAAATAACAAAAAGAGACTCCATTCTTTTCTCTTCAAAATCTTTTCTCCATTTCATAAGTGTTTGAGGGCTTAATGCAAGCTCCTCCATCACTTCTGTCATTGTTTTCTTTTCATCAAATAAAAGGAGAGCAAGGATTTGTTTAATTGCTTTTACCGAAATGAATTTTCTCTTAGCAAACTGCTTAAGATTAGCTCGCTCTGTGGTAATTAATTCAATATAGTTTTTCTCAATCTTTTTTACTTTTCTTTTTTCAGTTTTTTTAATTTCCTCATTAACTACTTTTTTTCCACAGATTTTTTTGGACTTTTTTCCGTTGTTTTTCTCATTGTTTTGTTCGTCACCTGTTTTCATATTGAGAGCATTTGGTTTAGTTATGAATTTTTTTCTGAATAAAAATAATTAAATATTGAAGCTGTTATGTATTTTTCTCTCACTTTAACATATTACGCACAATAATATACTTAATGCATATTGTTATATCATATATTCTAAGACAATATAAATATTACTTCTACCCTGTCTTTACAAGATTTTTAGCTTATATCCATTTTAAAAACTTATTTTATTTAAATTCTTGCCATTTTAAAAAAAATTTATTTTCACCTCGCTCTTTAATTTTAATCTCATTTTATGGCATTCTGTTTTTAAAAAATCTATTTTTGTCCTTTCTTTTTTTCACCTAATTTTAAATCACAATGAATACCGTAATCACGAAAAAAAAGCATAATTTTTTTGCAGGACCAGCCATTCTCCCTGCAAGTGTATTGAAACAAGCAACAGCAGCAATTGAAAATTTTGCTGGAATGGGTTTATCAATTTTAGAAATTTCTCATCGAAGTAAGCAATTCGTATCAGTAATGGATGAGGCAGTTAAGCTTACGAAAGAATTACTTGGCTTGGATGATAATTATGAAGTTTTATTTTTGACAGGAGGGGCAAGTTCTCAATTCTACATGGCTCCGATGAATTTATTGTCACAAGATGGAACGGCATGCTATATCAATACAGGAACATGGTCTGATAAGGCAATCAAGGAGGCAAAGTTATTTGGTAATGTCAATGTTCTGGCATCTTCAAAAGAAAGTAATTATACTTCTATCCCTAAGAGTTACGAAATTCCAACAGATGCCACTTATTTACATATAACTAGTAATAATACTGTTTTTGGAACTCAGCATCATGCATTTCCAGAAACTAATGTGCCTATCGTTTGCGATATGTCTTCTGATATTTTTAGTCGCCCAATTGATATAAGTAAATATGGAATTATCTATTGTGGTGCTCAAAAAAACATGGGTCCAGCAGGAGTAACATTAGTTATTGTCAATAAAAATTTATTGGGAAAAACTGGGCGATCTATTCCTACTATGTTGGATTACAATACTCACATTGCAAAAGGGTCAATGTTTAATACCCCTCCTACTTTTCCTATTTATGTTTCCATGTTGACTATGCGTTGGGTGAAAGAAAATGGAGGAGTTGCAGCAATGGCAATAAAAAATGAAGCGAAAGCAAAATTGATTTATGATGAGATTGATTCCAATCCATTATTTGAGGGGACAACTGCTGTAGAAGATCGCTCATTAATGAACGTTACTTTCAAAATGAAAAATACTGATATGGAAGAAGCATTTTTATCAGATTGTGCTGCAGCGGATTGTGTAGGAATAAAAGGTCACCGATCAGTTGGAGGATTTAGAGCATCTATTTACAATGCAATGCCAATTGAGAGTGTGCAAGTTTTAGTTGATGTGATGAAAAAATTTGCCATCAAAAATTCCTAATCATAAAGATTGAAAACTTAAGAATGGTGAAAAATAACTTATAACACTTTGACTTCTTCTTTTAATCTAACTCTTCGTTATGAACCTGCCTGTCTGCGGTCGGCAGGCGGGAACAATATCTAGATATACGCCTATTTTCATGCCTCGATTTAGATTAAAATAATCACAAATTGTACAGGTTATTCTTTCACCATTCTTTATATGATTAAAGTTAAGTTCTACTTATTAGACTATAAAATATAATCATAGAGGTTTTCAATTTTATAAATTAATTATTTTTTTTGAAAAAAGTTCAAACCATACAAATCGAAATTCTAGGGCAATACTTGCCTATTAAGGTTTATCATGAAGACCGAAAGGGTACTCGATTTTCAATTGGTGCGAAGCATATTATTTTACGGTTTCCGTATTGGTTACCTGAAGCAAATCAAAAAAGTGATTTTATAAAATTCAAAATTTGGCTAGAAGAAAGTTTTGCCAATAATGAAAAGTTACGAGATAAGTATTTTGGGAAATCTTATCAAGATGGCGATACCTTGAAAGTGGGTAATCGTTTCTACACTTTACGATTTGAATATGTAGATGCCAAAAATCATAAGGCTCGAATTCATAATGGAACTATTTATTTTCAATTGTGTCAAGATGCCGCAAAAGGAAGTATTAAACAATCTATTAGAAAAATGTTGAGCCGTTTGATTGCCGCCGACTTCAAACCAGAAATTGCTCGTCGAGTCAATGAATTTAATAATATGCACTTTAGAATGCCTGTAAAAAGTTTGAATTTTAAATACAATCAAACAAATTGGGGAAGTTGCTCAAACAAAGGAAATTTGAATCTTTCAACTCGACTTCTATTTGCGCCTGATGATGTGGTGGATTATGTGATTATTCATGAGTTGGCACACTTGATTGAATTAAATCACTCCGAAAAATTTTGGAAATTGGTCAGTAATGCGATGCCGAATTATGAGGAAAAAGAAGAATGGTTGAAAGAGAATGGGCATCTTTGCCATTTTTAATGCTTCGAAGCTTTTGCTTCGATTTTTATTTTCCTAAGTCCATACGGGCAGGCAGGAGCTTCAAAATTACGAAAAATCTATTTCTGTATTGTCTCCAATATTTAGACTTTGACTCCAACCTTTAATTGCTGCATCACTTCCGATGACGCTATTTTGTAAAACTATATTTGCGATGGATGCATAACTTCCAATGATAGAATCTTTAATAATTGCATAGTCAATAATTGTATTATTTCCAATCGTTACGTGAGGCCCGATGATCGAATTTTGAATTTCGCAATTCTCTCCGATGCTGACTGGATGAATAATTATTGTTCCTTCGAAATGAGGAAGATTGGAAGAACCATAACTTTTTTTATTCAAAAGCATGGCATTCGTCTCTAAAAGAATTTCTTTTTTACCACAGTCGAACCAATTATTTACAGGGAAGGTAGTGAATTCTGCACCTTGTTCAATCATTCGTTGAAGACCATCTGTCAATTGAAACTCTCCATAAGTACGAAGATTCTTTTCAATATTATAGTTGATACTCTCTAATAATAAATTAACTTCTTTAATTTTATATAATCCAACCATTGCTAAGTTAGACTTAGGAATTTTAGGTTTTTCAATCACCTTGCTTACTAAACCTAATTCACTTCTTTCTACTACTCCAAATTTTCTTGGGTCATCTACCTTTTGTACTCCAAAACAAGAAAGTGGACTATCAATCATCGCATTTAAATCTACATCAAAAATGGTATCTCCTAATACAATGAAAATCCCCTCTGCATCACTAAGTACATCTCTTGCAGTCCATATTGCATGTCCCAACCCAAAACGTTCTTCTTGATTAACAAACTCCATCTTGAGATCTGGGTAATGTTTCTCAATAAAATTTTTTATTTTTTCGCCTAAGTAGCCAATAATAAAAACGAAGTCATTTACTCCTGCTTCTACTAGCTGATCGATGATAAATGAAATAATAGTTTTCCCTGCAACCGGAATCAATGGTTTAGGTTGCGTGTAGGTCAGCGGTCGAAGATTTGTACCTGCTCCAGCTACGGGAATTACTGCTTTCATAAAAAGAGTTACTTGGTTTTATTTTTTAGAAAAAAAAAATCCAACTTGATGTATTTTTAAAACGATAGAACTTTATTAAAGTTTAGTTTAAAAAATTCAATTTGTTTTTTTTCAAACGAACTCGAAATATAGGGATAATTTTTTGGAAAATCAGATTCAACTTTGTTTTAAAAAACAAAAAAAGCCTTGCTCAATGAAGCAAGGCTTTTATATATTTTTTGGTCGTTACTTGGAAAGTCTCGCTACAAATTACAATTTGGAAAATCGTTTTATCCTTCTAAGGCAGCAGCTCCACCAACAATTTCCGAAATTTCGCTAGTAATCGCTTCTTGACGAGCTTTGTTATAAATAATTTTCATTTCTTTGATTAACTCTTCTGCATTCTCCGTTGCTTTGTCCATTGCAGTCATTCGAGCACCATGTTCAGAAGCGTGAGTATCAAGTAAGAATTTTTGGAAAGTCGTTTGCAAAATACTTGGAACTAATTTTTCCAACAGTTCCTTTTCGTTCGGTTCAAAAATATAATCTGCTCTGTGCTTACTTTCACCTGAAGTTTCTAATTTTTTAACTGGTAAAAATTGATGCGTCTCAGCAAATTGCATTCCTGCATTTTTGAATCGACTGTAAGAAACAGTTACTGCATCAAATTCTTTTGCTTCAAAACCATCCATCAACATTTGAGAAACTTGAGCAATATTATCGAAACTAAGGTCGCTGAAAATTTCAACATAGTCATTCACGATTGTACAATCGGTGTAACGTTTTTTGAAATATTCGTATCCTTTCTTTCCAATACAAACAATTGTCAATTTTCCAGCAGCACGTTGTTTTGAAAATCTTTCTTCAATTATTGCTACTGCGGATTTGATGACATTTGAATTAAATGCACCTGCCAAACCTCTGTTAGAAGTTACTACAACTACTGCCGCACTTTCAACTACTCGCTCTTGTCCAAAAGTTGTATTAGCACCTCCTTCAATATTTGAAAGAATATTTTTCAACATATCATTCAACTTATTTGCATACGGACGCATCTGTACAATTGCATCTGTTGCCCGTCGCAATTTCGCTGCCGAAACCATCTTCATGGCTTTGGTGATTTGTTGTGTCGATTTAACCGACGAAATTCTATCTCTTACTTCTTTTAAATTAGCACCCATGGTTTCTAGAGTGTTTAGGTGTTATGTGTTTAAGTGCATATGTTTTTACGTTCTAGTGAACATTAATACATAAACACTCATACACATAAACACAATTTTTTATTTATACTGAGCAGACATATCTGCTGCCAATTTTTCTACTACTCCTGTTGCTTCAGGAGTCAATTTACCTGCTTTGAAAGTCTTCAACACTTCTGGGTGTTTTTGTTCCAAAGTAGTTAAAAACATTTCTTCAAACTCTTTTACCTTATTAACAGGTACATTTTGAAGTAAACCTTTTGAACCTAAGTAAATGATCGCAACTTGCTTTTCTACAGACATTGGAGAGTATTGCGCTTGCTTCAAGATTTCCACATTACGCTCTCCTTTTCCTAAAATGGCAGTTGTTGTAGCATCCAAATCAGAACCGAATTTAGAGAATGCCTCTAACTCTCGGTAAGATGCTTGATCCAACTTCAATGTACCAGATACTTTTTTCATTGACTTAATCTGAGCAGAACCTCCTACTCGTGATACTGATACCCCTACATTAATTGCAGGACGCACACCAGCGTTGAATAAGTTTGATTCCAAGAAAATCTGACCATCTGTAATCGAAATTACGTTGGTTGGAATATATGCAGATACATCACCCGCTTGAGTTTCAATGATCGGCAAAGCAGTCAATGATCCTCCTCCTTTTACGATTGGTTCTCCTTTCGCATCTTTTGCATTAGCCAAAGATTCAGGTAAATCATTCATGCTTCTTGCTATCTCATCATTAGCGATAATTTTTGCAGCACGCTCTAATAAACGAGAGTGTAAGTAAAAAACATCTCCAGGATATGCTTCCCGTCCTGGAGGTCGTCTAAGTAATAAAGATACTTCACGGTAGGCAACTGCTTGCTTTGATAAATCATCAAAAACAATCAATGCAGGTCGTCCTGTATCTCTGAAAAATTCTCCAATGGCAGCTCCAGCGAATGGTGCATAGAATTGAAGTGGTGCTGGATCAGCCGCAGAAGAAGATACAATTACAGTGTAATCCATTGCTCCATTTTCTTCCAATGTTTGAGCAACATTTGCAACTGTAGATGCTTTTTGACCTGAAGCTACATAGATGCAGAATACAGGTTCTCCTCTGTCGTAAAATTCTTTTTGATTGATGATAGTATCAACTGCGATGGCAGTCTTACCCGTTTGACGGTCACCAATAATTAACTCCCGTTGTCCTCTTCCAATTGGAATCATAGCATCGATTGCTTTGATACCAGTTTGAAGTGGTTCGTTTACAGGTTGTCTGTAAATTACACCAGGTGCCTTTCTTTCGATAGGCATTTGGTACGTTTTTCCTTCGATTGCACCTTTACCATCAATAGGTTCTCCAAGTGGATTTACCACTCGTCCAACCATTCCTTCTCCTACTTCAAGAGATGCAATACGATTAGTACGACGTACTTTAGAACCTTCTCGGATACCGTCACCTGCTCCTAACAATACAACTCCTACGTTATCTTCCTCAAGATTCAATACGATAGCTTGAACTCCAGTTTCGAATTCTACCAACTCCCCTGCTTGCGCTTGAGTAAGTCCGTAAACACGAGCGATACCGTCACCTACTTCTAGTACAGTACCTACTTCTTCGAGTTCTGCCGCAGTTTGAAAACCAGATAATTGCTGCTTTAAGATTGCGGATATTTCATCAGGTTTAACACCTACCATAATCTATAGATTTTATGATTAAAAAATATATTTATTTAAAAAAGTCAAATTCACAAGGTGACTTTGAGTCACCTTGTGAATAAGACATTATTTTAATTTACGTTACTAGTTAACTCTTTTTTGAGTTTTTTCAATCGTGTCGCAACACTTGCATCGTATAAACTATCTCCTACTTCGATTACAAATCCTCCAAGCAATGATGCATCTACTTTGGTTTCTATTTCAACTGTTCCTCCACCTTGAGTCATTTCAGAGCGAATTTTTTCTTTAATTTTTTCTAATGTCTCTTCTTTTAAAGGAGTGGCAGAAGTAACTGTTGCACTTGTGATGTTTTTGATACTTCTGTATTGATTAATAAATTCATCACAAATTTCAGGAAGATATTCTTCCCGACCTTTGGTCAAAACAATATTGGTAAAAGTCATCGTCATTTCATCAAAACTTTCTCCAAAAATCGCTTGAATAATACTACGTTTTTTTGGTGTATTGATAATAGGACTTTTAAGCATCATATACATATCTCTATTTTCGTTCGCTGTCTTGAAGGATTGAATATCCCCCAAAATAGTTTCTAATTTCCCTTGCTCTTGAGCTAAGTCAATTAAAGATTTTGCGTATCGTCCAGCTAATTTTGCTACTGACATCTTTTCAATTTTGAACCTGCCTTTGCCGGCAGGCAGGTTTTGAATGGTAAATTTTGAATGTAAAAACAATCAAATTTTAATATTCAAAATTAACTTAATTTAATATTTTCAATCAATTCATTCGTCAACGCTTCTTGATCTTCGTTGCTTGTGAGTTGTTTTTTGATGACTCTTTCTGCGATAGCTAAAGCGATTAAACTTGATTGGTTTTTCACTTCAGAAATCGCTACTTTCTTTTGACCTTCAATTTCCATCTTAGCATTTGCCATGATTCTCTCTGCTTCTTCTGTCGCTTTTACTTTTGCCTCTGCTACGATTTGATCTTTAGTCGCTTTGGCATCAGCAATAATTTGTGCTTGCTCTGCTTTGGCATCAGCAATCATTTTTGCATTGTCTACTTTTAAGTTAGCCATGTCAATCCGAGCTTTTTCGGCTTCATCCAATGCTTCTTGGATATCCGTATTTCTCTGACTCAACATATCGCTCATTGGTTTCTTAGCAGCTCTGATTATAAAAAACCAAAAAACCAAAAAGATTCCAGTTGTCCAAATGAACAAACCATAATCAGGATTTAAGAAAAAATCACTTATAGATAAAAACATAATATTTTGATTATGAATTAATGATTATAAGTTTAAGATTAATAACTCAGGATTTTTTTCAATCCAAAATCATTATTCCATAATCATCAATTTTGTTTTTAGTTTAATTTTATATCATTAATCAACCCATTTGCAAAAGACTCGTTATCGTCTTTTCCCATCAATTGTTTTTGAATAACTTTCTCAGCAATCTCTAAGGCAAACACACCTGAACTCTTTTTCAATTCCTTTAAAGCAGATGTTTTTTCCGCATTAATTTCAGTTCGAGCACTTCCAATAATTTTATTAGCTGCTACCTTTGCCTGATCTTTTGCATCATTGATGATTTGATCCTTTGCAGCTCTTGCTTCTTTCATAATCGCAGATTGTTCTCCACGAGCTTCCCCTAGAAACTTAGTACTTTCCTCTTTAAAACTTTCCATCTGCGCCCTTGCTTCTTTCGAATCTTCAATTGCTTTTTGGATACTGTTATCTCTTCGTTCCAATGCATCAATAATAGGTTTGAATGCAAAATTTCTCATGATGATCCAAAACAAACCAAAAATAACAACCGTCCAAAAAATCATTCCTGGATAAGGTCGTATCGGAGTAAATTCAGCTAGTAAAACCATTTCTAAATTTTATTTTTATTTAAATAACTTTTTTTGAGAACATGAATTCCGCCACCAACCGTGACGGAATTCAGTTCTTGCTTTTTGCTTCTCGGTGGATATTATCCTGCCAAGAAAGCCATTACGATTGCAATCAAAGCAGCACCCTCTACCAAAGCGGCAGTCAAAATCATGTTTGCACGGATGTCACCTACAGCCTCAGGCTGACGAGCGATTGCTTCCATAGCTTTAGCACCAATGTTACCAATACCAATACCAGCACCGATAACCGCTAAACCCATTCCAATTCCAGCGAATGAACTCATAATTGAATATATTTATATAGTTATAAAAAAAAGTTAAAATTCTAAATTAATGTGCAGCTGCATGTTCATGAGAATCTCCATGATCGTGATCATGTGCTTCTTCTGTTGAAGCATTCAAGTATGCTGCTGTCAATATTGTAAATACAAATGCTTGGATAAATGCAACTAACAACTCAATTGCCATCATAAACATTGTTAGTAAAACCGAACCTGCCGAAGTCATCCATGCAACGCCCTCTCCTGCTCCTTCTTTTGCGATAAAAATCAAACTCACAAAAATCACCATTACCATGTGTCCAGCGGTAATATTCGCAAACAAACGTAACATCAATGTTACAGGCTTGATAAATACTCCAAGAATCTCTACAGGTGTTAAGATTACAATTTTCAACCATGCTGGCACTCCTGGCATCCATACAACGTGTTCCCAGTAATGAGCATTTCCACTAAGGTTTACCACAAGGAAAGAAGCTATCGCTAATACTAATGTTACAGAAAGACTTCCTGAAACATTTGATCCTCCAAAAAATGGAATCTGACCAAATAAGTTTAATCCTAAAATGAAAAAGAAAATTGTCAATAAGAATGGTAAGAATTTTTTCCATTTTTTTCCTAAGAAAGGTTTAGCAACCTCATCTTGAATAAAAACAACCATTGGTTCAAAAAATCCTTGAATACCAGTTGGTGCTTTCCCGTCATTTGTTTTATATAATTTAGCAATTCTAAAAAAGACAAACATCATAAACAAACAAACTAGGATCATACTTACTACATTTTTTGTAATTGAGAAATCATAGAATGATGTAAATTCTCCTCCAAATACTCCAAAGTCCCAAGCTGTTTTATCTTCTAAATAAAATTTCTTTCCGCCTTTTAAAAAATAAGAAACCTCTTTCTCTTTCCCATCTACTGTTTTAGGCTCATGTCCAAAAATGTGATGATCGTGGCCATGGTCATCGTGAGAATCATGAGCGTGATCAGCAATTGGCATATGACCTTCCAACATTTCAGGAGTTGGGTTTGTAATTCGGTTAACTGTTCCTCCATTCAAAACATATCCATCTACAATATCACTTCCATCACCATGGTGTCCAACAAGATGAAATTTACCAGAAGAGAACATAGACCATTTCCCAGTATCTTTATTATATAAAATACAAGGTAGTGGAAAACTCCATGGTCCTATACTATAAACATTTGCATCAGCAATGTGATGGAATGCTGTTGCCTTAGCATCAAACTTTCCTCCTTCTGCTTGAGCAGTATTCGCGAAAGCTAAAAGAAGTCCAACAACTAATGCAAAAAATATCTTAGATAATTTCATATCGATCTGTTCAAAAAAGTGAATCTGAAATATATTTTTTCTCTTTGTAAAAATTTGATTTTTAAAAGTGCCAAATAATATTTTGTGCCTCCACTAAAAATCGGTGCAAAGGTAGTTATTCCTTCTAGTTTTTAAAAACTTAAAAACTCTTTTTTACACTTATTTTTTGTTTTTTTTTCTTTTCCATGACCTTTTTATCCACATTCCTGTTTTTTGTTTTTTTTATAAAAAAATGGCTAACACGAATTATATCGCATTAGCCATTTTTTATATTTATAAATTCTACGAATTGCTTATCTCGCAAAATTTACTGCTCTTGTTTCTCGAATCACCGTTACTTTCACTTGTCCAGGATATTGCATTTCATCTTGAATCTTTTGAGAAATCATAAACGATAAATCTTCTGCATATTGATCAGTTACTTATCACTTTCAACAATAACTCGAAGTTCTCGACCAGCTTGCATCGCATATGCTTTTTGAACATTATCATGAGCCAATGCTAAATCCTCTAATTCACCAATTCGTTTTAAGTAACTTTCTAAAATTTCTCGTCTTGCTCCTGGCCGTGCTCCTGAAATGGCATCACATGCTTGAACGATTGGAGAAATAATATTATTCATTTCGATTTCGTCGTGGTGCGCTCCAACTGCATTGCAGATCACCGCATTCTCACCATGCTTTTCACAAATCTTCATTCCAAGCGGTGCGTGAGGCAATTCAGAATCTTCCTCTGACACTTTTCCAATATCATGTAAAAGTCCTGCTCGTTTTGCCATCTTAACTTGCTTAGGATTCAATCCTAATTCTGCTGCCATGCTTGCACATAAGTATGCCGTCTCGATAGAGTGCTTCAATAAGTTTTGACCATAAGATGATCGGAAACGCATTCGCCCAACCATTTTCACCAAATAAGCATTCAAACCGTGGATGTCTAATTCCATTACTGTTCGTTGTCCGATTTCGACAATTTGCTCGTCGAGTTCTTTTCGAGTTTTAGCTACAACTTCTTCAATTCGAGCTGGGTGGATTCTTCCATCTGCTACCAATCGTTTCAATGACAATCGACAAACTTCTCTTCGAATCGCATCAAAACCAGAAATGATAATTGCTTCAGGTGTGTCATCTACCACAATCTCTGCTCCTGTTGCTGCTTCCAAAGCTCGAATATTTCGACCTTCTCGACCAATGATCTGACCTTTCAAATCATCTGATTCTAAATTAAAAACTGAAACGGTATTCTCAATGGTGTATTCCGCACACATTCTTTGAATGGATTGGATGACGATTTTTTTAGCTTCTTTGTTGGCATCAACTTTTGCTTGAGCGATCGTATCTTTTACGATTGTCATCGCATCCATCTCTGCTTTTGATTTTACAGCTTGTAGTAATTCTTCTTTTGCGTCAGCTTCAGTCAAGTTAGCTACTTTTTCCAATGCTTCGATATGCTTCTGATTCGCATTTTCCAAATCATCTTTTTTCTTCGAAACAATTTTTAATTGCTTATCTAAATTTCCACGAATTGTTTTTAACTCAGCTTCTTTTGTTTCAAAATCAGATTTTTTGCTATCCAAAGATTGCAGTTGACTTTTGATTTTATCTTGCTTCTGTTTTAATCCGTTTTCCAAATTTTTGATTTCCATCTCCCGTTCTTTCATTGCTACTTTTTGATCACCTTTGTAGCTTTCGAAGTCGGATTTTAATCGAGAAAATTTGTCCTTTGCTTCGCCAATTTTCTTTCGCTTGATGCTTTCGTTTTTCTTCTCAGCAGCAGCTTCGATGTCTTTGGCCTTTAATCTGGCAGCTGTAATTTTTTCTTCTGCTTCTCTTTCAGCGGCTTCTAGTTTGGGTTTGATGGAAGATGTTTTTGCAAAAAATCCTCCAACTACCCCAAGTACTAATGCTACGACTATTCCAATTATGGCTTCTAGTCCCATGTTCTTTTAAATTTAATTTATATATGAAAAAATAGATTTGAAAGATTGTGTTAATGTGTATGAGTATAATATGCGTTTATGTTTTTGTAACACATACACATTAATACTTATCAAACATTTACACATAAGAAGAGCAATTGGCGGTTTAGCCAAGAAGAGAATCGAGCAATCCATCTAATTGATGGATTTTATCAGAAAGGTCAGCACCGGGAGTCATTTCTTTATCCGTTTGTGCTTTGTGAAAGTCAACTGCATAAGTTAGGAGGGTCATTGCAAGACAATCTTGTTTGTCTTTTTTGATATAAGTCAACTGAAATTTGTTGATTTTTTCATTGACATCCTTAACGATTTTACGAATTGTATGCTCATCGCCTGCCTTTATTTTCAAAGGGTAGGGACGGCCTGCAATTAGTACTGTTATATTTAAGGTGTCTTGTCCTTCCATCACTTTAACTGTTTTTTAGTCGGTCAATACATTTATCAATATCTTTGATGTATTGTTCGATTTCTTTCCTTAATTTCTTAGAATGCTCGGGGTCATCCTCTTTTTTCTCCTCTAAAGCTAGAGTCGTTTTCTCTAACTTATTTTCCAAATCATTGGTTTTATTACTGTACTTCGATAACTCCGTTCGGAGTTTATTATTTTCTTCTAAATATTTATCTCTTTCTTTTTGGGCACGGTCGAGTCGTAAAGCCATTTGCTTGACTTTCATTTCGATAGTGTCCATTTTTTCTGATAAATTCATTTTGTAATTTTGAAAGATGAATTTTGAATTTTGAATCTGTCCTCGCTATTGTTAACCAGAATTTTGAATTCCTCTCTATATTTTTTTGTGTAACACAATTGTGGGAACACATTCAAAATTTTTCATTCAAAATTCAAAATTACCTACGAATAACTGCGCCCAACTTACTCTCGTAAGTCTGAATCAACTGATTCATTATTTTTTCAATCTCTTTATCCTTCAACGTTTTTGTTGGATCTTCGAAAATATAACTAACTGAGTAGGATTTTTTACCTGCACCGAGCTGTTCTTCATTTTCGTACACATCGAATAAATTGATGTCTTTTAATAATTTCTTTCCTGCTTTTTGGGCAATTGCTGAAATTTGGTCAAAATTAACAGATTTTTCTATAACTAGTGCTAAATCTCTACGAATAGATGGAAATTTTGTTATTTCTGTAAAGTTGATCTTATGTTTACGCAAAGCTTTAAGAATAGATGCCCAATTAATATCCGCAAAAAATACTTCTTGTTTGATCCCCATTTCTTTGAGGATCTTAGTTTGTACTTTTCCAAAAGTAACTAACTCTTGCTGACCACGATGGTATTTTAAACCATAATTAAATACATTATCTTGGATGGCAGTCTGTTGGAATTTTTGAATTCCTAACCTTTCCAATAAGTTATTCACATAAGTTTTTAAGGAAAAAAACGAAACTTTCGCTTTGTCTTGATTTAACCAACTTTCCTCGAATCGTTGTCCCGTCATCAATAGACTTAAATGTGCATTTTCTTGATATGGAAATTCTCCTTCTGCTAATTTTTTATATGTGTTGCCAAATTCAAATAATTTGACATTTCCATTTTGTCGATTTTGATTATGTAAGATTGCTTCCAATCCGCCAATCAAAATACTCGCTCTCATCACATCCAAATGAATATTGGAAGTATTATTTACAAAAACCAATTCGTTTTCAGGAACTGGAATCATCGTTTGATAATATTTGGATTGCGTGAGCGACAAAGCCATCATTTCGCTAAATCCATTTCCAGTCAAAAATGCGCTGGTGATATTTTGAACTTTTCCTTTGTCCACTCCTGTGCGAAGTGTAACTGCACTTCGGATTTGATTGGAAACTGGAACTTTGTTAAATCCATAAATTCTAAGGATTTCTTCAATCACATCAACTTCTCGAAGTACATCTGCTTTGTTCGTTGGAATCGCTACTTTCATTCCTTCGTCAGTTTCTGTCAAAACATCAATCTCCATTGCCTCGAAAATATCTCGCACTTCTTTTGGAGAAATTTCTACTCCGATCAAACGATTCACATTTTTTAAAGTGATGTCAATTTCTTTTTTTCCAATCTTATTTGGATAAACATCTATTACTTCTGAAGCAATCTCGCCTCCTCCGTATTCCTGAATTAATAATGCTGCTCTTTTCAAAGCGTATAAAGTAACATTTGGGTCACTTCCTTTTTCAAAAACTTTGACAGCATCGGTAAATAACAAATGTCGAGTACTTGTTCGTCGAGTCATCTTCGCATGAAAATGAGCTGACTCCAAAAAAATATTGGTCGTTCCGTCTGTCACGCCTGAATTTAATCCACCGAAAACTCCTGCGATACACATTCCTTTTTCATTGCCATCGCAAATTATTAAATCCTCTGCGTGTAATTTTCGCTCCACTTCATCTAAACTTAAAAATGGCGTTCCTGCTGGTAGCTTTTTAACAATCACTTTTTTGTCTGCAATTTTATCTGCGTCAAAAGCATGCAATGGTTGCCCCAATTCATGCAACACAAAATTTGTGATATCGACAATATTATTGATCGGTCGAACGCCCAAAGCATTCAATCTAGTTTTGATCCAATCAGGTGATTCTTGAATTTTTACACCTTTTATAGTGACTCCTGAATATCGAGGACAAGCTTCGGTATCTTCGACAATTACTTCAATTGGAAAAGAATTATTATGCACTTTGAAATTATCCACAGATGGCATATTGACCACTCCATCTCCGCCATAATTTATTTTTAGGGCTGCCGCCAAATCTTTGGCAGAACCAGTTTGAGAAGTTGCGTCGGAACGATTTGGTGTCAAACCAATTTCATAAACTACGTCATTTTCTATTTCAAAATAATCTTTTGCCAAAGAACCAACTGCTACTTCTTCTGGCAAAACAAGGATTCCATCATGGCTATCTCCCAAACCTAATTCATCTTCCGCACAGATCATTCCTTCGGAAACTTCCCCTCGGATTTTTCCTTTTTTGATTTTAAAAGAACCGCCTTCTTTATCATATAAAGTTGTTCCGATAGTTGCGACTAAAACTTTTTGACCAACAGCTACATTTGGTGCGCCGCAAACGATTTGCAAATCTTCTTCACCACCAATGTTCACTTTGGTCAATGATAGTTTATCTGCACCAGGATGTTTTTTGCATTCTTTGACATGTCCGACGACGATGCCTTCGAGTCCGCCTTTGATACTTTCAATCTCTTCCAAACCTTCTACTTCCAAACCAATATCGGTTAATATTTCAGAAATTTTTTCTGCTGGTAAATTTACTTTTGTGTATTCTTTGAGCCAGTTGAGTGATACTTTCATTGTTAATTTTGAAGGATAAAATTTTGAATTTTGAATTTGTTCTCGCTTTTAATGAGTTACAATTTTAAAATTCATCACTCTATCGTATATCTTTTTTTTATAAAAAAATCTTGATTTGAGGGCGCAAAGATAGGGATTTATTTTGTTTGTGGGAAAGGGTATTTTTGAAGCAAAAATAACATGTGGTGGTCTGCTTCATCTGACCGTAAAGATGGACAAACTAGGTTTATAAAAAAGGATGATTAAATGGCTGTTTTTAAACAATCTTGTTGGGTATTTTTTTTACGGTCAGGTGAAGCAGACCACCACATTAGAGTTTTGACGAAAATAAAAAATGCTCGCACCAAAACTGGTACGAGCATTTTCAGAACACTCTTTTTCCTATTTTTTTATTAAAAAAAATTACAATTTAGCGTGTTCCATTTTCAACTCATTCATCACATTATCTAGGTTGCTTTCCAATATTTCCATTTTTGTTGAAATCATAGAAACATTACTTCCTCCATCTTTACACAAAGTTTCAACATCCGTATTTGCAACGGTCATTGCATCACTTCCAACAAATGATAATGTTGATTTCATTTTGTGAGCAACGGAAGATAATTCTTTCCATTTTCCTGAGTTGGTCAATTCTCGCATTTTAGCAAGCTCCGAAGGTAATTCCTCAAAAAGCATATCTAACATAACTTTTTTCATTTCTAAGTCTCCGTCAGACATCATGTCGAGGTAATCTAAATTGATAAAACTATACACTTTTACTTCCATCTTAAATATATTTTAATTTTTTTGATGAGCCAACAAATTTATTTACGGAGGATTATCAAAAACGTTTTACTTTTTTATAATTGTTTCAAAATTGATTTTCTAAAAAAATTACCCTCGCCCATTTCCATTGTTCACATACTGTGCAATTTTCCCAAAAAGCTGTTCTGGTTTGAATGGTTTTAAAACAAAATCATCCATTCCATACTCTCTGTAAGAATGATCTTTGGCAATATTGGCATGAGCAGTCATCGCAAGGATTGGCATATTGGCAATCTCAGGGGGCATGTTCATTCGAATATATTGAGTCGCTTCGTAGCCATCCATAATGGGCATTTGAATATCCATCAAAACAATGTCGTATTTTTTTGCCTTGACTGCCTCCACTCCAAGTTGACCATTGTCAGCAATTGTGATATCAATATCCGTCCATTTTTTCTGCAAAGTCTTTTTCGCCACCATTTGATTCAGTTTATTATCTTCTACCAAAAGTAACCTGATTGGTCGATCAAGATGAATCGTATCATCTAATTCAGGTGTTGGAGCAGATGCCTCTTCCTTACTTCCAATATCAAAAACTAAATCGAAAAGAAACGTTGATCCTTGCCCTTCCACACTTTTTGCTGCGATTTTTCCTCCTTGCTGCTCCACCAAATTTTTAGCAATAGAAAGTCCCAACCCTGTTCCTTCATAGATTCTATCCTTTGTTCGGATTCGAGTAAATGTTTCGAAAACTGCTGCCACTTTATCTTTTGGAATTCCGATTCCAGTATCTTCCACTTCAAATTTTAAGAATACATTATCATCTCCATCATACAGATTTGACACTCGAATATTAACAGAACCTGTGTCGGTAAATTTCACCGCATTTCCTACCAAATTATAGAGTACCTGATTCAATCTTAAATTATCTCCTTTGATAAACTGTGGAACGTTTTCTTGGATATCAACAATGAGTTTTAGATTTTTCTCATCTACTTTATATTGCATTACATTGACCAAATTTTTTAATAATTCTTTGAGGTCAAAGTCTTTATTCTCAAATTTAATTTTACCATTTTCCAAAGTAGAAATTTCCAAAATATCATTGACGATTCCCAAAAGTAATTCTGATGATTGCTTAATCGAACTGATATAATTAAATTGTTCAGGATCGAGTTCTGTCTGAATAACCAAGTTACTCATTCCCAAAATCGCATTCATTGGAGTCCTCATTTCATGGCTGATACTTGCAATAAATTTCTCTTTCATTTTAGCAGAAGTGCGCGCTAAATCTCTTGCTTTTCGAAGTGCTTCTGCTTGTTTTCTTTCGGTAATATCTCGAATTACTCCATTGTAACTTTCTTCTGTTTCAGAGTCGAGCATAGTTGCTGTAATCAAACAATATCTTTTTTCGCCATCCTTTCTTTGCATCTCCACCTCAAAATCTTGAACGTCTTTATTTCTTTTTAGCCGATCAAAAAATTGATCCATTCCTTTTTCAGAGGTGATCAAATTATGGATGTTGAGATCTGAAATTTCTTCTTTTGTATAACCCAACAGTTCCACCAAGGCTTGATTAAATGCTTCACATTTTCCATCCATGGTACAGATGTAAATCGGGTCTTTTGATTTATTAAAAAAGTCTTGATATTTTTCTTGACTTTTTAAAAGTGCGTCTTCCGATTTTTTTCGTTCAGTAATATCTTGCATGATCCCAGTCAAAATCACTCTACTTTCAGCACTTATACTTGCTTTACATTGAATAAAAACATCTCGATAACCACCTTCAATTTTTGGAATTCGAATATCTTTCCGAATACTTCTATCTTGATTTGCTAAAGCTTCCTGATGAATCTCATTGAGCTCTCGAAAAGGATGATTTTCTTTTAAAATATCTACATAGTTCAACCCTTTTTTTCGAGGTTCTAAATCAAAAATTCTATAAATCTGATCTGACGCTATAAACTCCTCCGTCATTGGATTATATTCCCAGTTTCCAATATTTGCAATTCGCTGAGTCTCCTCCAATCTCTTTAAAACTAAAGTACGTTCGATAGAATACCGAAGTGATTTGGACAATTGATCTGAGTCAAATGCACCTTTGATCAAGAAATCCTGAGCACCTGCTTTTACAGAATTGATTCCTAAACTTTTGTCTTGCAGACCAGTCAGAACGATGACATTATTATCTGGATATTTGGCAAGTAGGGTTTCAAGCGTTTCAAAACCTCGACTATCTGGAAGCGTTAAATCTAATAAAATAGCTGCAAAATCATCCGCTTCTTCTAGCGAGGCCATTCCATCTGCTAAAGTGACTTTATTGGTGATTTTACAATTGAGCAAATCTGACTCACCCAATAAAATTTCCACAAGGCGAGCATCTCCTGGATTATCTTCGATCAATAAAATCTTATTATGTGGTTCGTAGTTTGACATCTGCTGAATTGTTTTGGCATCTTGTACAATTGAACCTTCTAAATTACTTGTTCCGTTTGAAAAAAAACTATTATCCAAAATATTAAATTTTATTGAGAATTAAAAAATTGGTTTTAGATAGTCGAAATCTTGGATATCGGATATTGAAAATTTTTATCATAAAAAATGATTTATCAATTCATATTTTCTTATCAACCAGATAAGCTTAAATGCTTAAAATTTCAAATCTCTTTAGATACGAGGTAAGAACACAAAATTTGCTCCAAATTCGTCTAGTACGAAGAGGCACAAAAATTTAGATGGGTTTTTATATATTTTAGTGAATCGATTTACTCGACTTGATTCGATAACTTGCTTGGTAGAGAATTCTTCCAATGTGGATAAATTGACTAACCATTCGTTAGGTGTATTGATTTCATTTTTAAGAGAAATACCTAATTCAAGGGGTTCTTTGTGTAGTACGAAAATTGGGTACTTCGATATTTCTTGCGCCAAAACGGTATCAACTGCTTTGCCCAAAATAGCTTTGTAAGGGGAAATTATATTTTCTAATTTTTCGTAATTCCTTTCTTTTTCCATAAGTACTTCGAAACTCCTGCTTCGATTTTATTTTTGATAAAATTATCTCAAGGGGTTAAATAACTATTTTTTCAATTCCAACAATGCCACCGTTTCGATGTGAGGCGTTTGTGGAAACATATCGACTGCTTGCACTTTTTTAACATCATATTTTTCTTTCAATAAATTCAAATCTCGTGCTTGCGTGGATGGTTTACAACTCATGTAAACAATTTTTGGTGCTTCTAATTCGAGCAACATTTCCACTACTTTTGCATGCATTCCTGGTCGTGGAGGATCGGTGATAACTACATCTGGTTTTCCATGTTTTTCAGAAAATTCTGCAGTCAAAATATCTTTTACATCACCTGCATAAAAAACCGAATTGATTATATTATTTCGTTCACTATTCGCTTTGGCATCTTCGATTGCTGCTTCGACTTCTTCGATACCGACGACTTGTTTGCAATCCTCGGCAAGGTATAATCCGATACTCCCCAGACCTGTGTACAAATCGTAAACATTCTCTTCGCCAGAGAGTCCTGCAAATTCTTTTACCACATCAAAAAGTCGAATAGCTTGCTTGGTATTTGTTTGAAAAAATGATTTTGGCCCGATCTCAAATTTCACTTTTCCAAGGTATTCTTCAATCGTTTTTTTACCAAAAAAATGATTCATTTCCAAGTCAAACCAAGAGTCGTTTACTTTTTTATTTATTGTAAAATACACGCAAGTCAAGGAAGGATTTTTTTCTAAAACTGCATTTAAAAGTTTGTCGATTTTCTCTTGTTCATTTTCACCTACACTTAGTACTAACATCACCTCGCCTGTGGTCGAAGTTCGTACTATCATATTGCGGAGAAATCCTATATTTTTTCGAACATCATAAAAAGTGAGTCCTTGCTCCAATGCAATCTCTTTGAATGAATTCCTTAACGAATTCGAAGGATCTGCCTGCAAGTGACATTTATTAATATTTAAAATTTTATCAAAAGCACCTGCTCGATGAAACCCTAAAACATCCTCTACATTTGAAATATCACTATTCAATTCTTCATAGGTTAGCCATCTTTTATTGGAAAAAGAGAACTCCAATTTGTTACGATAAAAAGCAGTTTCTTCGCAAGGCAGAATATCTCGAAATTCTTCGATTTCTACTTTCCCAATTCGACGCAGCGCATTGTCAACGATACCTTGTTTGAACTCCAATTGTTTGGCATATGGAATGTGTTGAAATTTGCAACCTCCGCAAGTTCCGAAGTGCTCACAAAAAGGTTCGACGCGATCTTCTGAGTATTTTTTTATTTCTTTGACAGAACCTAAAAGATAGCCTTTTCTCTTTTTATAAACTAACACATCGACCACATCTCCTGGGGCAACATCTTCGACAAATATAACTTGTCCTTCTTCACTTTTGGCAACATATTTACCTCGGTCAGCGATGTCGATAATCGTTAGGTTTTCGATTAATTTCTTTTTGAATTTTCTTGCCATTTGCTTCTTTTCTCTTTTGTAAATGTATTGTTATGTGAAAACTTTACTTGCTTTTTTTTTGCAACGACTTGGAATGTCGTCGTACGGTTATCGAGTTAGAACGATATAATCTCGGATGAGTGTTTTTAGAAATTCAATTTTATTTAGAGGCATTTCATCTAAATCTAATTCATCTTTTAATCTTATTACTAAATCGTTGACCACCTCTCGATGTGCTTGATTTCGATATAGTCTGGAACGAGTGATTATTGATTTGATCAACAACATATCTTGCTCACTTAATTTTCGAACATCTGGAAATTGAGGTTCGTAATCTTCTATAGAATTGATTTTTAAAATATCTTCCAAACGAAATCTTAAATTAAATCGAACTCGAATCACCGTTGTGTTGGCAGTCAAATCTCCTAGCCGTTGACTTTTGGCAGAGGAACTAATCAACAGATTTGCGACTACGCCAAACGAAAATAAAACATCAATGATATAAAAAACGGAACGCAATAAATATTCACTCAATCCTGGTTCTTGTCCATCCAAGCGAACCACTTTTATGCCTACTGCTTTTTTTCCCCAGGATTGTCCATCTGCAATGATTTCTGAAAACAATTGATAAAAAACAAAAAAGCTAAACAGTACCACCGCTCTCAATGCATAACTTTCTACATTTAAAAAAATGTCTCGAAAGCCAGCCGTCAAGGTGAAATATAAAATTGAAAAAGCGACATATACAATTACAAAGTCAATAAAAAATGCCAAGATGCGTTCCCGCAAAGTAGCTAGCTCATACTCAATCGTAACATTTTGTGTGGTTCTAATATCTATCGTTTTCATATTACTTTCATCTGTTAGAGCTTGTTGGAGAATTAGATTTTGAGCAAAAAATAATTCATCTTTAGTAGGAATTTAATTTTCCAATAAGCTCTTAGTCTTAATTATCAATCGGACAATCTTTAAATTTTGTAATGAAATACAAAAATGTGGATTTTTGTTAATATTTTTAGGTTTAAATTAGTTTTAATTCTGAATGATAAATTTTGAATTTTGAATGTCCCCAAAAATGGCTTTCCTAAATTTCAAGATTCTCCTTGTAAAATAACATTAAATCAAAATAACAATCTAATCGTTAGATTGCTATTGTCATTGAAATTTTGATTGACATTGATATTGCCATTTTTTAAATCTTATATTATAAAAAGCTATGCGTGAAACAAGTTTCATCAAACAAAATAAAGAAAAGTGGAAAGAGTTTGAGCAAGACCTCAGCAAAGAGAATGTTGATCCTGACAAAATGAGCGACCTCTTTATTCAAATCACCGATGACCTTTCTTACTCTCGTACTTTTTATCCAAATCGTTCGGTTAGGGTATATCTTAATAATATAGCTCAACAGATTTTTTATTCTATTTATAAAAATCGAAAAACTCAACTGGGACGATTTTCCTATTTTTGGACACATGAGTTGCCTTATGTAGTTTGGGAATCTCGACGAGAATTTCGATTAGCCTTTTGGGTTTTTATGTTAGCATTTGGAATTGGAATGTTGTCGTGTGCGATGGATGCGGAATTTCCAAGAATGGTTTTGGGAGATGATTACGTGGATATGACGATTGAAAACATTGAATCGGGAGATCCAATGGCAGTTTATAAACAACGAGGCGAATTGGGGATGTCGGTCGGAATTACGATTAATAATTTGTGGGTTGCATTTCAGACGTTTGCTTTGGGGGTGTTTTTCGCATTGGGCACTTTATTTTATTTAGTGAAAAATGCCATCATGGTGGGTGCTTTCCAATATTTTTTCTATGAGCAAGGAGTTTTCCTTGAGTCCTTTTTGACAATTTGGATTCATGGTACTTTGGAAATTTCGGCAATCGTAATTGCTGCGGCGGCAGGACTCACGATGGGCAAAGGTTTAGTTTTCCCCGGAACGTTAACTCGAATGCAAGCCTTCCAAATTTCTGCTCGACGTGGCGTAAAAATTATGATGGGCATTGTTCCGATTTTTATCATCGCTGGATTTCTCGAAGGATACCTTACTCGGCAAACGGAAACGCCTGACATCATTCGAGGACTTTTTATTTTGGCTTGTTTGTCATTTGTTATTTTATATTTTTGGTGGTTGCCAAATAAAAGAGGCAAAGAAGGATTATTAATTCCGCCAAAAGAAGGTCGATTGCCTGCTGACAATAATCAGTTAATTGATTTTACTCGCATCAAATCTTCAGGGGAAGTATTCTCTGATGTTTTTGTTTTTTATAAAAAAAATATTCTTGCCATTGGTGGATTAGCTTTAGCGAGTGCATTATTTTATTCGGGAATGGTCTTCAGTTTTACGCCTGATGCTCCCACCGATTTATTTTCATTTCCTCAAACAAATACATCTCAGGGAGATGAATTTATGTCCATCTTCGAATATTTGATTATAAAATTCGTAGCATATATTGTAGTGATCCACAGTTTTTTTGTCAATGAAGCAGTTCCATTTTTAATTATTTTAAATACATTTATTTTCTCCTGTTTGACTTTTGTGAGTTTTACTTATCTGATTAAAACATCTGAAAAAGGAGAACTACAATTGGAAGAGGAACGACCTGCCAAAACGACGATGTATCATGTTTTGAATTTTGCAAAAATAGCAGCAGTCATCCTTATCATGAATTTATTTTTGATGACGAGTGATTGGTACACCGTAGTTTTGATTATTCCATTTGTCTTTCCCGTTTTGATTTTGTGGATGTATATAATGTGTAAAGAAAATATTGGACTCCTCACCGGACTTGGTCAAACCTTTAATTTATTAAAAGGTTCCGTTGGAAAATTGATAGGAACATATATGTTGACTTTGACGATTGGAGCTTCATTTTTTATGATTACAGATACTTCGTTGATTTGGATTTATATCAAGTTGGTGAGTATGAATTTAGTATTGACGCAAAATTTGATGGATCAATTTGCAGTAATTTCATTGACGTTTATTTCGACAGCAGTTTTGTATTTGATCTATCCACTATTGATTTGTGGCGTTGGATTATTATATCATACACTTTTAGAAATCAAGGAAGCTCCTACTTTGAAAAATCGTATTCAGAATATTGGAAATAGACGAGTGATTCAAGGAATGATTAGGGAGTAGAAAATGTTTTGCGGTTGCTACTCACAAGGTGACTTCGAAGTCACCTTGTGAGTATTACAATCTAACTTTTATTAAAAAAAGCTAAAAAATAATTTGATGTTTAATTTTTTCAAAAAACATAACAATACATTTACAAAATCTATCTGGGTTTTGTTATTTGTATTTTTTTGTACCAATCTAGCTTTTTCTTTTCAAGACTCTGTAGAAGAATATTCTCCACGGGAGGATTATTTACAAAGTGAATTTGTAGAAAAAGAAATGAGTGAATCAACTTGGTCAAATGCTAAATCAGGATTGGATTACAGCAATCACAAAACAAATAAAAAGAAGAAAAAAGATGACACCAACGAAATGGTAAGAGGTGATGAATTCTCCGATGAGGACGAGGAGGAAGATTCTGTACTTCCCGCAGACGGTAGTTTTTGGAGTGGGTTTTTTAAATTTTTATTTATTGCGATGGCAGTAATTATTTTGGCATTTATTATTGCGAATATGGTTGGAGCAGAAGGTTGGGCATTGGCACCGAGCAATAAAAAAATAAAACCACAAGCTGCTATTCCAATTACTTTGGCTAATATCGAAGAGAGAATTCACGAGTCTGATTTGGATCGATATATTCGAGAAGCGCTAGATAAAGAAAATTATCCAATGGCTGTCAGGTTATATTATTTAGCGATTATCAAAGAACTGTCTTTGAAAAAATGGATCAAATGGAAAAAAGATAAAACTAATCGAGACTATATTCGAGAGTTGAGTACTACAGATTGGCATTCGAATTTTAGATCAGTAACTGCCATGTTTGAAAAAGTGTGGTATGGAAAACAAGAATTAGGTGGAATGGATTTTAAATCAAGTGTTCAACCTCAATTCCAAAATATGTTGAAAGAAACTCAGCAAGCAAAAAAGAAAAATTAAGACATTTATTCGGTGGACGGAAAACGGCAGACAGGTATCGTACATTTTTTTTCAAAAAAAAATGATCATTAACCATTAATCATTAACCATTATTTCAAATGGCAGATAAAAAACCATTTTACATCTTAGGAGTTGCGGCAGCGGTGTTGTTATTGCTTTTCATTTTTTTGGGAAGTGGTGGAAGTAATTATGATTGGTCAGAAAATTACGAAGCAGAAAGCAAAGAACCTTATGGAAGTTTTGTCATTCACGAAGTGTTGAGTGATTACTTTCCTAACAATAGTTTTACGGAAATTAAGAAAGGTCTTTTTGAAGAATTACCAACAACTAAAGACGTTAAAAGTAATTATGTTTTCATTGGAGAAAGTATGTTTTTGGATTCTTCGGATGTGGCATCTTTATTAAATTATGTACTTGAAGGAAATACCGCATTTATTTCAAGCAAGACTATTCCGTTTGATTTGATGTTTGAATTGTATTACCAAGAATGTAATTATGAACCTTGGGATGATTATGCAGTCCTTACTGATACGACCGTTAATTTTAACTTCCTTCATCCTCAATTACAAAACGAAAAAGGTTTTTCCTACAAATTTTTAGATGAAAATAAACCTGTTGCTTACGGTTGGAATTATATTGACAGCGCCTATTTTTGTGAAGAGCCACATAGTATTGTTCAACTAGGCACCATTAATAATCAAGTCAATTTTGCCAAAAAAGAATATGGATCAAATGGTGGTGCATTCTATTTGCACACTACTCCTATTACTTTTACCAACCTTAATTTACTTCCAAAAAAAGGAATAGCATATGCCAACAAAGTTTTTTCCCACTTAAACGAAGGGGATATTTATTGGGATGAATATAGTCGAGTAGGCGAAGGATTTGGGCGAGCTTATAATCAAAGACGAAGCGGCAGAAATAATCGAACAATTGCTTCGGAAGAATCTTTGAAATATATTTTAGCACAACCAAGTTTAGCTTGGGCTTGGTACTTGATGATTGGAATGGGATTTTTATATTTGTTTTTTAGAGCAAAAAGAAAACAACGAATCATTCCAGTTTTGGAAAGAAATGAAAATACCTCTTTTGAATTTATTTCTACGATTGGTCGATTATACTTTCTGCAAAATGATCATAAAAAATTATGTCAACAAAAAATGAAATTGTTTTACGCTTACATTCGTGATCGTTATAATCTCAACACGACAAAAGTGGATGATGATTTTATGACAAAATTGATTGCCAAATCTGAAGTACCTTCTCCCGTTCTGAAAAATATTTTTGATTTTTATAAAAACATTAAGTCCTCGCCGTTTGTTTCTGAACAAACATTGATTGATTTTCATTTGCGGATGGATGAGTTTTATAAAAATTGTAAATAGGTGTCAGAGATAATTTGAATATCGAATAACGATTTCAGGACAAGGATTTGAGAAGTTTTGAGGAAACCTCACATGGTAAACCTTGAGCAGTTTCGCCAAAACTTCTCAAATCCTTGTTCGATATTCAAATATTTACTCGTCGAAATCCCTTCCTCGTTTTTCCCAAAAATGATTACCTTTCACTTCATTTTTGTGAAAAAAAAATTTTAGTTAAAGATATGATGCGATTAACAGATGTCGTCAAGAATTTAATCATTATAAATGTGATTCTTTTTGTAGTCACAATGATGATGATGCCTCAGATAAGTGGTTGGTTAATATTTCATTACCCTGGAGCAAATTACAATGGTATTGGTTTTCAACCTTTGCAAATCGTTACTCATATGTTCATGCACGGATCAATCATGCACATACTATTTAATATGGTGATGCTTGCATTTCTCGGTCCTCCATTGGAGATGACATGGGGTCCAAAAAAGTTTTTATTCTTCTATCTTTTCGCTGGACTTGGATCACTTGCGCTACATGTATTTGTCAATTATATTGAAATTCAAAATGGTGGTGCTCCAGGATCAGTATTAGGTGCCTCTGGCGCAGTAATGGGAACCTTAGTGGGATTTGGTTATAATTTTCCAAATCAAAAAATGCGACTACTTTTTCCTCCAATTACTTTGACTGCAAAACAATTAACGATTGGTTATATCGCACTTGATTTAGGATTAGGAATATTTTCAAGTGGAACAGGTATTGCTCATTTTGCTCATCTTGGGGGAGCATTGTTCGGATTTCTTTTAATTCAATATTGGAACAAATTCGGTTCAAGGTTATAATTTGTTTTTTACCAAAATGCAACTCATTTCAAAAATGAATGTTTAAATAAAGATGTCTTTGAAAACAGTAAATTGAAAATACATTTGTTATATTTTCATCAAGTGTTTAGTTTTGTGGGCATTAAAAAAAAAATTTTAATTATGGTTACCTCCATTTGGGACGATTTAAAAAAAGAGTTTAGCTCTGGGAATATGATCACTCGTTTGATTATAATCAACGTGGTGATATTTGTGGTAATCAATTTAATCAAAGTAGGATTCTCTATCACCTATTCTGGCGAATCTTCACTCACCAATGGTTTTCGTGATTTTTTACATTTATTTTGCATGTCATCTGATGGTTGGTTTGTCTTAACTCATCCTTGGACTATTATCACGAGTATGTTTTTGCATGAAGGATTTTGGCATATCGTCTGGAACATGTTATTCCTATATTGGTTTGGAAAAATCGTTGGAGGATTTATAGGAGATCATCATATTTTGCCATTGTATTTATTAAGTGGACTTGCTGGAGGAGCTGCCTTTTATCTAAGTGATGTATTGATTTATGGCGATACTAATTTTGCATTGGGAGCATCTGGAGCGGTCAATGGAATCATTCTCGCCTCTGCGATCATTGCTCCTGATTACATCATGCGATTGCTATTTATTGGCGATGTCAAACTCAAATATATTGTAGCGGTTTTACTTTTCTTAGATATTATTGCCATTGCTGATAATATAAATACAGGAGGTCATTTTGCACATCTTGGAGGCGCATTATTTGGTTGGTTTTATATTTACCAATTGAGATCAGGAGGTTTCGATATGTCTGGTCCAGTCAATAATATCATCAATGCTTTCCAAACTTTTTTCCAAAACATTTTCGGATTTTTTACTGGCAAAAAAAATAAACTTCGCGTAGAATATAAAAACCCAAAAAGCAAAACTGCTGCAAAATCTCGATCTTCTAAAGGTGGTTTTGGAAGAAATCGTGGCAATGCTAAATCGGATAATAATGTGCCGCATCAAGAACGAGTGGATGTTATTTTGGAAAAAATTAAAAAGTCAGGCTACGAAAGTTTGACAGATGAAGAAAAAGAATTTCTCTTCAACGCTAGTAAAAAGTAAGAAAATCGGTGGACGGCAGGCGGTGGACGACCGCTGCCGTCCACCGATTTTTCCATTTCTCAAAAAAACTAACATTGTGGGTAGATTCGAAAAATTTATGCGGTGGATTAATGTGTTAGTCATTTTTGCCACCTTCTTTGCTTACCTCTCTCCTCTTATCAATCCTAGTCGATTCTGGCAATTTTCATTTTTTGGCTTGATCTATCCTTGGTTGTTGCTGAGCAATATCATCATGGTTATTTTTTGGATTTTCAGAAAAAAGAAATACTTATTCCTTTCCTTAGCTTGCATCATTTTTGGATGGGGACATGTGACTAGTTTTGTTGGTTTTAATTTTTTTGAAAAAATAGAAACTGAAAAATCAATTATTATTGGAAGTTATAATGTCAAAAATTTGGAAAGAGTTAGAATCGGAAAAAAAGGCTCAGAAAAAAGAATACTGCAAGAAAATGATTTTATTCATTTTTTAAAAAGAGGAAAAGAACTTCAAATTCTTTGCACCCAAGAAACTTCGAAGCTCAACAGTAAATTTATTAGGGAAAGATTCAATTTTCCTTTCGTCCATTCTTTTAACCCAAATGGTACTTTTATTTTTTCTAAATATCCAATAGTAAATTCTGGAGGAATAAATTTTGGAAATACCACTAATTCATGTACTTGGGCTGACTTGATTATTAATGAGAAAAAAGTACGGGTGTACAGTATTCATTTCCAATCCAATCAAGTTTCTGGTATTGCCGATAAAGTCAGACAAGGTGGAGATTTGAGAAAAAAAGAAACCCTCAAAGACATCAAAGGCATGATGGGAAAATTCAAACACTATGTAAAACTTCGAGCCCAGCAAGCTCAAAAAGTAGCGAACAACATTGCAACTTGTCCTCACCCAGTTATCGTTTGTGGCGACTTTAATGATACACCACAATCTTACACTTATCATCTTTTGACCAAAAATTTGAATGACTCTTTCAAAGAAAAAGCGACTGGATTTGGCACCACTTATGCGGGAAGTATTCCTGCGCTTCGCATTGATTATATTTTGACCCATGAAAAAGTAAAAGTGCAAAGTCACGAAATTTTAAAAGAGAACTATTCTGATCATTTTCCAATTATTTGTAAAATTATCTTTTAAGAAAAAAATTCAGGATTTGAGATTTCTGGCATTGAGTATTGGGATGCATTCGTTTCTCAATACCCATTATCTCAGTACTTTTTCTAAAAAAAACATTAAGGCAAAGTTCAATAATAAACTTACATTCTTGACTGTTTCTTTTGTTCCTATTTTTCACTTTGAAATCAGTCATTTATCCAGATAAACTCGTGCTTTCAAAGTAAAAACTAGAAACAAA
>Ga0114957_1001099_pt1 | contig 31538 bp, 18 predicted proteins | sample BantaG_FD_87175 | JGI IMG/M metagenome (GOLD analysis project Ga0114957, IMG submission 87175) | Marine algal microbial communities from Bantry Bay, Ireland - BantryBay_4 metaG | ecosystem: Host-associated > Algae > Red algae > Unclassified | place: Bantry Bay, Ireland | collected 2014-11-21
CCTCTCTAAGATACTAAAGCGATCACTATTAGCTAATACATGCGTCGTTAAATTGGCCATAGTCATAGGCATATTCTCAGGAAGAATTTCAAAATTATTGTGGCTTAGAGATTTTGGATCAAATACGATAACCATACCAGAACCAATCACCTTAAAGTTTGCACGATCTTCGATAATGATGGCTGTATCTTCAGCTAGGCCGACACCGAGTAAATTTGGAAACTTTGCCACTGCTTCTGCCAATCTCCCAAACCTGCCTCTCTTGATAAAGTGAGAATCTATAATTAAGCCTGGGATAAAATCCATCCCTTCTCTCATGTCAACTGATCCTTTTAACAAGGCTTCAGTACTACTTCCACCAGAAATCATTTCAGATGACATTGCCATAGCTCCGGCACTAGTTCCAGCTATTACAATTCTTTCATTTTTGAATCTATCCATCAAAATTTTGTGAATAGTAGATCCACCAATAATATCGATAATCCTAGACTGATCCCCTCCAGAAAACATTACACAATCCGCTTCTTGTATAGCCGATATATTATCTTGATGTTCAGAGTCAGTCCTTTTGGCTATAAATAGGACCTTTACATTCTCACAACCTAGCTTATTGAAAGCATGGATGTAATTTTTACCTACCTCAATTGGGATTCTAGAAGCAGTTGGAATGACCACAATTTTTGCATGTAGTCCACCACTTTCGAGTACTACTCTACTTAAAATCCCATCCTTAATAAAGTCCAATTCTTCGGTCTCGTCCACTGAATTTCCCTTATCCTCATTTCCTCCTATCGGTATTAAGATGCCTTTGAATGCCATTTATTTTATAATTTGAATTGCAAAATTAATTAAATTAAAGTCTAATTGTCTAAGTTTTAATTATATTTAAATCTACACAGTAAATGGGTGTTGTATAATTCAATTTAGGATATTATTCTTCTATTTATACTCCATATTATATTTTATTGTTCTATGATATTTTTAATTGCTGATGATTATCCATCTATGCACAAAACCAAACCAACACATGAAAATAATTGAAATACGAGCAATGAGAGGCCCTAATTATTGGTCCATTAGAAGGCATAAGTTGATTGTCATGACTTTAGATTTAGAAGACTATGAGCAGAAGCCTACCAATAAGATTGATGGGTTTCTGGAGCGACTCAAGAAAATGTTTCCTGGAATGCAAGAACACCGTTGTTCAGTGGGTACCGCCGGAGGCTTCTTTCAAAGAGTGGAGGAAGGTACCTGGATGGGTCATGTCATTGAGCATATTGCATTAGAAACTCAGAGTTTAGCTGGAATGGAGGTCGGTTTTGGAAGAACAAGAGGGTATGGACCAGAAGGTGTTTATACGGTTGCATTTTCATATTTAGAAGAGAAAGCTGGAAGGTTTGCGGCCAAGTCTGCACTTCGGATAGCTTTAGCCCTTTCCGAAGGAAGAGAATATGATCTTGCAGCAGATATTCAAGAAATGCGCGAAATTCGAGAGCAAGATAGACTCGGACCCAGCACAGGCTCTATCATCCGCGAAGCAGTCAGCAGGGGCATTCCATGGATTCGATTGAATAAATATTCCCTATGTCAATTAGGATACGGAGTGAATCAAAAACGGATTCAAGCAACCGTTTCAAGTGATACCAGTAGTATTGGTGTAGAGATAGCTTGCGATAAAGAAGATACAAAACACCTTTTAGAACAAGCAAGTATTCCAGTACCTAAAGGAGAAATTGTTAGGAGTGAGGCAGGCTTAAAGGATGCTATTGATTACATTGACTACCCAGTGGTAATCAAACCCATCAATGGTAATCATGGCAGAGGAATAACTATAAATATTAAAACCTGGGAAGAGGCAATTGAAGGCTTAGCTGCAGCAAAGGCAGTGTCTCGGTCCGTGATTGTAGAAAAGTATATCACGGGAGACGACTATAGACTTTTAGTCATTGATTACAAACTCGTTGCCGCGGCAAAAAGAACACCAGCACATATCATTGGTGATGGAGAAGCCTCCATTCAAACCTTGATCGATAAGGTGAATAGTGACCCAAGAAGAGGGTATGGACACGAAAATGTCCTCACCAAGATTTCTATAAATGAGATGACAGAAAACATCTTGAAGTCAAAAGACTATACTACAGAAACTATACTAAAAAAAGGAGAGGTACTTTACCTGAAGGATACCGCCAATTTGAGCACTGGAGGGACAGCAACTGATGTCACTGACGTGGTTCATCCTGAGAATATTTTCATGGCGGAAAGAATTGCCAGAGTTATTGGTCTAGATATTTGTGGAATTGATGTGATGACTACAGATATTTCAAAACCACTTAATGTCACGGGAGGTGCCGTGCTGGAAGTTAATGCTGGTCCAGGATTTAGAATGCATCTTGCACCGACAGAAGGACTACCTCGCAATGTGGCAGCTCATGTAGTAGATATGCTTTATCCTGCTGGCTCTACCGCAAGAATTCCAATTATTGCAGTGACGGGCACCAATGGTAAAACCACGACGACGAGGTTAATTGCGCACATGGTGAAGATGATGGGTAAGAAGGTAGGGTATACCACATCTGATGGGATTTATATTCAAAATCATCTATTGGACAAAGGGGATTGTACTGGACCTTCTAGCGCGGAATTTGTGCTAAAGGATCCTACGATCGACATAGCGGTATTAGAAACTGCAAGAGGAGGATTGTTAAGAGCAGGTCTTGGATTCCACAAATGTGATATTGCAATCGTAACCAATGTGGCACCTGATCATTTAGGGCTGAGAGGAATAAATACAGTGGAGCAAATGGCAAGACTAAAAGGAGTCGTTCCAGAAACGGTTCTTCCAGATGGCTATGCTATTCTTAATGCAGATGACGAGCTCGTGCACGATATGAAAAGTAATCTCAATTGTAATGTGGCATTGTTTTCAATGGACGAAAACAATGAAAACATAAAAGCACATGCAGCAAGAAATGGTATGTATGCTTTATACGAAGATGGCTATATAACAGTATGCAAAGGTACTTGGAAAATGAGGGTTGTGAAAGCAGTCAACGTTCCTTTGACCTTTGGCGGCAAGGCAAGATTCATGATTCAAAATGTATTGCCAGCTGTGCTTAGCGGATATATCCAAGGATTCGATCTGAGAGATATTAAAATGGCAGTAGAGTCTTTTATTCCCTCTCCATCTCAAACTCCGGGTAGATTAAACTTATTTGAATTTAAAGAATTTAATGTGCTGTTAGATTATGCCCACAATGCAGCAGGCATGGAAGCATTATTTAACTTTGTAGAAAAACTTGAGGGCAAACCTAAGATTGGCATCATCGCTGGAATTGGAGATCGACGAGAAGAAGATAACATCGCGATGGGTCGATTAGCAGCAGAGATGTTTGACGAAGTTTACATACGTCAGGACAAACATCTGAGAGGAAAAACAGAACAGGAACTTATAGATATGCTAATGATTGGGATCACCAAGCATGATCCTAACAAACCTGTCAAAATATTTAAATCTGAAAAAGAGGCCATTACTTTTGCCATTGAAAATGCTAAGCCTGGATCCCTCATTACCATGTGTAGTGATGTAGTGCCTGATGCCTTGAGTCTAGTCATGGAGTACAAAGAAAATGAATCAAATGAGTTATATGAATTCTCAAAAATTGACATACCTAATATGAATCAAGAAAGAGTAAAAGGCGCTACAAGCTAGTAATCACTGATCTATTCTTATACCATTTGTAGTTTCAAATGGTATAAGTTAACTTTTGTATTTTCTTTTGCTCTTTCTCAAGTCTCTTGCTGTGTTTGCCGGTGCTTCACATCAGCGTTTTTAAATGCGATAGATCGGCGTCTCTACTGATCTTGCTCTTGAATTGGGAATTTAATAATTCCACTTCTTTTTAATATGCATCACAAACTTATCTCTTCACCCCTCCAAGGTTTTACAGACTTCCATTTTAGGAATGCATTCCAGCAATTCTTCACTGGGATAGATGTATTCTATGCGCCCTACATTCGCTTTGGAGGTAAGATGGAGATAAAGAAAGTTTATCAACGAGACTTGATGCTCAAAAACAATACAGGCATAGAAGTTATTCCGCAGGTGATGACCTGCAGTGCAGATGAATTTATCTTCGCCGCCAAATATATCAGATCACTAGGCTTCAAAGAACTCAACTGGAATCTAGGCTGTCCATATCCGATGGTGACCAATAAAGGGATGGGCTCAGGACTCATTGCTAATCCAGATAAAATAGATCGCATCTTAGATAGAGTTCATTCGGAAACTGATGTCATCGTCTCGATGAAAATGCGCATGGGATACGTACATGCAAGAGAAATACTAGATACATTTCCAGTCCTAGAAAAATATCCGATCAAGAGTATTGGGATTCACGCTAGGATAGGAGCACAGTTGTATAAAGGGGGAGTAGACTTAAAAGGGTTTCAACGCTGTGTAGATCACTGTTCTCAAAAGTTGTACTACAACGGAGATATCACCTCCGTTGCGATATTTGAAGAAATGGCAGATCGTTTTCCGAGTATTGATCATTGGATGCTGGGTAGAGGATTAATCGCCGATCCATTTTTACCAAGTATGATTAAAAGTGGTACACACGATTATCCAGATAATAAACTAGTCGTCTTTAGCAAATATCACGACACCCTATTCACTGCAGCAGAAGCAAAACTAACAGGAGAAAAAGCAGTCATCAGAAAGATGCTAAGCTACTGGGAATACTTTTCTGCCTTATTCCCCAATCCAACCAAGGTGGTCAAAAAAATCAAGAAGGCGAAAAACTATGAAGCCTATGATATGGCGGTTAGGGAGATTCTAAATAAGGAGACTTTAGTGTTTTGAATGACTTATTTGTAGTCCATTTATCCTAATAAACCGAATATATCTAGATTGGTATACTTTTAGCGATGTACTCACATATGGTGATGTTTAATAATATGCGGAAATAATCGTCACTATTCACTAATACATTTTAATATCAATTTCATATTATGCATTCACCCTCCAATCGATTCTTGATGCTTTTTAGCACAATGTTCTTTCTTTGTGCTTCTACTGTTTATACTGAATCCTCAAAATCTAGTATAGCGCCAGGAGATACCTGTGCCACCATTACTTCTACCCAAATTAATGGTACCGTTTATGAAGATTGGAACTATAGTGGCACCATGGACGAACCCACTTTAGATGGTTTAGCAGGCGTAACTATCAATATTTATGATTGTACAAATACCTTGGTAGGTACTGCAATCACCGATAACGATGGTAATTATAGTACTAGTGGCCTTACAGCTGGCGAAGAGTATAGAGTAGAATTTTTATTGCCATCTACATTAAGCAGTTGGGCAAACGTTACTCACATTGGAGTTGATAATGGAGGATTAACGCAGATGGTACAAGCTGGAAACTGTGCAAGTTTAGGACTAGCCGATCCGAGTGATTACTGTGAAGATAACAATCCTGATTTAGTTATTTCATGTTTCGAAAAAGGGAACGCCTTTTATGGAGCTACAGGAAATGAAAATAAAGCCATTATCTCTATGGAGTACAATAGCACAGGCTCCACTCCAGCTGGAATTACTGGCCTCGTAGATATCTATGAGGTTGGGTCTGTGTGGGGTATGGCATGGCAAGCAAATAATAAAAGATCTTTTCATCAAGCGTTTCTAAAGAGACATACGGGACTTGGACCATTAGGGCTAGGTGGAGTTTACGTGATGGATTACAATACGACTCCAGGTAGTCTACAGACTAGTTTTGATTTACAGGGAGTCACACCTTCGAATGGTGGAGCCAATATAGATCTTGGTTCTGTAATAAGAACTGGAAGCGCAGATTTTACCTTGTCCAATGACAATACTTCTGATTCTCACGATATTGATGGATTTGCAAAAATAGGTAAAGTCGGATACGGAGATTCAGAAATAGGGCCAGATGGTAATACCCTTTGGCTGGTTAACAACAATCAACAAGCACTTATCTCTGTTGACGTTTCTGATCCGAACACTTATCCTGGCACGACCAATCAGTATGTTTTATCTAGTTTAGCAGGAGCACCTTCTTGTACCAATGGGGAATTACGTCCTTGGGGCCTCAGCTTTTATAAAGGCAAAGGATACATGGGCTGTGTATGTACAGGCGAAAATGGAGGAACCATTAACGATGTTCATTCATACGTACTTTCTTTTGATCCTAATAACCCAACTGTTTTAACTACAGAGGTAGATTTTGATATGGATTATATCAGAGAGAAAGCCGTCATTTTTCCAAACTTTGGTCTAGATCAAGATGGAGACTGGCATCCATGGGCGGATAATTGGACTGATACAGGTTTCTCTAACGCTCCTCCTTCAGAGGTTGCATATGCACAACCAATTATTACAGATATTGAATTTGCAGATGATGGTGCTATGGTCATAGGACTTTCAGATAGATTTGGATTCCAAATGGGATACAGAGATTTTATTCCCGTATCTGGAGTCACTGTTGAGATTAGCGTAGATGCTGCAGGTGACATCCTCAAAGTGTGTAACGTAGGAGGTACTTGGACTATGGAGGGAGGAGCAGGTTGTGGAGTGAATGACAGCGCTACTAATAGTTCCTTAGCGAATGATGGACCGGGTGGTACCGGTGAGTTTTTCTATCAAGATTATTTTGATGATACCGCCCAAGCACCTCAGTGGAATCATAACGAAACGTTCATTGGTTCTCTATCTTTATTAAAGGGAACTGATGAAGTAGTTGCGGCCCATTACGATCCTGTAGATGGGGACAATATTTCTTTTGATTTGGGCCTACTGTGGCACAATATTAACACTGGAGCAAGGACTGATGAATTTAGAATAATTGCATCAGGGCCAGTTGCTTCGAAGGGTAATAATCTAGGAGATATAGAAACGATATGTGAGCCCGCACCTTTAGAAATTGGAAATTACGTCTGGTGCGATTCTATACTCAACGGTATCCAAGATGCTTGCGAAAGGCCTATCGATGGCGTCTCTGTAAAATTATATGATCGCAACGGAGCCCTAGTTGGATATGATATTACAGATGATGGATACTACTACTTTGATCAAAATAATGTAGACACCACAGGTATTACTATCAATGGTGGAGGAACTGCCATACCTAATACGGTCTTTGCAGGTTTGTCATACAGCACAGATTACTTTGTGGTATTTGGAGATGGTCAGTTTGCAGCGGATCAGTTTATGATCGGAGCGGAAGCTTTAGGTATCTCACCTCTTGTAGACTTTGCTGCCAATGATGAAATAGATTCCGATATAGATTATACAGCTCTGACTACTGGTAGTCTAGGAGCTAGACCTGATGGCTTACCATTTGTTGCTGTTTACACCAACCCAACTGGTAGTGGCGATCACAAGTACGATATGGGTGTCACTTGTGTTGCCTATGACTTTGGTGATCTGAACGATCTCTCAGCTGGTTCTGGAGTGGGAGATTACCAAACCAATTTAATAGGCGGTGGACCATTCCATCAGATTGTGCCTGGTCTGAGTATTGGCAACACAGTCGATGGAGAACTTATCAATGTCAACCCGAATCCTACTGCCACGGGTGATGGAGCAGACGAAGATGGATTTTCTTTTCCGAATACATTGGATATTTTTCCGGGCGGGACGCTTACTATCCCACTAGACATTACCAACACGACAGGTACCATCGCCCATCTAGAAATTTGGATTGATTGGAATGGCGATGGCGACTTTGGTCCAGGAGAGATGGTTGCTAATGTAGCAGATAATGGTAGCGGTGTCTTTGGTGCATCCAGTACAACTATTAACGTACCTAATAACGTAGTTTTAGATCAAGACTTCGGCTTTAGAGCCCGATTGAGTCATGAAGATAATATGACCCCTTACGGTCAAGCATTTTCTGGGGAAGTGGAAGATTATATCCTACGAGCATCATGCAAGACCAATATTTGTTTACCTGTTGGTATCTCAATTACTAGAAATTAAATAATGAGTTCACTCCGAAAACTCACAAAACCAAAAATGTTTCTTTTGGCGATATTTTTCATTTTCTCAATCCACTGATGCTCAGGCATCACTGAATTTCCAAAATCAAAAATCTCATCCAAAATATTACATTTTATGCAATTCGTCAGTTTTCAGAGTGCACTCAATAATAGTCTTTTGGGGCCTACCTCTGACGTTTTGCAAAAAAAGCAAAACGTCAGAGGTCGTTACGTTTCGGGACTCGACATGCGTCTCGGTCCTACGGACTTCCTCCGCTCAGCTTCCGATCTGCCCGCTGTCGTCACCCACTGCACATCACTAGTCCAATTCCTTTTACTTTTTGATAAACTTACTAGTAACTTGATGGCCATCACGGTCTTCTAGAACCAAGGTGTAAAAACCCGCGGCAAGAGAAGAAGTGTTGATTTTAATATCGTTTCGACTTGTTGTAGAAGAAGTGATTTGGCGACCAGTAAGTGAAATAATGCGCACTGATAAATCGATAACATCTTCATCTTGAATCTGTACATTCAGTTCATCTGCAACAGGATTGGGATATACTTGAAACTTAAAGGTGTTTGCCCCAGCAACGCTAGACAGAAATTCATTATTTCCATTGAAAGTAGGATCTTGATTTATAAAATCACCCGTACCATTAGGTATTCTGGCCAAGGTAATATTTGTTTCCTGCTGACCATATTCTAGCTCATCCATCATAGTACCATCGTTATTTGACATAAATAACTTACTACCTGATTTACTGAGCTTGAAATTAGTATGAAGTTCCGCTTGTTCCTCATCATCATCTGCCCAAATAATTAAATAGGAATCGGGATTGATAAATGTACCGATTGGAAGCGCCCACTTATTCAATTCATTTTCATCATTGGAAAGAAATAAGCCTGATAGATTGATGCGACGATCTGTATTGTTATACAGCTCTATCCAATCATCGTGTTCATTGTTCAAATCAAAGATACTGCTTGTAGAGTCATTTGAAGCCGCAATTTCATTAATGACTATTTCTTGAAAAGTGATGCTTTCATAGATAGTTTCACAGTCAAAGAGAGCAGGGAGCCTATTATTTAAAGAGTCTAAACGAGTAGCTATTTGCTTTCTCAAACCATCTGGTCCTGAATCATTATCGAAGTCTTCTAAGGTAAAGAGATAGTTAGGGTCTTCAGTAATAGCTTCTTCTATTAATGATCTATTTCTTTCAATGAGAGCATCATATTTTTCCGCTGTGTATTGATTTTCTAAGAGTTCACAAAAGTAAGCATTATACTTAAAGTTAAATTCTGGAACACTTAATAATCTTTTAATAAGAACTCCTGAATTATCACGTTGATCAATGTCAAAATCACCTCCAAATCCACCTCCAGAAAAACGGTCGTAAAATTCTTGACAATTTTCTCCCCAGATATTGCAGCATTCAGGAAAAGTATTATTGACTAAGACAAAAGCCTCAGAAACGGCATCTGTAAATGTAGCACCTACCAATGAAGGGCAATCACTGTAGTCATATTCTGTATCAATCGCATCACATCTGGTTTCTTCACACTCTTCATCTACAAATACTTTTAGACAAACATCGTATGTGCCAGGCATTGCGTATGTATGCACAGGTGATTTTTCTGTAGAGGTGTTCCCATCACCAAAATCCCATGAGTATGATGCTTCTTGGGTTGCAAAGCTAGCATCAATAAAAGTTACAGTTTCGGTGCCATCTGTCCATCCTGCAAAGCTCGCAAACACAAAGCAATCTTCTTGACTTTTTCCACCTCCCAAAGATCCTCCTAAGGCAAAATTATAATCCCAAGGAATCCAGCTGAAGATACCCGTATCGGTATCTTCATATATATAGTAATTGCGACCATGCTGTAGGTAAGAATCCCAGTTATTAGTCGCCACATCTATAGCCAAGGTTTTGAGAAATAAATCTACATCGAAAATTTGTTGTATATCTTTTGGAAAGTTTTCCTCGGATGAATTATTGAGCACTTCTATAAAATTTATAAACCCACTCCAATCATCTTCATCTTTATTCGTTTTGAGCTGGAAAGTATCATCATAGTCACTTTTAGAATTACCTTGGTATTCCAAAAAACTCCAGCCTTTATTTTTAAATAGATTACCATTATCGTTTTTAAAATTGTTCTGAATAAATTCTTTATCTACTTGCTCTATGAGTTGGTATAGTCCCCAGTAGACATTATTAAAATAGACACGTGCATAGCCAGTTCTCGGGGCATTTACTCCAGTAGACCTCATCAGATCATAGCATACGACATCGCGTTGCATAGCAGGATCACCAGTACCATTATTTAGATTTAGCTTTCTTAGTCCATCAAATCTTTTTCCAGGAACAAACTCATTGAAGTCTATTTTGATCGGATTCTTATCTTGGTCCGGATTATATGAAGTGAATCCTTTAAACCTGATTCCGATAGAGTCAACTACTTCATCATCAATAGTTACTTTTGCCATCAAGTAGGGCACATCGTCAAGCGGATCATATACACCTTCGTAATTGTCTCTTAATATTTGTAAGTAATTTGATTCTGAAAATTCGAATTTCACCTCATGGACATAGGATGCGTCAAAGATGTTATCACCACTATTTTGTGCAGTTAATGTAAAACACGATAGTGTAAATAAAAGTGTCGTGGTAAGGAGAATCTTTGCGAACATATTCATATTAATTTTTGGCCAAAACTAAATTAAATTAATATGCTAGTCAGGAACTAGAATGTATTATTTTGTCTATTCTTTGTCTTATTACTTGAAATTATTAATTCAATGATAGGTACAAGGAGATAAAAGTGATACATAGTTTCTTCTCTATTTTAAACCTGGATCAAAATTACTTCGCATCTTTCAGTTAGATCACCCACAACATATCACTAGTCAAATTCCATTCACACTACTTCAGTGCCTTAATAAATTTTACTGGATATCTATTATCTAAAAGCAAAACATAAGAACCACTGGATAGAGATCGAATATCTAATCTATCACTTGCCATTTTCCCATGCCTAATTAATTCACCACTTACACTATATATCTTGTAGTCGGAGAAATAATAAGCATCTTCTTTCAAGACTAAGAAGTCGCTTGATGGATTCGGATATACGACAACGTCATGATCATCCTCAGCTAGAATAGAAGCAGAAGTATTGAAACCATTTACTTTATATCTAATTAAATAAAAGTCTGGAACATCTTGAACATTAATTAATTTAAAACCAATATCATAGGGTTGATCTCTAACGTGAGCTTCGTCAACTATCCACAAAAATCTGCCAACGAGTTCAGTGGATGAGATATCAAATGTCGATGGGTTTTGAGACTGACTAAAAAGACCACCTCCAGCTTCAAAATGGAATAAATTTTCTCCACTGGTAGGAATAGATAATTGAATTGTATCCCCTATTTCAACCTCCTGAATAAATCCGAAAATTGGTAAATCATCTTGCTCAACAACTGGGCTTATTATAGGGCTATTAGCAACTTCAATTATCATATCTCTTATAAATTGACCATTCTGAATTCCGTCTCGATACGAAGTTATTTCTATAGCTATATTGTACACGCCTGCAATTTGTGGAGAATCCCAAACTAGGTGGCCAGTTAGTGGATCTAAGCTCAATTGATTATCAGGTGAAACTGGAGTATCCATCAAGCCCTGAAAGTTATTTACATCAACTCCGTCTGTCATTTGTGGTGTTACTAGTATATAGCTAAGACTATCTCCTTCTTCATCATAAACAGTGGCGAGATGTTCGAAAGGGGTAAACACACTAGCCAGGTCTACTGGAGGGAATAATGAACGAGGTGAAGAGTTGTATCCTTCTTCAGACAAGGTAAAAGTATTGTAAAGATATAAGGAAAAAATGTCCGAATTCCCATTATTAATATTAATAATGCCGCCACTTCTGTTACGTTCATTGACAGCTAACGTGTACTCACCATATTCGGCGTAGGTGTGTTCTGCAATGTAAATGTTCTGCTTATATCTTGAATTGATACTTAGACCTTGAGGTGGGCTGCCAGGACCATTGCTCCTCTTTACCCATTCGATGGCCCCATCTCCCCAATGAAGGAGAAGTGAATCCCTATCCGCTGCATTAAGGCCAGAATCAGTATGCATAATTATGTAGCACTGTATGGTATTTTCCTCAAATTCTCCAATTTGTCTATATTGTATTTCTCCAGCTTTATTGTGGCTTGCAAATAGGGAAAGCACAAATAGATTGGCTAATAATAAGCAGTTGAATTTTTTCATTTTAGTTTTGTTTTCTTTCGAAAGTAAAATAGGAAAAAGTACTGGCAGTTTCAATTAGTAAATTGTTAAAAACCCAAAGTTTAACAGAAGTTAATTTAGGAAGAGCGAGAATTCTAAAGAAAGTTTTTTTTGGACAAAGGATAGGAGCAGTGCGACCAAAGGAAGCAGTCCCGTTTTTTTTTATCGGGACCACGCTGCGCATAGCCTGGTCACGCTCTCGATTTTTATCGGGACAGCGTGATGGCCCCAAACATTAAAAATTAGACAAGTAGAAGGTAAGCTTCTAAGTGATTCAAATCAAAGAAAATTGTTTATCCTATTTACTGATTTTTTTAACATCAATGCAGTACATGGATTTCAAGTCATTGAAGGAAAGGCATTAGAATTAATTGTCAATACACAAAATTCAGCTTCTTTTAATCCGCTAAATATGCAATATTATTCACTGAAAATCAGTGTTATACCTCTCATAACTTATAAATACGTTATAAAACTTACAAAATAGTTGCATAACGATATAGTTAGATATACCTTTACAGTATTGATAAAGGGCACCTCTATTAACCTCTGAAAATAAACCAATCGCATTTTGCGCTTGAGATATGAGGCGTGATGAGGAAGTTTAGCCTTCGCTAAGCGACTGAAGAACAACGAAATAGTTCAAGATGCAAAATGAGATAGAAATTTGTAAAATTTCGATGGTCATTTGAATGGGGTTAATAGAGGTGCCCTAAAGTATATCACAATTCTAAGTATATGGATAAATTGAAAAGACTAACTAAGGCAGAAGAAGAGATCATGCAAATCATTTGGCGTCTAGAGCGATGCACTGTTAGTGATATCCTAGACGATATTGGAGATCCAAAGCCTCCTCATAGTTCTATATCTTCAATAGTAAGAATTCTCGAGAAAAAAGGCTTTGTCAATCACAAGGCCTTTGGCAGAACGCATGAATATTTTCATGTAGTTGCAAAAAGTGAATACTCCAAATTTACACTCAAGAAAATGGTGGGCGATTACTTTGATGGATCAGTAAATAATTTGGTATCATTTATAGTGGAAGAGAATGACCTCTCTGTTAAAGAAATTGGGGAACTTTTAGAGAAATTGTCAAAAGAAAAATAAGACTTATGCTAATCTATATATTAAAAGTAACCATTTGTTGGCTAGGGTTTTATGGCCTCTTTTATTTCTTACTTAGCAAGGAGACTTTCTTTAAAGTAAATAGAGCCTACTTGCTGGTTTCTTTATTTCTCGGTATGCTAATACCACATTTCTCTCACGTTCTTTATGTACCAGGGAATGAAATAGTAGCATACTATGTGGCACCTTTCGATGCTCAATTTGCTTTAGTCAATGATTCGATTATTGATCAATCCTCTTGGATGTCTCATGATTGGAAGAGCATTCTATTTGGGATTTATATTTTAGGGGCATTTTTTGCAATAACAAAATTTATTTTCAGCTTAAGCAAAATATATACTTTATATAAGTCTGCGAGACTGAAGTCAAGAAATAAATATACATTAGTATGCACTGATGAGTATCACCTGCCTTTCTCTTTTTTCAATATGCTTTACTGGAGTGACAAGTATAAGGTAAATGATAAAGACAAAGACCAAATAATTAAACATGAAGAAGCACATATCAATGGTGGACACAGCTTTGATATACTATTTCTAGAGTTACTAACCATTCTTTTTTGGTGTAGCCCCCTAATTTACTTCTATAAGAAAGCAATTAAAACTGTTCATGAATATTTGGCGGATGATACGGTTCTGCAGACCACTTCCACTAAACAATATGGACATCTTCTTTTGAGTCAATCGCACGCCGGTACGCAAATGGCTCTTGGAAATCACCTCATTCATTCACAATTAAAAAATCGAATTAATATGATGACTAAAAATAAGTCCAATCAAAAAAATATATTTAAATATGGTTTAATATTACCAGCAATACTGTTAATGGTAATAGCCTGTTCTAAAAATGAAATTACATCTAATGAATTAGACACTACTAATATTGAAAGTACAGATCATGTTGATCAGCGAAATCTTGATAAAAGTTATGAAGGCGAATTGTTTAAAGTGGTAGAGCAAATGCCGCGTTTCCCTGGCTGTATTGAAGGAAGTGAAAAAGAAATAAAAGAATGTGCTTCACTCAAAATGCTTCAATTTATTTATCAGAATATAAAGTATCCTAAGGAAGCACAAGCGGCAGGTACCGAAGGTTTGGTAGTCGTGAGATTTGTAGTTTCTAAAGAAGGAGATATTCTTGAGCCAATTATTGTAAGAGATATAGGAAGCGGATGTGGAGAAGAGGCGCTAAGAGTAGTTGAGTCAATGCCGAAATGGGAGCCAGGAATGCAAAGAGGCAAAGTAGTAAATGTCCAGTTCAATTTGCCTATTAAATATAAATTGCAAGGGGAGGAAAAGGCTGAAGAGGGGGAGAATTAGATTCTTCTTGAGCACATATATTTTTTTTGTTGTTAAAGACTAAAATAAGTAATGCATTGATGTTGAAAATATCGATGCATTATTTATATTTTAACTCCATTTAATATAAAAAATCTAAAATAGATTAGAGTATTTGATCTTTGATAGACGAGCCTTTTGAAGATTTAAGTGTATAGCAATTTATATTTGGAAATTAAATCAATAATATGATTGATGTAGTGTTATTTCTTATTTTAATTATGTCAATTTTACTTAAAGCGATTTTAGAAATGGTTGTTAGGTTTCATGGTTTTCCTAGTTTTAGCATAAAAGAACAATTTGAGTTTACAATCGCGATTTTTCCTTTTATTCCAAACTTAACATATCATGGTAAAAAGGTGAAGGTGATAAACTATTGCGTTGCGATAAATGTATTCCTTTTTTTGTTTCTACTATCTAGGATAGATTTTCAATAAAGAAAACGAATTTACTATCATATGATCTAGTCATCTAATGGATCATAATCCTTACAAAATCAGAACGGAAGATTTTCTTTTGGACAAAGGATAGGAGCAGTGGGCGCCTTAGCGACCAGTCCCGATCCTTTTCGTCGGGACCAAGCTGCGTATAGCCTGGTGCCGACTTTTTCAGTCGGCATGGCCCCAAATTAACAAACTGAAATGCACCTCCATAAATATCGTGGAAGAACCTAGAAATTACATATCTTGAAACTTCGAGTAAATTAATGATCACAAAAAAAATATCCTTTGCCAGAATACAACCTACAAGATCCCACTGACCTCGACATCATGAGAGGTCAATTTGATATGCATACCTCCGATGATTGGCAAGAGTACATCCAGCTGGCTGAAGAACGAGGCATCGGATATAAAAACATCAAGATCCTAAAAACAGCTCAACGAAAAGCAGGTATCTCAAAATACTTGAGCCCAAAAGTGATCAACTGGGTACTCAATGTAGTCGAAGAATTAGACAGTGAAGAGGAGTGAAAACAGCTAAAAGTTAAAAGTTAAAAATTGTCAAGGAGCAAGATTAATTGTAGAGACGCAATATCTTTCGTCTAGAAGCGCAAACAGGAGCATCGGAAAGACAGCAAGAGTTCTAAACAGAAGTTACAAGTAGAGAAAAGGCATGCCTTTTCTAAAGTAAAAATCAAAATGAATAACACCCATTGCAATTAAACCAAGTCCTAAACTGGTTGCACGTACGTGCTGATAAAGAAAACGCCATCTACAAGGCGGAGCGGTTCGGCATCGATGCCAAGCATGCGATCGGATTGTACAAGAAAGACATCAATAAAATCGCAAAACTGATCAAAAAAGATGATGATTTGGCTGTGCAACTTTTTGAGACAGGCATACATGAAGCGCGACTTCTTTGCGCTAAAATCTATACACCTAAAAATCTTGATGAAGCGTTGATGCAGTATTGGGTGGAGACTTTTGATAATTGGGAGACAACGGATACTTTCTGTATGAAATGTTTTGCTCCTAGTCCCTTAGCTCTAAAAATGGCGACCAAGTGGATTAAAAGTAAGGAAGAGTTTATTCGAAGATCTGGTTTTGTGTTGCTAGCCTGTTTTGGCTTTTCGCGAAAGAATGAGGAGAATGCTATTTTCGAGTCCTTCTTCACTTACATTAAGAAATATGCCGATGATGAGCGAAATTTTGTTAAAAAAGCCAATAATTGGGCATTGCGTAGTATAGGTAAGCGTAATGTGGATCTGAAAGTCAAAGCTATAGCTACGGCGAAAGAACTGCTACATAGCCCATCTAAGTCAGCTCAATGGATCGCTAAAAACGCTCTTAAAGAGCTAAACGCCAAAAATGTGAAAATGCAAGACTATCCTAGGCATCTATATAGACCTGAGTGACTTTAGGTCCTAATATTATTTTTTTGTGGCGTATAAAAATCCTATTTTGCGCGATAGCAAACAATCAGTATGAAAAAGATTCTTATAATCGGAATGGGAAATAGTTGTCGCAGTCAAATGGCGGAAGGCTATCTGAAGTCATTTTGTGGTGAAAAGGCGACTGTATATAGCGCCGCTTATGACCCTCAGGGCATCAATGCTCTTGCGAAGGCAAGCTTGCAGGAGGATGATATCGATATGGATGATCAAAGATCTAATCATATATTGGAGTATGATGAGGAGGAGTTTGATTACGTGATCACAGTATCTAATCGGGCGCAAAAAGTAATGCCTAAGTTTCCGAAAAAGACAGTGTTAGTTCATAAGCACTTTAAGGATATTACTAATACCAAAGGAGTGCCTCAGGCTATCGCTCAGACTTTTAAGACCACTAGAGAAGATATTAAAGCTTTTTGTAGGTCATTCTATATTGAACACTTCTTAGCAGATTGAGAATACTCCTATTATACCTCTTCATTATTTTTTGTTTCGGATGTACAGATGAGCAAGTCCAAGACGACAGTCGCACAGTCTTTAAATATAATCAACCCAATAATATAACTTCACTCGATCCTGCTTTTGCCAAAAGTCAGAATAACATTTGGGCTGTCGATCACCTATATAATAGATTAATAGAGCTTAATGATGACTTAGAAGTGGTCCCTTCTATTGCATCTAGCTGGAATATTTCTGAGGATGGTAAGATGTATACCTTCCAGCTTAGAGATGATATTTATTTCCATGATGATGCTTGCTTTTCTGATGGAAAGGGTAGAGTCGTGAATGCATATGATGTGGTGTATAGTCTTGGGCGGATTATTGATAAACAAGTTAATTCACCAGGGAGTTGGATTTTCGGAGATCGGCTAGTAGAGGGGCAGCCTTTCGTGGCAGTAGATGATCGTACTTTTCAAGTTCATCTGAAAGAGGCCTTTAGACCGATGTTGGGAATACTGACCATGCATTATTGCTCCATTTTACCGAAGGAAGCCGTAGATTATCATGATCTACAATTTAGAGCAAATCCGGTTGGGACGGGCCCTTTCATGATGAAGATATGGTTAGAAAATCAAGCTCTCTTTTTACAAAAAAATCCTATTTACTTTGAAGAAGAGAATGGGAAAAGATTACCTTATCTAGATGCTGTAAAAATCTCTTTTATGTCTGACCGTAAGACAGCATTTTTGGAATTGAAAAAGGGTAACATTGATTTAATTTCAGGTATGGATGTTTCTTACGTAAATGAACTTATAGATGGTCAAGGAGAATTAAAGGAAAGCTTGAGCGGGAAATTGCAGTTGATAAAATCTCCGTATCTGAATCTAGAATATATTGGTATCAACTTGAGTCTAGAAAACTCTCCGCTACAGAATAAATACCTGCGTCAAGCACTGAACTATGCAGTGGACAAAAAGCTGATGATGCGTTCGCTAAGAAACAATATCGGAGTACCTGCTGAGCAAGGCGTCACGCCAAGAGGGCTACCTTCATTTGATGAAAATATCCAAGGCTATGCTTATGATGTACCCAAGGCAAGGGCACTATTAGATCAAGCCAACTTTGGAAACGGTAATCCAGTGCCTGAAATCACCATCAATACCAACAGTGACTATGTAGATCTAGCTACCTTTCTGACCAGTCAGTGGCGACAAATCGGTGTCCAAGCGAAGATAGAGATCATTGAATCTGCGAGCTTAAGAAATGCCATGACCAAGGGTACGATCCCTATGTTTAGAGCCTCTTGGATAGGAGATTATCCAGATGCCGAAAACTACTTCTCGCTCTTTTATTCTGGCAATCCTGCACCACCGAGATATACTCGATTTGAAAATGAAACTTACGATCTGCTTTATGAAAAGGCTTTGACTGAGAATACAGACTCTTTACGATATGAGCTATACCACCAAATGGAAGAGATCCTAATTGAAGAAGCACCGATAATCTTTTTATACTATGATCAGACGGCACTTACTGCGGGTGCAGAGTGGGATAATCTGCCAAGTAACGCGATAAATTTATTGTCGCTGAAAAGGGTGAAAGATAATTGTAGATGATGAATTGTAAACTATCCACAATGTCACGCCTAACTCACCGAACTTTATGTCCAAGCAGATGCGATAAATCTGCGCCTCTAAGTTGGCGCTCGATCCTTGTAGAAACTCAATATTGAAAACTCGATGCTCGAAACTTAATACCCTCAATATCTTACACATCCTAAAAAAATCAAATTTATACCATGTTATTCTCAGAATAGCAGTAAATTTAGGTTTGATTCACGCTAATTTATGTATTGTGGTCAAGCCTCTGAGAATCAAAACAATACCCCTCAATTAAAGATTAATTATTGATTTTTATGGTAAATCGTGTGCGCGTAATTTTGTTAATTGCTGTGATGGTTTCATGGGTGGGGACAACTTTCTCACAAATGGATTGGTCCAATATAGAGGATTCAGTTGATTACAAAAAGGAGCTCAAATCACTCTTGAAGTCCGCTGAGAAGAGAAAAGGGGATGGTGAAATGTCTGCTAAAATTGGAGAATGCTACTATATGCTCAATCAAATGGGGCATGCTCAAGGCTACTATGAGAAAGCCATTTCGCAAAGTGGTATGAAAGGAAAGTATAAGCTGCAGTATGCCAATACACTCATGTCTCAGGGTGAATATGCTGGTGCAAAACAATGGTTCTTAGCTTACGCCGATGAAGATTCTAAAGTAGGAAATCACTATGCTGCCCAAATAGATAAATTAGCAATACTTGATAAAATAGCACCTATCTACCAAGTCAAAGGTCTTAAACAAAATAATGCCCAATCGGATATGTCGGTGTCCTTAGTAGGTAGTGATGTATATTATCTACAAGATCATTCGACTAAAGGAAAAAGCATACAAAAAATAATGGCAGATGGTTCTGTCAATAAAGTGAATACAGGCGTAGACTTATCGGATGTTTCCTATTTTAATTATTCAGGAAATGGACGAATGGTTTGTTTTACTAGACAAGCAACTTACTTCGGTCAAAGACTGATACCAGAGGCGGGTCTAAACGATAATTTATTTATTGCTGCAGTCTCTCCATCAGGAGAATGGGTAAATACCACAAAATATACCCACAATAACTCTGGCTTTAATTGTTCATATCCGGCGTTTGATTTTAATGGAACGACTTTGTATTTCAGTTCTGATAGAGCGGATGGATTTGGTGGCCAGGATATCTACATGAGTATAAAAGATGGCACTGCATGGTCCTTTCCTGTAAATGCAGGTTCAGAAGTAAATACGCCTGGTCATGAGATTACTCCTTTTCCGACATCTACCAGCCTATTTTTTGCCTCAAATTGGAATGTCGGCTATGGCGGATATGATATATATCGCGCTGCAAAGTCTGGAGATGGATACACTAAGGTTTTTCATCAAGGTGCAGAAGTGAACTCTTCAAGAGACGACTATGGCTTTATGTTTAACGAGAAAAGTAATACTGCTTATTTTATTTCAAATCGACCTTCGGGAAATGGCTTGGAAGATATTTATTTGGCTAACAAGCCAGATGAAAATTATGTAATAAACGTAAAAGATGTTACCAATAATAATAGCATCGAAAGTGTAGCGCTAGATTTGAGTGCCTGTGGTGGTACACAAACTTTTACGGATGAAAATGGTCAGTTTGTGTTTCAATTATTATCCGATGGCGGTTGCCGAATTAGAATAGAAAAGCCAGGCTACGAGATCACTTTCTTAGAAGTGTCCAAAGCAAAAGGACGAGAGTATACCGTTTTGATGGAGTCTAATTATCCAACTGTAGTAGGTCAGGTATTAGATCAATCTACAGGAATGGGACTAGCCAATGTTAAAGTGGCTATTGAGAACATGGCTTCAAAAGAAGTGGTAAATACTGTAACAGATAATAGCGGATCTTTTAAGAGCCAATTGATATCTGGATATACTTACAATATTCAATACTTCAAGGATGGCTTTCAAGATAATAGCAAGATTATCAATACAGGTACTTCGGTATCCAAGGATGTTATTGGAAGTATACTATTGTCAAGGGCTGCTTCTGTACCAATAGCGAGTACTCCAACTAAACCAGCACCTCAGACAAACCGAACAGTCCCATCTACAACTGCTCCTACTGCTACTTATCCTAGCAGAGCAATCACGAGCAATACTATGCAATCTGGCTACTCGGTGCAAATCGCAGCTGTCAAACCAAGCAAGACCATCGATATAAATTCATATGCAAAAGCAAATAGTCCAAGTGCTAAGGTGTATGTTAAAAAAGGTAATGATTACAATCGTGTTAGAGTTGGAGTTTTCAATTCTAGATCGGAAGCCGAAGCTGCAAAGTCTAATATTAAGGCTGCTGGATTTACATCTGCCTATGTGGTAAAAGAAGAAGGTGTCACCGTAAAGTCAGGCCAAATGGAAGAATACACTGCTCGCAGTTACGAACCAGCACCGACAAATAATTCTGCTTACGTACTTAGGTTAGCTGCTCTAAAAAGTATGGGTAATGTAGATCAAAGTTTGCTGAGCCGTTACGGTAAAATAGAAACAACTTTGAGTAATGGCTTGACTGTGATATACCTGTCTGGCTTCAATAGTCTCATGGAGGCGAATTCTGCTTTGAGCAGGCTTCAATCTCAAGGCTATCCTGGCGCTTTTGTGATGCAAAGAGCGAGTAATGGCTCTCTGCAAAAGGTGATTGAATGAAGCGTCAGCAATCTCGATCTAGTGGACCAAGTAAAGAAAGGAATCGCAAACAACGGCTTGCGGCAAGTGACATTTAGTATTTTATAAGAGGCGTGAAAAAACCAATTACCATCTTTAGCTCACCTTCTCCACAGTCACCCTCATATACAAACTCAATCCCTCTTTAACCAGATAGCGCACATCCCTGCGATGTCCAACTATCCACATGATCTCCTCACCTGAAACTAAAAAAGGAGTATCTGCCTTTTGATCCAAAGCAAACTTTGCATCAGAGAAAAATTTCTTTACTTTTTTAGATCTTCCTTTCATCCCCTTCGGCTGAAAACGATCCCCGTTCTGCCACTGCCTGATCTGTAAGTTTGTCAAGCGACTAGCATCAAAATAAGCCAGGTACTTATTCTCTTTCTTGAAATCGAATTCTTCAGTAAATGAAAAGCTAAACTCAAAATCATTGAACCTTATCTTTCTAATAATCTTAGGATCAAATATGATTCTCGAAGTTCGCTTTTTTATTTTAGCCAAGATGAAAGTTGATCTATCGTAGGTCAATTCCCATAGATCTGAGTGGAGTTGAGCGCCATTCACCCAATTCGAGGTACTAAAGTAATTGAAAATCTGACCGGTACTGAAACCGTATGGATGTAGCCAATGATAAGCCAAAGATTGAGGATGATCGTTTTGTGTAAACATCTCCGCACGATACACTAGTCTGTCTTCATCGTCTTCGATAAGGTTATTTTTGAGGATGGTAGACATTCCTACTTTAGCAAAATGATCTACTCCTTGGAGATACGCAATGCTCTTTTTCAGACCTTGTAGGAAGTGCGAATTTTGCTCCTTGAGTTTGGGGACAACTTGATGTCGCAAAAAATTTCTCGCATATTTGTCAGTAGCATTAGACGCATCCTTACGATAGGGGATCGCTTTCGCTTTTGCATATGCTGTGATTTCTTCTTTGCTAAACGTTAGGAGTGGTCGGATGATCTGACCATTAATAGCAGGTATGCTCATCAAGCCCTCCACACCTGTACCTCGACCCACATTAAACAAAAAAGTCTCCGCCACATCATCTAGATGATGAGCCGTCATAATATGATCATAAGCACGCTCAGCAATCAACTGAATAAATAAGGCATAGCGAATTCTCCTTGCCTCTGACTGTATATTTCCCTTATAGTTCGATAAATCTGCCTGCTTAATATGAGCTTCAGCACCAAGCTCCTGTGCCAACTGAAGTACAAAACTTTCGTCTAGATCGGATGATTCACCTCTAAGCTTATAATTTACATGACAGATAGAAAAATCTAATTTTGCCTTTCTACACAGATGCGCGAGTAGGGTAGAGTCCATACCGCCACTCACTGCTACGAGGAAGCTTTTTCCCTCTGTTGAGCCTACTTGATCGGATAATCGTTCTTTAAAGAATGCTAACAAAATGATTGATTTAGAGCGAAATATGAATTTTTAACAGAAATTTGACTTAAAATTACGATTATTGACTCGCTTCATCATAACTATTACTTAAAGATGGATTTAGTTGCCAATTATCCTTATTTTTGTGTTATTGAGGGCATCATTTGTCTTACAAATAAGATATTTTTTGATTTATATCCGTTTAAGTTCCATGATCATTACTTCAAGTAAGCCTATTCTGGCTTTGCTGATGCTATGCTCGTCAATCTTTATATCCGCACAGATTCCAATTTCCTTTTCTAATAATATAGGCGATAGCGACAAGAATATAATTCAAGACGTTATTGATTTAGATGGCCAAGGCTGCTTGACTATTGGTTACACTAAAAATGAGGATACGCGCATTGTTGATCTTTGGATCAATAGGGTAAATAATAATGGTGTCGTAGTGTGGTCTACCAATTTTGGTAACTCTTGCTTCGAAACAGCAAATGCCGCAGCTTTATTAGATGATGGCAATATTGTGATCGTCGGTCAAGGACATTTTGCTACCAACACAAATCCTGATCCTAATAAGAAAGCTGACGGTGCTATTTTAAAAATAGATATTGATGGCAATTTGATCTGGCAAAGGACATTTGGTGATGCGGGTCAAGACCAGTTTACCGATGTAGTGGCCTTACCAAATGGACAGTGTATAGCAGTCGGATCTACAAGTTCCTATACGAATAATCCCGATAATCGAGCTACCGACGCTTGGGCAATGCGTGTCAATGCTAACGGAGCCGCTGTGTGGAATAAAACTTTTGGTGGGAGCCTGATGGATAGATATAGCTGTGTGCGTTTAGATGATGCAGGAGATCTTTTGATGGGAGGTACTTCAAATTCTAATGACGGAGATATCACCAATTCTAATGGTCTAGAAGATATATGGATATCTAAAATCTCTATTAATGGGAATCATATATGGTCACAGAAATATGGGGCTGCCAATAATGATATTTTAAACGGTATGACCACCACTGTAGATGGCGGATGTGTTTTGGCAGGCACTTCTTATTCCAGTCTTGCAGGGCATCAGGGGCATGGTGATATCTTGGTATTGAAGATTGATGCTCAAGGCAATCAACTTTGGCAGCAAAACTATGGTGGATCCTCTACGGATAAGAGTACTGATATAATAAATTTTGAAGACGATGGATTTTTATTGGCCTCTACTACTTTCTCTGATGATGGAGATATTCAATTAAGTTATGCTGAGCAAGATGCCTGGTTGACAAAGTTAGATGCTAACGGAGCTTTGGTCTGGCAACAAACTTTAGGAGGTAGTCAAAACGATGCATTTAATGCTTTAGCTATCTCTGATAATGGATCAGTCTGGCTGGCAGGATATTCATTTTCTTCAGACCAGAATCTCACGGCTAATCTAGGTGCTCAAGATGGATGGTTCATAGGGTCAATCGTAGCCACTATACCTAATATTGAAATTGTAGAAACTATCAATCATGTTTCTTGCTTCGATTTTAGTGATGGCGCGATTAGCTTAGACGTTAACGGAGACGCACCACCCTTTTCATATATGTGGAGCAATGGATTGAGTTCTAATTCGATTATAGGTCTATCGCCTGGTAATTATACGGTGACGATTACGGATGCGAACGACTTCCAATTGATCAAGCAGTACACCATCACAGAACCTAATACTATTGAAGTTATTGAAGAGCAGACCAATGCTCAAGTGGGTCAGTCTGATGGTCGTATCTTACTCAACATTATTGGTGGTACGCCAAATTATGATGTACAGTGGAGTAATGGTGGCACAGGCATACTTCAGGAAAATCTGGCGCCAGGTGATTATACTGCAACTATTACGGATGCGAATAACTGCCAGCTTATTGTTTCTTATGAGATTGAAATGGGTACTGCAACAAATCAGTTCATTCCTAAGTCTTTAGATATCTTTCCTAACCCCAATAATGGAACTTTTACCATTCAAATTCCAGAGCAACTACAAGGAAATATTTCGGTTGCCCTGATCAGTCTTGATGGATATAAAATTGATCTCGGCATTCACAACCAATCTAGCACCCAGCTTACTGTCATCACTCAGCGTGCCATTCCTGGACTCTTCATTTTGACCTTACAAGACGATCAGTACCTCTACCAATCCAAGTTAATCATACAGCCATAAAAAAAGCCCGCATTCTTCAATGCAGGCTTCACGAATCTTACAATTTTTTAACCAAAACTTACTTACAAGATTGCAAGTACTGTGCCAATAATCTGGTCAGCATGACGAATTCTTTGTAATATGCTGATTTACAGTTATATATAAAATTTTGTATTTGTCGGATTATATTTTGGGGCTTCCGCCATCCCGCTGGGAGGCGTCGAGCTCATCCGTTCCTACCCCCGAAAAGTCTTTTATTGATGTAATTATCTTGTTAGAAACATATAGCTATTTACAAGCTTTTTTTCTGATTTTAAGTTCGGGGATACCACTTCTATCTCTAAGCTCTACGCTCCCGTGGCGAGCACGGGATTTGTCGAGCTTTGGGGCGTTCCGCCCGTCGCGAAAGTTTACATTTGAAGGAATAATAATAATAAAAAATGCGGTGTGGAATTTCTCATTGGCCAAGTAACATGCAATTTTTCCTACCTAGCACCTAAAACCTAAAACCTAAAACCTAGCACCTAGCACCTAGCACCTAAAACCTAGTTCTTTATAAACTTTTCCGTCAAGATAAAATCCTTGCCTTGGATTTGTAAAATGTACATCCCAGCTTCTAATTGACGAGTAGAAAAATCTACAAAGTGATCACCCATATTAAAAAATTCATCAGCTCTCAGGGTACGCACCTTCTGTCCTTTCAAATCATATATACTGACACTTAGATTTTGTCCTTTCTCAAGGTGGAAACCAGCTATAGTATGATCCATTACTGGATTTGGCTGTATAGGGTAGATAAGATTCTTAGTAGGAGTAAGACCAGAAGTACTTACCGAAGTCTCAGAAAAGACGATGTCTTCATCACCTGACTGATAGACTACAAAGCCAATCGGCAAGTAGTACATCTCATCTTCAGTGCCTTCTCCCCAAGAAGTCCACTGCGGGGGATTGCTTGGATTATTTGGATTGTTGGTGGTATTATCGTAGGCAGCGACTGCATGAATCACACTACCCGCAGGCAGTACTTTAAAACGATCAAAGCTGTAAGAGCCTTGCCAATTAAAATCCCATTCTGGGACATTGATGAGGTTTATTCTTTCACCATCTGGTCTTTCTGCCCATACTTCCCAAGACTTACCTAGTAGGTGCATGTGGGGTGTGAGATTCACCAGACTCACGTCTATAGGAACGGTATACCTACCATGAAAGCTTTTTTCCACATTGGCCGGTATGAAAAACTGTTCTCCGATAACTGGTTCTAAGGGAACCATGATATGACTCAATACTTCACGTTCCAGTTCCTCGTCATCTTCATCCATGAAAAAGATATTCAATTTGGAGAGATCGGTTTCGTCCACAGGCCAAGGTGCATAGTGAATCTGCACCACGACATCTGCACCTGCCTGTAATATCTGACCAAGGCCATCTGGATATCTGATAGGTTTTTGACCAGGTACGTAGCCTGGATATTGCTTTTGACTCAATATCGCCTGCGATTGACCATCTAGAAAACTACCAAATCCATTGAAACCATATTCTGGTGTGGCAGCATCTTTAGCGGCAGCAGTGCCCGTTACATCTTCAAACAATAAAGCATGATGTACGATTTTCGAATTACCAGGTCTGAATTCAACGGCCTTGATAACTTTATCTTCTGGTAAGTTTGTTGGAAATACAAAGTATCTATAATCGTCCTCGTAGTTTCCTTCATGTAACCAATCTTGACTCATCTCTAAAACTAAATCTGGTGTACCCAAAACAGAGCCTGCCGGAAAGTCAGGAAATTCTGGTTCATCCGCTACATTACCTTGTGGCATACCGTCTACTACCCAATCGGAGATATCCTTGATTTCTTCGGCAGTCAAATAATTTTCACCCAAGAAAGTAGAGTAGTTGGGATCAGGTTGCCAAGGTGGCATTATCTCGTTTGTGGTAACAAACTCTATCATAGCGCCCCAAGAGCTAACCTCTTCATAGTTGGTCAAAGCCATAGGACCGATCTCGCCAACGCGATGACAAGAGGCACACTTTTCATAAATGATCGGCGCAATATCATCCGCAAATGTTTTCTGACTCCTTAATTCTGTCGTCAAAAATAAAATCAAAAGAGCTGGTAACAGGTATTTCATAACTTATGGCTTTTGCAAATTCAAGAAACAACCAATGGCTTGAGTCTCTAGTTTAGTAATTTCGGTTTGATCAACTATACTTTGTAAAGCTTCTCTGAGATCTCTTGATGTAATCACTCTTCTGCGAGATCCAATACTTTCGTAAGAGTTATCAATACGCCCTCGATAGAGGACTTTAAAATATTTTTCATCATAGACGACTACTTCAGGAGCGATGGAGGCACCGTAGTAGATAGTCTTTTCTTTATTGTGATCTGAGGTAGTTGAAAACTCTATATTATAGTCTGATACAAAATCAGCTACTTTCTTTTCTGTAGAGGAGGTGTTGGGGAAGTAGGCTTGAAAGGTAAATGGCTCACCAGCAAAGGTCTCGTAGACGTGATTGATTTCGCCAGATATGTTTTGGCTAATACGACATTCATCAATCAAGAAGAAATTGACAGATATGCTATCTGAATATAGTTGTGCAAGTAGAATACTATAAGAGCATAGGTAGAAAAAAAAGAAAAGATATGCGCTCTTGATCATGGACTAGCTTTATGTATTGAACGACAACTAAACAAACTGTTGCATATATAGGTTAAAATCTAGCCAATTTAACAAAATCTAAGGAGTCTACGAGGATAGCGAGACTGTTTTTAGTATTTGGGTGTAAGTTATTCAACAATATCAAATATCTAAAGGAAGAATTACTTACTATCTTATTTTACATTCTTTGAATAATAAATCTTGTTGGCATAAATCTCATATTGACATCTGATACCAAAATTTGGTAATATCCCGAAGGTAAGTGGTCTGCGTTTAATTTTATTTTATTTACGCCAGTATTAAAAGACTCTGTTTGTACAACCACCAATTTTCCAAGGGCATCGTAGATCTGAATTTCTCTTTCCTCTACTCTATCTGTTTTGATCTCTACATATAGGTTTTCACCCGAAGATGGATTTGGATAAACTCCCAACACATCAAATCTGCTCTTATCCGAACTAGCTATTTTAGGTTGTAGATTGTTTGTTCTTATGCTTACCTCATCATCTTCATTCACTATACCAAAGACACCATTTCCAGGAGTACTGTCTGGATCAGAACCAGATGAAGCACTTACTTGACCGTAATGCAGATTTTGACCAGGACTTAGTTTATAATATTTAATTGTCAGCTCAGCTTCTTCTCCAGGACTCATTGAACCTACTCTCCAAACATCATCAAAGTAAATTCCAAAGTCTCCTTGCGTAGCGACGAATTCATTGCCTCCCGAGTATACAGCACCTGCAACCTGTGGAATGGATACCTCAATATTACTTGAAATTAATGTTCCTTGATTTTTTATGATGTAAGTTATTGAATACACCTCATACTGATTCTGATCGAAAGCTTCAAAAAAGGCACTCAAGTTGAGATCCGGCCTAATATTGCCTCCATTCACAACCGTAACTGGGTAAGAAGAAATATTATTTACTTCATTTGATTCTTCTATATCTTGTTCTGAATCAATATATACTATCAAGTTATAGTTTCCAGGAGAAATAAATTGCGGGAGTAGTTGTGCGTCAACATTTGCAATTGTACCGATAAAAGTATTCCCTGTGGTTATATCTCCAACGAAGGTGTCATCAGGACTTAAAGTATTATCAGAGGATAGGTAAAATTCAATTCTATAATCTCCATCAGCTATAGCAGTTCCTATATTATTAAGATCAAAGGAATAATCTGTCAATTGATTTATGACAATGCTATTGGCTATTTCAAAATTGCTAATGGTAAGATCTGGTAAAATTACTGTTGAGTCTCCTCCTCCGTTTCCTGGAGTGTTTGCGGTACTAGCTTCATCATCTTCATTAACTGATGGTGGAGTACCGTTATTTGGAGTACTATCTGTATCAGTCCCATCCATAGATATTACTTGTGCATATCCTGCTGAACTTATCGTTTGCAGTGAGAAATATCGCAATGAAATAGTAGCAGTTTGACCAGCATTTAAAGATGCAATTGTCCAAAAATTATTGAATGGCACAAAAGTTCCTAAACTTGCGGAAGCTTCATTACCTCCAGAATAGACCATACCATCAAATAGTGGAATATCAATACCTATATTAGTAGCGGTAACGGTTCCAGTATTTACAACTGTAAGTACTCTTTCAAAAGTTGTAAACGGTGATGGTGTTTCTATGTTCTGATTCATTGTTAATTCTAAATCAATACCGTTGTTTCCACCATTTCCACCGCCGCTACCATTTGGAGGTAATACCGTTATATTAAATTCACATTGTCCAGTACCTCCACAAAAAAGTTCAGGTCCATTTTCTACATAATTAAAATTTACTTCTGTTGTACCAATTGGAAATAAGGATCCACTTTCACTAGGAAAAGTATTGTTTAAAGAGGCACCACATTCTGAGATCACAGTTGGATCCTCGAAAGTAACAATAGCGCCGTTTGCATCAGTTGCAGTAACAGTAATATCATCTGGACAGATAACTTGTGTTGGTGCTGGGTCTGTAGTTTCTAAACTTACAACAAAACTACAAGTCTCTACTCTTCCACAATTGTCTGCAGCTGTGATGGAGATCGAGTAATCATCAAAAGGAAGAACTGCTCCATTTGGTGGACCGGTGACCTGATATGTGATTTCTCCTCCGGGGCAATCTGTAGTGGCGTCGAAATCATATACAATCTCACCTACAGTTTCGAACGGTGCTAAGGCAATTGTTATATCAACTGGGCAGTCAAAATTAATTTCTGATGTTTGATTAGAAAAAGGCAGCACCTTAATCTGGAAGGAGCAATTGTCTAAGACTGTAGAACCACAAAAGGCTGTAAGATTTACAGTGTATTCTCCAATAGGTAGAAAATTTCCAGAAAAGTATGCTGGATTATTTATGAAACCTCCAGACAGTGTGTCAAGTTCCCCATTACAAAATATTACATAAGTAGGATCTTCATAATCTACAATTGCACCTGCTGCACCTTGATCCGCCATCACCTGTATCACTGTAGGGCAATCTATATATTGAACATAATTAGGTACCAAGTTTCTTGTAACTTTATAAGTACAGGTCGATACACCGCCACAGTCATCTGTAGCTGTAAAGTTAACCATAGCTTCTCCATATCCAGTAATATGATAGCTGCCTCCACATGGGGTATTTGGACTAAAATCTTGAATGGCAATAGAACCAGAGAAAATAGAAAATTCGTCTAAGGCAATGGAAATATTTCCACTAGGGCATGAAGTTGTTGCCTCGAAAGGAGGAAGTATATTTGAATCCTGACATGGGCCGAATGATGTCCCAGTCGAAGGAGTAAAGTCAAAAGTAATATCTTCGGGGCAATCAAAACTGAGGCCTTTGTTTATTACAGTTATAAAAAATCCGCACTCTGCATATCTTCCACAATTGTCAGTGGCTCCAATTATGATCAAATAGGTTCCTACACCTACAAGCTCGCCATTCTCAAAGCCATTTATGTTATATGATATATCTGTATCAGAACAATCAGTTGTTGCGCTATAGTCATAGAAAACAGAGCCTGTTTCTTGTCCAGTAGGCAAAACGATCGTAAAGTCTGATGGACAATTTAAAGTTAATAATGGTGGAATGTTAATGATGACAGTATTAGCTTCATCATCTTCTATTTTGATTGGTGGTGTCCCATTATTTGGTGTGCTATCGATATCCGTTTCATCCATGGCGACAACTTGTGCATAACCTGGCATCAAAATATCCTGAACAGGAAAATAAAAAAGTTGTATAACAGCATCTTGACCAGCTTCTATTCTGTCTATAGTCCAAATCTGTTGGCCATACGGACTATAGTCGCCTGAGTTTACAATGAATTCTTCTCCGCCAAAAAAAACCATATTAGCCATTAAAGGAATAGATATCTCTACGTTATTGGCGGAAGCTGTTCCAGTATTATTAACAATAACAGTTCTAGAAAACTGATTGAAAGCTAAAGGATCCTGAACAGATTGAGACATCGATAATTCTAAGTCAACAGTTGTGTTTTGACTATGCGCTGTGGCTGAGCAAAGTATTGCGATAATAAAAAGGAAATGCCTAATCGAGGTCTTGGAGAGTGATGCACAAATTGAGTTGTCTAAGATTCTGTTCATAAGTTGTGTGTTTTGTATAACATGTTTGTAACGTCATAGTTAAGAGGGTTATATCTAAAAAAAGCGTTGCAAGAAATAGAAAAAATATTATGTATTTCTTTACAGATTCAGCAAATCTAGTCTTCGAAGAGGTTGATTATGAGAGAATTAGACAATAAATATACGATATTATTAGTTAAATACCTGATTATAAGAGATTTGAGTGAGGGATAGTAAGGAATCACACGACAGTGGGATGCCCGATAGCTTGTGCGACTGCATTGGCGCGGGCCGAAGTGAACGCGGAGTCCTGCATAGCCCGACCCCAGCCATAGCTTTTTTCAGCGGAGGATGGGGGCACTCCC
>Ga0114957_1001100_pt1 | contig 31531 bp, 24 predicted proteins | sample BantaG_FD_87175 | JGI IMG/M metagenome (GOLD analysis project Ga0114957, IMG submission 87175) | Marine algal microbial communities from Bantry Bay, Ireland - BantryBay_4 metaG | ecosystem: Host-associated > Algae > Red algae > Unclassified | place: Bantry Bay, Ireland | collected 2014-11-21
AAGTTTTTCTAACTGTTTGTTTTAACTTTGTCATGTGATCAAGTAGTTTGTGTTTTCTCAGTTTTGCAACTCTAAAATACAACACTTGATCATTTTTTATAATATATTCATGCAACAAAGCCACTCGAAAAACGTATTTATGTCACATATTAACTTCTGTTTAAAACTATCGGGACTAATTGTATTCAGCTTACTTATCAATACATCTATGTCCAGTCAGTCTAGTAGCGATCACCGACTATTCATCATGGGTAATAGTACTATAGATCATCAGCTTCAAAGTGTACCAACACCAAGTGATGAAACATCTGTGCCTTATTGGATAAATCTTTTTGCTCAAGAGGCGAATAATTCTTTTGCAGCAGGAGGTGATTTTGGTTTTTTAACCCAATTTGACGATTTGATGTTCACATCTAATTTAGGCTGGGATCTTGTGCAAGGTGTTTGGGATCCTGATGTACAAACATTTTCAGAAGCCGAAATCTCCTCTGTCATATTCACCACAGCGAATTTTATCCAGTCCGAAGCACCAGATCAGCCGCATCCATTGGATCCGAATACGACAGTTGTGCAATCTACGGAAGTACTGATGGATTGGGTAGATCAGCAAAAGAGCGGTGTGAGGTATTATCTGTATGAGAACTGGCCAGAGATGGACTTGCAGCAAGCCTATCCACCTCCCTCCCAGCACCATCTGAAATAGAAAATTATCACAACATTACCACAGGATCATTTCATGACTGGTGGATAGAGTATCAAGACCTTGTCTTAGCATCTAGACCTAATCTCAATATCAGGATGATTCCCGTTGGCCGAATACTAAGTCAGCTTTTGAGAGATGAGATTCCAAAATTTCTGGATGAATTACCATTCGAGGAGACTTAAGAAGATTCAGCACCTCACGGTGGAGCGTCACTTTACTTCCTTGCTGGGATGATCACATACATGGGCATGTATGAAGAGATCACTCCAGCCAGCTATATTGTGCCTTCTATCATTCATCCAGGTATAGAGAATAATTATCAGAGTATATCGGATTTTATTTGGGCAGAACTTAATTCATTTTTAGATGAGCAAGGAAACAGCAGAGTCTTTTTTAATATGACAACGTCTGCGACAGATGTGGATTTAAATATAGATTGCATTTCATTGAATCCTAATCCGTCCTCAGGTTTATTCAGAATCGCGGGTGCTTTGGATGAATATCATATTGAGATTCTGAATTCTAGTGGCGTCATATATGATTCACTTGACACCTCTTCAAGTGAACTTGTGATAGATATTCAAGATCTTCCATTGGGATTATATTTTATTAGAATGCAGAATAAGTCTAATCTCCAAATCAGCTTAGTGAAGATTTTGAAGCAATAGAGAAAGCCAGAACATAAATTTATTCCATTGTTATGAATACCATATCAGTTTGAATGCAGCATTGTACACTGGAAAATTTACAGCGGAGTTGCTCTTAGTAAGTCAAGTATTAATGTCTATATAATCAACATTCTTTCTATTACAGAATTGCCATGGCAATGTAATCATACACATATCATTAAATTGGCAGCTTATATAGATATTAATTCAAAAGATTACTATTTTCACATAAATGTAAACCCGTGATTCTTTAGGGATCAAGATTCTTCCCCTCATCCAATCACATATTAAACTCTTTGATCATGTGCAAACGTCACTATTACGTATTGCTATGTTTCGCTTTAGGACTGACTCTAAACGCTCAGTCTTATAACGATTTTATAGGCAATGGACATCAAATTGGAATTTCAGTTTCCTCAAGTAATGAATCTAATGCTTCACTTGCAAATTACACAGTAGCTGGAGACAGAAGATATACAGATGAAAAAGGTGCTTCAAGATTTTTAGCCCAAGCTTCTATGGGTGGCAATTATGAAGACATACAACAAATTGCCAATATGGGTATTGATGACTGGTTAGACCTACAGTTTTCAATGACACCTACCTCTTTCAAAAGTGAGTACAGTAGGATATATGACGAAGTTCAAGTTATAACACCACTGAATACTGCTGATAGGAATGAGTATTTAAGTTTTGCATTCTACGAATCACTGATAAAACATCCAGATGTACTCAGGCAAAAAGTAGCCTTTGCATAGTCTCAAATATTTGTGATCAGTCCTACGAATAGTATATTATCCAATAGAGCTTATGCAAATGCATACTATTATGATATGCTATACCTTGGAGCATTTAGCAATTTTCAAGATCTTTTATACAATGTAACCTTGCATCCTTGCATGGGTATTTATTTGAGTCATTTACAGAATCAAAAGCCTGACATCATTCAAGGAACATTACCTGATGAGAATTATGCAAGAGAGATCATGCAATTGTTTAGTATCGGCTTGTTTGAACTGAATACTGATGGTACTTCAAAACTTGATGTCAATGGTGATTTAATCCCAACCTATGATATCTACGACATTCAAGAATTATCCAAAGTCTTTACCGGACTAGCTGGGAGTGAACGATTGGATGGAGGACTTGCAACTTTTGCAAATGGCTTTGGAGCTTATGACTTACGTGAACCGATGAAAATGTACTACGACTTTCACTCCAAAAGAGAAAAAGTATTGATTGATGGTACGGTCATTCCTGAAAACCAACCAGACCTTGCAGATATAGATAATGTGATCTAAACACTTTTCAATCATCAAAATGAATGTAGGTCCTTTTATAGGAAAGCGCCTCATCCAACAACTTGTAAAATCAAATCCTTCTCCTCAATATATACATAGGGTAACAACAGTATTTAACGATGATGGTAATGGTGTGCGAGGAAACATGGAAGCAGTTGTCAGAGCTATTTTAATTGATCCAGAAGCAAGAGATTGTACTTGGTTTTCAGATCCAACATCTGGTAAATTAATCCAACCTTTACAACAGTTGACAAATTTATTTTTGGCATCCGACATTTCGACACCAACAAATAAATTTTGGTTTAGAGACGAAAATGATTTATTAGACAAACTGGAACAATCATTTCTAGCTGTCCCTACAGTATTCAATTTCTTCTCACCATTCTAACAAGAATATTTAGAACCCAATCAATTAGTCTCACCAGAATTCCAAATATTGAATTCAACAACTGGAATGTACTACTTAAATGAGACAGAAAATGCACTTAAACTTCGACCTTTTTACAACAGAACAGCATCTAGTACCAGTCAAACTTTTTTGGCTAACAATAATGCTGATCGACCTATTTTAGATTTTACAGATGAGGTTGCTGTATATCAAAGTCAAGGTTTAAAAGCTCTAATAGACAGATTGAATCTGATTATATGTAGAGGGCAGCTCCATCCAAACATCGAAAATATTATTATTGATACCATTGAAGACAACATTGCGAATGTTGCATCATATGATACAAATGATATAATCAACGATGCAATTTATTATATCATGATTTCTCCTAATTATACAATACAAAAATAAGCACATGTCTGGAAAACACCATCATAACAGAAGAGCATTTTTGGGTAATATGGCATATGGATGTGCCTCTCTTGGAGTCACCACCCTCTTATCGAGTTGGACTATTATGGGACTAATCAACGCTGCTGCCTCAGCCAATCGTCCCATCTATGCAAACTCGGAATATAAAGCCTTAGTCTGCATATTGCTGGCTGGGGAAAATGACAGTTACAATATGTTAATTCCTAGAGGTAATGGCGAGTACACTGAATATGCCTTTGTCAGATCAAATCTTTCTATTCCTCAAAATTCCTTATTGCCAATCAATCCACTCAATCCTGATGGAAAAGATTACGGACTACATCCTGAACTAGGGAAAATTGTATTGGGTCAAGGCGATATCGATGACTTTTCAGAATGCATTGATCAATTTGGATTAAAACAAAATGCGGATTGTATCTGCGGTGATCAAAAACTAACAGGAGGAGGTAAATTTATAGGACATAATGGTGTAGGTGTTTTCCCTTCCATGGCTGCCGGTCTGCCTGATAAAGCTCATTCGGGGTATGTCGGTTTCCTTGACAGATTATTCCTTTCCTACCCTACTTTACCTATTGGGACAGAAATTTGTTTTACACTTGGATTCGATGATATTGGCGGTATTGCTGGCATTGAATTGAATGATATTGGTACCTATACTTTCGAAAACACTTTGGACTCTGTGAATTTTTTCATGCAAGAGTATTGCATCACAACTATTGAGCGCGGTCCACAAACTATAGCTATTCGTGATCTTGGAGATGGAGGAGTAAGAGTTGATGGTTCTGTATATGAATATTGCCCTTGTACATCCACAGATCAGGATGAATTATCTCCAGATTGTCAATGTCCTGGAAATCAAGTATTAGATACTGGTACGTTTATATCAGAATTCGGTTTTACTGACGGTATAGCAGCAGCTGGAGAAGCCGACGGCACATTTACGGGTTCGCTTGGCTATCAAGATACGTTGACATTAGAGTATCCTAACATTTCGCCCAATACAAAAATTTGCATTACCGCAGGTTTCAGTGACCAGTCAGGTGTCGTCGAAATCATTCAAACTAATTTCCCTAGTTATATGAAACATTCATCAAATGAATTCATATTTACAATCCAAAAATCGGAGTCGAATCAAAATTTCAGAAAACAAAAAAGATGTAGCTATAACGGAAATGTAGGTAGTCTTCAGGAAAAAAGGTGAGTCATTCAAAACATTAGCGTTACTTAACCAGCATATATGCTACAATTATTTGTTAATGAGGTCATTTTTATTTGCTTGATGATCTTTGAGTAATTCTTTAGTAGATAATCGGTATTTTGCACACGATCATGCAACCATTTTAAATATATCATTATGCACTTTAGACTTTTTATAATAATCTTTGTTGCTCTTTTTTTTACTAATTTCAATCTCGCACAGGGTGACAAACCTGATGATAAAAAAGATAAAAAGGAAGACAAAAAAGAAAAAAGTTACACAGACTTTATCACTGATAAAGCTGTTTCTAATCAAGGACTATTTTCGACACATAAAGTTGAAGACAAATTCTATTTCGAAATTCCAGACACCTTATTAGAAAAAGAATTGCTAGTCGTCAGTCGAATATCAGGCTTTGTCAAAGGCCTTAATTTTGGCGGTGCGGGTGTAAAATCAAGACCTCAACAAGTCATCAGATTTCAAAAAAAGGATAATGATATTTTGATGAGATCCGTATCCTACAATAGTGTTGCGACCGAGCAAACACCTATCTATGAATCAGTTCGAAACAACAACTTCGAACCAATCATCATGGTATTCCCAATAGAGACTGTTTCAGCGGATAGCAGTTCTTCTGTCATTAATATTGAAAGTTTATTTACCACAGATATAGAAATGATAGGTGCTGTTAGACCTAGTCAGCGCAAAAGCTTTGGGTTAAAGGGCATTGATTCTAAGCGGAGTTTTATTTCTGAAATGAAAGCGTTTCCAGAAAATGTATTAATCAAACATGTTTTGACATATAAGGGCGGAGAAGATTTACCGTCAAACAGCATTACAGGAACATTGTCCGTCGAAATGACCCAATCAATTATCGAATTACCTAAAGAACCAATGCAGCCGAGATTATTTGATTCTCGAGTTGGTTACTTTTCGCTGAGCCAAACAGATTATAGCCTTAATGAACAAAAGGCTGCAAATAGAAGATACATCACAAAATGGAGATTAGAGCCATCAGATCCTGAAGCTTATGCGCGCGGCGAACTTGTCGAGCCAACAAAGAAAATTGTGTATTACATCGATGCGGCCACACCTGAAAAATGGAGGCCTTATTTAAAACAAGGAGTCGATGACTGGCAACAGGCATTTGAACAAGCTGGTTTTAAAAATGCAATCGAAGGTAGATTAGCACCAACAAAAGAAGAAGACCCCGATTGGGATCCAGCGGATGTACGTAACTCTGTCATCAGATATATCTCAACGGATATCCAGAATGCACAAGGGCCACACGTACACGATCCTCGCACAGGCGAAATCTTAGAAAGCGACATCATGTGGTATCACAACATCATGAACTTATTACGCAACTGGTATTTTGTACAGACGGCTGCAGTCAACCCTGAAGCCCGTAGTCCTAAATTTACAGATGAAATTATGGGTCGCTTGATTCGATTTGTAGCAGCACATGAAGTTGGGCATACACTTGGCTTACCACACAATATGGGTGCGAGTGTCGCCTACCCTGTCGACTCATTACGATCTGTCGCGTTTACACAAAAAATGGGCACATCACCTTCGATTATGGACTATGCTCGTTTTAATTATGTAGCTCAACCAGAGGATGGCAATGTGGGCTTACTGCCAGATATCGGTATGTATGACAAATGGTCTATTGAGTTTGGCTACAAGCAGTTTATTGGAGAAACGACTGATTCTGAACGATCAATTCTTAATGCAATGATAAAGGAAAAAGCAAGTGATCCGTTATATCGTTTTGGGCGACAAAGAGGACTGCCTTTAGACCATACCTCCCAGACTGAGGATTTAGGAGATGATTCGATGCTAGCTAGTGAATATGGCATTAAGAACTTAAAACGAATCGTCCCAAATCTTATAGAATGGACTGCAGAGGAGGGCAAAGATTTTGATAATCTGGACGAACTCTACACCCAAGTGGTTGGTCAATTCAGAAGATATATTGGGCATGTTGTGAGTAATATTGGTGGCATCAAAGAAGTATACAGAACATTTGATCAGAATGAAAAAGCGTATACGCCAAATGATTTTGTCAAACAAAAAAGAGCTATGCAGTTTTTAAATTATCATTTATTTAATACGCCGGAATGGTTGGTAGATCCTGAAATTTTGCAAAGAATTGAATTTGACGGCAACGTTGATCGAATAGAAAACCTTCACAATTTTGCCATCAGGATTCTTTTTAATGATGATCGAATGAAGCGACTTGCCGATAACGAATCGTTGATGGGAGATAAAACGTATACATTATCCAATATGTTCGAAGATTCCAAAGACATGATATTTTCGTATTCACAACCTGACGTTTATCAACGAGGATTGCAACGAACTTATGTAGATAAAATGATGGCTTTGATTGATGAAGAAAATGCTAACAATTCAGATGCAAGAGCTCTAGCGAGACTTACCTTAGAGTCAATTGCGAATGATACAAAAAAACTTAAAAAGTCAAAAAACAGAATTCATCAAGCTCACTTTGGCGATTTGAATCAAATCATTCTGAAGCAGATAGAAGATTAAATATTTATATGCCCTTAGTTTTTAAAGGCCCTGCAATTGTTAAAGCACTACATATCTATTTCAAGTTATTGAGTATAGTGTGATATTGTATTTACTAAGCCTAAAATAATTATATTGACACTTAAATAGAAATACAATCTTACACAATGATTAAATTTTACCCATTGATCGGGATGCTTCAAGCCCTTTGTTTGTATCATGCATATACGACTAAATCAGAACAAAAATGGTTTTGGACAATCATCTTCTTTCCAATCATTGGTTGTATATTCTATCTGTATCACCAGTTCTACTCCAGAAGAAATTTAGTTTTAGTAAAGGAGGAAGTAAAAGGAACTTTCGTCAAAAACTATACAATTAGCAAGCTTGAAAAAAACTTAAAATTTTCAAATACTTTTGCCAACAAGATAGAATTAGCCAATGAATATAATAGGATTGGTGAACATGAGCGTGCTTTAGAACTCTATGAATCTAGTAGAGAAGGGATTCATGAAAATGACCCTGCTTTACTTATACATCTGATTTAAACGAATTATGTACTTGAGAATTATGAGATGGTAATCAACTATGGCGATCTACTCCTAGACGAACCAGAATTTAATAATTCTAAGGAAAAAGCGTTTTATGCGTGGTCATATTATCAACAAGGAAAAGAATCTGTAGCGATAGAAAAATTTGAAGAGCTAGATATTCAATTTACTAATTATGAGAATAGAATAGAATACATCAACTTTTTGATACACACGAATAAAAATGACCTAGCTAAAGAAAAGCTTGACGAAATGTTCGAAGAAATTGATAGTATGGATTCTTATGAAAAGTGGATTAACAAATCGATTATCAAAGAATTAAAATATCTAGATAGAAACATTTAAGTCATGTTCACAATTGGTACTTGAATATTAACTATCGAATGCGCTTTGCAGGAAAATTTATGTTGTGGTCCTACATGCTAACAGTTTTTTCTAATCGTAAGAAACACATCTAAAGCTACTATTTTGATGATTTCCCTTTGTACAGGATTTATAAATTCGCTGTCTCTGTGATTTCTTTATAGTGGGCAAGTATGTCTCGGATGTTTCTAAATATTTTGGGTTTGTTGTCCATAAAGGCATTTACATCTTTCCATACAGCACGCTTGATGCCTTCTTCTTTCTGAGGCACTAAGTCTTGTTTTTTTGCTGACATGAGATACCAAAATGTTTTCTTTAGGACACGCTTTTTATTGATGTTGCGATAGGTATGATAGGTGGTTATCAACTTCTTATTAATCTCTAAATTTTTCACCCCTGTCTCCTCCATTACTTCACGTAGGGCTGATTGCTTTTTCTTTTCATTCAGCTCCATCTTACCTTTGGGTAAATCCCAAAACCCTCTTCTATGGATCAGTAGAGCTTCTGATTTGTTATTGATCACTAGGCCACCTGCAGCTTTTACTATTTTAAACAGACTTTGAAAATCTTGTCTAAGTTTCTTAATATTAGGAGAATAAATGGTGATGGTCTTGTACACCGAAGTCTTCTCTGCTAAATCAATATAATTTAATAGAAATTTAGGCTTGCCGGCGTACCGTGCAATGATATCTGACTCGTCATTTTTCTCTGGCACACGAACTTCTGATTGTGCCGCTAAAATGAGTAGAGTTTCATTTATATAGATTTTGTACATTTGCGTCGCTTCGATAAAATCGAGTGCAAAGATATGAATATTGACCAAAGCTTGGCAACTAAGTTGTTATCTATTAAAGCAATTAAATTATCTCCGACAAATCCATTCACTTGGGCATCGGGTTTGAGATCACCTATTTACTGTGATAATCGTATTTCATTAGCATTCCCTGAGGTGCGAAATGAGATTATAACAGGCTTTTCATCATTAATAGAAGAGAAGTCCTTGCAATGCGATAGCATTGTGGGAGTAGCCACGGCAGGTATTCCACATGGTGCCATTCTTGCAAATCATTTACAATTACCTTTCGCTTATGTGCGCTCAAAAGCAAAAGCTCATGGCAGACAAAATCAAATTGAAGGATTATTAAAAAAAGGTGATAAAGTGATTCTCATCGAAGATTTAATTTCCACAGGAGGAAGCAGCCTTCAGGCAGTGAAAGTTTTAGAAGACAATGGTATAAAAGTATTGGATGTATTTTCTATCTTTAGTTATAATCTCACGAAAGCAGAACAGAACTTTAAAGAGGCAAATAGTTCTTATACAAGCTTAACCAATTATCCATCGCTTTTACAGACAGCAAAAAAAAACGGATACATTTCTGATTCAGAATACACTATTTTGGAGCAATGGTATTTAGATCCCAAGGTCTGGTCAGATCAATTTTTAAAAAATAATTATTAACCATATACAATGTCCATTTTCACAAAGAAATCCATTGACTTTTTACATAAATATCTAAACAGCTCATCACCAACAGGTTTTGAATCTGAAGGCCAAAAGGTATGGCGTGATTATATAAAACCATACGTTGACGAATGGCATACTGATAATTACGGAACGCTATACGGCATTATAAATCCGAAGAAAAAATATACAGTTGTTATTGAAGGCCATGCTGATGAGATCTCATGGTTTGTCAACTATATTTCTGATGATGGATACATAAGTGTTGTTAGAAATGGAGGATCTGACCACATCATCGCTCCGTCTAAACGGGTGAATATATTCACAAAAAAAGGAATTGTTCGTGGTGTATTTGGATGGCCTGCGATACATGTCAGAAAAGGCAAAGACTCCAAACTATCTCCTGAATTAGAAAATATATTTGTTGATATTGGTGCAAAAGATAAAGAGGAAGTTTTACAAATGGGTGTGCATGTCGGTTGTGTTTTGACATTTGATGATGAGTTAGAAAAATTGAATAACAAATATTATATAGGTAGAGCTTTAGACAATCGTATGGGTGGATTCTGCATTGCAGAAGTGGCTAGATTACTGAAAAAGAATAAAAAAAAATTACCCTATCGCTTGTGCATCGTAAATGCTGTCCAAGAAGAAATAGGCTTGAGAGGTGCTCAAATGATAGCACATACCATCAATCCTGATGTTGCTATCATCACAGATGTTTGTCACGATACCCATGCGCCATTATACAAGAAAAAAATACAAGGAGATACCAAAGCTGGCCTTGGACCATCATTGACAGTCGCTCCTGCTGTACACAACAAATTATTAGATCTGATAATAGATACAGCAGAGAAGAAAAAAATACCGTTCCAGCGTTCTGCATCTTCGAGAAGTACGGGCACAGATACAGATGCCTTTGCATATTCTAATGGCGGTGTACCCTCTGCGCTCATTTCATTGCCGCTGAAATATATGCACACAACTGTTGAAATGGCTCATGAAGACGATATGGAGAATGTCACCAAATTGATATACGAAACCCTCCTTAATATCAAAAACAATCATAAATTCAAGTACTTTTAATCATATAACAAATAGACTTAATCTTGGGACATTTGACTTTGTCTTTTGCTCACTCTCATTGTTCAGAATGCTCGTGAAGGCTTTATTCACTTTACTTTTGCCTTGACATAAAACAAAAGATATGATCAAATTATACCTAAAGTACTTTCCATTTGGTATACTGGACTTTTAAATCAGACTGAATCAAAAATGTAATTCTCAAACTTCTCAATTTCTATTTATACAGTTCCATACACATATCTATTGGCGCTGTATGTCTGGTATTACTCACTGAGCTTTTATTTAAATCACAAATACAATCGGAGTACCTTTGGTTTATATTTAATTCTACCCTATTTATCTACGGGCTGCATCGAATTATTGGTATTCAAAAAACCTATAAAATAGAGAAAAAGGGTCGGTACGATATTGTCTACCAGTACAGACACCATATTTTCATTTATACCATAGCTAGCCTTATCGGAAGCCTGTACTTCTTTTTTCAACTACCAAAAATGATTTATCCGTATCTGTTTATCACAGCATTGATAAGTCTACTCTACACAATGCCAATCTTAAGTAAGAATAAACGATTGCGAGATTTTAATTACATCAAATTATTTCTGATTGCCATAGTTTGGTCTTTTACCACAGCGTTCATTCCGTCTATATTGCTCAAGCTACCTGGCTTAGTAATGGTATTAATAACCTTAGAGAGATTTTTCTTTTTCATCGCCATCACCATTCCATTTGACATTCGAGATCTAGCAATTGATAAGGAAATTAATGTTAAGACGCTTGCTCATATTCTGTCCAAAAAAGGAAATCTGGTTCTTGTTATCAGCTGCTTATTGATATGCATTATTCTATATATTGTATTTTTTATTCAGGGTGTAATTGCACTTAATTATCTGTTAGGCTTAGTCTTATGCTACAGCTTTATAGGTCTCCTAATCTGGAGAAGCGAAAGTATTAAATCTGACTATTATTACACTGGTGTTTTAGATGGAACAATGATTCTGGTATATATAACAATCTTTATGATTTCTATGGTGAGCTAATTTTAGCTTTTTTACTGTTATTATCGAAAATCTGTATTCTTTAAATTTTGATATTCTGTAACACCACTGCCCTCGGTAAATATGGGCATGTCTGTATTAAAGTCAATTTCTAATTGTGTTCCTATTACAGTAACAGAATTGATCATACAATTTTGATCTTCTGACTTTCGATTCCAATCAACAGAAATATTACCATCCACATCAGTAGTCACATGAATAAGAATGTTGAATACATATTTCTGGACATTGCCGCCGTTCGAATTTCGTTTACCAAACCTTGTCATCCTAAACATACAATCGTCAGTGCTTGCCAAAAAAATAATATCAAGCTCTAGTTTGTGGTTTGATTGTTTATCTCCAGCCCCAGAAAAGGAATGCAATGTATGAGGAAAAACACTCCAGCCTTTTGGAATAAATGGTTCTTGCTCTACTGTCATATCAGTTGCAACAAAGTTATTTGAATACGAATTATCTGCAACCAAATCGTTTGCGTTCAAATACTTTGTTGTCAGACTATCTACACCTTTTATATTTGCTACGATACCAGATTGTCCTGTGACTGCAGAATTTGCATACACGAAACTGCTATGCTCAATCTCGCCTACAATCCTACCTCCAAAATGCATATTAAATGGACCCTGTGTCCGTATAGCGAATCCATCTTCGTCTCGATCCACATAATGACCTCCTAGAAACGTATTTGCCCTTCCTTCAGGCATATCTATTGATATAGCATCATTTCCTTCAGCATTAATATTCATAAATGTATTGTAGTTGTATTGAGAATTTCCATTAGGTCCCACACCCGGACTTATATGTAGTCCCTTTTCTTGATTAGCAACCAATGACAACCCTATGATTGAGTTTGCATTAAACCATGATCGATTAGCTATAGATTCTCCCTCCATATGCCAACCATGCCTTTGGTTTCTAAGTGACATCAATCCAATAAATGTACTTCTAGTGACTTGAAAATTAAAACCATAATCACCCTCCCCTGAGTCAATACCAAAATAAAAGCCATCTAAGCCACAACCAGTGGCTAACAAATGCTGGTGATACGCACCTTGACCTCTCAGAAAAACAAATCCATGTTGCGGGGCACCATCAACTGCGAGACCCTGTAAGCTAACAGATGCAATACTTACAATAACAGTATTGTCTAAAATTGCTCCATAGCCTTCGATCACAATTGGTAAATAATTTACATTTCCAGACGAATGACTGATCTTCCAAGGATCACTTAAATGGTATCGGCCAGGTGGAATAATCATTTTATAAATGGAATTTCCAAAACAAAATGCTGTTGCCTGATCACAAGCATTTTTAGAATCGACAGACAGTAAAGGTGCCGTTCCAAACCAAGACGGATCAACAGCTCGCACTACCCAACTACCATCTAAGGTGCCGCCATCGAAAATGTGTTAACTAAACGCTTCTATTTTTGTCAATTGGCCTGTAATCGATAGAAAGTTATTAAACTTCCCACCTCTAAAATAAAGCGTCACATTATCAGGATTGTCACATTGGCTCCTGATAGATCATGGCAATTTTTTATTTCCCATATTGCATTTGCGTGAGTTGCAGGAATGTTCTGAAAATCAAAATCCTGCGGGATTGTATAATATCCCAATCTGCAGCTGTCTGCTGCCAGATTCTGTAGTTGGCTGATAGAGCTGACTGCAAGATTGCCATTAAGTTGCCATACTACAATGGAATCTGATAAGCTGTCATCGTCCATTTGAGAAATATTGGCATGTCCTTCCACTGTTAGATTCACTTGCGAATAGATCATTGAAGACCAGATAACGTATAGAAATAGACAAGTTGACTTAGGGAGAGTATGCATAAGATGTTTCTTGATTAACAAAATTTAAAGGGCTTTTTAAAGATAGATATTATTAACATCTGATTCTAGAAATCCTTTTGTTATTAAACCTAAAAAAATTAGTCTCGAGAATTATAATAATAAAATCACCTTACTTGATAGTAGATAAAAATAGAATAAGCGATAATCAGACAGTTGAAGAGATGAGGATATGATTTAGCGATAAATGATTCTAACTACAGCAGTTGTAGAGCTATTATGCTGCTTCTTAATTTGATCTAGAGTCGTACGAAGACTAATCATCAAGTAAGTCTGGACGTCTATTCTCAGTACGCTTAATTGCTTGTTCTTGTCTCCACTCTTCAATTTTGGCATCATGCCCCGAAAGCAATATGTCTGGCACTTTCTTTCCTTTGTACTCGGCTGGACGTGTGTAAACAGGAGGAGCAAGAAGATTGTCTTGAAATGAATCAGTCAATGCTGAGGTTTCATCATTTAAGACACCAGGTATCAATCGACCTATCGCATCAACTAAAATTATAGCAGCAGATTCTCCTCCAGAAAGCACATAGTCTCCAACTGATATTTCTCTTGTCACATAGATGTCTCTGATACGCTGATCGATTCCTTTATAATGCCCAGCAATTAATAATAGATTATTGTAGAGAGAAAGTCTATTAGCAATCGACTGATTAAATGTTTCGCCATCAGGAGTCAGATAAATAATGTCGTCATAGTTTCGATCTCCTTTAAGCTCATCAATCATCTGACCTAAAGGTTCTGGCTTTAGAACCATACCAGCTCCGCCACCATATTGATAATCATCTATCTGGCGATAATTTCCAATACCATATTTACGTAAATCATGTGTGACGACTTCCAATAAGTCTTTGTCTTGAGCTCTCTTTATGATGGAGTGCCCAAAAAAAGATGTCATTAAGTCTGGTACACAAGAAATTATATCGATTCGCATGACTGAAAATATTGAATACTATTGAAAGTATGTCACTAAAAAAGAATTGGCCTTTACAACACGTATTGTAAAGACCAATGCTTATATCTTAATTCAATCGTACACATGTGGCATATGTGCATGATTGTTTATATTATTCTATGCCTAACAATTCGATCTCAAAGATAAGTGCACTATAAGGCAAAATTACTGGTCCTGCACCTCTATCGCCATAGGCAAGATTATATGGAGCATAAATTCTATGCTTAGAACCTACCTTCATTAATGGTACGGCTTCTTGCCATGCTTTAATGACTTGGCTTAAGCCAAAACTTATTGGCTCATTTCGCTCTACAGAACTATCGAAAACCTTCCCATCAATGAGTGTTCCATGATAATGGACTTTTACTTTATCATTGATCGTAGGCATCGGTCCGTCTCCTTCCGTAAGCACTTCATATTGAAGACCTGATTCTGTTGTCATTACACCTTCTTTGGTCTTATTCGCTGCCAAAAAATCTTCTCCTGCTTGTTTATTCATCTCTTTTACAATTGATTTTATTCGTAATATTTCGTCTTTAAAATTGATGTCTGCTTGTTCAAATGGAATCACTAATGGTTTATTTTCAAGCACATCTGAAATTGCCTTTGAGACAATGTGATGATTGATGTTAGACATCCCTTGATTTTTTAAATTTTGAGCAACGACTACACCCACACTATATGACAGGCTATCCTGCCATGTCAGTTGATACTCTTCAATTTCTGTAATTTCAACGCCTTCAAATTTATTTAAAACTTCATCAATAGGACTAACAGGGGTTTCCTGAGCAGATAAAGTCGTTCCTACTAATCCAATTAACAGAAGGCACATTAAAGACATATACTTTGTCATGATGTTTTTAATTTGTTGTAGTAAAAATAAAAATAAGGTATGGTTTCAATCCCTTTGAAATAGTTAAACAAACCATAATGTTCGTTTGGAGAATGAATATCGTCTGAATCCAGACCAAAACCCATCAACACAGATTTCACACCTAATACGTTTTCAAACATCGCAACAATCGGAATCGTTCCACCAGAACGCTGTGGAATTGGTACTTTCCCGTATGTTTTTTCCATGGCCTGCTGAGCTGCTTTATATTCTATAGTATCTGTCGGGGTGACTGCTGGAAATCCACCATGATGTGGACGCACTTCCACCTTAACGCCTGGAGGTGCAAGACTTTCAAAATGTTTGATGAATAACTCAGTAATCTTATCAGGATGCTGATTCGGCACCAAACGCATGCTTATTTTTGCAAATGCTTTAGATGGCAAAACGGTTTTTGCTCCTTCACCGATATAGCCGCCCCACATACCATTAACATCAAGCGTAGGCCTAATTGAAGTACGCTCTAAAGTCGTATACCCTTCCTCGCCCATGACATCCTCTACCTTCAAATCTGATTTGTATGATTCCAAATTGAAAGGAGCCTCATTCATTGCCTGTCTGTCGGACACAGATACAATCTCTACATCATCATAGAAGCCTGGAATATTAATTTCATTCTTCTCATTTTTCATAGAAGCTATCATATCACATAAGACATTGATTGGATTCGCAACAGCTCCGCCATATACTCCAGAGTGCAAATCTCGATTAGGACCAGTGACTTCTACTTCGACATAGCTTAGCCCTCTTAAACCAACCGTAATAGATGGGACATCATTTGCTATGACAGAGGTATCTGATAGTAATACCAAATCACAGCTCAACAAATCTGTATTTGCTTTACAAAAGACTTCAAGGTTGTCAGACCCAATTTCTTCCTCTCCTTCTATAAGAAATTTGATATTACACAGTAAATTGTCTTTAGCAACCATTGCCTCGAAGGCCTTGACGTGCATAAACATTTGTCCTTTATCATCACAAGCTCCTCGTGCAAAAATCGCCCCGTTTGGATGAATTGAGGTCTTCTTTATCACTGGCTCAAAAGGTGGTGAATCCCATAAATCCAACGGATCAGGTGGTTGCACATCGTAGTGCCCGTATACCAAAACAGTCGGATAAGATTTGTCTAATATTTTTTCCCCAAATACAATTGGATGACCAGCGGTTTCGTGTATGTTAGCTGTATCGGCCCCTGCTTTAAGAAGACTGTCTTTTACAAATTCTGCAGTCTTTCGTACATCCCCAGCATAAGCTGGATCCGCACTTACAGAAGGGATTCTGAGTAAGTCCAATAACTCGTCTAAAAAGCGTTGCTTATTTTCAGTGATGTATTGCTGAACTGATTCCATAATGTTTTTAATTCAATGCTAAATGTGTTTTCAATAATGCGGTTAAATCGTTTTTTGCTATATCCATATATAACCTCCCTTTGTGAGCATATGACATTTTGCCAGTTTCTTCTGAAACAATGTAGGCGACTGCACTAGAGGTCTCTGTAATGCCTAAAGCTGCACGATGACGTAAGCCAAGATTTTTATTTATTCGGTGACTATTGGACACAGGTAAAATGACACTGGCCGAATGAATCCTATCAGCATAAATAATCATTGCTCCATCGTGTAACGGTGCGTTTTTAGCAAAAATATTTTCGATCAACATTTGACTGATTTTGGCATCAACAATTACCCCAGAATCACTCAAGGACGCTATCGTTGATTCTGGTACTATAACAATTAATGCTCCTGTTTTTGAAGCACTAAGCACCTTCATGGCTCCTGAAATCTCTTCTGCGTTAAAACTGATTTTTTCATCAGCAGCCGAGATTTGCTTTCCAAAAAATTTATCAAAAAATTGACCTCTTCGTTGTAATGTATTTTCTCCAAACATTGTCAAAAAACGTCTAACCTCGGGTTGGAAAACTATCACTAAAATAACCGCACCTATTTGAAAAAAACTGCCCAATAAAGTTGATAATAAGTTCATCTTAAAATAGCGAACGATCGCATATAATGCCGATAGTAGTAATAGACCAATGAATATATTAAAGCCAGCTGATCCTTTTAATCGTTTATATATAAAGTAGATAAGATATCCTACGATGAGGACGTCCAAGATCGTTGTGATCCAATCAAATGTTGTATAATCTTGATAATTAAAAATAACCTTAAGTTTTTAATTCGAAATTCAAAGTTTCATTAACATTCTAATAGATAAAACATCTGCATACTCCTCTATTATAATGGACCTTGGTTTTACTCCTCCACGACCTGCAATTGTTCATACTTTAATTAAAACAGGAATTTCCCCTTGATGTTTATTTTGCAACTCAGAAATAAATTCAAATGAATGCAAGTACAATGGTCGGGAAAAATCACTTATCACATTTCATAAATGGAAGACTTAATTTGTAGATAGAACTTTCAAATATTTACAATGCAATTGCGTTTTCAATTACTCTAAACATATCATTTCTATCTATGCACAAAATATTACAATTTACGCTCGTATTCATCCTTAGCTCCACATTCTTAGCTAATATTGGGTTAAATCAATCAGATGGGACAGATAAGCGCAATATTGATTTAGAAAAACAAGCAAAGCAGTTCAAAAAATTCGTCAATTCTCAGGATGAAGAAACGAGTAATCGAATTTTATCTCTACAAATTGCCGCATTAGAATCTATTACATTACTGAGGGGATCTGATACTCAAACTGAAGATTCAGAGTTGATGGTGGACGAATTGACTAAAATCGAGTCTGCTATAAGTAATCTAAATTCTAGCAACGATCTCAACTATGAGCTGAGCTATTTAGAAGAAAATCTAAAATTAATTCAATCTGAACTTTCCAATGTACCGGCAAAAGCTATAGATATTTCTAGTCTTGATTGTAATGAAGTGACCCGCTCATTGATGAAAAATAACAATTTGACATTGTTTTATGATCCACTTGCAAAATCAGGAAGCATAAAAGCAACAGTTAGTATAAAGCCATCTATTGACGAAACTCTCCTTGAACTTTCCATACAGGTTTCGAATAAAAATGCTAGAGATATGTTGGGAAGTTTAGGTCATAATACACAGATGATATTTGAATCTGAAAATGGGAATCTAATAAAGTGTACAAGTAAAAACAGATCTCATGGATCATGGAATGATGACAATATGTCAGTAGATTACACCGCCACATTTGTAATGCCCTATACTTGTCAATACTTCGATGCTGTATATAAGGTCAAATTGATCTGGAGCAATGGTATAAATGAGTATATGATCACAGACGCAAAACCCATTAATGACTTTTTAGCCTGTGAATGCAATAAATCGTAAATACTTAGTTTTCAGTTACTTTTGAATTGAGAATTGTTACATATTATGTAATTACATATGTATAGATACTACATATTGTATAATTTATATATTATAACTACCGCTAATACATTATTTAAATCAGCAACCTTACATATCTACCTATTAACGTGTTACTTTGTGCTATTGCAGTTGTCCGTAGCATGATTAAATTACTTAAAGTAAGTGATTTTATTTTCGGCAGTTGCGGCGAAAAATCGAATTCATAAACTAAGTAATTTCCCAACGATGGCGTACCTGAGATTTGCATTTTTAATCTTATTGTTTCAACTGAGCATAGCCCCCACCACTACAGCTACTGAGACCTTTCCATTCACATCATTTGTCATGAGCCCACAAGATGGTGATACGGATAATGACGGTGTTCCTGATTTTGAAGATCTAGACAGTGACAACGATGGAATCCTAGATGCGGACGAAGGAGTCGTTTGTACTACTATTGATCTTTCTCCTTTCAATGGTGAGATGGATGCATTAACCACATTTAACGATGCTGGTATTACGGTTGGAGGAATAAACGGAGCACTTATTCAAATTGAAGATCCTTTAGAGCTTAATGGTTCTGCAATGCAAGACGAATTCATAATCTCTAACGAACACGTCCTTGCCACAGGAAATGATTCTACCAGTTTATTACTTGGTGTAGATCATGCACCTGGTGAAACAGGTCCTGCGAATTCATTGGGTACAAATTATACATTCTCTGAGCCAGTATGTAATTTCAATTTTGTCCTTTTCGATATAGACAGAACAGACGAAGTGGCCATCTTAGGAACTTTAAATGGTGTCGTAGTGCCATATACAATAGAATTCCTTGGTGTTTGTTTGAATGCTAATGCTAGTTCAATAAACAGTATTTGCAATGTGCAAGCTAACCCAGGAAACGGAAATGTATCAGAGCATAGAGCAGCTATCGTTTTTGATGGTTGTATAGATAGACTTGAGTTTGATATATATGATTTCGACGTTGGTAATGGTGGTTCTTTTACCTTCTTACCATCTCCAGAACCTACATGTGTTGCTTTTGATACAGATGGTGATGGTATCCCAGATGCTTTTGACCTTGATTCAGATAATGATGGTATTCCAGATGCTATTGAGGCATGTGGTGATCTTACCTTAGTATTGGAAGATTGTACGCTAGACAGTAATGGTAATGGTGTGTATAGCGCAACACCTGGTGTGTTGGAAGGAATATGTGCATCTGCTCCTGAGGATTTAGATGGTGATGGTATACCTAACTTTCTAGATCTTGATAGTGACGGTGATGGCTGTTCAGATGCTATAGAAGGTGGTACAGATGGTAATATGAATGTTAATAATACAGATGTATCAGATGGATATGCTATGCCAGCTGCAGCAATCGACGACTGTGGTTTAGTCTTAGATGGAGGAGTGTCGGCTTGCCCAACTCCACCAAATGATGAATTTCTTGACGCTGCAATTGATGCTGCCTGCGCGGTGGAAGCTGGTATGCTTACATTAGAAAAAGTAGGAACATTCGCTGACGAAAATGGAAATGGTGTCGCAGAGGAAGGAGAAACGATAACTTATGTCTTTACTGTTACAAATACTGGAACTACCGATATAACTGATATCTCAATATCTGATCCCATTGTCACGGTTATGGGTGGTCCAATTGACTTAGGAGCAGGAGAAATGGATAATACTACCTTCACTGGAGTTTATACACTTACTGCAATGGATTTAATGAATGGAATGGTAACCAATATTGCAACTGCAAACGGTACAGATCCAAATGGTGATCCAGTCACAGATGATGATGAAGAAGAAGTACCACTTCCACTCGGCGTGCCTGGCTTAGAGTTAATTAAAGTAGGAACATTCGCTGACGAAAATGGAAATGGTGTCGCAGAAGATGGAGAAACGATAACTTATGTATTTACTGTTACAAATACTGGAACCACGGTTATTACTGATATCTCAATATCTGATCCCATTGTCACAGTCATGGGTGGTCCAATTGACTTAGCAGCAGGAGCAATAGATAATACCAGCTTTACAGGAGTTTATACACTTACTGCAATGGATTTAGTAAATGGAATGGTAACGAATATTGCAACTGCAAACGGATTAGATCCAAATGGTGATCCAGTCACAGATGATGATGAAGAAGAAGTTTCACTTCCTGTTGGGATGCCTGGCTTAGACCTAACGAAAACAGGTACACTAGATTTAGGTGCTGACGGAGTTGCATCCGTCGGTGACATAATTACCTACACCTTTGAAGTTTGTAATACTGGGACGGTAGACATTAGTAACATTACAATTACTGATCCATTAGTAACAGTTATGGGAGGTCCAACAGCTGTCCTTGTTGCAGGCACCTGTGATAATACAACGTTTACTGGAACTTATGCCATAACACAAATGGATATTGACAACTTGGCAATAAATAATACTGCAACTACAACTGGTGAAGACCCAGATGGCAATCCTGTTGAAGACATGGATGAGGACATGGTCCCTATTCCAGTATCAGCAGGCCTTATATTTGAAAAAGTAGGAACATTTACTGACGAAAATGGTAATGGTATCACAGAAATAGGTGAGACAATATCCTACACTTTTACGGTTGCAAATACTGGAAATGCAGCTATCACTAACATTACGATAGCTGACCCACTTGTTACTGTTTCAGGTGGTCCAATTGATCTTGCAGCAGGTGCAACAGACAATACTACGTTTACAGGGGTGTATACAATTACCCAAGCTGATTTAGACAATGGAATGGTTAATAACATTGCAACTGTAAATGGAACAGATCCAAATGGTGATCCAGTTACAGAAGATTCAGAAGAAGAAATACCACTTGTGACAGGTACGCCTGAGTTGGAACTGTTAAAGATGAGTACATTCAATGATGAAAATGGTGATGGTTTTGGCCAAGTCGGTGAAACTATATCGTTTACATTCACCGTTTCCAACTCTGGAACGCTTGACATTACAAATATTACAATTACTGATCCAGTGGTTACCGTTATCGGTGGTCCAATTGATTTGGCAATTGGTGAAGTAGACATGACAACATTTACTGGAACATACACTTTGACACAAGCGGATGTTGATAATGGTTCGTTTATGAATGTTGCTACGGTTACGGGTGAAGATCCATCAGGAAATCCTGTAACGGATGATGGTGAAGAAGAAACACCAGTACCACAAAATCCAGATATTTCTCTACTAAAGGAGAGTATGCTAAACGATACAAATGGGGACGGTTTCATACAACCTGGTGAAACCATTGACTATGTATTTACTGTCATAAATACAGGTAATGTTACAATTACTAATGTGACAGTAACCGATCCTGCGGTAACAGTTATGGGCGGACCAATTCCTGTATTTACACCAGGATCTATAGATAATACAACATTCACTGGAGTCTACACAGTGACACAAGCAGATATAGATGCAGGTGGATTTGAAAATGTCGCAGTAGGTGGTGGTACAGATCCTAATGGAGATCCAGTAATGGACGATTCGGATGATCCACAAGACCCAACGGATGTTGATCCAAATGGTGATGGCGACCCAGACGATCCGACATTCACACCAATAGTTCTGAATCCAATGATTTCTCTAACTAAACAAGGCGTATTCCAAGATGAAAATGGAGACGGATTTAGTCAAGCAGGTGAAACGGTAAGTTATATTTTTGTAGTCACTAACACTGGAAACACAACACTCACTAATATTACAATTGCTGATCCACTTGTTGTATTAATGGGAGGACCCATAGCAACGTTGCTGCCAGGACAATCAGATGGCACGACATTTACAGGTAGTTATACACTCACTCAAGCGGACATTGACTCTGGTGGATTTGAAAATGTAGCTGTGGCTACTGGTTTAGATCCTGGTGGAAATCCAACAGAAGATACTTCAGATGATCCTCAAAATCCAGCAGATGTTGATCCTGATGGTGATGGAGACCCTGATGATCCTACATTTACTGTCACGCCTCAAAATCCAGAACTTTCCATATTAAAGATTGGAACATTCAATGACGAAAATGGTGATGGATTCGGTCAACCTGGAGAAACATTTAGTTACACATTCACTATAACCAATACAGGTAATGTAACTATAACGGATATATCTGTTACAGATAATTTGGTTACTGTAGTCGGTACTCCAATTCCAACATTGGCACCAGGTGAAATTAATACAACAAATTTCTCAGCGACATATATTTTAACACAAGCTGACATCGATGCAGGTGGATTTACAAATACTGCTGTGGCAACAGGCTCAGATCCTAATGGAGATCCAGTTACAGATGATTCTGATGATCCACAAAATCCAACAGATGTTGATCCTGATGGTGATGGAGACCCTGATGATCCAACTTTCGTCCCATCACCTCAAAATCCAGAGATCTCTATACTTAAAATTGGCTCATTTAATGATGAAAATGGTGATGGTTTTGGGCAACCAGGAGAAACGATTAGCTACTCATTTATTGTAGAAAACACAGGAAATGTGACTTTGACGAATGTAACGGTAAATGATCCTCTATTCCCAGTTTCGGGAGGTCCAATAGCTGTCCTATCACCAGGAGATGTTGATGCAACCACATTCACTGGATCATATGCAATTACTCAAGCCGATATAGACAACGGAGTTATAGAAAACAGTGCTACTGCTGAAGGTACCGATCCAAATGGTGATCCTGTCACTGATAATTCAGATGACCCACAAAATCCAACGGACAATGATCCAGATGGCGACGGAGATCCAGATGACCCTACACTAGTGCCAGTAGAACAAAACCCACTAATTGAAATAATAAAAACTGGAGTATTAAATGATGAGAATGGCGATGGATTTGTTGATGCAGGTGAAACCATTACCTATTCATTTAGTATTACAAATACAGGTAATGTCACTCTCACCAATGTGATGGTTGAAGACGAACTAGTCACTATATCTGGTATGGTAATTCCAATACTTAGTCCAGGAGAAATGATGGATGTGGTTACAGGTGTGTATGTGATTACAGTAGAAGATCTAAACGTTTTAGAAATAATAAATACGGCAGTTACAACTGGAACAGATCCTAATGGAGACCCAGTGACTGATATATCAGATGATCCAACAGACCCAACAAACGTTGATCCAGAAGGAGATGGAGAACCAGATGATCCTACAGTTATTCCAATTTGTGGAATCGAACTGGATCAAATAGCTGCTGCTCCATTTCAATGTCTTGATGGGTCGCCGATAGAAGCATCTTCATTAGGAACGGCTATATCCCCTGCTGGATTTGAAGAATTATATGTATTGACATCTCAACCAGGCGCAATTATCCTACAAGTAAGTACTTCGCCTGATAATTTCATAGTCGATGAAGCAGGTGTTTATACGATACATTCGTTTATTGCTGAAGTTGATGATCCTCAAAATCCAAATTTTGTAGACTTATCATTGGTGACTTTCGGCTTGACCCCAGCTCAGTCAGTTTTCAATATAATCAGAGCAGCAGGTATTTGTGCGGATTTAGACTTAGTAGGTACAACGGTAGAATTACAGCCATGTAACATTAACCTCACGAAAGTTCAGACAGATGCATTCCTTTTTGAAGACGAAGATGTTGCTCTCACTTTTGAATTAGTTGTTACAAATAATAGTGGCTTTGATTTAACCAATGTTAACTTATCAGACGACATCGTCTTTTTACCTGTTGCAGACCCAGCAACTCCATTAAATGCTAATAATATGGAGGTGTCGATTACTAATATCGATGCTACAACATTACCAGTGCTTAATCCTGGGTTTAATGGCAGTACTGATTTCGACATCCTTGATGGTATGTCTGGACTTCTACAACCTGGAGAATCCTTCATCATTACTTTTACTACTGAGACAAGTGTCCCACTTTACAGAAGAGCGTTCAACAGATTCCAAGAGAACCAAGCATTTGTTACTGGTGCTCAAATTGGACCAGATGGCGCATTTATAACAGTTGTGGATGACATCTCTGACGACCCTACACTATTTGAGGATACTGATATAGATGGTGACGGTGACCCAGACGATCCAACGCCAATTAACATACCAGTATGTGATGAGTTAGTCTGTAACAATGATTTGGTAATCAGCTTACCTGCGGATTGCGAATTGGAAATCACCCCTGATATCTTATTAGAAAGTCCAACTGCGCTTGGAAACTATGACATTGAATTTTTTGATCCTCAAGGTAATCCAATAGGAAATGTGCTAACAGGTGAATTTGTTTTTGTAAGATTATTATTTAAGCTAGAATGTGGCGAAGGATCATGTTGGGGGAATGCTGTAATAGAAGCAAATAATACACCTCAATTTGATGCCCCATGTGAAATGAATATGAATGGGACAATTCCAGAAGATTGTATCATCTGGTGTGAAGCAGATATTTTACCAGAATTTATCATTACTGAAGATGACATCAGAGATGCCTTTGGTGACTGCGGTCCACCATTATTATCTCTTCAAACGAGAGAAGAAAGATTTGGAGATATTTGTTCTCCAGACGGTGAAGTTGTAAAAATATACCACACTGCCAAAGTAGAAAGACATGGTAGAATAGAAGAGGTTGAAATACTTGTACAACAATATGCAATTACAAGTCTGAATATTGACATTAATGACAATGGAATCAATACAGTATTTGGATTTCCTGATAATGTATTACTTGATTGCGATGATGAACCAAGTGTTGACTTAGATGATGATGTAGAAATATATTCTCCAGAATATCTAGCAGCGGTGATTGATGGTTTTGATGCGTTCCCATTCTACTTTGATATTCACAGAACAGTAGCAGACACAACTGTTACAGCTGATACAATTCAAGTGTTTGATGAATCTATGCAAACTGTCAGAGATACAATGGTGAAACAAGATCTGAATGGTGATGGTGTTGAAGAATGGGTCGTTATACGTGTTGTTGATAAAGCTATCATTGATTCAATTGTATTTGACACCTTGATCAATAATTTTGCTCACCCTAAGATTCCAATTTTCAATGTGAATTGTAATGCAGCATCTAGTTACTCGGATATAGAATTTGAATCATGTGGGGGTGGAAAGAAAATAATCCGTTCATGGATAATACTTGATTGGTGTAATTCTGACATATTTATAGAAGGCACCCAATCCATAGAAATTAGAGATAATACTCCTCCTACAGTCGTAGAAGAAGTTAATGGCGAGTTAGTCCCAATAGTGATGTTGGATGATGTTCAAGTCAGTATTGATCCGTGGTCATGTACTGGCTCTTATGTTCTTCCAGAATTAATGGTGACAGATAATTGTGAAGGAGACATTACGGTAGACTTCTTACCAGATGAAGGGATCGTACGAGATGGAGTAGTTTCAGAACTGTGGTTACGTAATGACCCGATACCTGTCGTTGCCACAGTATCAGATGATTGTGGTAATACAACTGAAGTGACATTCAATATTATAGTTATTGATGATTCTCCACCTGTAGCTATTTGCGAGTCAAGCCTTCAAGTCGCTATAAATGGAGCAGAAGGAGTGGCAAAAGTATTTGCAGAAGATATAGATGAAGGTAGTCATGACTCAGGTTGTGGAAAGGTAATTTTAAGTGTAGTCAGAGTTGATGACTACAGAGAGCTTGTTAGAGATTGTCAAGGTAATGTCTTAGGATTCTTGCCAACTTCTTGTGCACCTATGACTGAAGATGTGGACATAGGAAGAGCTGTTAAAGATGATTGTGTTCAGACAGGTGAAGACTTCGCTCAAATAACTAATCGTGGTGAATATGCGAGTTTCTGTTGTGAAGATGTAGGAAAAATTATTCCAGTCATCTTATTTATAGAAGATGAGCGCGGAAATGTCAATCAGTGTATCACAGATATTGAAGTTATTGATAATTCTAGTCCAACAATTTTCTGTCAAGATGCAACAGTTGATTGTGAGAATTCTGATGATGCGTTGAACACACCAGCAATGATTGGTGCTCAATGTGTTGTTGAAAATCCATATGAAGTTGAATTATTAAGCGAATCAAGAAGTAATGGTGTCTGCGACGGTGGGCAAGTCGTTAGAGAATGGTTTATTGATATTGATAAGAGTGGTGATTTTACAGCAGGAGATGCATTCTGCACGCAGATCGTATCTGTAAATACTTCATCATTGTTTGATCCTAATACAATCAAATGGCCAAAACATCATGACGGCAGCCAAATAGCAGGTGTCAATCTTGAATGTGATGATGACAATGAATTGACTGAATTACCATTGACAGTCGCTATGGGCGATCCATTTTCATGTGTACCTGATGAAACTATTGACGAACCTGTTTGGTGTGATACAGATTGTGGCCTAATTGGTTACACTATGGAATCTGACACCATTCTTGCTTCTGATGCTTGCTTGAAAATAATCAGAAGATGGACAATTGTTGATTGGTGCTTATTCTCACCAAACGGCGTTGCTACAGATGATGAGAATGATACAGACAGTGATTCTTTTGATGCAGTTGAAGATTGGGCGCAAGGTGTTTGTGCTACATGTCCTAATGGAAGCCTAGCAACTGCAGATCCAGTTTACTTTAGATATTCAAATGTTGACAGAGATGGGTATTACACCTTTGATCAGGTTATATCTGTTATTGATGATAGCAGCCCAGAAATATCAGCTCCAGAGACATTTTCAGTAAATACTGCTTCTGATGATCTAACGAAAGAAGGACAAAATTTATGTGAAGGCTCAGATGTCGTAGAAGCTGGTGCTTCTGACTTATGTGGTGGTAATATGATCAGTAGTGATCTATTAAGATGGCAGATAACTGTATTAAATGGTTCTGAAATCGTTGCAACTAAAACGACAACAGGAGCAAATGCGACGATGGCGACGCCAGTTGGCTCACCGGGTGATACATTCACGATCAGATGGGTCGTAGGAGATGGCTGTGGCAATGAATCAGCAAGTACAACAAATGTAATTTATGGAGATGATCAAGCTCCAACACCATTCTGTGTTACGGCATTGACGACTTCATTTACTGGTAGTGATGGTTCTGTAGTTGTATGGGCTGAAGAATTTGAATTTGGAAGTTTTGATAATTGTACAGCCACTGAAGACCTGATATATAGTATTGTCAGGACTGGTGAGGAAGCATTAAGACCTGTAGAAGTTGGTTTTGAAGATCAAAGAAGTCTTACAATAGATTGTGATTCTCCAAGTAACTTTAATGAATTGAGCGTATGGATATTTGATGAATCTGGCAATGGAGAGACTTGTGAAGTTTCTATCATTGTTGATGGAGACTGCGATCGTGAAAACGGAGCAGAAGAGCCAGAGGAAGAAGTAGGTTCTTCAATATATGTTACAGGCTCAGTGAATACAATGGACAATCAAGCATTCCCTGAGGTATTAATGACAATAAACTCAAATCTTGCAGAATTCCCCAAACAAGAATTGACGGATGATAATGGTGAATACGTCTTTACTAATTTGGTCTCTGAAGAATCATATGAGATTAATGCCGAAAAGCCAGACACATACATCAATGGTGTAAGTACTCTTGATTTAATTCTTATACAACAGCATATCCTTGGCCAAAGATTATTGGACAATCCATATAGCATTATCGCTTCTGACGCCAACACTGATCAAGGACTTTCTGCTGCTGATATAGTCGAATTGAGAAGATTAGTACTTGGTATAACCGATGAACTCGAAGGCACTAGTACTTGGATCTTCGTTGATGCTTCAGATAACTTTTTTGATCCTTCGAATCCGTGGCCTTTTTCACAAGACCTATCATTGCGTAACCTAAGTTCTACAGTCCTTAATGGTGACTTTATCGGAGTTAAAATAGGTGATGTCAATATGTCTGCAGAAGTGCCTGGTTTACAGTCTTCTGAAATTAGAAGTTCTAATCTTATCTCTTTCACAGCAGATAATAAATCAGTAGTGAAAGGTGATGTTGTCACCATTGAGATGTCCTCAACTGTTCAAGATCTTAAAGGCTTACAATTCACTTTAGAGCATAAAGGATTAACACTTCAATATGCTTCTGTAAACGGTATTGAATTGGATGATACTGAAATTGGAGTTTTTGATAATCAGACAACATTGAGTTGGGTAAATACTGATGCAATTAATCAAACAGATATCAATCTAACTTTCTTAGCGACTAGAAACATAGAGTTAGCAAACATTGCTTCTATATCCTCTTCTATTACAAAGGCTGAGGCTTACTTATCGGATGAGTTAACAGTTTCTGATATCAATTTGACATTTAACGACAAGCTTGTTGATGCGTTTACATTACATCAGAATGTACCGAATCCGTTTAGTGAAGAGACTTTGATTCACTTCTCTACGACGATGAAAGGAGTTGCTAATGTTTACATTATGAATGTAAGTGGTCAAAAAGTATATGACACACAAATGCAAGTTGAAGCGGGTAACCACCAGATAGAAATTAATAGAGATGTGCTTGAAGCTTCAGGTATCTATTATTATCAAGTAGAGTTGAATGGTGTCAATCAAACAAAGAAACTTATTGTTCTAGATAGATAATTTGGATAGTAGTCATAAAACAAAACTCGGATTAAATTTACCCACCGATCCGCGGTGGGTAAATTTAGCTGAGATGGATTTGCAAGAGATCCTTACTGATCATGCATACTGCGAACAAAAAGCAACAACATCTTGCATTACCCTCATTCAACATAATCCAGAACGAAAAGAATTAGTAGAAGAACTGACTCCTGTTGCCGCTGAAGAATGGAGTCATTTTGCTCTAGTACTAAAAGAGTTGAATAAAAGAGGTCTTGAACTTGGACGTCAACGCAAAGATGAGTACGTCAATAAGCTACTTAAATTTCAGAAAGGTGGAGGATCTAAGCAAGATCGCTTAATTGAGAAATTGCTAACTAATGCATTAATCGAAGCCAGAAGTTGTGAACGCTTTAGACTTTTGTCTTTGCATATTTCAGAAAATGATTTAAAAGAATTTTATAGAGGCTTCATGGTGTCTGAGGCAGGCCATTACAAGTTATTTATTCGCCTAGCTAAAGTATATGGGGACGAAGATTACGTTGATAAACGATGGAAAGAATACTTAGCTTTTGAAGCTGAAATGCTATCAACCTTAGAAGTTAGAGGAGATAGGATGCATTGAGGACAGTAGCGCCTTTTGGTTGGCTGCACCTTTTGGACGGCTGGAGTGATTTAGGAAAGACCTCGACCTGTCAAGGAAAGATTGAGACGGCAATAAGTGTGGTAACTATGCTTTCAAAAGAATGACTACAGCAAGTTGCACTAGCGTCCTAACAGCTAATAACCAAAAAGTGAGTTTTCGAGCAGCTAATAGCTAATAGCGAGAGTGTCAAACAGCTAATAGCGAATAACACAGCGCCCTAAAGCTAAACAGCGAGCTTGCTTGCGAGCACCTAATAGCTAACCTTCTCCAACATACCGTTGTTATCAAGCACTACTTCAGCATTAGGGAAACCGCGTTCAACAGCTATATTTTTCACTCTAATGGCTTCTTCCATATTATTGAATGAACTGAGAACAAAAATAGTCCAATTACCCTTAGTCCATTGTTCTACTCTACCTAAGTCATCAACAGCTTCACCAGAAAACAGGACAGAATCCTTATAAGATTCTAAGCGTATTTTATAGCTCGCATTAGAGCTAGATATAGTCGTACTGGCAGAATTGTCAGTGACTCTATCTTTTATATAATGTGAACCTGTAAAGGCTAATTCAATATCTGGAGAATTTAGTTTGTTTTGGGTAATGAAGGCATCTCTATAACCCATCGATTTAATCTGTCTTAGTATATCTGCAGCTTCGTTTCTATTTTGAAAATATCCAAGTTTAATTTTTACTGCATCACTGCTGTACTGCTTATAAATATTACCGTAAATACCTAAGCTTTTGTACTCACTTGCATTTCCATTAGAGTTGAAAATAGCAGCAAGTTGTATAAAATACATGCTAGTTTTATCAGCGGCTAGTGTGCCTGTATAAACATTTTTAGCTCGTACTCTAGAACGCAGGTCTACCCTAGCTGTCTTTTTAGTGTTAACAGTAGCCTCAGTCGAGTTAACTCTCACAACTAAAGGATTTTCTATTGACACATCATCCAATTGTACGGATGCTGGAATCTGATCTTGAGGTATTACTGGAATCTCATGCTGTGCAAAAATAGAGCAACAAATAAATACCATAAACAAACAAGTAAACATGTATTTCATATCTAAAACTGTCTAATTCAATGATAAATATATTAATAAAAATCATAATATGTAAAACATTGACTCTTTTATTATACAGCCTGTGTCAAAACTGACACTCTGGCGACGTTAAAATTTGCATTACCAGAGCACCTAAAAGTCAGCCAACCAACAAACTATACCAAAAGGAAAGTGGTTTGGGACTTTTATTGGCCAGAGGTTTTAGTTGTTATCAAGGCGAGAAACGCAGTGAATGCGTGTATTAGTGAATGCGTGTATTCACGAGTATTCTCAACGATGAGAACGGCTAAAAGATCGACTATGAAATTCCCAAAATGTTTTCTTTTTGGTAAAGCTAACTGGCTAACAGCAGGGCTGGACACTTCTAATTTTTAAATATATGAACATCTCGATGTATGAGTTTTAAGCAATCCTCAAAGCAATTCGTGAACTTTTCAATTGCATACTTAATACTATGATGGCCATTCATTC
>Ga0114957_1001101_pt1 | contig 31528 bp, 25 predicted proteins | sample BantaG_FD_87175 | JGI IMG/M metagenome (GOLD analysis project Ga0114957, IMG submission 87175) | Marine algal microbial communities from Bantry Bay, Ireland - BantryBay_4 metaG | ecosystem: Host-associated > Algae > Red algae > Unclassified | place: Bantry Bay, Ireland | collected 2014-11-21
CAATGTAAACCAAGGCGAAATTGTGGGGGTGCTCGGTCCTAACGGTGCGGGTAAAACGACGACCTTTTACATGGTGGTTGGTTTTGTAAAGCCTAACGAAGGGCGCGTATATCTGGAGGATGAAGACATCACCGACCTGCCGATGTACAAGCGAGCGCAAAACGGAATTGGCTACCTGCCACAAGAGGCTTCCGTATTTAGAAAATTGAGTGTAGAAGATAACTTGAGAGCCGTTTTGGAAATGACAAAATTAAGTAAAGCAGAGCAAAAAGATAAACTGGAAGAGTTGCTGGACGAATTCAATTTGCATAAGGTTCGTAAAAGTTTTGGAGATACTCTGTCAGGTGGTGAGCGTCGCCGAACGGAAATTGCGCGGGCCCTGGCTACCTCTCCTAACTTCATTTTATTGGATGAACCTTTTGCGGGTATCGATCCGATTGCAGTAGAAGATATCCAGTATATCGTGGCAAAGCTGAAGACAAAAAATATTGGTATTTTGATTACAGATCACAATGTTCAGGACACCTTGTCTATTACCGATCGGGCCTATTTGATGTTTGAAGGAAATATTTTAAAAGCAGGTACAGCAGAAGAATTAGCGGCGGATGAGATGGTGCGTAAGGTGTATCTGGGTAAGAATTTTGAATTGCGTAAAAAAGTGATTGACCTGGATAACAGAGAATAAATGAAACGGTTAAACAGTATCTGCTTTAGGACGGAAGACCGAAGACGGAAGACCGAAGTTTCCCACTAACGTAGGCTCACAATTGTTTTACGTTAGTGGGAAACTTCGGTCTTCGGCCTTCCGTCTTCGGTCTAACTGAATAGTTCCGAATAAGTTAATTCTATCAGGTTTCTAAACGAAAAAAACAATGGATATAAAGTGCCTCATCATCTTTTGCTTTTCCCTTTTTCTCCTATTGCCTCTTGCTTGTGAAATTAATCCACCCGAGTTGCCGCTGACAAAAGAGGAAAAGAAAATAATCGATTCAACCTATCTCGCAGAGAAAAAAATACTGGGAAAGGAATTGGACAGTCTATGTGATTTACGGTTCAACGGTATTGTCGTTCATGCCGTTGACTCCATTGTGAAGGAAAGAAGAAGAGAGATAGAAATGTTGTTAAACCGGGAATAAAATTAAACGGTTAGCCTTTAATACACTGTCAACTATCAACTATAAACTATCACTATCAACTTCCCTCAATTGCAAAACTAAATGCGTTCAAGGGATGCTAACGGCCAATAGCTAATAGCCAACAGTTAAGTAGTTAAGAATAATATTGAAATGAAAAAACACAAACTTTTACTAGTCGGTTTTTGCCTGTTGGCCATTATTTTGTTTCCGTCTTTTCAGCAAGAAGCTGTGGATAGGAAGCGGATTCGGGAAGCAGTGAATGCAAAACTGAAACAGTTTAAAGAGGTGGAAACCAACCGTTGCTTACAAAAGATGATGGACAGAGCAGGTGCTATGGCGGATTCTATTTTGATGGCAGAATCCCGCTCCCGATCAACAGACACGATCGTTCGACCTCTGGTGCCTAACCGACCTCATCGGCCTGAGGTTTTGTTGCCGAAGGATAGTACGCCGCTGGCGCCGTTGCTGGAGGAGAAATTTTGAATGTTGAATAGCACTTTAACGCGGATCGCCAAGGCGATCCGCGTTAGAAGACCATTCAACATTCAATCATTCAAAATTAATTAGCCCGCTTCCCCCGTTCCTTCCGCTTTTTCATTTCTTTCATGACTACGACTTTGAATTCACGTTCGACTTTACCAAGTTGAGCCACTTTTTTTGCAGGTAAAACTGTTTTGAATTTTTCAAAATAAGTTCGCTTCAGTTGGATCATCTTCTCCTGACTTTCAAACTTATCATTGATTTGCTTTTCAGCTTCATCGTCCGTCAGTTCTCCTGTAGCACTATCCGGTCGAAATGATCTTCTGAGTACGCTTCTTTTGGCGTCATATTCATTGTAGAGAGGCCAGAATTTTTTAGACTCCTCAGGGGTTAAATTCAGCTTATCGGTGATAAACGCAATCCGAAGAGATTTAATCTTTTCGTGTTTTTTACCGCTCTTTTGGGCCTGAGCAGAAGAACTGACCAGGAGGCAAATAACTAATATGGACATTAACTTTTTCATCGTTATAATTTTAATTTGTGTGGGGTATTCGTTGGTAATATGTTTATGGAAATTGTAACTGCCAAATTTATTCAGAAAAGCTACAACAACTCCTCAAGATCACTAATCTCCATGTCGTCAATAGACTGTTCATAAAACTCATTCAAAACTTCATCGTCAATGCTGGAAGGAATCAAACCCTCAACCGAAGCATCACCTGCATCTGCAAACAACTCCATGTCAAGCTCGTCAAAATTTTCCTGGATATAAAAATCCAGTTCTGCATCACTGATGCTACTAAGGTCAGCAAACGAATCTGTTTCAGATCCATTATTAAAAAAGAAAGTACTAGCGACTACAAGTAGTGCAATCGTTGCCAGACCCATCGCCATCTTTGGTTGCCAGATCGAAGCCCAGATATTGCCAAGACTTTGTTGCCATTGCGGAACGCTGTGTGCCGGAGCAGACTCCGTTTTTGCTTTTTGCAAAACCTCATGCGTCAATTTTTTAAAGTAACTCGGTGGTACCTGAAAGCCTTCCCGCTTATCGAGTTTTGAAAGCAAAGGCGACAATTCGTTTAATTCGTCTCGTATGTCTTTTTGTGATTCCATTGGAATAAAATATTTTTTTAAAAAACCGTTGGTTGTTGGTTGTTGACTGTTGACAGTTGACCGTTGACCGTTGACCGTTGACTGTTGACTGTTGGTTGTTGACAGTTGACCGTTGACTTCCCTTTTAATATACACGTCAACGGGAAGTTAATAGTTAATAGTTAACAGTCAACAGTCAGTATCAATAATTATCTGCAGCTCTTAAGCTAGCTTCTACTTTTTTGACAGCATGATGGTACGAAGCTTTCAAAGCTCCTACGGAGGTGTCTAATACTTCCGCTATATCTTTATACGGCATTTCTTCATAGTAGCGCATATTGAAAACCAGTCGTTGTTTTTCCGGCAAGGTCTCTAATGCCTTTTGCAGTAATAGCTGCACCTGATCGCCATCAAAATATGGGTCTGCTGCCAGTTGTGTATTTATTCCTGCTTCTTCATCATCCAGCGATGCCGTTGATTTGCGCTTTTTTTTGTTGATAAAAGTGATGGCTTCGTTCGTCGCTATTCGATACAACCAGGTGTATAGTTTCGACTTGCCTTCAAACTTTTGAATACTCCTGAATACTTTGATAAAGGCATTCTGTATCACATCATTGGCGTCATCGTGTTCATATACCATTCTTCTCACATGCCAATACAATCGCTCCTGATACTTCTGCATCAATAGCTTAAACCCTCGCTCAAGGCTAGTCGCCTCGCTGATCAGAGATAAAATCTCATTGTCCGTTATTTCATTCGCTGTTGATTGCAATACAATGGTTTTAAGTTTGTACTCGCTTCTATGACTTGGTTAGTCGTGGAAGGTTTAATCTTTATTGAAATTAAATTTACGGTTTTTATCTAATTAGATGAAATTCTGTTGCAGTTCAGTGAGATGCTTAATAAATCGAGCGCGATTAGTTGTAGCTTGAAGGCCTTCACGGGCTGGCCAGGAACGAAGTCGTATCCAGCAAATTTAATTAGCAGGTGTTGTCTGGCGCCCGAGGAACGAAGGGTCGCCTGACAGCGCTAACTAGCTACAACTATCCCAAGTAATCGAGGACAAGTTTTGGCGGACACATTAATCCAAACGATAGACACACCATTGACAGGCTAGCCGAAAAATTTCCTCCTTCGAAGACTATAGTTAACAAGATATTTAAAGGAATAAAGGAATAATTTTATTTTTCAATATGTAAAAGTTGTGTTTTGATAAATATTTATATTACATTTGATTCCAATCAAGGCTCTTCCTAGAAGGGCCAAAGACTCAAGACAGCTTATCGGGATGTTATTTGAAAGAAGTATTTGAATTTTTATAAGACAGAGTAAGGCAAATGTATTAACAGTGTTCTGTTAATCTGCTCTTATCCTTTCTGAAGTACTATTTTTTTATCATCTAAACATTTATCATGAAAAACGTTAAGTTCTTTATTCTTTATTGATCATATTCTCTTCCTGTTCTAAGCAAGATTCCATTGAGAAAGATACAATTATGGATGATCTGCCAAATGCAACTGAATTTCCAATTCAAGCACTCACCACTGTATCCGCTGAGTGTAAAGAGTATCAGAATTTTAAAGAGTTGTTCTGCTTTTTCAAAACAGCGGAAAAATATCCACCACCAGTTGAGTCACTTACTGTTCCACCAGCCAATTTCGAATTGTACGATAACAGAAAGTTGACTATTGATGTAGAAGGAAAAACGATAACAGCAACCCTGTTACGAAACACGAGTAATGAATTTGATTTTCAATTAGAAATTGATAATGAAATCTACGTATTAACTAAAAGTAAATTGAATTTTACTAGTAATGTTAAACCTATTGAGGTTTCAAAGTACATGAATAGTTTGTATCTAATCGAAGACCTTTTGTTAGAGGAAGACCGATTCAACAATATTAAGGCAAGCGAAATATTGGGAAGCGGGAATACGGTAGAAGGTACATTCGAAGACGGACTAACAATGACGATTGGCAATGAATCATTAATTCCAAGTCAAGGAGCAGATGACCTTGTACTCAGTTTTTCTTGTACTTCTATAAGGAATTATACGATAAATAGATTTATAAACGTCACCGGACTTGCTCCTAATACTACTAATGTTCAAATTGTTGATGCTGCCTTAGATCAATGTAATGCACCATGTGATAGGGGCTGTGTCGATCCTATGTGCGTACTTCAAGATATTTATCAAAATGTAACTGATCAGGAGGATCGTAATAGTTTGATGCTTACTTTTTTGGAAGAAGCAATGGGGATGAGTTTGACGGAGGCTGTTGATTTTTTGCCTACGTTTGCGCCTTTAGGGTATGGGGTATTTGCACCATATACACCAAGTGATTATTGTAATGATTTTAATATAATGAGAACTGCAACAGATGCTTTAATTGCAGATAATGATTTCTTATTGCATGAAGAAGTTATAAGTTGCGACGGAACAGTACTAGATAATTTGAGTACCGTATGCGCACAAATATTTACGTGTAACTTTACCTTTCTTCCACCGCATGAGACTACAGGAATAAGGTGCCTTAACTATAGTTTTGCCGCACCTCAAGGTGCGCCCAATATAAACGTGTATTTTGGTACAATATGGTTTTATTTTGAAAACTTAGGGAATTGTAATAATCAATCTTGTGCTACTCTTGTAACTAATGCCTTGAATTCTGCTCAGAATGCAACGCAAACCTATATATTAGATGGAAAATCCACCCAGTACGTCTGGAGGCTATAACGGTTTCTATTTTTTAAATCTCAGGAGAAATATTGTACAGGGACTTTTAGCCTCAGGCGTTAGTTGTATTACCGATCTGTCAAATGCATACGACGTGAAGTTTTCGAATAATTATTTTCAGTTTGAGAACGGTTATCAAACCGAGTTTACAATTTTGAACAATACAAACTTTTTAATTTGTAATCCGTAAAAAAAATATGAAAAACGAGACTAGATATTTAGTCTCGTTTTTTCTTAACTTAATACAAATGAATCGAACATCTTGTGGATTAATTATACTAACAATGGTTTGCATGTCATGTATTCCAAATCCTAAGCAATACCTTGCTTTAAACGAAAAATGTGTTCATAGTGTTGAGGAGATAAAGTTTGACCCTTCTAAATTCACCCAAAATATTGAGGGTGCTAATTATTATTATAAAGGTCCTTTGATATGGGCGTGGAAATGGTTTGGAGGACAAACAGAGCTTAAACGTCAACATGTAGTTGTGAATCAACCATCTAAGCTTATAGCTGTTGATTGTTCCTTTACAGAGTGTCGAGACTCTATTAGAATGAAAGAGGAAATTCAAAAAGAGCTAGAGTTAAAATATTTTTTTGTAGCGGTGGATAGCACTTATTTAGAAGAGCATTGGCTATTCGACTTTCAAGATTCAACACTCCTTGACCCTTGTGTGGATAGTCTAAAGGATTCATATAGCATATCAAACGAAAATGGAGGAGAGTATGCAGATTTAATATGCCGACCAGTTGATGAATTGATAGGTTTGATTTGGGCATATCAAAACATCAATTCTAAACCTGACCGAAAAGTGCACTGTGAAGTATTACCAACACCTTATTATTTAAAAGCTAAACAAGAAAACACATTGTTTAATTTTAATCTTCGATTAGATCAAAGCTTTGAAGGTTTAAGTAGCGATTTTTTAAATGATTACGGGGTAAAACTCACTAGGACTCGTGAAAAGAAAAAAGGAACCTTTTTCATATTCTCTCCAGAAAATAAATAATCGGATGAAATGAACGCACAACATTTACTCAACAACAAACTAACACCTTTAATATTTACGATTTTATTTTTCGTCAATACGAATCAAATATCTGCCACTCATATCATAGGCGGGGTCATGACCTATAGCTTTGAAGAAGAAATTAATGCCGATACGAATAATTATTCTATTAACTTCAGCGTCTTTTATGAATGTGATCTCGATAACGCTATTATAGATATTATGGCTCCTCTTGCCCTTTATGAAAAAATCGGAACCGAGTATGTTTTAGTGGATATGTATTACGCGCCCATGCAAGGGCTCGACGATTTAGAAAACAATAATTTTGCCTGTGTTGTTTCGCCTAATTCACTTTGCGTCAAAGAAGCTAGTTATTTATTGAGTTTAGATATTAACATATCAGACAACAGTTATTTTCTTGTTTTTCAAAGATGTTGTAGGTATGAATCTATTGGAAATCTGACAGACCCACTTATTTCTGGTTCCACTTATTTTTTAGAACTAACAGCGGAAGCACAGGCCTTGCAAAATTCTGCCATTGTTTTTGAAAATACACCACCTACGATATTATGTGTAGGTGAGCCGCTAAATGTAGATGTATCTGCTATTGATTTGGATGGAGACTCAATCGTTTATGAATTCTGTAGCCCACTTTTGGGAGGAGGCAGCTTAATTGATTCTACAGATTTGTATAGTTGTCAGGGTTACACGCCCACTCCTCCCTGCCCACCACCCTACGAAAATGTCCAATTCACAGCACCTTATTCTCCTTTAAACCCCTTCGGAGGAAACCCAATAATCGAACTAAACCCGACCACAGGTATATTGACCGGAATCATAAACGTGCAAGGGCAATATGCTTTTGGTGTTTGTGTGAAAGAATATAGGAATGGTATATTGATCAACAGCACTCAAAGAGATTTTCAAATTAATTCGACCTTCTGCCCACAGCTAGTCACCGCTGATGTCGAACACGATCTATTGCAAACTTCCGGCGATCCAATGCTCGTTCAATGCGGTCCCGGAGAAACCATTATTATCAATCAAAGCCAATTGATAGACAGCATACACAGCTTTTTTTGGACCTTCAATATTGACAATCAATTGGATACCTTGTATGAATGGAGTCCTACATTGTTATTGCAAGAACCAGGTGTCTACAATGGTACGCTTTATTTGAATCCCTATCATCCATGTCAAGATAGCTTGGACGTGCAAGTACAGGTTTTTCCAAAGCTAGATGCAAATTTTACATTTGATGCGCCTGATTGTGAAAGCAATCCAATATCGTTTTCAGGAGCAGCACTTTCGATGCATAGTGTTATTCAAAATTATGCTTGGTCTTTTGGTGTGGAAGATACTTCAAGTTTACAATCGCCCACTTATCCTTTTATGGAAATTGGAAATCATCCGGTTACTTTAATTGTTGAGGACGAGTGGGGCTGTGAGGATACTATTGTAAAAGAAGTAGATTGGTTCCCATCAATTCCATGCTCTGGCTTTTATAATACTATTTCAACGCCACTTTGCCCACCTGTTCGAGTTGATTTGCAGAACACAACAGCCTCGTTGCTCAACAATAATTATACAATTACCTGGAAATTAAATGATTCGCTTCTAAGTCATGGAGATACAACGACAATGTTTATTGAGAATAGCGGAAATTATGACTTGCTGATAAATACGATATCTCCTGTCGGTTGTGCATCCGACACGATGATTACAGATTTTGTTTTTATTCCGGAAACACCTGTTGCTGATTTCGGCGTGAATAATGGTGAGAAAATATACGATAAGGAGACCGTTGGTGTAGATGACTATTCGCTGAATACGATCTACCATACCTGGTACCTCAATGATAGATTTATGGGCTATGATGAAAACTTTGAATTTTTTGTAGATGGAATTGGTTTTTATGAAATTGCCTTATATGCCCAAAATGAAGCACTTTGTGCCGATACATTAGTGAAGTCGATTGAAGCGATACCCAATGCGACTTATTTCTTGCCAAATACCTTTTCCCCAAATGGAGATGGTGTAAACGATGTGTATAAAGGGAAAGGAGATTTTAGTGGCATCAAAAACTTTGAACTGTCCATCTGGAACCGTTGGGGAGAACTAATCTTTTTCACAAAAGATCCAACTGAACACTGGGATGGAACAAGGAAAAGAACAGAAAAAGAAACAGCGCTTAATGTATTCTTATGTAAAGTAAGCTTCCTTGATTCAGAAGGAAATCAACATGCATTGACTGAAAAAGTCTTACTTCTAAAATAATTGAGTAGGTGGTTTTAATTGTTTTTAGTCACCTTCCATGAAAAAGGCATACCTCATTTTCATCAATTGATTGCCGATTTTATGAAGTAATTTTCTTTCGATTAGAGTGCTTGTATTGTAAAAACAAAAGACCAACCAATAAGAGTCCCAGACTGACACCAATGCGCGTCCAAAACTCCTGCTTGCTTTTGATATGACTTTCCAGATAGTAAGGATTCGGGAGGTTAGGCGTACCCGCACCTTTGGTGATTTCCCAGTTGTCCTGATCGCCATTATCCAGATGAGGAAGTAGCAAACCCATCGTAAAAGTAGAATCGCTGGGCGGTACCAAATAAGCTACGCTATCGATCATAGAACCATCTCTGGCGTACAAACCAAGGGTTTCGTGCATCTTGTTGAGTCCAAAGTCGAATTCACCTGCGTAGTCGTAAATTTCGTTGAAGTATTTATTGAATTTCGTTGAATCTTCTGAAAGGATCAAATAGTTGTTTGGATAAATATTTACATCAGGCAACACATATTGATTCTTGTTGTCAGTGAAAACCCAGCCTTCCAGGTTGACGGTTTCATTCGTGGTATTGTATAGCTCAACCCAGTCTTTACATTTTTTATTGTTGGCACTTATTTCATTGATCATGATTTTGCCAGCATAAGGATGATCGTATGGTTCGAAAACCGCTCTGATCAATGTGCTCTTTTTTCTAAGGCGCATGTTGATTTCAAAAGTACCTGCTTCTACATCAATACCCTCCCAGTGCGAAAAGCGATATCCAAACTTAGGAGTAGCCTTTAGGCGGATTGGGACTTTGCTAAAATATTGCCCTTTGAAATTTTTACCTTCCACCGTTACATTGTTGTTGATGATGACTTTACCTCCGTAATTGGAGGCAAGTTTTAGTTCTGCTCTGGCACCCGTTTCGAAGCGCTCCATCAAGTGCATGCGCATGTAGTCTGGGCGCTTACGACCAAACTTGCGCATAATGTTAACATGGCTTTTCCAGTTCTTCTCACTGAGTTTCCAACGATCATGCTGCCGTTCGATTTCTGGTTTCAGGTCAGTGTAAAGCTTATCTATATGTTGCTCTACTCTTGTAGGAGCAAAGGTCGTATTCATGTGATCAGAAAAACGATTGAGAAACTCATGTTGAAAGGCCTGGTTTTTCAAAAGAGATCTCAAAATCAATGTACTCCATGGTGGGTTTGGCCAATCAGGGCCATCAGTGGCGGTATGAAAGTCGAGGCTGTTGTTTTTGTAAGCCTTACTGTCGTGTAAACCAAAACCCCAATCGGTATCATAGAGTATCCATCGCCAGCGGCCATTCTCTGTTTGTGGTCTCCAGAACTTTATGTTACCGCCTGCATCCTGATTGTCAAAATAAATTTGAGCAATCTGATAGTCAATGAAATTGGTTACATCCATCATCGACTTGACCCGTGCGTAGTGAACGGGATCGCTCATGTCGTTGTCTTGCAGGTAGTCAAGTAACCTTACATAATGCTTTCTGCTACCTAGTTTGAGTACACGACGGTGCTCGATTAGATCAATGCTATCCTTGTCTACATCACAATGATCTTCAATAAAATATTTGTTGACTTTTTCACGGATGTTGTAGATGCCCCAATATTTACCGTTGAGATATAAGTGAGCAGGTCGGTAATCTTGTTTTTCTATATCCCAGTCATCGAGTAATCCAGTCATAAGCGCATCGCGGAAATGCGTTTTTCCAAAGTCACTACCTGAGTTACGCAGGACTAAAAATTTAAAGTTTTTTAAACCTCCCTTGCCAAAAATACGATGACGAATACGTTTTTTACCATAGCGATCTCTGGCGATGATGGTCATTGATTTTTGTGGAAACAATCGACTCATTCCTCCAAATAGTCGGAAACCGCTTACGCTATTGAATTCGCAATTACCATCGCTTTCAAAAATCTCGGTATTTATTTTTACCTCTCTTCTACTCCAGAAGTTGGCGCCATCTTTTTTCCAAAGACTGTCTACTGCATTGGGGCCATTCATATAAAGCCCTACTTCGGCATCAAACAATACCTCAGGTGTGATAGCAATAGACACAATAGGAAAAGTGGTAGCTGGTTCGTTTATAAAATAGGTGTGACTACGTAATTTACTCTTTCTTTTGCCTCTTCTTGCAATAGCTCTGACAACAGTTGTCTCTTTGATCTGAATAGGCTTACGATAGTGATTGGACTCATAGCCAGGCTTGGACCCATCGAGGGTGTAGTAGATTCTGGCTCCCGGACAATTGAGTGAAACGGTGATTTCATCATCATAATATCCTCCTTCCAATGAAAACTCAAGTTCCAAATGCTTAGCTTTGGCCTTCTTTTGCTTAACTTCCTGACCCCATACACAGATATGGGCAAGCAGAAGGAATGGGAGGATGTACTTGATTTTGCTCAATTTTGTTTTTCTCGTTAGTAGTAATTAAAATGATCCTTTAAGGTTATTGCCTGAAATCCCTGGCAGTTCACCGTTAAATGTACGTGAACTACTACAAAAAGGATGTCAAATTTAGGAATTATGTGGCTAATCTGCTGGTTTTTCTCCAGAAAATAGGATAAACCCTTGAAAATCAACGTATATTAAAAAAATAAAATATGATTTATTTTTGGGAACAGCTGCTTGTAGCTGATTACCTTTGCAAATTATCTATAAAACAATACCAATTTAACCCTGACTTTTCAAGTGTTACGACAAATCAGTAAATATATACTAAGCCTTTGGGGCTGGAAAATTGAAGGTAGCCTTCCTTATGACCTTAAAAAGTATATGATGATTGCTATGCCGCATACCTCTAATTGGGACTTCCCGCTTGGAGTACTCATCCGATCCGTAATTAAACTTAACATCAACTTTGTTGGAAAGGATAGCTTATTTAAACCGCCCTTTGGGTTTATATTCAGTTACCTGGGCGGGTATCCGGTTGACCGCTCGAAAAGCACTAATTTTGTTGATGCCGTAGCAAAACTTTATGATGAAAACGAGCGTTTTGCCTTGCTCATTGCACCTGAAGGCACTCGTAAAAAAGTAACGAAGCTAAAAACCGGGTTCTACTTTATTGCACTTAAAGCAAAAGTGCCTATTGTTCTAATGAAAATGGATTGGCCAAACAAAGTTGTTACGTTCAACAAGCCTTTTCATCCATCAGGGGATAAAGAAAAAGATTTTAAATTCCTCAAAGACGAAATGAAAGGGATTGTAGGAAAAAATCCTGAATGGAGCTGGCCGGAGGCAAATTAGTATTTTGAAGACTGCCTTTGAGTTGACAATTCTCCCATTCAGATGACTTTATCTAGGGGCTTTAAATTTATTTCTTCATTTTGCAATACTGTAAGTTAAATGCTAGCAACAAGTATTAATCCCTTCACCCCTCAACAAAATATTTTGCTTATGAAATTCAAATTTATTTACATGATTTTTTTTCTTGGTATTAGCGTTGTTCTTTTTACTTCAAGTAAAAACGGAAGAGCTGGTGCCGCTAACTGGGGAAACACCGGAGCTCCAGGTGATGAAGTCTTTCAGGGAGCCGCCAGAGTTTGTCAGTCTTGTCACAATAGTGCGGCCATTCAAATTACTCAGAGTTTTGAAATGACAAATGGACAAGGTGAAATCGTAACTGGCGAATACACACCAGGTGCAACTTACACCGTGACCATTACCAATAATGTAGTATCAGGTAATGCCGAGAAATATGGTTTTCAGATGTTATGTCTGAACGCTCCTGAAGGAACAACCGGAGCCGAAGTTTCTAACTGGACCGCCGTTTCTTCCAACGTACAGATTGCTACTGCAAGTAATACGGGCCGAACTTATGCAGAACACTTCCAACCAAGTGATGAAAATACCTTTCAAATGACCTGGGTAGCTCCTGTAGAAGGATCTGGTGAGGTAACTTTCTACTACGTAGGCGTTGGTACAAACGACAACAACCAGATAAATGGTGATGGTGGAAGTACCAATGCCATTTCATTTACAGAAGGCGAAGTCTCATCTATTAGAGATTTAACGCTAAACGTTGAAATGAATGCATTTCCTAACCCGGTGCAAGATGTCTTAAACTTGAAAGTGAGTGCAGCTGAATCTGGCAAGTATCAACTTCGGTTAGTAGATCTGACTGGGAAAATACTATCCAACGAATTTGTCAACCTAATGGTGGGCGACAATCAATTGGAAGTAGAAATGGCACATATGCCAACAGCTGCTTACACCGTTCAATTATTGAAAGATGGAAAATTAGCTAGTCAGCAATTACTAAAAAAATAAGTCGTCTCATAAAGATGATTGCACTTAAGCAGGAACTCAAATTAAATTAGCTAATAACTTCTGTGTCTTTTGAGCTTATTCTTCCTTGTTTTTTGAAGCAATTCAAAAGGATTACTCCAAAAAAGCAAGTCGCTTAAACTCAAAATACATCAGAATTTATTGCAAACACAATTTTGACTACCTGCTTAATTGAAAATCGGTATCGTCGTATGGCGGTGCCGGTTTTTTAATTTCAATAGCAATTACCCATAGCGTAAACAGACCGGGAAGCTCTGTCACGAAGCAAAAGAGACTCCCGAGCTGTGTGTCGAACTTTTAGTCTGAGAAAATGTCAGCGGATAAAGTATGATCCTTCTAACGCACTCAATGAATGGAAAAATCTGGTCTGGCTAAGGTCACGAGAAAGCCTAATTATAACGTATTGAAATTGCGATTGCGATTGCCATTGTGATTCCAATCTCGATTGCCATTTTTTCCCTAATTTGCAGCATAAAATTTTTAATTTATGACGTACAGCGCAGCCGAACAAAAATTACTAGTCGAAGCATCGAAAAATTTACTAAAATCTTCGGATGCCAGCAATGAAATGGAAGCTACTTTCCAAATCGAATCCCTTCGAAAAGTAATCGTTTACCATGAGTGGAGGTACTCCATCCAAAACGATCCGGTGATCAGTGATTTTGAATACGATCATTTGTATAAAAAATTGGAAGCTTTGGAAAAAGCTTACCCTAATTTACAAACGCCTAACTCCCCAACTCAACGGGTTTCCAACGACCTGATCGATGAGTTTAAGTCGGTAGATCACATGATCCCAATGTTGTCATTAGACAATTCTTACAATGCGGAAGATCTAAAAGGTTTTGACGAACGCGTCCGAAAAAATACCGGACTGTCTGCAGACGACCCGATTGAGTATGTGGTAGAACCAAAATACGATGGAGGAGGTATTGCCTTACTTTATGAAAACGATCAACTTGTTCGGGCAGCAACCCGTGGAAATGGGGTAGCCGGAGAAGAAATAACGCTTAATGCTCGCGCAATCAGTTCCGTTCCTTTAAAAGCGGCTTTCTCAAAAAAAGGATTCCATAAAGTAGAACTTCGCGGTGAAGTCGTCATTCGAAAAGACATCTTCGACAAGATGAACGACGAACGGGCAGCGGCAGGATTGTCATTATTTGCCAACCCCAGAAACACAGCTTCCGGTGGGCTACGAATGAAAGACCCTAAGGAAGTGGCCAAAAGAGGTTTGGTCGCTTTTTTATATCAGGTAGGCTATGCAGTCAACGAAGCGGGTGAGGATCAAATGAAGGCATTAAACAATCATAATAACGCTGTTGCTTTGCTTGGTGATCTTGGTTTTATGGTACCGATAGAACAGCAAAAAGTTTGTAAGAATATCAAAGAAGTGTCGGACTTTTGCATAGAATGGCAAGAGAAAAGAGATACGTATGATTACGAAATAGATGGTATGGTGATCAAAGTCAATGATTTCGATCTGCAGGAGAAATGTGGTTACACCAGCCACCATCCGCGTTGGGCTATTGCCTTTAAATTTAAAGCCAAACAAGCCACTTCAAAATTAGTAAACGTTGAATATCAGATTGGCAAAATTGGTTCGATTACTCCAGTTGCTAAAATAGAACCCGTGTCACTGGCGGGTGTTACAGTGTCTTCCGTTTCTTTGCATAACGAGGACTTTATTACGAGTAAAGATATTCGCATCGGAGATACCGTATTGGTGGAGCGGGCAGGTGACGTTATTCCGTATATTGTGAAACCTATGGAGGATCTGCGCGTTGGTTCAGAACAGGTCATTGAGTTTCCAGAAGCATGTCCTTCCTGCGGAACGATGCTTATACGTGCAGAAAGCGAAGCGGCCTGGCGTTGTGAAAATCACTACGCCTGCGAAGCGCAGGTTTTGCAACGTATGATTCATCATGTGTCAAAAGGAGCGATGGATATTGACGGGTTTGGTAAGAGCATTGTTGAGCGTTTTTACGAAATGGGTTGGCTGAAAAACATAGCAGATATTTATCGGCTCGACTATGCTGCTATTTCAAAACTAGAAGGCTTTGGCGAAAAGTCAGCGAACAAATTGGAGGCCTCAATTAATAAAGCGAAGAAGAATCCAATACATCGATTTTTAAATAGCCTTAGCGTCCACCACCTTGGTAAGAAGGTGTCCAAATTAATTGCTCAGGAAATCAATCATGTTCAGGATTTGAAAAGCTGGACGCTTGAGAATTTTACAGAGATTAAAGATGTGGGCCCGGTTGTTGCCGAAAATGTAATCGCCTTTTTTAAGGATCCGGTAAATGTGATACTGCTACAAACAATGGAAGACCTGGGCGTCAATATGAAGCAGACCGATGAAGATAAACCGAAGCAGATCGCTGAAGATGCTCCCCTTCGCGGCAAAACAATTTTATTTACCGGCAGCCTGGAGAAAATGACCCGGAAGCAAGCGCAGGGGATGGCTGAAAACGCAGGGGCTAAAAACATTTCAGCGGTTAGTTCAAATTTGAATATTCTGGTAGCTGGTGCAAAAGCCGGATCGAAACTGAAAAAAGCACAGGCATTGGGAACGGTGGAGATACTTAGTGAAGAGGAATTTTTGACTTTGGTGAAAGGGTAAGAGAGGTGAATTGGACTTGGAATGTGAATGCGAATTAGCATAGGGCGCGTGTTTTTATTTACAGTTTAATTTTCATTCCCTACTTACTTCCGTATCTTAGTACATTGTAAAAAAAATGTAACTATTCAGCTGTTGGTTATTGACTTTCCTTAATTGCGATTAAAGCGCACTAGAGGAAAGCCAACAGCTAGTGGTAAAGTAAAAAAACTATAAAAGATAAATAGATGAAGATCATGAACGCATTTATACTTGCCGTATTAACAATGGCACTGTTTGCCTGCAAGACAACCCCTAAAATCACCAAAACCATCCCGGAAAAGGTACAAATGATCAGCTACCTAAAGGGATGTGCAGACTCATTAACCCTATATGAGTTTGACGGCATCAGTTTCAAAGAAATCAAAAAAGTTGGTACTATTGCTAAAGATAGTTTCCATCTGGAGGTCCCCGCAGGTTCTCCCCGCTTTTATTATTTGGGGAACAAAGACAAGCGCAAGCGACCTGTTATATTAGGGTCTGAGCCCGTTGTTTCGATCAAAGGCGATTGTAGAAATATCCGCTCTGCTGTTTTTTTGGATTCACCAATGAATGTCGAGTACGATGCGCTTATGCGTGAAGTCGGGACACACAACTCCAGTATGAGTCGGGCCGCAAAAAGTTTTCAAAAGAATATGCGAAATAAAGAGAAAAGAGACCTTGCGATTCAGGATATGGAGAAGATTGATCAACGGAAAATAAAACTACTCGACTCCTTAAAGCAACAGAATCCTTACATCGCTAAAGTGGCGGCTTTGAGTACTTACCTGAGTTTTCACAACCATAATAACAACCGCCACAAAAATGAGCTCGATTATTTTGGAAGAGAATATTTCGACTTTGTCGATTTCAAAGACCCTGATTACAACAATATACCATATGTTTTCGAAGCCTTTAAAATTTGGTCAAAAACCTTAGCTGGACAAAAGATACCCAAGGAATTGGTGCAATCTTATTTTGATAGCACGCTAGTGCAAATTCCCGAAACCTCTCGCGCTTTCAAATATGCAATGGGTGGTATCGTCACAACTTTGCAGGCAGCCAATCATCCATTATTTATAGAGTACGGGCAGCGATATATTGATAAGTATAAAAACGATAAAGGACAAGCAATTGGAGGCCTTCGTCAAAGAGTAAAAATGGCGGGTAGTTTCGTGACCGGAGCTGTGGCGCCCGATTTTACACAAAACACTCCCGAAGGCGAACCACTTAGCTTGAGTGACCTGCGAGGGAAAGTTGTACTGGTCGATTTCTGGGCGAGTTGGTGCGGACCCTGCCGTCGGGCAAATCCACATGTGGTAGGTTTGTACGAAAAATATAAAGACAATGGGTTTGATGTTTTGGGTGTGAGCCTCGATAAGAGTAAAGCCCCCTGGGTAAAAGCAATTGAAAAAGACGGTTTGAAATGGCATAACATCAGCGACCTTAAAGGCTGGAAAAACGAAGTGGCACAAATGTATTCTGTTAGTTCAGTACCACACACTATATTGTTGGACCGTGAAGGCCGGATCATTGCGCGTAATCTTAGAGGTCCGCAACTGGATCAGGAGCTGGAGAAGATTTTTGGAAAATAGTCTGGATGTTGGATGTTTTTTCGACCAGCCAAAGGCTGGCAAAAGATGTCAGTTCTTGTCTATCGGTGGGCCATTAAGTGGGCCATTAATATGCGGAGCCTGTCGGGCTGGCACTTTGCCAGACCGGCTCACCAATAGACGAAATCCATCATCGGTCACGCCAGCTTTGCTGGCCGTGACTAACATCCAACATCCATCTAAAACTAATAACTTGAGTCACAAACCAATTGCCTCTCATCTTTAAACCCAAATTTTGAACCGATTCCAAAATCACCTTTTCTTGTTGTTGAGTATCTGCTCCTTACTATTTTTTGCAGGCTGCAAGAATGAAAAAGCGACGGTTGAATCAGAATCACAGACGACACCTCAGATAAAAAAAGATACGACAGCAGCAACCACCGTCGTTTTGCCCAAGCCTAATAAAACTATTCCCGTAGCGGATTATGATACTGCTCAGTGGGTCGATCTTTTATTCATGGATTCTACAATTATAATTGATCTAAGGTATGCAACTGAAAACAATTTCGTGGAAGAAAAAATGTACGAATGTCCCCGTTGTTTTTTACGACCAAAAGTGGCTGAAGTTGTGGTGAAAATTCATAAGAATTTGCAAAAGCAAGATTTAGGGCTCAAATTCTTCGACTGTTACCGTCCGCTTGGTATTCAGCAACGCCTTTGGGATAAAGTCCCTGACGCCAGATACGTTACAAATCCAAAGAAAGGGTCTATGCATAATCGTGGCCTTGCGGTAGATCTAACGATTGTGGATAGCAAAGGAAATGAACTGGATATGGGAACGCCCTTTGACTATTTTGGCCCAAAGGGCTACCATACCTACACAAAACACTCAAATGAAGTGAACGAAAACCGCCACTTGCTAAAGTCAACCATGGAGGCAGCGGGCTTCAAGTCAATACGAACGGAGTGGTGGCATTACTCGTATCGCTATGCCAAGCATCCTTTGTCTGATATGGTTTGGAAGTGTGGGAAATGAGAGGGGGTGGAAAGCAGGAAGCGCCCTCTAACGGGTATGAAAGGACCGGAAAAGCCCGAAGGGACTTCCGAGCCTGTAAGAGCATATTAAGCAAAATTCACGTTCGAGGGAGCACTTTGACTTTGCACTGCCCTTTAAAATTAAATTTGTTCACTACCAACGACACCTAAGCCGTTAGGCACTCCTTTGACTTTAACTTTGATTTTGACTTCAAGGGAAGTACCCTCTAACGCGAAATCCCCCTGAGCAAAGCGGGAATTCACCTTAGAAGAAAGCTTCCCGCTTCTTGCTTCTCGTCTGAACATAAGACTTCAGTCTTTTACCCCTCTCTCGAAACAATACCACCAAATCAGTCGTTACGTATGTGTTGTTTTGTTATTTTTGCAAAAACATTGGTAAGTGCTTGTTTTTCAAGTATTTTACACGAAATTATTTTCACCTAACAGATAAAAAGAAAAAATGCAGCAAGTAGCCTATAAATCAGACGTGGAAGCAGTAGATGCATTAGCACAGGCATATAGAGACCTAAAGACTGAAATCGCTAAGGCGATCATAGGGCAGGACAAAGTGGTGGAGGCAGTTATCATATCCATGTTTAGTAATGGACACTGTTTATTGGTCGGTGTACCAGGTCTGGCCAAAACCTTATTAGTAAGTACCATAGCAGACGTTTTGGATCTGGACTTTAAAAGAATTCAGTTTACACCGGATTTGATGCCATCAGATATTACAGGTTCGGAAATACTTGGCGATGACCGTCAGTTTAAATTTAATAAAGGGCCCTTGTTTGCTAATATCGTGTTGGCAGATGAGATCAACCGTACGCCTCCTAAGACGCAGGCTGCCTTGCTGGAAGCGATGCAGGAACGTTCGGTAACAGTTGGTGGTGTGCCGCACAAACTCCCGGCTCCGTTTTTTGTACTAGCTACACAAAACCCAATTGAGCAGGAAGGTACCTATCCGCTACCTGAAGCGCAGCTTGACCGTTTTATGTTCAACATTCCATTGGACTATCCGTCATATGAAGAGGAAATTTCAGTTGTGAAGTCTACTACTTCCGATAACAAATACCAACTCAATAATATCGTAACAGGTGAGCAAATTTTGTTTTTCCAGCAACTGATCAGAAAGATTCCTGTTGCAGATAATGTTTTGGAATACGCCGTTTCACTGGCTACTAAAACGCGTCCAAACACATCTCGTGCAACGGAAGCAGTTAATAATTATATTTCCTGGGGAGCAGGACCTCGTGCCTCACAGTATTTGGTATTGGGTGCAAAGTGCCATGCTGCCGTTAATGGTAAATATTCTCCTGATATTGAAGATGTGCAGGCTATTGCCAAATATGTGTTGCGTCACCGTATTGTCCGCAACTATAAGGCGGAGGCGGAAGGCATTACGGAAGAGAAAGTGATTGAAGGCTTGTTTTAGCCTTAGCTTGTAAGAAATATGTGAAATCCCGGATTTGCCTTTATAGGTGAACCCGGGATTTGTCATTTGTTAAATGTGCCCTAAAGATCGGTAAGCACTTCGCCGGTACGGCCAGTGATTGCCGAGCTGAGACGCTAAGAACTAAGTACCTCAGCTCGGCAATCCCTTGTGCTTCGCGCAAAGTGCTTACCGATCTTTAAGTCACGTTATTAGGGGAATATTCGCATTCTAATTCGCATTCTAATTGAAGTACCTCAGCTCGGCAATCCCTTGTGCTTCGCGCAAAGTGCTTACCGATCTTTAAGTCACGTTATTAGGGGAATATTCGCGTTCTAATTCGCATTCTAATTGAAGTACCTCAGCTCGGCAATCCCTTGTGCTTCGCGCAAAGTGCTTACCGATCTTTAAGTCGTGTTATTAGGGGAATATTCGCGTTCTAATTCGCATTCTAAATCAAGGCTCTTGTCACACGCCAAAAGAACAAATTCCATCATCTTACTAATATAAAAACAAACGAGCGAACCAAAGTCTCCTCAATTGCTTATTTTTGTCAGGAACTCAAACCAAAAGATATGATTAAGGACAGATTAATAAAAATTAGAAAGAGAAACCTATGTCAGGCCTTAGTTGGTCTGCTGCTGCTGGTGACAAGTTGCTCCAACGAAATGCGTAGCAGCCTTGAACCTGTTGAAAGTGCTTTTGGGCAAGCCAACTCTATAGTGGTCATAGCAGACAAGAATGTATGGGAAGGCCCGATCGGAGATACCTTTCAATATTATTTTGAGGGAGCCTATCCTATTCTGCCACAGCCTGAACCACTTTTTGATCTCAAACATTTTACACCTGAAGATTTACGGGCTGAACCAATTCGCAAGAGAAAAAGAACGTACGTGATACTGGGAGATATTGATGACATTGATTCACCAACCGGTCAATTGTTGAGAACTGATTTGGGGGATCAAAATGTGAGTAGAGCTGCAAAGGAAAAAAGTTTCAACACCACGATGGGTAAAAACAGATGGGCGACTGGACAAACGGTTGTTTACTTGTTTGGTTCAAATGAAGAGGAGTTGACTAAAAATATAAAGGAAAAATTTCCGGCTATCGCCAAACGAATTCATAAAGCCGATCAGCAAATCATCCGGGCAAATGCTTATACACAAGGGGTTGCTACTAAATTGTCGAGTGATATTAAGGAGGCCCTTGGTGTGGATATTCAAGTGCCTGGAGATTACTTTTTGGCGATTCACGATGAAAATACCATATGGTTAAGGGCGGAGTCTGACTTTTTGAGTAGTAATATTTTTTTGCAAAAGCTACCTTATAAAAATAAAAGTCAGTTTACCCAGGAAGGTATAAAAGCTATTCGCGATTCAATTGGAAGAAAATATGTGAGCACTGAAATTGAAAAGACCTACATGCGTACCAATGATGTGGACTTACCGATGCTGACTAAAGTGATGACGCTGAACGACAATTATGCGATGGAAGCACGTGGCATCTGGGATATCGTCAACGATTATATGGGCGGCCCTTTTCTCAGTTACCTTATTCATAATACGTCGACCAATGAGTTGTTGTTTATAGATGGTTTTGTGCATGCTCCGGGGAAGAAGAAGCGGAATTATATGCAGCATTTGGAAGAGGTGTTTTCCACGGTTAAGTTTTGATCTGGAGGCTAGATGCTGGATCACTTTTAACGCAGCAATCGCAGGCGTCCTGCATCTAGTATTCAATAACTTGCATCCAGCATCTAACCACTTTTTCAATAAAAAATCCTATCTTTAGTTTACAGCCAGCATCTAACATACTGTTTGAGGCTACGGCTTATGAGAAAACAAAAGTGTGCGTACACCAGCCACACATTATTTAATCAGAGGGACTCTCCTTATGCTTTACAGCGAAACTATAGCTCCGTCGCGAGCCACGTTGTCTGATGAAGATCTGATTCAGCGGTACAAGTTTACCGATGATAAAGATTCGTTTGCCGAAATCTACCACAGATTCCGGCATTTGGTGTTTGGGGTTTGCCTAAAATATTTGGATGGCAATCACGAGAAAAGTGAGGATATGACCATGGATATTTTTGAGCGTTTATTGACGAATCCACCTGGGGAGGAAGTCAGCTCTTTTAAAGCATGGATTTATAAATTGACCTGTTATGAATGCTCGAGAGCAAAGAAAAATGAACGAAATCAGGAAGAAATCCTGAGTGAATATAAAATAGTTGAAAAAAAGTCTGAAAAATTTATGGAAAATGGAGCCTTTTTGACGCTTATTAGTAGAGAGGATGATGAACCCTCTGAAATATTGCGGGCTGCCATCAAGAAATTGCCCAAAGTTCAACGTGATTGTGTCCGGCTTTTTTACCTTCAAGGAAAAAGCTATAAAGACATCGCTGAGCAATTGGAGATGGAAGACAGAAAGGTCAAGAGTGCTTTGCAAAATGGAAAGCGCACCTTAAAAATGACGCTAGGTGAGGAGGAGACTCCTACTGGTCAGAAAGGTGCTGATTAGGTGTAGTTAATGACGACGAAAAATTAACTTGGATATCTGCAGGCATTTAGTTAAAGCCAAACGACGAAGGAAGAGTGATTTAACTAAATGCTTGAGCGTAAAGATGTCCAAATTGTTTTTTGTGTCATTAAATAGATCTTTGATAGTTTGTCGCTATTCAATCCATTTTTATGACCATTTTTAACCGTGAAAAATGAATACAGAAATAAATAGTTGCCTTACCGAGTTACAAGTTAAGAACTACCTGAATCAAACGCTTTCCGACAAGAAGCGATTTGAAATAGAAGACCATTTGCTAGATTGTCCCTTTTGTGCAGATGCAGTAGAGGGTTTTTCTGATCATTATGATTTTGAAAAAAATAGTAATCTGGAAAAGTTGGATACACACTTTGAGGAAAAACTTAAGAAGGAAGAAGCGCTGATCAAACCATTGAATGCACCAAAGCGATTTTCGATCAATCGAATCGCTGCAGCTATTTTGTTTTTACTGCTTCCACTGGCAGGATGGATGTATTGGAATAGTAATATTGATCAAAATTTATACGCCAGTTACATGCCGGAAAATGCTGCACCATCTGCCACCATGCGAAGTGGGGAGGAGATGAGTACCTTGAAAATGCCAGTTGTTCAAGCCAAAAAGTTATTTGAAGAAAAACGTTATGAGGCGAGTTTGCTGGCCAGTGAGGAAGTATTGGAAAAAATACCACATCACCCGCTGGCAACTTACTACGCTGGCTTGTCGGCCTTAGAATCTGGTCATCCGGAATTGGCGCGGCACTACTTATCGGGGTTGAGAATTAATGAGCCTGATTTTTATGAAGATGCGACCTGGTATCTGGCGTTGACGGAAGTGAAGGCTGGTGATAAGGCTGCGGCTAAAGTGTTGTTGGAGGAGTTGATGAAGATGCCGCAGGGGATTTATTTTGAGCAGGTTCAGGAATTGTATGAGAAGTTGGAAGGTGTTTAATATTTTTTTTTGAATCTTTCATACTAGCTGTTCTTAGGGAAGGGGGCTTGCCAGAAGCCTTTAAATGAAATGAAGACGTCGAATCTGAGACCCTCTGTTACTTGCACTATTTCTTCTGTATATCTAACAAATGTTTAAGGACAACCTTTTTAGTAATAAAAAAGGAGTCAACTTTGTTTTTGGTTAAGATTTATTACATTTTGTAACTTTTTTGTTTATATCTTGTTTTATTACTTTAACGTTCATAAGGAAATTAATGCGATACGACTATGCAATAATATATATGTCAGATGACGATTTTGAGGGGATGTCAAATGCCATTTGCCAAAACATCTTAGGGACTGGTGTTATTTCATTCACAAAGGGGCCAGATGGTGGTAAAGATGGAAGGTTCACAGGTAAAGCAAACTCATTTCCTTCTAAGTCAAAACCATGGGATGGTAAAATGATTATTCAATCAAAACATACCGAAAACCCTATAAGCAAATGTACCGACGGAAATTTCTTGACTAATAAAGGAAGTGTAATTAATAAGGAAATCAAGAGACTTGTGAAACTAAAGGAGAGTGAAGGGTTGGATTATTATATTTTATTTACTAATAGAAAATACTCAGGTGGTGCAGATTGCAAGATAAAAGAAAAATTGAGTGCTGGAATAAGTTTGCCAAAGGCAAAAATTGAAATAATTGGGATTAAAACCATAAATACCATGCTTAACCGTCCAGAAGGTATTAATGTGATCAAACAATTTCAGTTAAATAAATATTATTTTCAATTTGATTTCTCTGATGAAGAAATAAAGTTGATTACTATAGCTTTTAAAGAGCAGTTTAACGCAATTGAAAATTCCTTAATTTTAAAAGTAGATGAGGTTAAATATGATTTTGATAGCATAGCGAAAAAAGTTAAGAATGAAAAGAATACTTTGTCAAAAGAATATTTTGAAGAAGTCATTCTAAAAAATTCATTACAAGATTTTGCAAAGATTGAAGAATTTTTTAGAGATTCTAAAAATTCTGAATTAAAAGATATGTATTTTGATATTGTGAACGAACTGAATCAGATAATCACATTAAAGCGTGAAAATTTTGGAGGCTTTGAAGAGATTTTCGTTTTTATTTACGATAAAATATGTAATCAAAACTCTGAATTAATTGGTAAAAAGAGACATGTATTAACTTTTCTTCATTATATGTATTTTCATTGTGATATTGGAAAAAAATGATTAAGCCTGATAAACATACCAACCTAGATGCTTCTCTGATAAATATTGCCTCATTTATCCTTAATGAATTTCAGGATTCTAAAAACATCAGCTATGATAAACTTTTAGAAAATGTTATCAATAGTCTTGGAGAAGATGTTAAAGAGCTGTATCCTTATTCGATTAACTTTTTGTATTTGCTAGGAAAAATATCTTATCAACAAAACACTGATACTTTTAGTTATAATGAAATTAAGTAAATTATATTGTAATCAGAAAAATTTTAAAAATATCACATTCAATTTGAATGGGGTAAACGTAATTTATGCAGATGTTCAAGCTGAAATTCAAAAAAAGAATAATTCCCATGACCTAGGCAAAACTTTGTTGTCAAAGCTTATAGATTTTTTACTATTAAAAAAAATTTCTAACTATAAGACGCACCCCTTGTACAAGATTAAAAGGGAAGATGGAGAAACGATTTTTCAGGATTATATATTTTACCTTGAAATAGTATTAAACAGCGGAAAGTTCCTAACAATAAAAAGGCCTGTAAATAAAAACACAAAAATTTCTTTTAAGATAAATGATCAACGCGTAAAAAAATATCAGGCCCCACAATCTTGGGATGGCGAAGAAATTAGCATCGATAATGCTAAGGGCTTTTTGGGAAATTATTTGGCATTAAATTTTTTCTCAAATAAAAGTTATGATTATAGAAAAGCAATTAGTTACAGCTTAAGAATGCAAGGAGATTTTGAAGATGTTTATAGATTATCAAAGTTTCAAGGTGGTCAACATATCTTCTGGAAACCTTTTATGTTTGACTTATTAGGCTTTAAAGGAGAACTGTTGCATAAGAAATATGAAAGTGATAAGAAGATTGAAAGTACAAATGAATTCATCAAGAAATTAAAAAATGAATTTTCTGTAAATGTTGAAGAAAGAGATGAAACGGTAGCGCGCATTGATTTGAAAAGACAAGAATCAGAAAAAGTATCCGGCCAAATTGATCGGTTTAATTTTTATGACCAAGATAAGTCTTTGATAAGTAAAGGAGTTGAGGAAATAGAAGTTTCGATAAGTCACTTTAATTCTATTGCCTACAATCTTGATTATGAAATTCGTAAATTATCAATATCAATCAAAAATAAATTTTCATTTAGTTTTGACAAAATAAACCAAGTTTTTGAGGAGGCGAATATTTATTTCCCTGATCAGTTAAAACATGATTACAAGGATTTAGTCCAATTTAATTCTAAGTTAACCAAGGAAAGAAACAAGCTTTTAAAAAGTACTATAAAAGAAAAAAAAGAGGAGTTAGAAAAAATAAATTCTAATCTTAAAGGATTAAATAATAAAAGAGAGGACTTACTTTCTTATCTCCAAGATACGGAGGTTTTTGAGAAGTTTAAATATCTCCAAAAAGGATTAGTAAAAGTTGAAGGTGAATTATTGAAGCTTCAAGATAAATTAAACGCTATTGATAAAGTTATTGCTAGGCAGGAAGAGGTTAATCAACTTTTGACAGAAATAGAAACCACAGTTACTGAATTAAAGGAAGTTTATAAAAAAACTGAAACAAATAACCGCTACAAACAAATAAGAACTTTGTTTTCTTCTTTCTATAAAGAAATCATGAATGAAGATGCTATTCTTTCATGGAGGATAAATGACAGTAATAATGTTGAATTTAATCCACCTAAAATTCAAACGCAAGATGAAAAAAGAAGTATAACAGCAAAAGATGATGGAACAACTTACAAAAAATTGTTGTGTGTATCTTTTGACTTAGCAATATTGTCGGCTTATAATTCTGAAAGTTATTTTAGGTTTGTTTATCATGATGATGTGTTCTCTCAACAAGATAATGGTATTAAGAGAAGGCTATTAGACTTAGTGCATTATATCACCTTGTCATATGATATTCAATATATCTTTTCTATTATTAAAGCAGATTTACCAAAAGACGAGAATGAAAAACTAATTCACTTTACAGATGAAGAGATAATCCTTAGGCTAAATGATAAAGACGAATCTGGTACTTTATTTGGATTTGAATTCTAGCTGTGATATTCTATTTCCAAAACAATACTAGCGATTCTGTTAGTTTTATATAAGTTAAGACTGTTCCAAATTCGGTAACCAACACAAAGCGCCGACCCAAAATATCATATCGGATCGGCGTTCAGTAAAATAAGTTCAGGGCCAACTCGCCCCCTTCCTCTACTTCAAAAAGTCAATACTCTTAGTAATAAAGTTCGTCAAGTCAGCACCCTTCAGCATGCCCTGATTCAACATCGCAAGATTGACAAGATGTTCTACCAGGTCATCCTTCTTGTCAGCACTCTTCATCTTTATCAACTTGTTGCTGATCAAATCGTGATTGGTGTTGACCACCACATTGTAGGAGTCAGGCATGTTGCCCATTCCCATACCTTGCATATTTTGCATCTCTTTCATTCGACGCATAAACTCAGGACGGGTAATCATGATCGGCATATCCTCCGGTGAAAGTGCTTTTAGTGCAACCGATGCACCTGGCTGAGTTACCTTTGCTTCGAAAAGCGCTTTTACTTTTTCCTGCTCTTTTTCACTTAGTACGGATTCTTTTACTTCGTCTTTTTGTACGAGGTTGTCGGCAGTGTCGGAGTCAACGCGTACGAAAGTGACGTCGCCCAGCTTCTGCTCCAGATGTTGGATGAAGTGATTGTCGATTACCGTATCAAACTCGAGTACGTCGTAGCTGCGCGCTTTTGCAGATTGGATGAAGGAATCATGTTCCAGCGGGTTGTTACTATATAAGATGACCATCTTATTGTGCTTATCCGTTTGATTCGCTTTTATCTTTTCGGTGTATTCTTCAATAGTGAAGTGTTCGCCATCTACATTTTTCAAAAGAGCAAATTTGGTTGCTTTTTTATAGAATTTCTCGTCAGAGATCATTCCGTACTTAACAAAAACGCCAAGGTCAGGCCACTTCTCTTCGTAGGCCTTGCGATCTTTCTTGTAAAGGCTGGCTAGTTTGTCCGCTACCTTTTTAGTAATGTAGCCTGTGATCTTCTTCACATTGCTATCGCTTTGCAGGTAACTACGAGATACATTAAGTGGAATGTCCGGAGAATCGATGACACCGTGTAATAGCGTCAGGAACTCAGGTACAATCTCTTTTACATCATCCGTTACGTAAACCTGGTTGGAGAAAAGCTGAATTTTATTTTTCTGAAGTTCGAGGTTGTTACCTAGTTTTGGAAAATAAAGAATTCCGGTAAGGTTAAATGGAAAGTCAATATTAAGGTGAATCCAAAACATTGGTGGCTGAGAGTACGGATACATTTCATTGTAAAATGCTCTGTAATCCTCGTCTTTCAAACTACGAGGAGATTTCTTCCAGGCTGGCTTAGGGTTGTTGATGATGTTGTCAACTTCCGTTTGCACTTCTTTTTTATCCTCCCCTTCTCCTTCAAAAGTCGTTTCTACCTTTGTACCGAACTTAATTTCAACAGGTAAAAACTTACAGTACTTATTAAGGAGTGTTTCGATTCTCCCTTCGGCCAAAAATTCTTTGCCTTCTTCATTGATGTGAAGAATAACATCGGTACCTCGTTCTTTGCGATCTCCTTTCTCCAAGGTATACTTAGGATCACCTTCACAAGCCCATTTTACAGCGCCTGCAGACTTCTTATAAGACTTAGTTACAACTTCTACCCGGTCCGCGACCATAAAAGCAGAGTAAAATCCGAGTCCAAAATGTCCAATGATGTTGGCGTCGTCTTTATATTTTTTCACAAAAGCTTCGGCACTGGAGAAAGCCACCTGATTCAGATATTTTTCAACTTCACTCTCAGACATGCCAATACCGTGGTCGCGAATCGTCAAAGTTTTATTTTCTGAGTCAAGAATGACCTCAATTTTAGTATCTCCCAGATCGCCTTTTATGTCACCTTTTGCAGAAAGTGTCTTGAGTTTGGAAGTCGCATCAACAGCATTTGAAATAAGTTCTCTTAAAAAGATCTCCTGATCGGAGTATAGGAACTTCTTAATGATTGGAAAGATGTTCTCAGTTTGTACAGAAATATTACCTTTTTGCATTTCTATCTAAATTTTGGTTAGTCAATTTCCTCTAAGTTGTCAAAGCCTGTGCCACGGCCATTATTCTGCCAAAATGACGTAAATAAGGGGTTTTGTATATCGATTTTGAGACATATAGCGCCTTATGCTATGATAATTATGTCAAATATGCTGGGCAACTTACCCGTCACAAATCTTATAATTCCTGGTCATGCAACCTGGCATTGTGGTTTCATTTTTGCAAAACGGATAATCACATACATAATCACTTAACAAATTAAAAAATCCGCACCATGCAAAACGACAAGACTACTACAAGCTCAAGTGAGCAAGACTTGATAACTAAGTTCTACTATAATAACAATCACCTTTGCTTCCAAATTCTGATTAAAAACAATGGAGGAGAGAGTACACCTTATATGGAGTTTACGGATTATAATGCGTACAGAAAAGTATTTAATGGTTTGACAGCGAGAAAGGGTAAAGGTGAAAGGATAGAAGTTTGTAACACTAATAGAGAATTAACAAATATGTCTTTTGTGTAATGGCATAGTATTTGGATACTACTAAGTACAATACGAAATGAATGATTTAAGAGGAAGTGTGAGTAATTATGATGAGAAACAAAACGAATAAAACAAATAACTCTTCACTCCAAATTTTTATCCCTAGACATCATTAAAATTAAAATGGATAATTTATTCCGATAGATTTTCATTTGAAAGATATATAAGATTTAAGGTCAGCAATGATCTTAAAATGTGAGTGAGACCAGTTTATTGGGGGGTAATACTGGTCTCAAACTCGCTTTTCTGAAAAAAAAGATGGTACGCTTTTAGCGTATCTAAAAACGTGATCTTTGCTTTTGCCCCTCAAAATCCTCCCTAGGTTATTACTTTGTAATTACTGAAAAATGGAATAAGAAAAACAAATTGTAAAGATCTTTAAGGTCAGAAGTGATCTTAAAACCGAGTGAGTGGAACCAGTTTATTGGGGGGTAATACTGGTTCTATACTCACTCTTTTTAAAAAAATTAGTCAGCTTTTGGCTGTTAACTATTGGCCATTGGCTTCCCTTAATCGCGGAGCAATATGCGTTAGAAGGAAGCCAACGGCCAATAGTTAATAGTAAAGTAACTAACAGTTACAAATTGAAGAGATAGGTTTTTGCTTTTCTCCCCTCATAATTCCCCCTAGGTAGATTACTACGTAATAACTGAAAAATGGAATAAGGGAAACATATTGCAAAGATCTTTTAAGGTCAGAAGTGATCTTAAAACCGAGTGAGTGGGATCAGTTTATTGGGGGGTAATACTGATCTTCACTTACTTTTTTTTTGTTCTAACCTGTTTGTATTATTTTCTTTCTACATACTATTATTTTGGAGCCTTAGCACAATAAATTTTTGCTAGGGCTATTGTAGTTTTAGGAAGTAACTGTTAACTTCTTTTAAGAATCCAATCAGGCTTGGTATATTTATGGCAGAAGGTAACTTAGGATCCCTTTCCTCGTCTAAACATCCAACATCAAATCAATCTTCTGAGTAATAAAATAGTTTAAAAAATCGGAAATAATGCACATTAAAAATTTATTCCCACTCTTACTTTGCTTTTTGTTAGCAACACAGATCATTGCACAAGAGCAATATTCCTACATGACCGATCGGATCTTTCTGAAACAAACAGATATGGTTGGTTACAACTTTGTTCCGGACTTCATGGAGATTCCTGACGAAATGGACGCAGAACTCAAAGTTGGCGAATACTCATTTGGAATCACCACCAATAATCTCTTCGTAGAAGGAAAAAACATCAAAGGTGTTTACAGTGTTAATAATATTGACAAAACAGCCTATGGCTTCATCTTTAAACTGATGAATGCCCGTGATCCTACTGTTCAAGGCCACTTGAAAGTTATCCAAAATAAATATGGCCATGTGGAAGCTCTGGTTTTTAAAAAATCAACGAAGGAAAAAGAAATTATTTTCCATTTGCCAAGAGTGCCTAAGAGCCTTCGCTTAAAAGAGAAAGCCTATTTTACCGACCGATGGGAAATGGTAAACCAGGATGTGGATAGCCTTTGGGGCAAATCAATTTATCCTTTTATCAAAATCCACAAGGATGAAAAAAATGTTCAGGAACGATTGCAGCGGGCTGATAGTACCTGTATTACTTTCGTTGAAAAGGTGACGATTATTGAAAAGAAACAGAAGAAGAAAAAGAAGAAGAAAAAGAAAATCAAGAACATTGAACTGGGTGAAGAAGAGGAGGAAGAGGTAATGGCAGAGGTAGAGGAAGTGCCTGAGCCAGTAATAGAAGAGCCAGTGGCGGTAGTAGAAGAAAAAGTAGAAGAAGCCAAACCTACCCGTCGCGCTCCGAAACGTCGAAAGTTTCAAGGATACAACTCAAGCAATAGCCGTGATCTGGACGAAGAAGAAGAGGAGGAAGAAGTGGTAGTGGAAGCTCCAGTTACCAAACCTACTCCACCAAAACCTACGATAGATGCAGGCGCTTCACCATCACCTGATGAGGTAGCTGAAGAAAGTACAGAGGAAACGGATGGAGAAAAGAAAAAAGTAAAAATCGAAAAGGAATATTTTATTAACCTACGCTCGATTCTAACTTATGAAGACGGAGGTAGTGAAAATAAAAAATGGTCGTACCAGGTTAAGAAAGTAGTGGAACGTGAAGATAAAAACGCAGGCCCGGATGACGAACGCTACCAGATGGAGTTTACACTCAAAAAAGGAGGACCAATTTATCTTTACCTGACTGGTGAGCGAACGATTAGTGCGATTGAGATTGATGGGAAGAAGTATTTGATGCGGGGTAATTAAGAGCGTCGAACGATATTGAAATAAAAAATCCCGAGCTAGTAATGGCCTGGGATTTTTTATGCGCGTCTTAAAGATCGGTAAGCACTTTTCGCAAAGCAAAGGGATTGCCGAGCTGAGATGTTAATAAAGTTGTAGTGCGCCTCCTTCCGCCGCATCATTGGTCAATAGGTTTTTGTTATTGCGTTCTGCCATTTGAAGCGCCTGATCTACCACCAACACCAGCTTGTCCATTAAAAGCAAGGCA
>Ga0114957_1001102_pt1 | contig 31469 bp, 25 predicted proteins | sample BantaG_FD_87175 | JGI IMG/M metagenome (GOLD analysis project Ga0114957, IMG submission 87175) | Marine algal microbial communities from Bantry Bay, Ireland - BantryBay_4 metaG | ecosystem: Host-associated > Algae > Red algae > Unclassified | place: Bantry Bay, Ireland | collected 2014-11-21
AGTGCAATTTGGTTTTTAGGATGCAGATTTTGTTCTGGTTCATCTAAAATTAAAAAGTCATATTTGCCGAAAGTCCAAAATTTAAGATAAAGATATAGTGCACTCAATTGATTAACCGAAGAAGAAGTATGTTTGATAGGAATTGAAATATCATTTCCATTTAATTTTAAAGAGAATTCTAATTTAGACATTATATTCTCAATTTTATTCAAATCATTCTTCAATTCTCCACCTAGAATTAATTCTAAATCATTAAGAAGTTCTTTATATTTTATTGAAGTATTTTCAAAATCACCTAACTCAAGTTTTCGAAAAGAATCAACTCCTTGTTGAAAAGCATAAGAGTATGGGTTAGAAGATAATGTTTTAAAATATTGATTACTTTTTTCAGGAGTCAATCCAGATAAGTTAGAAATATCATGTAACAATTCTAATCTATAATTTGAAGAGTAATTAATCAGATCCCAAAATTTTGCTAAAAACAACCTCTCTGCAGGTAAAAAAAATGGTTGAGCAAGACCTAATTGTGATTCTAATATAAATCTAATAATAGTATATTTTAAAAAATAGATTTTCTGATTCTCTAGTTTAGTATCTTCATTTATTTTTGAAATATCAATTATATTTGTATCTACTTTTATTTTGTTTGAACCTTCTAAAACATCTGAGTTAAATTGTAAAAATAGTTTCCCTTGAAAATAGTTTTTACTATCCGCTGAAAAATGTCCTTTTACAAATTTATTATAATCCTTATCTATAAATTTAATTTTGCAATTTTCAAGAATCTTATTTGCTCCATTAGATAGCCCTAATACCTCTGCAAATGCTTCAGTTTGAATATAATTAGAATACTCCGTAAGAATATTATTAAACATCTCTTCAGTAAGTTCTATCTCTGTTTTTGATGTTTCAATAATTCTTAATATGCTCGATTTAGAAATAAATTTTTGTAAGTATAACCCATTTAACATCGTCCACAACAACTGCGAAACATAAGTCTTACCACTATTATTATATCCGACAAAGACATAAAACTTTTTAGTCAAATCTATCTCGCCCTTTTTAATAGGCCCTAAATTTTTGATTTGTAATTTCATTGTTATTGGATTGTGGTTTTACACAAAATACAATCTATTATTTCTTTCTCCAACTTAAAACTCCGAAGTAAAATGAAATTTAATTTCTGGAAAACTCTCCTGAACTGTTTTTAACACCCATTTTGATTCAGCCAGAAAAACCATATTCCCATCTTTATCTACTGCCATATCTCGTTTCCTTCGGTCAGTAAATTCTTTCAATTTTGCATTGTCGTCAGATTCTATCCAACATGCTTTGGCTAAGTTGACTGGTTCGTAATTGCAACTTGCACCGTACTCATGTTTCAATCGATATTGAATAACTTCAAATTGCAGCGCACCAACTGTACCGATTATTTTTCGACCATTTAAGTCTTTGATAAAAAGTTGCGCAACTCCCTCATCCATCAATTGAGTCAATCCTTTTGCTAATTGTTTTGACTTCAATGGATCAGCATTATTCACATATCTAAATTGCTCTGGGGAAAAACTAGGTATACCTTTGAAGTGCAAAATTTCTCCTTCCGTAACTGAGTCTCCAATTTTAAAGTTCCCCGAATCATATAAACCTACGATGTCTCCAGGATACGCTTCATCGACAACTGATTTTTTTTCAGCCATAAAAGAAGTTGGGTTCGAGAACTTCATTTTTTTATTTTGACGGATATGCAAGTAGTTGGTATTTCGTTTAAAAATACCTGAGCAAATTCTTAAAAACGCAATTCGATCTCGATGTCGAGGATCAATATTCGCATGGATTTTAAAAACAAAACCTGAAAATGTATCTTCATCAGGATTCACTTGTCGCTCCTCCGTAATTCGTGGCAAAGGTGTCGGCGCAATTTCTACAAAACAATCCAACAACTCTTTTACCCCAAAATTATTAATCGCACTTCCGAAAAATACAGGCGAAATTTTTCCATCCAAATAATCTTGTCGATTAAAATCTGGATAAACTTCCTCCACCATTTCTACTTCTTCTCGCAATTCATTGGCAGGTTTTTCATCCACATATTTTTCCAAATCAGGATTGGACAAATCGGTAAATTCAATCGTCTCTTCCTCTGTTTGTTTTCCATGTGCGGTGAAAAGATTTAACTTTTCTTCGTACATATTGTAAACTCCTTTGAAGCGCTGACCCATTCCGATGGGCCAAGACAAAGGACAAGTTTTTAATCCTAATTTTTGTTCTATTTCATCGAGCAAGTCGAAAGCTTCTTTTCCCTCTCGATCCATTTTGTTGATAAAAACAATGATCGGAGTTTTTCGCATTCGACAAACTTTGACCAATTTTTCCGTTTGAGTTTCCACACCTTTTGCCACATCAATTACTACGATTACACTATCCGCCGCTGTCAAAGTTCGGAAAGTATCTTCCTGAAAATCCATGTGACCAGGCGTATCCAAAATATTGATTTTCAATCCTCGATAATTAAAAGCCATCACGGAAGTCGCCACAGAAATCCCTCTCTGTTTTTCGATTTCCATAAAATCCGAAGTAGCGGTCTTTTTAATTTTATTGGATTTGACTGCTCCCGCCACTTGGATTGCTCCACCAAAAAGCAAAAGCTTTTCAGTCAAAGTAGTCTTTCCTGCATCAGGGTGACTAATGATGGCAAATGTCCTTCGTCTATTTATTTCATCTACAAAACTCATTAATGGAATTTCTATTAAAAAATTAAAGCGCAAAAGTACAAAAATAAAACCCCCAGCCCCTAAAGGGGAGCCTTTTTTCTTTGCCTTTCGGCAACGGAAAAAAGTTAATTAAAATCTGCTTCTCGCTTTTTTAATCCTAAATAAAATGGACTTTGAAATTAAATTTCAAAGTCCATTTTTATTAAACTAATAAGTTCATGTTCACAATTATTCATAAGTTATTTTGGATTCTTTTTTCATCATGTTTCATAAAAAATCCTCGATATAACACAGGCTATATTTACGTTTTTTTATTTTATCTGATAAAAAAATAAGCTCAAAATAACTTATGAATAATTGTGAACATGAACCTATCGTCAAAGAAATAGTGATTAATTTTTTCGATTGCCGAAGGCATAATCGAAAAAGGCTCTCCTTCAGGGGCTGGGGGTTTACTTGGTTTAATTCAAATGCTTCCTAATCTGCTTCAACATCACCTCTGGCGGGACTTCTTTATTCAAATAAGTTTTCATCACACCAATCAAATCTTCTGTCAATTTTTCATTAAAACCTAATCGGAAACTTGCTTTATAAATTAATGATTCTTCCCCTTTTTCAATTCGACCATCTACTCGCATCATGAACAATATATAATATAAAATAGTCATTCGTTCTCTTTCGTCGAGCGGAATTTTTAATGGATAAGCATCTGGATCTTTTAGCACTTCATCAATTGAAAAAGAATCTACACCAATGCTGTTAGCAATATCTCTCAAGTATAATTTTTCAATATTAGAAACAGAATTATCTGATTTGGCTAATTTAAAAAGTAAGGCAATAATGGATTTCCTTTGCTCAATATCGTGTTCTTCAAACATGAAATTATTTTTTGGTTCTTTGACAAATTTGAAATTTGCCAAAGTATGATTTTTTCAAATTAAAACTCAAATTAATGATTATTTTTGCATGAACCTAAAATTTTATATTTTGAAAAAAAAAATATGACAACGAGATAAATTGTTGTCCTTTTTTGACAAAGTAAAAGACGGACGCAACTAATTTTATATGATTGCCGTCTAAAATATTAACTGACATTTAATATCCCCTAAAAAAACATATAACCTTTATTAAAAATGATCGCATTAGGATTTACCAACGTTGTCTTTTTTTCCTATATCGTATATTTACTTTTTGAAAGAAAAACAGAAGTTTATAAAAGTAAGTTGTTTTGGCTGTTGTTGCTCGGATTGTTTGTCTCGCTTTATATTACGTCGCTATTTATTTTTAAGAAAAATATTGCACCGATAATTATTGGATTGTAGTACTTCCGAAGCTCCCACTTCGGAGGCAGCTAAGTTCCGAAGCGGGAGCTTTGGAAGTACTTATTACCGTAGAAAAAAACCAAACTTAAACGGATCATCAGGATCAATCAAAAATTCATGTTGCCCCGTAATGTGTGCAGTTCCTTCCACTTGCGGAATCACCGCATCAAAATTTCCATATTTTTCCTCTCGAACAATGGAACCTTTAAAAACACTTTTTGTAATACTTTCGATGCTCATCGTTTCTCCAATTTTAATTTCATTGCGCAAAAAATGAATCGCCATTCTTCCTGAAACACCCGAACCTGTCGGACAACGATCTACTTCGCCATTGGCAAAAATACAAACATTCCGACTGTCCAATCCTTCCGAAATTGGACCGCCAATAAAAATAGTTCCATACAAAAAACTTAAATCCACTTCGAAAGGATGTTTGATCTGAGCGTTAGTTTTTATGACTGCTCGTTTGATGTCCATTCCTTTTTGAATGAGTAAATTATAATTTTCAGGAATGAGCGGAATGCCCAATTTGTCAGCATCAACGTAGGCATAAAATGCACCTCCATAAGCCAAATCATATTTCACTTTTCCCCAATCGGCTACTGCAACTTCTTGATCTAATGCCACTACAAATGATGGCACACAATGAAAATAAACATTCTCCACTTTTCCATTTTTTATTTTTACAAAAGAATTAATTCGACCGCAAGGAGCATCAATTTTAATATGCGTTTCGGGTGAAGTAACTTCCACCCAATTCATTTCGACCGACAAAGTTGATATCGCAATAATTGCATGACCACACATGGTACTATAACCTTCATTATGCATAAATAGAATTCCGAAATCACCATCTTCATCATTCGGAGGAAGCAAAATACAACCATACATATCAGCATGGCCACGAGGTTCGTGCATCAAAGCAAGTCGTAAATGGTCGTAATCTTTTTTTATAAAATTGCGATATTCCAAAATAGAACTACCATCTAATTTTGGGAAACCATCGACGACGACCCGCAAAGGTTCGCCACCCGTGTGCATATCAATTGTTTTTATTTTGAACCAATGCTCAGGAGGTTTGAAGGTATGGCTTGTTTGTAATTTATCTAAAAAAGAAGGCATGGATTAAAATCTTTGATGTTAATGAGAAATAGTTCAATAATAAATCACCACTTTTGGCTGCTTAATTTGCTTTTATTTTATTCTTAACAATCAATCATTTATCCAGATAAACTCATGCTTGCTAAGAATAAACTAAAAACAAATTAATCTACCCAAAAATGTCAATTTATTAATGCACTATTCCTAAAAAATGTTTTTCTTTGTGTTCTAAAATAAAAATTTTACCAAATTAAAAAAATAATACAATGTCAGATAATATCGTAAATGCAGGCGGCAAAGGAAAATTCATGGCGAAAATCATTATAGGCTTTATTCTTTTTATTATGCTTTGGGCTTCTATCTATTATGCTAATTTTCAATTAGAATTTGATTATCCTTTGAAGTAAAATAATCATCTTTTATTTAAAAATAAACCCGCTCTTTTATGCAAAGGAGCGGGTTTATTTTTTTGTATTAGATCGCAGCGCACGATCTGTCCTCTGTCAGTGAAGCGATCTCCTCCCTGTCAAAAAGTCTTTGTTTTTTTTCTTTCCCGACATTATTTCAGAAATATGTAGAAAAAATTGCATTGGTCATGGATTTGATGTTTAAATTGCGAACACATAGTCTTACTTCATAAGTGAGATATTAGAAACAACATTCTTCTTTGAGTAAATCAAAAAAATAAAAGACCATAAAATTATATAAAAATGACGTACGATAATTTTACGATAAAATCCCAAGAGTGCATTCTTAAAGCACAACAGATTGCAGGTGGAAGCGACCAACAAATGGTTGACACACCACACCTAATCAAAGGTATTTTGATGACAGATGAAAACGTTCCAAAATTTTTATTACAAAAAATGGGAGTAAACGTTCCGACACTTCAATTACGATTGGATGAAATGATTAAAGCTTATCCAAAAGTAGAAGGTGGAGAAAAACAATATTTGACGAATGATTCTAACAAAGCATTGAGTCGAGCAAAAAAAATGTTGAAGGAATTTGGCGATGAATTTATTTCGATAGAAATGATTTTGTTGGCTTTAATTCAGGGTAAAGACAAAGGAGGAATGTTGCTAAAAGAATTGGGCGCGACGGTCAAAGAAATGAAAGCTGCCATCGGAGAATTACGAAAAGGAAGAACAGTTACTGATCAAAATACCGATACTCAATATAATGCTTTAGAAAAATTTGGCATTAACTTAAACGAGCGTGCGGAGAGTGGAAAGTTAGATCCAATCGTAGGACGTGATGAAGAAATCAGAAGAGTGTTGCACATTCTTTCTCGAAGAAAAAAGAATAACCCAATTTTGATTGGAGAAGCTGGTGTTGGGAAAACTGCCATCGTCGAAGGTATCGCTTGGCGAATAGTTAACAAGGATGTTCCTGAAAATTTACAATCTAAAAGATTATTTGTTTTGGATATCGCTGCTTTGATTGCTGGCGCAAAATTTAAAGGAGAATTTGAAGAAAGATTAAAAGGAGTAATTAAAGAAGTGACCGATTCGGAAGGGGAAATAATTCTATTCATTGATGAAATTCACACTTTGATCGGAGCAGGTGGTGGAGGTGGTGCAATGGACGCTGCGAATATATTAAAACCTGCTTTGGCGCGTGGTGACTTGCGAACGATTGGTGCAACGACATTGGATGAGTACCAAAAATATTTTGAAAAAGACAAAGCATTAGTTCGTCGTTTCCAAACCGTTTTGATTGACGAGCCAAGTGTGGAAGATACGATTTCGATTCTTCGAGGATTGCAAGAACGATATGAAGTATATCACAAAGTTGACATTTTAGATGAAGCATTGATTGCTGCGGCAGAATTGTCATCAAGATATATTGCTGATCGAAGTTTGCCAGATAAAGCAATTGATTTGATTGATGAAGCAGGGGCGAAATTACGTTTGGAATTAGATTCTAAACCTGATGAAATTGATGAGCAAGATCGAAAAGTTCGCCAATTAGAAATTGAAAGAGAAGCCATCAAACGAGAAGGCAACAAAAAGAAACTCGAAAAAATCAACAAGCAAATTGCTGATGCAAAAGAAAAATTAGATGGAATTACTGCTGCTTGGCAAAATGAAAAAGAGATTGTTGATACCATTCAAAGTATCAAAAAAACGATTGAAGAACTAGAGCAACTAGCTGCGAAAGCAGAACGAGAAAGTGATTTTGAAACAGTTGCAAAAATCCGTTATGGGCAGATCAAAGAGAAAGAGGTAATGCTACAAGTAGCAGAAGAGAAGTTGGATAAATTGCCAGAGGAAAACAGATTCACCAACGAAGAAGTGAATGCGAATGACATTGCAGAAGTCGTAGCAAGATGGACTGGAATTCCAGTTTCCAAAATGCTGCAAAGTGAAAAAGATAAACTCCTCAACCTCGAAGCGGAAATTGGTCAACGCTTGATTGGTCAAAAAGAAGCAGTCATTGCGGTGAGTGATGCCGTGCGTCGAAGTCGATCAGGATTGCAAGATGTGAACCGTCCGATAGGTTCATTTATTTTTCTTGGGCCTACAGGTGTGGGGAAAACGGAATTGGCTAAATCATTGGCAGAAGTTTTATTTGATGATGACAAAGCGATCACTCGAATTGATATGAGTGAATACCAAGAACGACATTCTGTAAGTCGATTGGTGGGTGCGCCTCCTGGATATGTTGGTTATGATGAAGGTGGACAATTGACGGAAGCGGTGCGAAGAAAACCTTACTCGATCGTGTTGTTGGATGAAATCGAAAAAGCGCATCCAGATACTTTTAACATTTTATTGCAAGTATTAGATGATGGTCGATTGACAGATAGTCGAGGTCGAGTAGCAAATTTTACCAATACCATTATTATCATGACTTCGAATATGGGAGCGGAAGTTATTTTGGAAAATTTTGAAGATTTAGCTGCTGTGGGGGAAGATCACCGAGCAGATATTTTGGAGACAACAAAGTTGGAAGTGTTCGAAGCATTGAAAGAAAATTTACGACCTGAGTTCTTGAATCGAATTGACGATAAGATTATGTTTTTGCCATTGACGAAAGATGAGATCAAGCAAATTTTAGAATTGTTATTGAAAAAAACTCGAAAGATGTTGGCGAAGCAAGGTATGACTTTAGAGTTGAGTACTAGTGCAAAAGATCTTTTGGCAGACTTAGGTTACGATCCACAATTTGGAGCGAGACCGTTGAAAAGAGTTTTACAAAAAGAAGTTTTAAATGAATTATCGAAGTATGTTTTGTCTGGCGAGTTTGATGGAGGCGATACGATTTATGTAGATACCGATGCGAAAGGTTTGACTTTTGGAAACAAACCTTCTACAGAATCAGAGAAACCAAAATCAAATGGTGCGACTAAACCTACTCCGAAAAAAGAAGACAAAGCAAAACAGTTGGAAGATTTGAAAAAAGCAACGAAGGATGTAGAAGATGCGGTGAAGGATGCGAAGAAGGAAGAAGGAGATGCTGATTCGAAGGCGAAAGATAATTAAATGAAACTCTTGCCACAGTTTTTAATCGTGGAGCAGATATTAATTAACGCTTGGCACTTAAATAGAAAGTCTCATTTCGATTACTCGGAATGGGACTTTTTATTATTTGTAAATGCATTAATTTTTTTTAAAATAATTGTACTAAAAATTGCTCTTTTCCTTATTGAAAGTCTTTCATATGACAAAGATAGATAATATCCTCTTTGTAACACGATTGTGATCTTCCTGTGATACTTTTCACTTAGCTTTGCAGCATAAAATTCATGAAAAATACAAACTAAAATTATACAAAAAAACCATTAAGTGTTTTTTTACGTATGTATATATATCAAGAACAATTATTATTTAATATTTTTTAAATCAAATCAAATTATGAAACTGAGTATTTATTCTTTTGCAATTATGTTTTTATCATTTGCATTATTTACTACAAGTTGTGGAAAAGATGAAGAAACAATCACGGTCGATTCCTCCCAACCAAATGGTACTTTTACTGTAGAAAGAACAGGAACTTTTACTGCTCAAAGTAGCACTCCTACTGCAGGAACAGCTGAATACGGAAAGGATACAGATGGAACTTATTTTATCCGTTTGGCAGATAATTTTACAACAGAATTAGGAACAGGAACTGTTAGTGCCTACCTTTCTACTTCTGACACATTTACAGCTGATCCAGCTAATGGAAATCCAGATTTGCAATTAATTGGTTCTACGCAAAGAAATGGGGAGCAATATTTTAAATTAGATGGTGCGATTTCTGCTAATTTTACTCATTTAATTTTATGGTGTAACACAGCAGGTGTACCTTTTGGTAATAGCCCTCTTAACTAATTAGAGACTATTTCCACTACGAAATTCAAATCCAAATAAGGAACACAACATATGATTTATTTCCATTCTTATATCGAATGGATAAATACAAATTATAATATTGTGTTCCTTTATTTGGTATTTTTCCATTCCTTATCTTCTCTAAAAAAAATCTCTGGTGAAAAATATCAATCTTCTCTTTCTCGTCTTTTTTTTTATGAGTTCGTGGAGTTCGAATGCCCAAAATGGCTGGGTCAAAAACAAGAACTCTTTTTATGCACAAGCCTCCCTTTCGACATTTAGTTCCAATAAATATTATAGTACTTCGGGGCAACTTTTTGATTCGGGAAGTACCTATCAAAGTAATGCATTATTAGTATATGGCGAGTATGGAATTACCGATCGATTCACAGGAGTTTTGAGTGTGCCATTGTTGATGCTTAATCAATTTAGTACGACGGAGACTGTTGCTGGAGTAGGTAATCTTCAATTGGGAATTAAGTATAATTTATTAAAATCTTTTCCATTAGCCTTGTCCGTAGATTTCGATATTCCAACGGATGACGGAGTTAATTTTGCCAATTCCAAAACTCCAAATAGTCTAGGAATGATAGATCAAATTAATCTTCCTACCTCTGATGGAGAATTTAATGTATGGACAACGTTGGCAGCTTCTCAATCAATGGTGGGTGGAAAATTATTTGCTACCGTATATGGAGGAGTTAATTTTAGAACGAAATCATTTAGTCATCAATGGAAATCGGGAATGGAATTAGGCTATTTATTTTACAATAAATTTTATCTAATCGGTAAACTTGGTGTTCAAGGAAAGATTGGTTCAGAGGAAAAAATAACCTCTTCATTTTTATTTGGCGAAGGAACCAAATTTACTTCTTTTGGAATCACAGGCATGTACAATATCAATAAGCATTGGAAAATCGTAGCGAGCTATACTGATTATTCTGATTTTATTATTGCTAGAAAAAATATTTATGATGGAGCTGCACTTTCTTTGGGAGTAGCTTTGGAATATTGATAAGTTTGAATATTTTCTGATTTTGTGTTTCTAAATTTTTATCAAAAAAAATATAGAAATAGCAAACTCCATTTCGATTAATCGAAATGGAGTTTACTATTTTTGGAGGTGTTGTTATAGAAAAAAGTAAATGTGATTTTGTCGTTGGAATTTTATAATGTGCTGAATGGTTTTAGTATTTTTATTTTTATAAAAAAGTCATTGGTAGGGATTACTTGTTGGTGGAGTTTTTTTATATTTTCAAAAGAGATTCAATTTAAAAACCTAACGATATGCCAAAATTCATCACCTATTCTTTCCTGTTTTTATTTTTTACACTTATTTTTTCCTGCGGAAATTCCCCAAAGGTCGATCCCAACGCAATGAAATTTACTGACATCAGTCAAGAAGATATGGATTGGTGGAATAGCTTATTACCCGCATGGAAAAAAATATTTTCAGAAGAGGTTTTTATAAAAAAAGAGATCACTCCTGCCCACTTAGAAGAACTATTTAAGATCAACAGAATAACTATTGCCAAAACTAAATTATCTAATTTAGATCCACTTTTAAGATTTAAAAATTTAGAATCTATCATGTGTTCTCAAAATAATATCGACAATGTAAATGCCTTAGCAGGACTTCCCAAACTTCAAAGAGTAACCCTCAATCGAAATAGAATTAAATCAATCGGGCCATTAAAACATTTAAAAAATCTGAAGGTTTTAATTTTAAATCATAATCAAATAGAATCATTGGAACCTCTCAAGGATATGAAAACATTAGAGCAAATTAATATATGCAATAATCGTTTGACTTCATTAGATGGCTTAGATAGTCTCACTTCCTTGCAACAATTGTTGGCAAGTAATAATCAAATTGATACACTCCGTCAACTTAGGAATCTTCCCAATTTAATTCGTCTTTATATTGATAACACTAAAATCACCAATTTTGATTCTCTTGAAAATCTCTCGAATATAATTGATTTGGATATAAAGGGAAATAGGATGACTGATTTTTTGGAGTTAAAAAAATTCACCGCATTGAAAACCATCGATCTTAGTAATACTTTAATTGAATCTTTAGAGCCATTAAAAAAAATGACTTCCATGGTAAGATTGATTTGTGAAAACACACCTTTAACGTCGCTAAAAGGAATTGAAAAAATGGAAAATCTAAAACAAATTTATTGCGATTATACTGATATTACCGATTTGAAACCCGCTAAAAATTTAATGAACCTTTCCAAAATTGTTTGTAGAAATACTAAAATTACAGATCTTGAACCACTTAAAGATCATCAACAAATAAAGGTACTTGCTAGAAATTCTGGGTTAACAAAAGAGTATGTAGAGGAGTTTTTGAAAGACCGCCCTAAGATTAGAGTTGATTTAAGTAATTAATTTTTTGTTGCGAAAATTCTTGATTATTAAAGATTTACAAAGCGGTCTAGATGGGACTCTGCAGTTTTTAGAAAAGAGATTCAGTTCTTATATGAAGCGGTAGAACTAGAACATGTAGGAAAAAAAGTATGGGAAAAAGTATTCTGTGTCAGGAATACATTTTGTGTTTAAACGCTTAAAAAATAAAGAAAAAAACAGGTCGTCCTGTGAACATGAACTTAAAGATTTTAATAAGACTTAAATGGCAAAGTAGGAAATGGTTCATCTGGGTTATAACTAACTGGACCATTAATTCCATGTACATATCTATCCACTTTTTTGGTAGCATTTTTTATATCTAAAACCTTTAGTTGTGTTAAAACCCTAGTGTAAAATAAATCAACTTCTTTTTTTAAATCGGCTTGTGCTTGCTGGAAGAGTTTGTAATCAACAGCGTATTGACACATCAATTCTTTAATGCCCGATTCATCCAAATCCTTTAGCGATCCTCCCCAATCCCATCCACGTGGCATATCATCTAAAGCCCTATATTCCCAATCTCTGCTTCCAAAGTTATTATCAATCAAACCAGAAAAAATTAAATCTTCACCCTTGTTGTGTGTGTAAACCCAAGGGTGTCCGATATATAATTTTTGGAAGTGATCTGTTTTTTCTACCTCCAACCATTCCTTGTAATCATAAAGACCGACACAACATTGAGGGATAAAAATAATTTGATTGTCTCCCTCCATCACTACGCCTCCATTAAAAGCACTATAGACATCATCATCGTTATCACTACCATCACAAGGTTCAAGTGCGCCCTGAAATTCCAATAAAGTAATTAAGGTCTCCTTATTTATTTGTGTAGTACGAACCAAATCAAACCCCGTCTCAATGGGCACCAAATTGCGGATATTAATACTTTCCATTTGCTTTTTCCAATGTTCATGTCGCTCTTCTTTGGTTAAACCATCTGGATAAGGTTTGTCAATGTCGAAAGAGAACGGATTAAAAGAGACAACAGGATATAAATCTATTTTTGTTATGCGTTTCATTATTTTTGGTATTTGGGGTGATTAACAGGGAGCTTGCGTTAAGAGTTCCCTAGTTATGAAAATAGTATAATTACTGTATGTAGATGATTGAGTTAGAGACGATAATTTAATTGAAGATAAAATGTATTCAATAATATTCTTCAAGCAAAAACGCTTTTGCAAAGCAGCAAATAAGTACCTCTGATGGGAATATTAAATATTCAAATTCAACTTTAAAAACCATCAATAAAATAGCAACGAAAGGCCGCAGCCTCCAGGGTGATTTTATAAAAGAATTTGAAATGAAAATATAATTTTTTAAGTGTTCCTATATTTTCTCATTACTCCTTCCACTCCAAAGTATTAATCATATACTCAATGTCTTTTTTGACAAATGAAAAAATAGGCGCAAGCGAATCTGGCGCCACCTTCGTATTGAAATAAAGCGAACCTCTCACAAAATGTTTTTCCTCATCCGATACAAAAAACTGAAATGGAGACGCCACCTCTCCTTCGAGATTAAAGGCAATTCCTTTCGCTCCATTTTTGGTATCAATATTTATTTCTTCGATATATTTTGCTTTAATATTATGCTTGTGCGCTAATTCAAATGCATCTGTTTTTAATTTTTCGCCCGTCTCTTTATTGTCAATGGGGGAATAGGTGCAATGAATTTTTGCATCAAATTGTGGAATAGAAATATCAAACCAACATTCATTACTTGGACGCTCATCAAAAAATGAATTGGACTTTTCAATCTTGGCATAAGTAGGATATTGGAAGGAGAAATTACAATAGCCTTCTTCAAATGACTGATATAGTTTTTCAGGATAAACTACTTTGGGAAAACCTCGTGGCTTAGGTGTAACTACTGCTTCGTCTTCACAACTTTGCAATATAAATCCAAATGTAAAAAGAAAAGTAACTGCCAAAAAGATTGCATTGCTTCCTTGTGTTTTTTCAAAAATATTAATCATCAAAAATGTGTTTATATTTCAATGTGTATATGTGTTTATATTTGGCAGCAGGTGTTATTGTTTTCGTCAACATACACACACATAAAACATTAACACTTGAACACATCTTATTTAGGTAAGATAATTTGAACTTGTTGGACTCTTCGCTTATTGACAGAAACGATTTTAAATCGATATTGATTGTACGATGACTCCGCATTGATTTTTGGAATTTGTCCAAATAATTCTAACATCAATCCTGCGATGGTATCTGCATCTCCTTTGGCTTCATCAAATGTTGTCGTTTCCAAATCCATGACTCTGCACATATCATTGAGCAAAGTTTTTCCCTCAAATATATATATGTATTCACTTTTTTTGGTAAAATCAATTTCAGATAAATCGTCAAATTCATCCTTGATTTCACCAATCACTTCTTCCAAAACATCTTCCAAAGTTACAATTCCTGAACTTCCTCCGTACTCATCCACGACCATCGCCATGTGTAATTTTTGTTGTTGAAATTCTTTAAGTAAGTCGCTAATTTTTTTCGATTCAGGGACGTATAACAAATCTGTTCTGATGAGTGCTTGCCACTCAAAATCATCTCCTGCATCGGTATGACCAACCAAATCTTTGGTGTATAAAATTCCAGTAATATTGTCAAAGTCATCATCAAAAATGGGAATCCGAGAAACCCCTGCTCGCCGTGCTAATTTTAAAACTTCTCGAAAACCTGTTCGAAATTCAATCGCTATGACATCCACTCGTGAGCGCATAATCTGCTTCACGGTCACATCTCCGAACTTGAGAATACTTTTTAGAATATCAACTTCTTCCTCTGCATTAGCATCATTTCGTACCGTCAATTCTATGGCTTCATCAATATCCTCCTTGCTCATCAAACTTGCTTTCTGTGCTTTTGATTCTAATTTACCTTCAATATAATTAGTCCAATTAACTAATACTTTACTAGCTGGAGAAAAGAATTTATTTAAACCTCGCAAAGATCCTGACATCATTTTTGCCAATTTTACATTGTTCAAGTTGGCATAAACTTTTGGCGCAACCTCTCCAAATAAAACCAACAAAAAAACGACCCCAACTACCGTGATTAAGTTTTCGACCAACCAAGCGATGTCTCCGTTAGTCAAATCAATTAATGGAATAAACGATAAATAGTCTGCTACTCCGATCTGAGTTGCCCAATTGGTAAACATTTCTGGCGGCATTATTTTTCCCAAAACAAAATCAGACAAAACAACAATCCCAATATTGATAAAATTATTGCTAATCAAGATGGTCGCCAATAAAGTACGAGGCATCTCTTTTAGTTTGATTATTCGCTCAGATGTTTTATTATTCTCTTGTTTTAGATTATCAATATCAGTTGGAGATAAGGAAAAAAATGCTACCTCTGATCCTGAAATCAAAGCCGAACATAACAATAGAATTATGATGAAAATTGCAGCGCTGCTTACCTCCCAAAATGGAAAATCCGCCAATAAAAAAGAGGAGTTAAAATAAGAAGTGAAGAATGTTCCGAGTATGGAATCCAATGTCATTTTTTTTGATTCTTAGAAAAACCCTGCTCGTATGGAGTTTTTTCTAAGGACGTTATATTTTAAATTTCGGTGGATTTTTTCTTTCAAAACAATCCACCGAAAATCTAAGATTTCATTTTTTAAAATGGTAAATCATCACCTGGTGCATCAGCAACCTTTTCAGGAGATGCTGGAGCTGGAGTACTTACTGCAGCTGGCTGAGGTGAAGTAGATGCATCTTTCGTAACTTGAGCTGGTGCATCAGATGCAGTTGGTGCGGCGGGTTTATTATAACTACTTCCGCCTTCTTTACTTCCCAACATCTTCATTGTTCTTGCAACTACCTCAGTCGTGTATCGATCATTTCCATCTTTATCTTGCCATTTCCGAGTGGTCAATTTTCCCTCGATATAAACTTGACTTCCTTTTTTCAAATACTTTTCTGCCACTCCTGCCAAGCCATTCCACATCACCACATTATGCCACTCTGTTTGTGTTTTTCGTTCATTAGTAGTTTTGTCCATGTATGAATCACTCGTAGCAACTGAAAAAGAAGCTACAGAAGAATTCCCTTCGAAATGTCGAACCTCAGGATCTTTTCCAAGGTTGCCGACTAAGATGACTTTGTTAATCATGATGTGCGTTTTTTATTATTTAAAAAAATTAGTTTTCTCACTCCAAATCTTGGAGCATTGAGTATAAATTTAACGAATTATCTTTTAAATATAAATCAATAATTTTAGGGAACGCAAATTTAATTAAGTTTTTTCGATCTACTTTGATATATCTATTTTTTTTAATGGCAAAATTGGGTGGCAAATTAATTTCCAAAAAAGTGGCAATGATCGTTCGATGGGTCAACTGTTGTCGAAAGGGAGTAGAAATATGTTTTATTTCGTAATCAAAATCCTGCATCAAATCTTTCCAAATCTCATTTTTAAGAAGCACATCATTTTTTAAAAGTGCTTCGGTTTCAATCAATGGAAATTCGTAGAGATTTTGCCAAATATCTTTTTGAGTTCTTTTTTGTATCCAAACATTTTTCTCTACATTCAATACTAGATAATTAAAATACCTTGTCTTCTTTTTTATTTTTTTAGACTTGATTGGAAGGTTCGCCACTTTTCCTTTTTGGAAAGCTTGGCAGTTTTTTTTCAGAAAACATTTTTTACAATTCGTTAATTTTGGTGTGCATTGTGTCGCCCCAAAGTCCATGATTGCTTGGTTGTAAATCGCGGCTTTCTTTTTTTCTAACAATACATTTGCAAGTGCGGCAAATTCTTTTTTCCCTTTGGTAGAATCAATGGGCGTTTCGATTCCAAAATATCTAGACAGCACTCGATATACATTTCCATCGACAACTGCGTGTGGTAAATTATAAGCAAAAGAAGCAATCGCAGCAGCGGTGTAAGTACCGACACCTTTGAGTTTTAATATCTCATCTAGCGTTTTGGGAAATTCTCCATTGAGATTTTGCGAAATATTTTTGGCAGTAAAATGTAAATTTCTAGCACGAGAATAGTAGCCCAATCCTTCCCATAATTTCATCACTTCATCTTCTGGTGCTTTTGCTAAATCATGAACGGTGGGATATTTTTCTTTGAATTTCAAAAAATAAGAGAGGCCTTGTTCGACACGAGTTTGTTGCAAAATAATTTCTGACAGCCAAATCAAGTATGGGTTTTTTTCACCTTTCCACGGCATGGGGCGGTCGATGGTTCTAGCCCATTTTAAAAGTTGCTTGGTGAAAAATTGTTTGTCCATTTATCTTGATGTAGTGATTTTTATTTATTTTTTAACGCTGACTTATTAAGTTCATGTTCACAATTATTCATAAGTTATTTTGAGCTTATTTTTTTATCAGATAAAATAAAAAAACGTAGATTAGCCTGTGTTACATCGAGGATTTTTTATGAAATATGATGGAAAAAAGAATCCAAAATAACTATGAATAATTGTGAACATGAACTTATGACCAATTAACTATGGCTTGGTTATGTTTAAAATTTCCTTTGGAAATTCTTATAACAAGAACAAAACATAAAAATTAATAATTGGTCATAATTAAGTCAGCGTCAAAAACACATAATTACGAAAAAATAGAGAAGGCGACAAATTTACATTTGCCGCCTTTCTTTTAAAAACTAAATATCCTTTTGGGGAAAAATTTTACTTAATTTTTTTTTCTTAAAATTGCCATACTATCATACCGTTTGTTAATCAATCCTTTCATTTCTTTTCGAGCAAAAAAGATTCGACTTTTAACTGTACCAAGTGGTAATTCTAATTTATCTGCAATTTCTTGATATTTGAAACCTTCATAGTGCATCATAAATGGAATTCGAATTCCATCTTCCATTCCATCAATCATTGTAGTTAACTCATCCATCATAATGTTGCTTTCTGCTTTATTGGAGATTACAACGCTACCTGAATTGATATAATAATCATTGTCGGTCGAATCCATAATTGTATTCGCTCGCATCTTTTTACGGTAGTTATTGATGAATATATTTTTCATGATTGTAAATAACCATGCTTTGAAATTTGTACCTGGACGAAATTTGTCTCTGTTAGTCAACGCACGAAAAGATGTCTCTTGATAAAGGTCTTTTGCATCCTCTCTATTCTTAGTGAGGTTGTAGGCAAAAGAGTGAAGTAACTTTGACATTCTCTCGTATTGACCATTAAATTCTAGTGTTGACATAATTGATATTTTTTAGAGAATGATTTTAAATTGATTGTTTCTCAATGCCTTACAAATTTAACCTTTTGTTAAACAAAAAACAAATTTTCATTAAACAAAAAGAAGTCCTGAGTGGGACATTTTAACTTTTTTAATAATAATACATATATAAAGTAATGATAATCAATAGTTTACGTAAAATTTATATTTTTTATTAAAAATACTTTATTTTCAAAAAATATTGAAAGTTTTGATTTTTATACTTTATATCAAAAATAAGTTGAACAAAAAAGAGGTGCTAAACTGTAATGTTTAGCACCTCTCCTTTATTATCAGAACATGAAAGGTTCTATTTTTGAGCTTTGGAAACAAGATAAACTGCTACAATAAAAAAGATAATATTTGGCATCCAGACTCCTAGCATGGGAGGTAAAGTTTCGTTGGTCGCAAACGTAATCGAAAATTTGGAAAGGAAAATATACAGCGCTCCAATTCCTACTCCTATCGCCAAATGCAAACCCATTCCTCCTCGTACTTTTCTTGCAGCCACAGCCAAACCAATGATAGTCAAAATTAGAATAGTAAATGGTTCGGCAGTTCTTCGATGCAATTCCGTTTCGTATTTTTTCAAATTTCCTTTTCCTTTTTGCCTTCGTGTTTTCATAAAAGCTAAGAGATGAGGTGTGGTCATCATTTCTTTATCTTCATTATAATAAATGAAATCCAAGTGAGTCAGATTGAGTGTTGTATCCAGTTCTGTCCCTTCCTCAATCAAAAGTGACTCTCTGTTTTCGTTGAAAGTTCGGACTTCATAGTCTTTGAATTTCCATTTGTTGGGTGCACCAATCCACTTGGCAGTTTTCGTTTTGAAGAGGTAAGTCAATTGATTATCTTCCACTTTTTCGATTCGAAGATTTTTGGCAGAGGTATCTCTTTTATTATACCTTTCAACATAAACCTTTTTGTTTGGCCCAACAAAAAGATGCATATTGGCATCATTTACTTTTTGACTATGCTTATATATGTAGGTATGCTGAAAATTATAATGGGTTTCATTGGCTCTTGGAATCACATAATGATTTCCAACAAAATGTAAAGCAGTCAAAAATCCACCTGCCACCAAATACGGAACCATCAATCTTCTAAAACTAACTCCAGCATTAAAAATGGAAATGATCTCTGAATTAAAAGCCATCCGAGAAGTAAAAAAAACTACTGCAATCAAGACACCTAATGGAAATAGAAGTCCATTGATCCACAATACCCAATTGACATAATAATCAAAAATAATCTGACTGAGGGTAAGATTTTCCTCTTCAATAAAATCCTCCACCTTATCACTAAAATCAATGATGATAGAAATCATCGTAATCATCAGCACCGTAAAAAAGAAGGTGGATAAGAATTTTTTAATGATGTACCAATCGAGTTTTTTTAACATGAGTTTTTAATGGTGAATAATTGTGAACATGAACTTACAACGAATATCTAAATTGAAATTTAGAATTGCCATGTTTTTTCTAAACCTAACTTATCTTTAACGTTGTTTGATTTCTTAACATTTTAAAGTCTTCGAGTTAAATTAGGTACTATTACTTTTTTCCAATCATAAAAATCTCCTGCAATAATATGTTTTCGAGCTTCTCCGACTAGCCATAAATAAAAACTCAAATTATGGATCGATGAGATTTGCGAAGCTAAAAGTTCTTTGCTCTGAAATAAATGACGCAAGTAGGCTTTGGTATGAAAACGACTTGTGGATGCTGTACTTTCAGCATCAATCACGCTGAAGTCATCTTTCCATTTTGCATTTTTCATATTCAAAATTCCTTGCGAAGTGAATAAGTGTCCATGCCGAGCATTCCTAGTTGGCATCACACAATCGAACATGTCGATTCCCAAAGCGATGCACTCCAATAAATTTTCAGGAGTACCTACGCCCATCAAATATCGAGGTTTTTCTTTTGGTAAAATTCCACAAACTAATTCTGTTGTCGCGTATAATTTATCAGCAGGTTCGCCTACGGCAAGTCCTCCGATAGCATTGGCAGGTCGGTCAAATGAGGCAATGGTTTCTGCTGATTTTATTCTCAAATCTTTGTAGGTACTTCCTTGGACGATGGGCATTAAAGTTTGTTCAAAACCATATTTTGGATCAGTTGTATCGAAGCGGTTGCAACATCTTTTGAGCCAGCGATGAGTCATCTCCATGGAGCGTTTCGCATAATTATATTCGCATGGATAAGGCGTACATTCATCAAATGCCATGATGATATCTGCTCCAATCGTTCGTTGAATATCCATGACATTTTCAGGAGAGAAAAAATGTTTTGCTCCACTAATATGCGAACGGAAAGTAACTCCTTCCTCTTTTATCTTTCGAGTTCCACTCAAGGAATAAACTTGGTAACCACCACTATCTGTCAACATCGGTCTATCCCAACCATTGAATTTATGAAGTCCTCCTGCTTTTTCCATCACATCCATTCCTGGACGTAGAAATAAGTGATAGGTATTTCCCAAAATAATTTGAGCTTTTACTTCGTCTTTTAATTCTTGCTGATGCACCCCTTTGACTGTTGCCAAAGTTCCTACAGGCATAAATATGGGCGTTTTAATCTTCCCATGAGCCGTTTCGATAACTCCTGCACGTGCGCTAGAGTTTGGATCTGTAAATTGTAAATCAAATTTCATAGGCTGCAAAAGTAGGGAAAAAGTAATGATGAATTATAAATGATGAGTGATGATTTTTTTGAATATCCAATATCGAGCAAGGAATATCCAATATCCAATTTTCCCCACTATTGTTACACTTCGCAAGGTTGGATATTGGATATTCAAAAAATCACTCAGTCGATGACATTCGACTGAGCGCGCAGCGACCAGCCTGACCGCTTGACTCCTTTTTAGATAGAATATCGATTACTATCCAATTTTAACAAAACACCAATCATCAAAGAAAAAGCTAAAAGAGAAGATCCTCCATAACTAATAAATGGAAGAGGAATACCAATAATCATGACCAAGCCCATGGTCATCCCAATATTGATAAAGAAGTGAAAAAATAAAATGCCAGCGACTCCATAAGCATAGTTTCTAGAAAAATCAGATCGCTGTCTTTCAGCAATGACCGTTATTCGATATAAAAAAAGTAGATACAAAACGATGATTCCAAATACCCCGATAAAGCCTTGCTCCTCTCCAACTGTGCAAAAAATAAAATCAGTTGATTGCTCGGGAACAAAATCTAACTTGGTTCGAGTGCCTTGCAAAAATCCTTTTCCAGATAATTCGCCTGAACCAATTGTGAGTTTGGATTGGCGTAAATTATAAATTGCATCGGAAGGTGCTTTGGATGGATTTAACCAAACATTGATTCGAGATTGTTGGTGAGGTTTAAGAATATTGTTGAAGGCAAAGTTGGCTCCATAAGCAAATGTTCCTCCAAAGATGGTTAATGGCAAAAGTAATTTGACTATTTCTTTTCGCCCATTTCTCCAAAGATTAAATGACAAAATTGGGATTAATAAAAAATTAGCAACAAAAATTTCTCGATAATATGTATGGAAAAAATTTAATCCTAAAATAGTTCCTATAATCATCACCGCAAATCCAATCGCCCATTTTCGTCTTTCGTTTTTTATGTTATAAACAAAAATCCCTGCTCCCAACATCATGAATCCTAAAATTACATAATAGGGTTCATAAACTAATGCAATAATAAATAAGGCAATCATTGTTAAAGAAACGATGTAGAAATTTTCTGATAAACCAAGTCGATAAAAGAGGATTAGAAAAGAGGTAAAAACGATAGCAGAACCTGCATCAGGTTGTAAGAGAATTAAAATAATAGGAATAGTAATTAAGCCAAAAGAAATGAATTGTGATTTGAATATTTTGAGGTTAGCATTGTAGGAACTCAGATAACTTGCCATTGCCAAACAAGTCGCAAACTTAGCAAATTCGGAAGGTTGTAAACTAAATCCACCTATACTAAACCACGAAGTTGCCCCACTCACTTTTTTTCCAATAATCAAAACGGCAATCAGAGACAAAATGGAAAGGGCATAAAATATATAGGAAAATGTTCTCCAAAACTTCCACTCAACAAATGAAATACCTACAATGAGAATAAATGAAACTATGATAAAAAGTCCTTGCTTAGTTGCCTCATTACTCAATTCTCCAAAATCATTTCCTTTAGCAGTCGCTGCAATAATCATCATCCAACCCACCACCACTAACCCTATGTAATAACTTAGAGTTTGCAAATCTACATTCTGGAATCCGCTATTTCTACGAGCTCGAATACTCATTTTTGTGGAAGTAAGTTACTGACGTTAATCAATAGGATTAATTGTGAACATGAACTTATGATAAACATCTAATTTAAAATTTCATTAATACTCACATTACTTTTAGTCAATAATGCACTTGGATAGTATGCTTTAAATTCTTTCAGCAGTCGAGTGGCATCTAACCGACTGGCAAAAGCACCTGCCTTTAATTTATAATACGGTTTGGAGTGTTCCCAATTCACTTGAATCAAAGGATATTTTTGGATAAATTTCGATTCTTCATTTTCTACTTTTCGTCGATCAGTCGTCGCCAATAATTGAATGCGCCAACCTGAAATCATTGTTGACATTCTATTTTGTTGCTGATGTTTTTGCAGTAAAGATGCTACTGACGGGTCTTCAGTAATTTGCACTTGTGCATTTGATGCAATGCAAAAAAACAAAATACCTAACAATACATTTACAATTCTTTTCATGACTATTTTTCTAATCCTTTAATAATTTTTAGACCAGAAGAAGTTCCTAATCTACCTGCACCTGCTTCTATCATTTTTAGTGCATTTTTCGCACTTTTGATTCCGCCTGATGCTTTTATTTTAATCGAACTCGGAAGATTTGTTCTTAAAAATTCAACTACTTCTACCGTTGCACCATCTCCATTAAATCCAGTTGAAGTTTTAACGTAATTTACTCCAGCCTCTGCACAAATCTCACAAAGTTTTTTAATTTCTTTTTTATTCAAAAGTCCTGTTTCCAGAATCACTTTAATAATTTTGCCTTTCATCTGAGTGGCAAGTGCAACTGTTTTAATATCGTTTTGCACATAATTCCAATCGCCACTTTTCACCGCACTTACATTGATAACTACATCTAATTCATCGGCTCCATCATCAATCGCTTTTTGAATTTCTGCAGCTTTGGAAGGAGTAGCCGAATATCCAAGAGGAAATCCAATAACTGTTGCGACTTTTACCTTACTATTTTTTAGCAACATGGAGGCGTTTTGTACAAAAAACGGAGGCACACAAACTGCATAAAACTTATTGGCTTCTGCCTCGGCACACAATTTTATAATATCCGTTTTTTTAGTATCAATTTTGAGTATGGTATGGTCTATAAATTTAGGGAGTTGTTTCTCGTTCACCGTTTTCTCTTTTAGTTTAAATAAAATTTTGGATTGTAAAATCTCTTATGCTTGAAGAGTTTAGGGTTTCCCCGCAAGATAAAAATTCTACCTTAGACAAACGTGTTTTACAAAAAAAAAGGTCTAAAAGTTTTACAAAAAAACTTTTAGACCTTTTTTTACTTAAAAATCGAAATTAAAACAATCCTCTGATAATATCTTCCTCTGTAATTCCTTCTGCCTCTGCCTTATAATTTCTCACGATTCTATGTCTTAAAACATAATTCGCAATCGCCTGAACATCTTCTATATCTGGAGAGTATTTTCCACTAATAGCTGCGTGACATTTTGCTCCTAAAACTAAATATTGCGAAGCCCTCGGGCCTGCTCCCCAAGAAATATAATCATTTACTTCCTGAGTCGCCATTTTTGTATTTGGTCGGGTTTTAGATGCCAAGCTAACTGCGTATTCCAGTACATTATCTGCGATAGGAATTTTACGAATTAATTGTTGGAAAAATAAAATCTGCTCACCTGTTACGATATTTTTTAAGTCATATCTTGTTTGAGTTGTAGTTGCTTTCACAACTGCAATTTCCTCTTCATACGATGGATAATCCAAAGTAATATTAAACATAAATCTATCTAACTGCGCCTCTGGCAAAGGATAGGTACCTTCTTGCTCAATCGGATTTTGCGTAGCTAAAACAAAAAATGGGGAAGGCAAAATATGTCGAACACCATTTACCGTTACCGAACGTTCTTGCATCGCTTCCAAAAGTGCTGCTTGAGTTTTTGGAGGAGTACGGTTGATCTCATCTGCCAAAACGATATTGGCAAATAATGGTCCTTTATGAAATTTGAATTGACGACTCTCATCTAAAATCTCAGAACCTGTAATATCTGAGGGCATCAAATCGGGCGTAAACTGAACTCGTTTAAAGCTCAAATCTAAGACTTCTGAAATAGTACTGACTAATAATGTTTTTGCCAAACCAGGAACTCCTACTAGCAAACTGTGTCCGTTACTAAATAATGAAATAATTACCGCTTTGACGACATCTTCTTGACCAATAATTACTTTTGAAATTTCGGAAGTAAGCGCTTTGTAAGCATTCGCTAATGCATCTACTGCTTCTACATCCGTTTTATATTTTTTTTCTGCCATTATCGTTTTTATATTTTTTTTTTAAAATCCTACTTCAATTTAAGGACAAATTTACTTCTAAGATGTCGCAAATTTATTAAAAAAATGTCAGATATGAAACGTTAAATTTATTGGCTTTGTTTCGTGTCAAATATTTGACTTTTTTTACTGTTTTATTGTACCACTAGCGCAGCGAAAACAATCGAAAGAGTCTTGCCCTAAAACAAAAAATTCCCAAATCTTCAATTGGAAGATTCAGGAAAATTTATATCTCACTTTTATTTTTGCTTTTTTATAATCGATCTAAAACATACTTTTGATAACCTCCATTTGATCTAAAATTCCCACAATCATCGCCAGAGGCAACTGGAAGATTTAAAATATAATCTACTTGATTTCGATAATCATAAGACCTTCTTGTTTGCATCCATTTTGTATTAGCCTCATCCAAGTGATCCATTATTGCAATAATTCCTGTTCGATCAAAAATTGAAGTTTGGCAAATCAAGGAAACGGCCATTTCATCCATTTCACTTGTCATCGCTTCATCAAATTTGAGTTCACCGAGCATTACTGATACATCTTTTAAGGTAGGTGAACCAGGTGGTGGTGGAATTCCTTGGACAAAATTATTTAACGTAGTTGTATTGAATTCATTAATCAAGCGGTTCAATAAATATTTCTCTTGCATCAAAGTCGCTTCAAATGTCAAAATATAATATAATTCATATTCTTTTTCCAAAGACTTTAGCAGACCTGTGGAAAGGTAAATATGTCCTCCTGGAGTAGCAAAAGCCGTTTTCACATTATCCATATCCAAAATCGTTACTTGCCATTCTCGATTTCGATCCCAACGATCATCTCTAGGAGATTGCCCATCAATTTTCAAAACATTGTGAGCTTGATTATATAATTTTTGAATATACCAGTAGGTCGAATCTGCTGGTGAGTCATGAGACAATATTGGAAAATTGACTGGATCTGCTGCAATCGAAATTCTCATTTGATCGCCCAACATTTCTCTTTTTTCTTTGGTAAATGTACTCGGTGCGGGAACGTCTTCTTTTCTACAAGAAGAAAAGGCTAGCACCCCGATGAGGAAGACTAGAAAAAAGTAATTTTTTCTTACGGGTTTGGTTATTTTTTTTCTCATTATGTTGTTCAATAGTATTCTTTAAAAATCGGTTTGGAAAATGTATGTTTTAGTGGGAAAATAAATTGAACCTCTCATGTTTGTCACAAATTAGTTGCAAAAACCTGACCAAAAATTGTTAAAAGATAAATTATTTAAAAATAATTTTCTATTCAGAACACATTGATATTCAACGTATTGATTAAAATAAAATATCAAAACATTAAAAATAGCCCTTCCTAAAACACATAGGGATTTTCATATACATGAAGAGGTTGAGGAGGTCACATAAATCTAGAAATAGAGGTTGAAAGGGAAGATTTGGAGAGAAATAAAATTCAATTTAAATCTTTTTTTATACAAAAACCTGAATGAACTTAAATTCTTTTCCATCAAATAATCCTTTATCACTTAATTTTAACTGTGGAATAACTAACAATGCCATAAATGATAAAGTCATAAAAGGTGCAATCAAAGTACACCCCAATTGATTTTTTACAAAAAAATCAATTTCAGCATATGCGCTGGCAGTTTCGTAACCATCGGCATTCGTCATAATTCCAGCAATCGGCAAAGGCAATACTTTTTCTTCTTCCCGACTCACCGCTGAAATCCCACCTTGATTTTCAATAATCAAATTGACTGCTCGACAAAGCGATTTATCATCTGTTCCAACTGCAATAATGTTGTGCGAATCGTGTCCGACACAAGAAGCAATTGCTCCTTCTTTTAAATTAAAATTATTGATAAATGCTATCGCAGGATTTTGATTTTGATAACGATTGACGACAGTCATTTTCAAATTATCATTTTCTACATCAGAAATGGCGAAACCATTTTTAATTTTTGTTTTTGAAAAAAAGCTTTGAGTTACAATTTCTCCGTCGATAGCTTTGATGACTTGAATTTGATCTGACTTCGCTTCGAGTTGAAAATCTTTGGGTGACTTTTTATCGGTAAAAAAATTATTGATGATTGTTGTTTCGACAGATTGGATAAAACTTTTGCCATCTTCGGCGACTAGTTCACCATTAATATAGGTTGCTTTTACTTTAAATTTTTCGAGGTCACGAACTAAAATAAAATCGGCATCATCGCCAACTTTCATTTGTCCAACCTCCAAATTATAATGTTCCACAGGATTCATACAAGCTACTCGCAACACATCAAAAACATTACAACCCTTGGCAACAGCTCGTGCAGCCAATTGATTAATATGTCCTTCAATCAAATCGTCAGGATGTTTGTCATCTGAGCAAAACATCATTTGATCAGCATACTTTGGCAACAAGTCAATCAAGGCTTCAAAGTTTTTCGCAGCACTTCCTTCTCGAATCAAAATCTTTATTCCCAATTCTATTTTCCCTAAAGCTTCTTCGTAAGTAAAACATTCATGATCGGTAGAAATGCCTGCGGAAATATATTTTTTAGCATCCTCGCCCATCAGACCTGGTGCGTGTCCATCTATCGGTTTTCCATATTTTTTAGCGACTGCAATTTTTTTCAACACCTCTGCATCGTCAAAAAGTACACCTGGGTAATTCATCATTTCCGCCAGGTATTTGATGTCTGGATTTTGCATCATTTCTTCGATACCATTAACACCGATGACTGCACCTGCTGTTTCAAAACTAGTGGCGGGTACGCAAGAGGGCGCACCAAAATTAAATTTGACTGGAACTTGTTTTCCATTTTCTATCATAAAATAAACGCCTTCAATTCCCATCACATTCGCAATTTCATGTGGATCAGAAACTGTGGCAACTGTTCCGTGAGTGACTGCTATTCTTGCAAATTCAGAAGGGACTAGCATCGAACTTTCGATATGCACATGTGCATCGACAAATCCTGGCAGCAGAAATAAATCACTCTTTCCTACTTTTTTTTCGATGCTTTTTATTTTTCCATTTTCAAAAACAACTTCGCCAAAAAAGATTTGACGGTTGGGGATATCGACGAGGTTTGCTGAAATTTTCATTTGCTATTATTTTTTACACTTAAGTTCATGTTCACAATTATTCATAAGTTATTTTGAGGTTATTTTTTTATCAGATAAAATAAAAAAACGTATATATAGCCTGTGTTACATCGAGGATTTTTTATGAAATATGATGAAAAAAGAATCCAAAATAACTATGAATAATTGTGAACATGAACTTAGATTGAAATATTTCTGTAAAAAAACTTTAAAATATTTATAAAAGAGTAATTTTCGGAATCAAATAATTTTAAATATTAAAATGAATCTTAACGATCTTCTCAAAGAAGTGCTTTTTCATATTGGCAATCATAATGTAACGGTGCGACAACTCATCAGTTGGGTAATCATTTTGGTTGTGACTTTTTTGGTTTATCAGTTAGTGATCCAAAAAATCTTACCTACCTATTTTGCTCAGGAAAAATATGTCATTCGAAAGAATTCGAGAATCCTAAGAAGTATTAGAAATATTTTTGCGTTAGTTGCAATTATCGGAACTGTTTGGGCACTCGAAATTGATTTTTTGCTCTATCAAGTAAGTAGTGTGAGCATTCGAGTTACGACTATTTTATATGCTTTGACAATTTTACAAATTGCAGGAGTCTTAGATTGGTTGGCTTCTAAGGTGTTGGTTTATAATTATCACCGAAGTCGAAATGATTTAGATTATAAATCTTCTGTTGAAAAATATGCTAAAGAAACGAATAGCAATGCAGGAAGTTTAGTTCGAATGGTAGTCTATGCTACGGCAGTTTTTTTAATCGTACAGAGTTTTAATTTGGAAGGTTACACTGTCATCAAACTAACGAATACAAAAATTAGAGTATCGGATATTCTCGAAGCAATTTTGATTGTGTTGGGTGCCAGATTAATTTTTTGGATGGTGACTCAGTTAGTTTTATTTCGATATTATAAACGAAGTGAAATTGATTCTGGCTCTCAATATGCGATAAACCAACTGTTGAAATATGTTATTTATACGATGGCATTATTGTGGGCGATTTCTAGTTTGGGAATTGAGATGACTGTTTTGTGGGGTGGAGCTGCTGCGCTTTTGGTGGGAATTGGTTTGGGATTACAGCAAACTTTTAATGATTTTTTCTCTGGAATTGTATTGTTATTTGAGCGGTCAGTTGAAGTCGGACATGTTTTGGATATTGGAGGAACGATTGGAACGGTGAAAGAAATTGGTTTGAGAACTTCTTTAATTGAAACTAGAGATAGCATCACAGTCGTGGTGCCCAATTCAAAATTAGTTACTGATAATGTGGTCAACTGGAGTTACTTTGATAGAAAAGTAAGATTTGTAATTAGTGTCGGAGTGGCATATGGTTCAGATACTAAATTGGTGAAAAATATACTCTTAGAGGTAGCTGCCGAGCATCCTGAAATTGTGGAACACCCCAATCCATTTGTTCGATTTACAAATTTTGGCGATTCCTCTTTAGATTTTGAATTGCATTTTTTTTCTCGAAATTTTATCCGAATTGAAGATGTGAAAAGTGATGTAAGATTTGAAATTGATCATTCGTTTAGAGAAAATAATGTGGAGATTCCGTTTCCGCAACGGGTGGTTTGGATGAAAGGAATTGAGGGAAAGGTTGTTGATTGATTGTTTTGATTCGCAATTGTTAAACTGTTTATTATTATCGTCAAAAACAGTTCAAAAATTATGAAGCAAAAACAGTCAAAAAATATAACAATACATTTACATTCCAAACTTCTTCGCCAACTCCTCCAACTCAAAAGTTACAAAACACTTCTTTCCTGTTGGACTTGTAAATGGCATTGCGCAAGCAAATAATTTATCGACTAACTCTCGCATTTCTTCTTGAGATAAAGTTTGTCCTTTTTTTATCGCAGAACTTCGAGCCATGGCACGAGCTATATTTTCCAAAATATTCAAATCTAAATCTCGATTTGATTTATATTGTTCCAATAATTGTTCAATGATTTTTTGTTCATCTTGCGATGATTTCAAATCAGCAGGAACGCCATGAATAACAAATGCATCTTTCCCAAACTCTTGAATATCAAACCCCAACAAATTAATTTGTGGCAATAAATCTTTTAAAATTTCAGCGTCCGCAGGATTAAGTGTAATATTTCGAGGGAACAATTCTTTTTGAGTCACCGCTTCTTTTTCATTCAACATACTCAGATACCGTTCATACAAAATTCGCTCATGAGCCGCTTGTTGATCCACTAAAATATAACCTGATTTGATATGACTAACGATATAGGTAGAGTGAATTTGAAATAGTGGTTTTACATCTTTTGAGAAACTATTGTTTCCATCATCCAATTCATTTCCTTCCGACATTCTACTTTCAATCGTGATCGGTTGGTCGCCAATTTTTTCATCTTGCGCTTCATCATACTCATCCAAACCGTCATACATTTTTTTCCAATTCTGCAAGTTGGAACTATCCAAAGGCGAGTTATTAGCTTTCGATGAAAACGTTTCATATCGTTCCCCTCCGCTAGTCGTACCACTCGAAGTACTTCTTCCTGCCGAGTCGCCTAAAAACGGAGGACCAGAAGCTACTTCTCTTCTTGATTCACTCATATTTGGAAGTGGATGATTATTTAAAATTTGCTCTTGATCGAAATCCAACGTTGGCGTAATACTATATTGCCCCAAGGCATGACGAACCGTAACTTTCAAATAATTATAGACTAATCGTTCGTCATCAAATTTTATTTCTTGCTTCGTTGGATGCACATTGATGTCAATTCTTGCAGGATCTATTTCAATAAAAATTACATATAAAGGATAAGTATTTTTTGGCAAAACATCTTCGTACGCTCCCATCAAAGCATGATTCAAATAACCACTTTTGATAAATCTTCGGTTGACAAAAAAGAATTGTTCCCCACGAGTTTTTTTCGCAAACTCAGGTTTCCCTACAAATCCTTCCAAACGCAATGCATCCGTTTCTTCTAAAACTGGGACCAATTTTTTATTACTATTTTGCCCAAACATATTTACAATCCGTTGGCGTAAATTACTTTCAGGCAAATGAAAAACTTCTGTACCATTATGATGTAGAGAGAAAAATATATCTGGATTGGCGAGTGCGACTCTTTGAAATTCATCAATGATATGACGCATTTCCACCGTCGTCGTTTTTAGAAAATTACGCCGAGCTGGAACATTGTAAAATAAATTTTTGATGGAGAAACTTGTTCCTGCATTGCATTGACAAACTTCTTGAGATTTGATTTCAGAACCTTCGATGGTCAATCGAACACCAACATCTTCATTGTGTTTTCGAGTTTTCATTTCCACTTGAGCAATCGCTGCAATCGAAGCCATCGCTTCGCCTCGAAATCCCATCGTCTTGATCGCAAACAAATCTTTAGCTTCTCGAATCTTGGAAGTTGCATGTCGTTCAAAACACATTCTCGCATCCGTTTCCGACATTCCACAGCCATTATCAATGACTTGAATTAATGTCTTCCCAGCATCTTTAATTATTAATTTGATCTGAGTACTTCCCGCATCAATCGAATTCTCCATCAATTCTTTCACCACAGAAGCAGGTCGCTGAATCACCTCACCGGCGGCAATCTGATTTGCAATAGAATCGGGTAGGAGCTGAATCACATCAGCCATAGGTTATTTATACTTTTTTATTTTCTAAAAAAATGTTAATGTATTAGGAATGCGAATAAAATAAATGCAGATTTTTGAGAGAGAGGTTTTGTTCATAGTTTTTGCTTTGAAAGCCGC